>Ga0179593_1723714_pt1 | contig 11132 bp, 11 predicted proteins | sample CZODoug2_1_08_16_FD_185931 | JGI IMG/M metagenome (GOLD analysis project Ga0179593, IMG submission 185931) | Vadose zone soil fungal communities from Angelo Coast Range Reserve, California, USA - CZODoug2_1_08_16fungal (PacBio error correction) | ecosystem: Environmental > Terrestrial > Soil >... | reverse complement strand
CAGGCTGCCCCCCCCTTACCCCTCTTCCCTATCGATCTGATGGTAAGCGCTCGTCTTGAGATGCTTGCTTGCTCAGGCAAGCCTGGCCCACCGATGACTGGAAGCCATGGAGCTTCCCCCCGAACCCCAGGCCCGATTCTTCGCCTGACGCGCCCCCCCGGTTTTTCCCGTGTCCGTACCTCGCTGACAAGTTCGCAGCCTTTGGACGATGGACCTCACGTGCTTGCGGAAGCGCGACCGTCAAGTTTCCTTCCCGGAACTTTTTTTTTTTCAAGAGAAGCTCTTTCTAGAGAACCCTATCTCCGATCTTCGATCGACTTCCCTCGCCTCCCTGCAGAACGCCCCATCACTTGTTTCCCATAGATTCGGGGCCCGCTAGGTCCCATTGAACGGGGCGGCGATTAGGCAGCACCCGGAACGAGATCCTGGCCTGTGCGAGCGGTCCCTTGTTTCCTTTTTATGCTTCGATCCTACGCGCCCCCCTTTTTTTTTTTGTGACCCCTTCCAACCAAGTGGAACTTGAGTTGAGCAGTCCCCGTCACAATCGGCGCCGGGATACTGTTCCAGGTAGTCGCCCCTTCTGCGACCTTGAATGCAGTTTTTTTTTTGGGAGTCTCGATGAGCCTCGCAACTTACTCACCACAGCCCCGTGTGGACAATAGATCGCGCTTCTGCTAGGAAAGCCCCGGTTTTCCTCCGACTTGAGAACGCTTCTCGCCAGAAGAGACCTTCATCACCCTCTTGCCGACAGGAACTGCTTCTCGACGATGAAGCTTTCTCCGCCCCCTTCCTAGGTGTCGTGAAGGTTTCTCGTGCTTTGCGTCACCTCGGTATCACTCGATAGCCTTACGTCCTTTTCTTGAATCTCCTCGTAGACCACCTTAAGCAGCGCGACAGCAGCTTGTATACTTCTTTTTCTGATTTTCTGCTGGTGGCGGGTGTTTCAGTGGAGGTAGACGCATGGCCGCTTCTTTCCCCACGCAAGGAGACGCTTGATTGTCGAGAACACAGACGGCCCCCCCATAAGAACCGCCCGTGTTTTATCATTCGGCAGTCTACGGGCTCCGAAATACAGGTTGGCGATGGACTCTGAACCCCTCAGTTTTGCTCGACTTCGTGTGCGTCCCCATGTAACTGGCATCTTGTCAAGCCGATTCATCTCCCCCCCTTTTCTTTTTTTGAATTTTCCTCCCTTTCCCCATTTTCTTTTAGCGAAGGCGTAGAGTTCACTCGATCTTTCCCCACCTACATCCGCATGAAGACCACCGGATTGCGCTGTCTGCGCAGGTTCGGGCTTTTGAAATTTTTCGGAACCTTTCCCTCTAAATCTCATCCAACTCGAGCCCCAGCACCTGTTAAAGGTGAGCTTTCTCTTCTGTCTCCCCACCCACTGTCTTCGAGAAGTTTCGACCTCTCAAATTCTCCTACTTGGGTCGACCTCTTTTCCAAATTTACATCCCCCGGCAAGTTGCCCTATGGAAGAAGCTGACCTGCCTTACTATCCGTCGCGCGCTTCGGCGAGCACGCCCCACAGTTCCTACATCGATCCTCCCGTCACAATCCACGATCTCCCCCCCACCTCTCGCCTTGAACGTCCCCCTAGAAATATATCTCGTTTAATTACTTCACCTCCCCTTCCTAGAGCTGGCTGGTTCAAAGCTCCGTTTCTATGTAATGGATGATGTGAGTGGTTGAGCTGGCAATCACCTGTCCGGCGGACCGGATTTCTTATTTTTTCCACCGGGCTCGCTTCTTTTTCTCAGTGATCCCAGTCGGGCCCGCTTAGCCATTCCAAATTTGAAGTTGGTGATCTTGTCTTGCTTTACATTTTCCCCGGCGGATCGAAGGGAGAATAGAGATCGCCCCCCTCTCGAAGACGTGCTTGGCACTTGAGTTCTTTTCGCTTTTAAGCGCGATTTCTTTCGAAGACGTTTTTCTGAACATCGCGATAAAATGAATCCGGATCACCCCTCCGTTTATTTGCGTCGGATCGGTGGTACAGAATTAATCCCTCTGTGAACTCGTCCTTTCTTGACATTTCGCAACTTTTCCCAGTTTTTTTCATATAGGTTTCCGGGACAGAAGGCTTTTCCGAGCCCAGTGTCCCCACCCGACTGACCTCTGTCTAAGTACCACAGAATCCAGCACTTACGGTCGAATAGGCCTCACGTGATGAGCCTGTCCCCAGCCGGAGTTATTGATCAGTGCTGTTTCTCGACGATCAGCGTCTTCGTGGTGGATATCGAGATCCGGGTTTTACCCCGCCGGGACACTCCCAGCTCAAAGCGAAACCCTATTCCATCTCCTGCATAGTATCCCCTCCTGCTTCTCGCGCGTCTCTTCTTTTGTTTGCGACGATATCCTTAAGGCAGAGGCCCTTCACCTGACTCGATGGAGAAGAGTGTGACGCCAGTCCTGAGAAACCGGTCCCCCAGATTCCTCCCCCTTCTTCTTTTTTGGAGTCTACAGCTTTTTTCCTCAAGTGCTCCCCCCCAAGATTCTTTTGTGCGGGACTTGGGGGTCTCGCGTGCTTTCGAGTCCCGGAACGGCCCATGCTAGAGCATACTTTCTTGGGCTTCGGATCCTTGCCTGAATAGAGATAGACCCTGAGTCTGCACCCAATCCCCCCATTACAAGGTAGCCCCTTCCGCCCCTGTCAGCCCTGGCCCTTGTGCCCCCCCTTTCTTCCTTTTACGGTTGCTTTCAAAAGTCCAGGGCCTTTCTGATGGTTTGCTCTCTTCCTCCTCGCCCCCCGGCCCAGGCGACTTTCCTTTTTCTGACCACCCTGCCTCCCTTTTGCTGTCGCGACCGCCGTTAAAGGATTTCCGCGGACGAACTTCTTTCTGACGCCTTATGCTCCTAGATGCGCCAGTTGCGGCGGCTTTCTTATTTACCCGAATCTTCGGTGCTTGCCCTAGCACGAGTGTCCGTAAGCTATTACGAAGACCCTTTTTTCCATATGTCACTTGCCGGTCTCAGAGACGTCAGCCCTTTGATTTCCCCGTCGGTTCTCCTTTCAAGCGGGACTTCATTCCCAATCGCTTCCGCAGCATGTTTTTCCACTCTACCCTGTCTCTCCTGACGGCGGACTTGAAGTTGTTGGCGACGGTCTTTTTCGTCTTTTTTTATGATTCCATTTTCTGTACCAGCCTCAACAAGCCCCCGTCCAACGAGCGCGGACCCTCGAATTAGATCCCTAAATCTCGGCTTTCTCTTTCCTCTTTCCTCCTCCTACGTTTTCCTGATCTGATCTTTCCTTTCCTCTTCCCCAACTTTTTTTTCTCTCGATGGTTAGCAGCTAGGTGAGTGGTATTTCGGGTTCGAGATGGTAAGGACCTGGCAAGATGACCACCCTTGACCTCTCTGGCCCCCCCTTAGAAAGAACCCACGTCCGGAAGACCGCGGGACGTCGATGGCCCAAATTCTGGTGGCTCGATTCCGGTTTCAAGTTTTTCGCCCCTAGCTTCCGCTGTATAACTGGTCGTGCGGCGACACGGAAAGTGGCCAGCTTCGAAGGAACTTGCTTCTTTAGCGGATTTTTCGTGTTCGAGGCGGACAAAGAGCAACCCCCCTTTCCCCTTCTGATTGACTTCACCGCGAAGCCGCAGAAATCCCTTTCCTCCCTTTCTCTAACTCTATTTCCTGCCTGTTCTGCCAGAATAGGAATTGAAAGGATCTTTCCAACACGGACCCCCCCCGAGACTCTTTCCGTGCTTCCCTGGCGCAGCTTTCCCCGTCTTGGAGCTCTTCCCAACCAGCCCAGTAGTAACGTTTACGGCAAACAGTTACCTTCCCCTTTGTTAAGGAATCCTTCCCTAACCTTTGGTTTTTATTTCCGTTATTTTTTTTTTCCCTTTTCATTAGATTGGTGATCGCTTCGGCATGTTCTTCCCAGCCGGTCAAACGGATCTCCGCCCCCCCCACATACTCCCCCTTTGTCACGACATTTCAGCATCTTTTGTTTTTGCCTTAGACACTCTACTAGACATCTTAGAACGCAATCAAATGCTGCCCGACAGGAATTTGGCTCCTACCCCTTTCCCTCCCGATAGTTTCTCCTCCTTACCGTTCTCCCAATGTCTCCCATCTCTCCCCTTCTATTGAAGGCTTTGCAGACTTCTCCCTTCGCAACACAGAGAAGCCTTTCGTGTCCTTACACTTCTGCTTTCTCTATGATTCATATTTTAGTTTTCCGTGGCGTACGCCCAGGCCCCAAGTTCACGATATAGAGTTCCTTCCCACCTTCCTATTCCGTCGAGAACCCAGAAGGGCACCCTATCCCCCTCTTCATTCTCTCTGGGAGCCCGAATCAGTTGGAGATGGATACATTCTGGTACCTCCCCTGGCCGACGTGTTTTACACTCACTTTAAAAAGCCGCTACGCCTTTTTGCACGGTCTACGGCGTAGTTCAAAGAGGGCTTGATTTCTTTCAACAGACTGCACATGAAGACCAATTTCTTGCGTGGCGCCTCCCTTGCAGGTGAACGTAGGTTCCTCACAACTTCCCTATGAACATCCTCCTCCCCATCCCTGTTAAATTCTGAAAGAAATGTGGATGCTCAACCTAGAGTCCGGCGGGTCCGCTAAAGTTCGACTTCGATACCCTGTACAAGGGCGCCCCTATCAATTCCCTCTCCCACCTTTTGTCACCCAGGCTTTCCCATCAGTCGCCTCCTCTTCGTACCAGAAGTGCCTACATCGATCCCGGTCCGTTGACAAGAGGGTGATCGCCCCCTCCCCACGAGCTCGAATTAAACCTTAACCCATCCCCTAGCCCCAGTCTACTTTGGTTGTTTGCAGAGAGATGGAGATTTTGTACCTTTCTTCATGGAAGGTCCGAGCTCGTGGTTTATCTGCGATCACCCTCGGCGGACCGGATCGATGTCCTTTTGGCGTCAGTTTCCCTTTTCCTCTTATTCCCCCCTCTCCACACCTTGACGTTGGGACTGGAAATTGAGCTGTAGGAGCCTTCACCTGGCGAGAGCTCTCTCGCCTTATCGAAGACGTGCCTTTCCATCAACATTGCGTTCCCCACCGTGAACAGGGAGTGCTCGATCTTTCTTGTTTTTCCTCTTTGAGGATCGGCCGAGACTACAGGGACGGTCCCTGAAACGGCGACGCTCAAGAGCCTCTGCGCGTTGATTGTGAGACGAATAATCCCGCTTCCCGACGCCGTCGGCCCTTTCCCCCCCATTTCCTTTTGCCCCCCTTAATCTTCCCGATTTCTTCGTGAAATTTCACACAAGCTTTCCCGTCGCCCTTCTTTGGGACGTAAAAAGAATCTCCATCTCCCACTGTAAGTCGAAGTCCCTGATGACGTGATCGCCCAAGATTCCCTTCCGGCGTATTGATTCCTTTCTTTTTACCCTTTCGTGACTTTTTCCCTTCTGCCCCTTGTTCATGCTTCTCCCGCCCCGGACACCAGCCAGCAAAGCTCCACGAAATAGCCTCACACTATCCTCCCAAAAGAGCATCGCTTCACTGCGCGGTCCTCCTCGCGACGCTAGCCAATGTTCGGCATTTCTTCCTCTCATACTTTCTTCTTGCAAGGACTCCGTACTCACCTAGTTCACAGAGCACGTCTTTTTTCCGAGAACTACGACGTCAGATCCACAGTTCCTTGTTTGGCAGATGCGTCGGGACTTTTGTGGTAGCTGATGGCGACTTTGATCGACGTCGTGCTTCCAAACTTTCTCTCTCGCCGATTTTTAGGAACCCTGGCTATGTGCTGTGGCTAGTCCCCCTTGCTGAGCATATAGCCTATCCACCATTTCCAAATCCTAGCCGTATGCCTAATTGACATTTAGGGCAGAAGATTTCGACGTCGTCTTGCACGCCGTGTTCCACTCGCTTACTTTTTGCGCGCGTCCTTGTCAGACGGAGTTCTGGTAATAGCGCGGCCAGGGCCAGCGAACTCTCTACAGGAGCTTCGTGTCCTGGTGTGCCCGGCCGCCGCCCCACCCTATGTTTTTGTGTCTGCCTGATGAGCATCTTCTCCCTTTGCTGTCGGGCTGCCTCTTAGCGGTGATGTCGATAACGTGTTCGGTGAGCGTTCCTCGCCAGAGTTCTCGTCAATGCAGAAGCAGTTTGGACCGCTTCCTGTATTCCCTCCCGTGATGCATCGGCGCTCGGATGCGTCCCTGAAGCGAAGGACTCACACTAGCCTTTATCTGTTTGGCCCTTTTCCGTTCCGCTCTTGCCGGCGGCCCCTTGCCGTGGCTTGCGACGCGTCTTTGACCTTCGCGCCTTCCCAATGTGCAGCCTCCAACATCTCAGAACGTCCGCACGGCCTCGCCGGACCCACGAATATCAGAGGTTTTCGTGTGCCGGCGTTCCCACTATCCGCTCTTTGTTTTCGACGAATCCGGTTCCCCTGATGGCCCCCTCTGATCTATTCGATGGGTTCACGCTAGGTTGAGCGGAAGTGGTCGTTTTTGATAGATGTTGTACGCAATTCAAGCTGACACGCGCCTCTTCCTCTTTTTCAACCACGCAGCCCGACGTCCAGCTATGATAGTTCACCCCCATTGCTTCCCCGATTGGGACTTTGCTAACTCCCTCTTCACTCGTTCTCAGGACGACACTCCCTCACGTGTGCTGTACGGAGCTCAGGAAAGGGGGGCCCGAATCAAGATCTTTCAAGGGTCCTTTTAGTCCTTAGTCAGCTTTTTTCGGCCGAAAAAAGCGCACAGACTCGACTCTCTCTTCACCGGCGAAGCATTCCTCGAAAGCCACTGGGCTTGCCTGCTTTGCCGCTGGCGGCTTCCTTGCGAACGTCACGGCGAACCCCAGGAAAAGCTAATCTTCCTCGAGTGTTTTGGCCTTCTTCCGTTTTCCATTCCTTTTTCTGCATTGACCAAATAAGAATCCGGGACTTTTTACTTCACTCGTCGTTTTTCGCCGACGATCTACGGCGGCGGGATAGCTGGGCCTCGTAGGCGTCGGAGATCTTTTTTTGGTCTTCCTTTCCCCTGATGCTTTTTTTTTTACGGATAGACCTCAGACATAGCAGTGGGGCCCTCCCTCGATAGGCCGAACTTCCCGGCGCACCTGCCTCTGGCAAGCGCTCTTCTTCCAAGCGAACGCCAATCCCCCCCTTCCCAGGGACATTCCCTGCGTCGTAGTCGCGCTACAACTCTTTCTCTTCTTGCAGTTGGTTTCCGTTTCTTTGGTCACACTCCCCCTAGGTCGTATGACCGGCCCTTTTCCTAGTGCTTCCCCCCTAGAAGAAGCTCTCCCCCCAAATCCCCACGATGATCCGTTATATTACGCTATTAATATTGTGTAGCTTTTCTTTTTCTGGCGGGTTTCCTCTAGGTCGACAGCCCGGACCCAGGGCACGCTTCCCTTTTTCAGTCGTATACCTCCTCCCGATCAAGCCCTCCTTTTTGCTGAGTCAACATCTGTGTCCCTCCAGTCCAGTCGGACCTGGGATGCATCAGTGATGGATACCATTCTTTTTACGTCGACCCGCATTGAATTTTAGACCTGTGCCATCCCTTTTCCCCATCCGTCTCCTAATGCCGCCTTCACCGAAGTGAAGTTGCGAAGGGCATTTGTTTCTCGTCCGTCACCCGGATGCTGTCTTCTACACCCCCCCCCGAGCACATGAAGACACCTTTCCTTGTATTTTGGCCGGTTTTGAATTGCTCCCCCCGATCTGCAAAAACGTCGTCTTGATCAAGAAAGAAAAACTAGCTCCCCGTGTTGTGTGAGCTGTGGAACCGCAATGTGTTTGATTTTTTCTTCCAAGAAAGTATTCGATGCCTTTTTGCTTGATAAGCTCAAGTTCGCCCCCTGGGTTAAATCACTTTCCCCAACCCCCGGAAGTATGGAAGAAGACTTGTTACTGTCCCACTCCGTTCGCGTCCTCTGAGCCGGCCCCCACCGTGAATTCGACGAGTCACAACGAGGCTGCCCCCCCCCTGACATTCGCCGTCCATGTTCACACCATCGCACTTTCTCTTGCCTGTTGTTGAAGGGTGATTCGGATTGAACATGCCTTACGTCTCCTGTCATGGATGATGTCGAGCCGTGTTGCGGCCTCCCCTCTTTTCTTCCCTGGTATCCTTTTCAGTTTCTCTCTCGGAAGTGACCCAGCGGGCCGATTCGCAAGAGCCAATTGAAGTTGGGACTAATCGGAGACGGGTTCACCGGCGTGATCTGAAGGGCGCTTTTGATCAGGAACGCCATTTCTCGTCCTCTGGGGCATCATCCCCTTTCCCGCTCTGTGTCGCGCCTTAAGAAGATTTCTTATAGGGTGCTCAGACATCTTGTACGTAAAATGCACCCAATGTCTCGACCGTGGTCCTTTAATGTGCTCTGTGTAGACGACATAACTCCGCGTCCGACGCCTTTTTAAGTTCCTGACCTTTCCACCGGATCTTTCCTGATCTGATTGCTTTTCCTGAGACATGAATTCAAACCAAGCCTACTTTCTTTGTTTCGACGTAAAGAAATCCAGTCGACGACGACCGAGCGACTGGCGTCTCCTTTGACCCTCCCCCCGATGTCCCCCCCTTTTTTTCATAGTTTTCTGAGTTCTTTCTTTTTTCGAATCGAGATCGTTGGAATGGGAGTAGAAATCCCCCTCCGCATCCCTGATTTAAACAGAGCACCTGCCTGCAGCATCGTATCCTCCCCAAATTGTTGTCCCCTGGTTTTTATTCCGAAGATATCCTGCAGGGGCCGTTCAATCGAGAGAGAGATGGAGAAGAGTGTGACGACCCTTCTCACGAGGACATCTACGAGTTTTGCGAGCTTCCGACCGGCGTCAGCGATCTCCCTGTTACTTCTTTTTTTCTTGCATTGTTGCTGCGGGGAGAGTGTCCTTCCGCTTGCTGAATGATGGCCGAGCATATCGCGATAGAGTCGTCCCCCCTTATTTTTTTTTTTCTTCTCATCCCGACCCCCCCCTTCTAGCCTCAAATGTCTCCCAATCTCCATCCTTAGCAGGACGAATACGACCTCGATCCCTGCAGCGAATTTCGGACCTCTTCTTACTCCCCCTCTGTTCCACTTTTCGTTAACTGACGCTTCGAGCTCCCGCTCGCAGTTAAGCAGAGGCGACCAGTCCAAGTGCTTACGTTAGCTCTTTTTTCCTTGTCTTCGGGACGAAGTTCACTTCCTGCGGTCTAATTTTCGGCTAAACATGATATTCGCTTTCGGGAGGACCGGCTTCGCGGTGAAGATCGAAGCGAGCGAGCCGTGGTTAGAGTTTCCCGATTGATCGTAAGCTACTCCCTTGCATTCAATTTCGCACTGAACAATGAAGTTTCCCCCTTCTCCTCCACCCTCCCGGAACTCTCTCGCCGAAGCTTGCCTCGACGGACTGCACCCACCCTAGCCACTAAGAATGTTGGCAAACTTTTAAGGAGATAGGGACTTCCGAATGAATGTTTGCTTTCCTGTTTTTCCTTGTTCATCTTTGCGTGACGTAACCAGTGCATATCACCCTACCTTCCCCCGCAAGGCGAGGGACTCGAATATGATAAGAGGCCATCGGTCTGCCTGGCTCTCTCCTCGTTGGTGTTTTTGGGAGAGTCTATGGAGACGACGCGCACACGACAGATGAGCCCACTTCTCTGTCCGTTCGGTCGGGACGTGTTTGGTCTTTGTAGGAGTAAGACAAATCTAACCCCTCGATCTTTCCTGGAGTGTCGCCACCGACACAAGGCATGCCGCTTCTCTCGGCTAATCAACCTCTGGAGGCTATCTTTTTTCCCTTTTTGGCAGCCCTTTCTTTTCCCCGTTCATCCTACGTTCCCCTCATCGGACCTTTGGAGCGCGACCGGCAATTTTGCCAGAAGATTGCAGAGTTGTCCTTTGTTGAATAGATGCCGAGAAGATCGTTTCCCTTTCCCCCCCCGCTTCGATCTTCCAGCGAATGGCCCGCAAGCTCAATGCGTCCGCTTCTGCTATCCGCCGCGCGTCAGGAACCGACGGGGCGGCAATTAGGCCCCTCCCACTCCCTATTTACAGCGAGTTTGGGGCCATTGGTCGAAGTCTACACAGTGATTGCCGGGCTCAGTGCCAGTCGTTTTCAAAATAAGCTTCCCGTCCTTTACGGCCCTATTCTCGGGACTCCTTTCCGATCCCCCCCCCCCGCTGTACATCTGTTAGTAGAGAGTCTGACCTTTTTGAAGTTTGTAGCGAATGGCATGATCCTTTGATAGATGCGCCCTTTCCCTATCAATCCCCAAGGCAATTTTCCGTTATCTCCGGGCGATATGCGGAAAGAAGGAACTTCGACGCACAGTAGTGCTCTTAGAAAGATCTACCCGTAAAGTACCCACCCAGAACTGTATACGATGGTAGTTAGAGAGACCTTCTTTAGTCTCCCCCCGGTGTGAGTTTTTCTTCCTTGATGGCGTTCCACCGTTCCATCGATTCGCTTTGGACGGCATCTACTGCCATGTAGTTTCTCAAAACTCTCTGCAGTTTCCCCCCTTTGGTATATTAGTATGTGGCTGTGTTTTGTCGCTGTCTTTTCCTTTTCGTCCCCCGGCACATGGCATCTCCAGCCCTCTCGCTCTTACGATCACACGCGGATGAGGTCCACTCCGCCGGGACAGTCGCCCGGGAAGTGGAGATGTCCCTCTGTTAAATCTCTTCCCTCAAGGGACTCCCTTTTTTCCACTGTCCAAAGCTGACTATAATTCCTACTTCCCCCTATGACGGTGAAGTTGATCATTTATTGGAGAGACTTCGTTCGAGTTCACGCGTCGTCTCCCACCCCTTCCCACATGAAGACCACCCCTTTCAGCTTTTTATCGCGTTTGACGTCTTGATGTCTCGGCCCCCTCTTCTCCCAATTCTCAAATTCCCATACGACCTGCCCCCCACTCGTCGCTTCACGCCCTTTTCACGGTGCGATGGAACTCCAATTGTGGATGCCCAAGCATCCCGTATACGGCTTTCCCAGTTAGCCTTTGATTCCGCGGTGGACACCTGGGCGCACACGCCCAATTCATCCTCCTTTTTTTGGTCTGGAAGTCCCGAGGACACGGGTAAGCACCTACTGTTATGCGATTCGGAATCTTTCGTCCGGGCTCTTCCCGACGGGACCCGTCTGATCCAGATCAACCCCCTTAGACTCATAAATGACATCCTCCGCCTTTGATTCTTCCCA
>Ga0179593_1643914_pt1 | contig 11132 bp, 11 predicted proteins | sample CZODoug2_1_08_16_FD_185931 | JGI IMG/M metagenome (GOLD analysis project Ga0179593, IMG submission 185931) | Vadose zone soil fungal communities from Angelo Coast Range Reserve, California, USA - CZODoug2_1_08_16fungal (PacBio error correction) | ecosystem: Environmental > Terrestrial > Soil >... | reverse complement strand
CTTCACTTGTCTTTTTAAACCCTTTTTTTTTTCCTCGTTTTCCGCCCTCTAATCCTGCATCAAATTCCTTTTCGGTCTTTAACCTGTTTGCCCTGCCTCTTTTTCCCCTTCCCCCAGTTTTTCTGTCGTCAGGGAGTTTTCTTTTCCCCTCCCAATCTTCATATTGTTTAGGCCGTCGCCTCCTGCACCCCCCCCCCCGCCTCAATTGTCGCCCAATCCGTCACTAGACAACAAAACCCTTCCATTCACTCGTTTCTTTTTTTTTGAGTTGGAAATTCCTTCCTTGCCTTTTGGCATCCCCCCTCCTTTAAACACACAGGCGTTTCCGGGCTGCCTGTCATAACTACAGGCCCCCCTCTTTTTCCTAGACGTCCTGATACCCTCTTCCCACAAGTCTTCCGAACCTGTGCAGTCTTAGCCTTGTCTCTTTGAACTTCTTTTCCCTTTTTTTCAAAAAAGAGGAGATTTGTCTTTTCCGGTGAGACCCGATCCCCGGCTCTCTGAGTCCCGGGCCACTGCGATAGCCAGCAGGGATAAGGCCCGATTGTAGAGCGCTTTCTGTCGATGGCCTTTTGAAAACCGCCCAAATCCTCCCTTCAATGGTAAGACACTCGGCTTCTATTGACTCCAGGACTTTATCTTTCAACTACCTTTTAATTTTTTTCCCAGTGGGATGCAGGCCCGCTTTGAGAGACGCACCCCCGCAGTCCCCCCGCGGGAAGTAGGCGTGTGCTTTACTACTTCTCCATTTACCCACGGCCCTTCGTCTGAGAAACCGGGACATTAAGATTTGAATCCAGAGGTTAGTTTGATCCCAGTCTGCATCTTCAATCTTCGTCCCCATTTTTTGTTGGAGCTGATTGAGTTTGGGTAGCAAAGCTTGCACCGCCCTGTGGAATCCTTTCTCTATTTTGACCTGTTTATTTAAATTGGCTTATCCTTTTTCCTGTTATTGTGGGTCAACTTTTCCTTTAATACCTCAAGCAAAATATTCGGATTTAGCCAACGACGATTCCTGATGTCTTCCGAAGGTGTTTTGGCCCTTTTCCGGGTGCTTTGGATCGACTGCCCCTCTGTTTTCTTGCGCACATTCGTAGCATATGGCTTAGTGTCCCAAAACTTGTCCACCCTGCCGGGCTAAGGTTCGATTTTCGTCCCATATTAAGTGGTCTCCCCCCCTCGGAGGTATGAAACCTTCGAGTGTGGGTTTCAGGTCGTCCTCCACTGCTGTGTTGCCCTGAATTCCTTTACCCCCCCCCCACATGTTTGAAAGCTCCCCCTGCGGTCCTTTTGTGCCCTTTGGCACAAGGGTGCTTGCTTTCCCTTTCCTTTAGTACACTTTTCTAGGCAAACCCCCTCCGACGGCATTGGGCAGTTTCTCACCGACTTTGCCAGTCGACCCCCCTCCCTTCGTCAAAGGCTGTCCGGTCATCCCTTCCAAATCGTGCCGAGGCTTTTTTAGAAAGGCTTTTTGAACTTTTCCCCGACGCAATTCGTCCCCGTCCCGCTGCCTCCCGCTGATTTTTCATTCTTTGCGTTGACGGCCAGCAAGGGCAAGGCCATTTGAAAGGTTTCCTTCCCCCCTTTCCGTCACAATTCCTCCCCAGAACTTGGTTCCTGTTCATAACGACGTAGATAAGTGATCTATTGATTCTAGTGGCGATAGTTCCCAGTCCTCTCTGGCCCAGATCGTCCCAAGACGCTGTGGCAGGATTTTTAAGGTTGGAATCTACTCTCTGTGTTTTTCGCCGGACCCCTGCCTTAAGATTAAGGTACTCCGCTTCCCTCCCCCTGCCTCCCCCTTCTTGTGCAATGTTCCTCTTTTTTTTTCAGTTGGACACTTTTGCTTATTGATCTATTGACGTTTGGTCAAAGCAGGCGTACGCCATTCTATTTTCCTTTCCTATTTTGTTTTTTTTTTTTTTCCAGATTTGCAGATTATATTGGAAGGTTCCTGCTTTGACAATCGTATGTCCCCTTCCTCCACGTTGTCATGCCGTTTCCCAGAGTTCCTCCCCCCTCTCAAAGTTTGTCTCAGGCTGCCCCTCCCCGCCTTTCCTTGGTTGAGGGCGGTCTCGTCTCCTCCCTCGAATACTTCCTTCCGCGCTAATACTGCAAGCGTCTGGTGCAAGTTTCTTCTCTCCTTCTTTTTCCGTTTTCGCGGACCATAGACGCCCACGAGCCTCTGCCTGGCTCTTGGAGTAATTTGTTGGCCTAATTGTTTTTTTGGAGGTATTTTTGTCCCTGGTTTCTTTTTCGGCTTTCCTTGATTGACTGGCATTCTGCGCTGGCCGTCTTTCCCGGGTTTTTGACGAGTGGCCGACTCTTCTTCAAGGATTCTGTCAACCCGACTTGCGGGCTCTTATGGTTTTTTTTTCTCACTGTGCCCCCTTTTTCCTCCAGCTTTTCATGACCCCTTTCGTGGTGATGCGCACTTTGATTTCGGGTTGTCCGAGTTCCTCTCCCTTTGCGCCCCATTTGGCCGACTGGCATAGACGATGGGGGCTCTTTTCCCCTTCCTTCACAATGTTCGCGGATGGCCTCTTTCGCCGAACCCCCCCGACGCCGAATTTTATTTCTTTTAGACCATGTCCCCTTCATTGCGTGTTGTTATTGAACATACACATTTTGGACAATGGCAAATTTTTCCCCCTCCTCTAGATTTCGGCGTTCTGTAGCAGTCTAGACCCCTGCACGGCATCAGCGTGACACTTTGGGCTCTTCCCTGCAGACGACTGGCCTGTTTGCTGATTCTTAACTTTACTGAGTCCCCCTTTTCCCAACCACCTTAACCTTTTTTTTTTTAATCCTCCCGAGAGTTAAAGATTGCAGGTTTCTTTCTTTTGCAGGCACTTTGTCATCTGGACCCTTGCGAGGGGCCCCAACATTGGAAGTGCCTCGTTTTTTGACCTTCTCCGTTTTCCTACACCTCACCTCGACTAAATATTATTGAATTTAGCAGCTTCCTACAACGCCGGTCCCCACTTGCTTTTGACGAAAGTTTTCGTGGAATACCTAGTTTTCCCACTCCCCCCTCCCTCCTCCTCACGTCTGTTATGGATTTTTCCATTCAGTCCCCGGTTTCAATTCCTTTGACAGAATTCCGTTTTTTCTGAAGACCGATTCAACTTCTTTTTTGTGTGGTAAGTTTGCCGAGACCCCTAGAATCAATTAGTTTTGTGTCTCGTGGTGACGGAGTGGCTATCTTGACATTTTTTAATCCGTTTGAGCTTGCCCATTCTTTCAGTTTTGTCCTCCCAGTTCCCATCACCCTTCTTCTCGAGAGTAGGGCGGGGAGTTTTTCCATTTTTTTAGCAGCGCGTCCCTTTTTTCCTTCCTCTTTCGTTTATGCTCTTTTTCAGTTTTATCCCGACGGGCTTCCCCTCCCTTGAACAACGACTGTTGCATTCTTTTTCATATACGGACAACGTGATTCCCCTTCCCCATTTTTCTCTCCGCCATGGTTGTTTTTATTGTGGTCTTTTTTCTGCAAACCCGGTCTTTTGCGGTGCCGCCCAGGGACCCCGTTTCTACCAACCTCCTCCTTCTTCTCTGACCCCCTCCCCTTCAGCTCGATACCCTTTAAGGATCGGGCGCGGCGGTTACGACGCTGAGTGCCTCGCGCGCGTTCCGGGACGCACGTTCTGATATATATTTTCTCCTCTCCTTTTGTTTTTTTCTTCTGTTGACTAAGGGAGCCACGTTTTGCTCTGTTAGCTTTTCCCAGGAAGGACCCTCTTCTCACTAGGTTTTTCACCCCTTTCCCTCTCCCCTTTTTTAATTCCTTTCATCGAGGCCAGTTTTTGTCCGCACTTCAGCTGCCTCAGTCGCTTGTTAAGGGAGGCCCACAAGCCAGATTTTTTAAATTCCAATACCGGCATTCCAACCCCCCCTTTCCTTCCAACAGGTTAACTTAGTGGCCCCCTGAATTTTGGAAATGCTCTAGGGTTTTGTCGAATAATGGACTGTTTCACCCCTTGAGGTTTCCGGGGGTTGGAAGCCCCCCTCTACCCTCTGAAACCCATATAGCCCTACTTGACTCACGATTTGACCCGAAAATTCCACTGGGACTTGACTGGGCCCGCTTCCATAGGGCTTCAAAGGAATTACGATTTTTCGGGCAGAGATGGGTTTTCCTGTTCCCATATTTTTTTTTTTGAATTTTGTGAGCTACAAATGGCTTTATAGAAAGGTTGGTCTTTTCATTTCGGAGCTGACGGCTTTTTTGATGTTTTACCCTCACCCCCGGACATTTTCTGTCTGAGAAGAAACCCCAGCCGGCTTCTTTTCCTTAATTATCTGTCAGGCCAATGGAACCTCTTCTTCCGCTACCGGCCGCGGCTAGTTTTCCCCCCGTAGGTAAACTCCGGATGGTTCCCTTTTTTTTTTTATCTCCGTCCGGTGTGGCCGTGCCCGACCTTGCCGTCCCTCTGGAAGGCATGGAAGATAGTACAATTTTACCGTCTCTTCGATGCGGGGTTCCATTACAGCAGATGTCAGTTTCTCCTGTTTTCCTTGTTTTTGGATTTTATCAATTGGTACTGATGAGATTTTCCGATGCTCATTCCCTTTTTTGATCACCCCTGCTTGCATTCTAGCTCAGGGGTTTTAATGGCTTATTGTGAGTCCGGGCATCCCGACAATAATACCACTTTTGCCCCAGGCCTCCCCAACCCCCTTTTTCTAGGTTGATTTTCGGCCTACTTCCGGTGGCATTTTTGGGCGCATGTTGATTTCCCCTTCCCTCCCTGCTCTCGTCATCACGTTTCCGACCGGCTACTTCCTCATTTTGTCTGGTATGTCGCAAACGGACTTAAGTGTCATTTTTTGCTAATTTCATCTCCAACCATTTCGCTGTTCTTTGGTTTTTTTTCCCGGCGACTTACTCTGTCCCAATCCCCCCCTCCCTATCTTCAACATGTGTTGACATCGGCAACTTCCCCGCCACTAGTAGTCTTCCTTCCCTTTTTTTTCCCAAATGGGCTTTCTTCCTCCTCACGATTGTTTCCTTCAGTTCTAGAAGTCAAAGGGCCCGCTCAAAGAAGTTTGTTGTCATCCAGAACCTGCTCCTTGTTTTCCCTGTCGAAATTAAAATTCCCGCATGGTAGTGGGCCCCCTCCTTTCGGACTTCTTTCCTTGTGCTATTCGTAAGGCCATACAAACTGGCAGCGTCCCCATCCCTGATCTTCACATCGTGATTTTTTACCTGAACCCCTTCCAATACAAAAGCAGACCATCTAAACCATTACCTCCCCCCCCCACTCAGTCCCCATTCATCACTACGAATATTAGAAAGTAAGTCCTTTAAGTCTGCTCTTCTGGCGTAAGGAGATAGAAACTTGCTGTACCGAACTCTGATTTTTTTGATCCCCTGTGCCGTGAGATTGGCGGGCCTTATATTTCTCCTCCTGGACAAGCACTAGGACAGGTTTGTTTCGCTGTTCTTCTCCTGTGCGTCACTACAAAAGGACTTGTGAAGGATCGTTAACTTGGGAATGCAACGGCTGACCTCTTTTTTCCGATTTGTTTTCCAACCTCAGTTTTTTCCGCCTCTTTTCCCTCTCTTCCTCCCCTACTCCGTTTTTTTGGTTTCTGATGAATCTCCCAGCTTTTTTTTACACTCTCTAGATCCCCATTTTTTCTTTTCATCCAGTGTTTTTTTGTTCGTTGTAGTAACCCAATGGCACCCCTTTGACTTTTTTTATTTCTTCCCCCCCGGAAACCTTTCCTCTGGTCGTCTGATTTTGATTCCCCACCCCCGTGGTGCTTGCTGGTCAGTTCCCTATATTCTTAATATTTTTTTTCCATTAGTCGCTCCTGCAAGGCTTGTCCTGTATTCGTTTGGTCAAATGTCGACTCTTTTTGACCTATATAGACCTAGAGCCCCATAGAGCTTCGACTTCTGGCCCCCTGTTTTTCTTCCCTTTGATCCCCTTCTGGGTGAGGCTTGGAGTTGAAGGCGTTTTCTTGCCCTTTTTTTCTGCCTTCCCCGCTTAGTCTCGATCTGGCCTATTTCGCCGGGGACGTCGTTTTGTTTCTCCTTCACTCCCGTCCGAAAAGGGTGTAACTTTTTTTGATTTGTCTGATGTTAATGAGGAGCCCTTTCCGACGAGGGTATCACCAATCTTTTTACTGTTCCCCCCTTTTAGTTCGTTGGTTTCCTTTTTTAGGTACGAGGCCCCCCTCTCAGTTGCCCATTTAAGACCCTTCCCCCCACGTCTTCGCCTGTTTTTGGCTTAAAACATCCTCGCGGAGGCCATGTCTGTCTCTCACAAACCCCTGTCCTACATTTTGCTTTTTGAGCAGGAACTGGCACTTCACGTTTTGGTTTTCTGAAATACCCCCATATCTCCCTGGGCCACTTTTGCCCCTGTCCCTGATATGGCTTTCATGCTTTTGGTCCGTTATTTTCAGATACCTGAACATGGCCCCACCAGACCTCTGCGACCCCATTCCCGTCCTTTTCGTCAGAATTGGAGATATTTTTTTAGGACTTTGGCCCCTTTTTGAACTTTAAGAAGCCCGGATTCCCTTAATTAAACACCCTTCCCCTCAGATGTCCAGGTGCCTGTTGCCTCCTTTTTGGATGACAGACCGCATTTGTTTTAAACTCGCGATTTCCCAACAATTTACTATGAGACGAAAGTGCCCTTTTTTTGATGGGTATTTCTAACCCCCTGATTTCTCCCCTTTTTCAATAATGTCCATTCGAGACTTCCATCCAGGCGTCTGATGTCCCCGTTTTTAGATAATGAGGAAGAGTTGAGTTTTTTTGTACTAAGCGTTTTTTCCTTTTCTACCTGTCGCGGAGAGGCTTTCCATTACTTTCCCCTTCTTACTTTCCCGTGTGCAAAGCTCCCCCCCCCCATGGTTTCCTAGCCGAGTCCTTTGATTTCCTTTTTGAGTGTTTTCCTCTCATCTTTGAGAATAGTTGATCCTTGGCGGAGGCGTTATCGTCCTTTGTATTTTCCTGTCGCTCAGACAGTGCTTTTGGATGCCACCTCCTAGACAACAAACTTTTCGCCCTCCTTTTTTCCCGCATCCAGGTTTGGGGGCCAGCGCCCTTTTAAGTCTGAACCTGGTTTTTTTGAAAGATTGCCTTCGTCCTGCGAGTTTCTCAATCTTCCTCGTTTCTTATTTTGGGTAGGTCCCCTTTTACAGCTGTTATTGATGCCCTCTTCTAAAAACCCTCTCCTGCAAACCCGTTGACGAGTTGGATGTCCTTGCTTTTCTTTCGACCCTTTCACACCCCCTTCCTTTCGGGGGTGCCCCTCACTGCCGTTCCACCAACATTGAGGGGTCACCGCCCCTTTTACCCCTCCTTCTGGCTGGGAACTTGCTGGCGCCGGAACAGGGTAAGTAACAGAGGCGAACTCTATTCTTTCTCCCTTTCTTCTTCTCGCGACCGGAAGAACTTTTCTCTCTATCTTTCCAATCATCCCTTTTGGGACGGATAAACGATTTCTTCCATGTTTTCAGAGCGGATACTGCCCCTGTGCTTTGTGGGGGGTTGGGGATTCTCTGTTCGCCTGGTTAATTGCCCCCCCTTTCCCTTTTCATAGAGGTCCGTTTCCTTTTTTTTTGCCCCTTTTTCATCTTGAATGTTTTGTCTTCACCAGTCCGTTCTTTCGGGAGTTTTGCCACCCCTCCTTGTTTCCATTGAGAACCCCTAAGAAGAAAACCCCCACCCTTCAAGTCATTCAACGTTGTTTTCGTGTGGTTGTAACGATTAAAAGATAGGGTTTTTTCAGTTTCAGGAGTTTTCCATTTTCAGTGAAAGGTCCCGGGATGAGGTACCGAGTTCCCCTGGTGGCAAGTGTTCCTTCCAATCCACCCGCTAACTGCACTCTCCAAGATTTTTCCCCCTTGTTTCAGACGGCAGTACAATTGACTCGGGTCCTGCGACCCCATTTTGTGTAATCTTCATTTGAGGGCTTTCTTGTTTCTCCCTTCCCGATTGTGTTTCGTTCTTCGAGACTGAAAGGTGATAGAGCCAGGTTGTTTTCCTCGGCATTCTTTTCTGATACTACCAAGCACCAGTGACCTTCAGATTTACAATCAAGGTTTTAGATGTTGCCCCTGGACATTATTCGCTGAGCATCCGCTGGTCGCTATCTTTCACCCGAGTCGCTGCAGTTTGGGTATTTTTTTTTTCCTCCGGTTCGCCAATTCTTTTCCTCGGCATTGCAAGTCTTGCGCAACCAGGCAAATGGGAGTAATACTTTTCTTCCATGTAAATTTGTATTCTGTTTCCCCTTTTCTCCCGTGCTTCTCTTCGTAAGTCCCTTAAAGGTTTGGACTCTGAATGGTCTCCCCGTGTCGCTGACGTGTTCCCATCCCTCTTCACTCCCTTGGTTTCCTTTATTTTTTCCTTGGGAAAGGGTATCGGGTGAGCGGGTTTAACATTTCCGGCCCCATAATCCCCGCAATCAGAATTTCGTCTCCCCGATTGCAGTGGCCCGACGATTTGGCATGTGTTCTGTCGATCGTTTTCTTTTTTTTTTGTCCCTTCTCGCCAGCATCTAAACGGTGGAACCGGGTCCCGTTTTCGGTTGTTTCCCTGTGTCAAAGGTTGAAGGCATTTTCGCTCAACATCTCCTACCCCGTTGTGTTAGGCGACACCAGCGGCATCGCTCGCGTACATTTTCACCTTTTGCCCCATTTGCCCCGGAGCCCTTCTTATCGTGTTTGCAGTCGGGTCCCACGTGTGCTCGTTCCTGGAGTGCTGTCTGGGTCTCTTCCACCCAAGTTGGATTTCAAAAGGCCTTCCCTTCCCCTTACGTTGCCTTTCCCCGACCTCGTCAGGAAGGTTTCAGGGCGACGTACCCCGTTTTCGTGCATTTTTAGTCTAACTAACCTGTCTTTTAAGGAGATCCTCAGATTCTGTTTCAATACTAATCAAGCCATTGAGGATCCTTTTTCCGGCCCGGTTGATTGACCCCTCCCCTGATTTTTTTCAACCCCTAAAGCGTCTCCCGACAAAAAAACATTCCACCCTGGGGGGGACAATGCATTCCCCCAAGAACCTGCTTCCCCACAAGGAAGTACAACTAAGGAACTCATCTCCCATGGGAACTTTCTATTGTCTTGTCGCTCTCGTCAAGAATGATCCTTTTTTAACCTTTTTTCAATGCTTCCTCCTCACAAGTATTTTTGCTTTCACTTGACCTTCCGGTTTGAGGAAATCACCTTTTTTCTTTCTGAATAACCCCCAGGTAGAGGGCCGTCTTTCCTCTCGTCTTTCCCCCGGATTTTGTGGTTTTCCTTGGTTTTTTTTCAGATTTCCCGCAGACCAAACCGGGATTCACCTCTGTTTGCTTCTTTTCCTTCTTTTGTAAATATGCACTCTTCTTCTCTCTTTTAAAATCTGTTTTTTTTGTCTGTATCGGATGATAGGAGACCCTCGGACGTTTTTTAACTTTCATATAGACCCCTGTTGCCTGCCGTTTTTCTCTTCATGCCCTCTTCAATTTCCTTGTATTTTTCTCACAGGTGTTCATTATAGCGGCCGGCTGGACCCCCCCTGTATCTGCGACTCCCGATTTCCTATGTCAAATCGTTCTTAATTGAACGTCTTGCTTTTTTTTGAAACTTGGTTTCTACTCTCTCTTTGGATTCCCTGACATGACTCCACTTATTTCGACTTCTGGACTGACTATTGGGGATTTTTTGTATTCTGGACTCTTTTTTTTCAGGTAGGGAGTTTCTTCCTATTATTAGATTAGAGTTTTTTTACTGTTATCACGGGGGGACGCAGGAGTCGATTTCCGACCTGTTAACCAGGATTTTGAATAGCTGATGGAGGCCATCCCCCCATCTACTTTTGTTTTTCCACGTTCGGTTTTTTGTCGGAACACTCCCCCTTCTATCGGGTTGACTATGTTCCCGTATCCCTTCCGCGGCGATTACCCCCCTTGCCCTCCGGGCAACCCTCCTTTTTCTTTTTTTTGGAGCTCACCAGTTCGGCTCGCGGATTTGGGCCGCTTTCAGACGAACTGCAGAACGGAAATTTTCGGTGGTTGTCTCCCCTTTGGGTGACCGCCATGGCCTTTTGTGGTCCCCTTATTTTTTTCCCTCAGTCATGTTAACTTACGCGCCCGCATGACTGGGACTTCTCCTCTCGACAAGCAAACCTGTACCTTTCCCTCCCTTGGATGACAAGGTTCCTTCTTTCGTCTCCATTTTCCTCTCTTTTGATTTTGTGAATTGAGGTCAACCCTGCCCCTTCCCCCGTGGATATCCATCCCCCCTTCCCTTTTTCTTTGAATTTTCGTGTTGCCTTTTCGGGGAAGTTTAGGGACTTTTTATCCATTTTCGAGTTCATAAAACTTTGAGCTATGACTCCCAACCCCTAGAAGTTTTTTTGGAGTTGACGTCCCGCCCTCTCCGTGCAAAATCCCCACCCTTGTTTCCTTTTTTGACGTTTTATTCTTCTCGATCTTGCGACAAGCGAGAGTTCATAAACCAACCCTAATGGTAGTTTCACCTTGATGTACGCCATGGTCGCCTTCCCCCAGAATTGAAAGGTACTCTAGATGAAGGTTACAACTCTACATGTCCCCGGTTGTTCTCTCTCCTGAGTTTCCGAGGAATTTTTTCTCGCGCATAGCTGCTTGCTCGATATCCGTGAATCCTCGGTTCAGTTTGCATGATAGGAGTAGAGAAGGATAGTTTTTTCGACCCCCCTCCTCCAGCAATAGCAGATTTGTCCGGTATCTTTCAGTTTTCGCACTAGTGACTTTTCTAACCCGGTTTCTCAAGCTTGCGCTAGTCGGTGGTGGGGGGGCAATTTAAACTGTGAGTAGCGGTCGGGTCCCGTGCCCCCTCTTGCCTTTCGTATGTCCCCCTCTACTAATGATTCAAGCCCCAAGTGAGCCCGGGTGCATTGGTTTTGTTGTTCTTTGGACTTTTCTACTTGAAACCTTTTCTTGCGGTTTTTGAGAACGAATGCTCCGTTCCTTTTCTACACCCTTTCTCTTCGGGGCGCCCCCCATGCTCTCCCCTCTCTTTTGAAGGAAAAGGGATTACCCTTCGTTTCTAGCTAAGGTTCTCCAAGAGTTTTTTGTGTTGTGATTTCTTCTTTATTGTTTTTTTTAGGGGGACCAGTTTTTACGTGCCAAATCTCATTGCTA
>Ga0179593_1559021_pt1 | contig 11132 bp, 12 predicted proteins | sample CZODoug2_1_08_16_FD_185931 | JGI IMG/M metagenome (GOLD analysis project Ga0179593, IMG submission 185931) | Vadose zone soil fungal communities from Angelo Coast Range Reserve, California, USA - CZODoug2_1_08_16fungal (PacBio error correction) | ecosystem: Environmental > Terrestrial > Soil >... | reverse complement strand
CCCAAGATGATGACAGAAGACAAGATAGGGCTCCAGGATTTGCACATTGCGCCCTCTTTCCTCGTCGGTTTTTGGCTTTTATATTTTTCGTAGTCGTGTTTTTTTGGATTTTTTTTGTTGTCTCCAACTTCTGGTTCGGCGGATGTTCCTGGTCGTGAAGGGCGGTCTGGGGTTGTCCAATCAAACCACGCCACCATAGCCTGGATTGATTGTTCGTTGGCGCCGGCACTGACTTGTCTCGGGTCTTCTTTTTCTCCAAAAAAAATTTGTGCTGGGTTTCTTTTTAGGTTTTTTGTGGACCAGCTCATCTCTAGGGGCGGCGAAGCTTCGCAACCGAGCGTCCAAAAATGTGTTCCTCGTGCTTGCCTACTCTAACTCCCCTAGTGGAGTCTTTTTTTGGTTGTACAATTCCCCTCTTGAGGTGTTGAGCGAGAGTGAGGCAGAGTCCTGACATGGCCTGTGCTCTGCTGAGACTTGGATAGGTGGTTTAATTTGCAGCTTGTTCAGCATTTCCCTTCTTTCTCCCCTCTGTCCTCCCCCTTACGGAACAACAAGAGTGAGAATGAAGTGGAGTGCTTTTTTCTGATTTTGGAGATCCCATTCATTGTACTTGATGGACTTTCCCTTTCCCACTGTGTGTGTTGATTTCTTGTTTCCCTTGTTCATACTATAAGGGCAGGTGATGATTCCCAGGATCAAAGGTTCCCCCCCCAAATTGCCTGCGAATGTCCTCGATCTTTCCAGTATGTTTACCAGCAAGCGTTTCTTGGTGTATTCAAGTCAGTCTGAGGGTCCTGCATGTGTTCAGTTCTCTTCTTGACATCCCCTGCTGAGTGAGGATAAATAGTACAGTAGTCCCCCGCTTAGCAACTTGTTTTTTTTTAAAGGTCCCGACGTCTAGGCCCTTCCCGCTCCTTTGCCGTTTGTAAGTCATACCCCCTTAAGCAATTCAAAGTTTGTTTTGCCCCCCCCTTTCCTTTCTCCCCCCCCACATCCTTGTTTTTGTTGTTTTTTTTTAAGAACCTCCATCTATGTTCCCACCCTTCTGCTTTTCTCCTCCCTCTCTAATTCAGAGGGGATGAGTGGGTTTTCCGAGGTTTTGTATGGATAGATGAGAACACTTTGTTGAAGGTAAAACCTTTTATAGTATGCTAGTACTCAAACTTGTTTTGGCAGGCACTGAAGCTTTCGTTCTCTGATGAGGCCCCTTCTTGGATGTGTGATTTTTGGGGGGGAATGTTTTTTTTTTTTCTGTCTTGTCATCGGAATAGCTCCACCCCCTGCCTGAAGCAAAAACATTAGTTTCAGGTCCTTGTGTCGGATTGTTTTCCTACCCCCCCCTTGAGGTTTCCCCCCTTTTTCGCTTGCTTTCTCCCGGTCTCATTCCACACCCTGAAATTAAAGCATTGGCGTACCCGTGCCATTCCTGACCTCCCATCGCGTACGGAACTTTCCTCTCGGACCTTCTGTTCCTCGTTTTTCACTGTGTTCCTGAATTTTTTGTTTTGTAACCATTTTCCTTTTTGAACATGTGATTTCCTCGATGAATTTTCTTTCAATTCTTCCCCCTAAGGTCTGGATTCTTTTCTCCAAAATCTCTAGATGAATCCCATTTTCTATTTGATGTCCCTTGGATTGTCCCAGCTTTTTCGTTTCCCCTAACTATGAATGTGTTCAACAATTTATTTATAATCTTTTCCTACTTGTGTGATCTTGTGTGTTTTCCCACTTTTCGGTTCAACCTGTCCTCCCATGTCTATTCTTTCTTTCTTCAAATTTTCCCTTTAACCCCAAATTCAATTGACCATCCACTGGCAGTTATGTTTTATTCAGAATGTCGGATTAATTCAACACGTGTTCCATCTTTAGAGATTTTTTTCATTCCTTACCTGCTCTTTCTCATTTTCCCATTTACTAATCCCAAGCCCACTCAACCCTCATGAGCACTCAGTTTGTTGCACATTATGCCCTGACCTTTATGGTCAACCCGTGTGTCTTCCTTTAACGCTCATCTCCGTTTCACACAATACGGTCAATTTGTTTAAGGTTTGGGTAGGGCTAGTCTCGAACACCTGATGCAGCCGCAGTAAAGCCCACCCCCACCTTCAACAGGAACCCCTCTCCTCCAGCACCAGGATGTTCGCCGGTTTTATTTCCTTACCTTAACCCAAGCCCCTTTCAGGACGGCAAGAACCCTTTTGAGAATGGGAGCCCCACGGCCCACCCCAATTCAAATGTCTCCCGTTTGCCTAACTTTGCAGGCAACAAAGTACATTCCTCTCTTTTAACTACCTTAAGAGATGACAACTGCCCGACATTTACAGGTGTCACCACCCACCAATTTTCAGTCCTGCCCCCCCATGACAAAGGACAGCAAAAAAAACACACCGGAGAGGGATTTACACCAAAACCGGTGAAAATCCCCCCCCCTTTTGTGAGCCACAACTTGTGGGGTTTACCTTTTCGTCCTCTTCTCTTGGTACACCTTCACCTACAAGATGATGGGTGTTGACCCCCTTCAGGTAGCCACACCCCCCCCATAACAGGGGGGGGATGGGGATGGCCTGTGCTTTTTTTTCAGGGGAATTGCCTGACAACACTGCTGGGAGGGTCCCTTTTGCTTTTTTAACCACCAACCCACTACCATGGAGGATGAATGAGGGAAGCGCCCGGGATGGTGGCAGGATGGCACCCAATGTGCTTTGCCCTTGATTGGTCCCATCTACTCCGATCATTTTTTCACTCTAATCTTTTTTTTGTGTAGAATAGATTAATCCCCCCCACTTAAATTTCCCCTGAACACCTTTTCCCATCATTGAACCATCAGCCTGTTGCCCCATTGCCGCCCCATGGAATCATGGTTGGTGGTGGTTTCTGTACCAATCCCCTCTTCTTTTTTCTTGTCCTAATGTCCATCTGCATACGTCCAAGGACCCATCCCCATCCCCATCCTGTTATGGTGTGTTTACTGCTAAAGTCCCGGTGTCCCCCCCCCCATCATCTTGTCTTGTTTTTTTTTTCCCCCACCACTACCCCCTACACCAACAAGGTGTCTCAGGGGGTTTTGGGCTGGGTGAACTTTTTCATGGGGTGGGCCCTTCCTTGTGTTGTTGGGACTGTGTCAATTTGTGTTCCTTGTTTGCCCATTTCCCATTTTTTTTTTTTTCTGGTCTTTTTGTAATCTGCTGGTCTGGACGTCATGTTCTGTAATGGTTCATTAAAATGACAGTTTGCGGGTTTTTTTCTTTCTCTTCCATTTAATCATTTGGTTGTTTTTGATCCACTTTCCCAACCATCAGGTTAGTTCCCTTCACTGCAGTGTTGTAATTACCCATTGCAGCGCGAGCGGGGGTTGCCTTTGCTAGGTTTCCTGTTTTTCCCAGTGGTTTCTTTTTATTGGGGGCTTAAAGGGCGGGGTATCAATTCTCAGACGCTAAACAAAACCTTAATCCACATTACAGTGGTTTGCGCTGAGTTGCTGTTCAACACTCACCCCACTTTCCCACTCAATTCCGGCATTGGGCCCCCCCCAAACCTGGGGATTGCTTTTTCTCCTGTGATGTTTGGGAAAATGTGCTGTTAAAGACTTTCCCCCCCCGACTTCCCTTTTTTCCCCTTTCTGGTGCTCCCTATCTTTATATTCGTTATTCCAAGTGGGGAAGTATACTTTCAAGGATCAAAAACACCCACCTGCCGGAACAACAGTAATTTTTGATGAAAGTCCCCCCTTTTCCTTCTAAAAGCATTCCTTTCTGTTACATAATATCTGGGTCCAACCACCCTTTATCCACCATTTGAAAAGTCCAATAATGTGTTCCCACCCCTTTCTTCACATTCATCGGTTCTCTTTTTTTTTGAAAAGCCATACCTTCCTTCTTGGAGTTCAACAATAGTATTTCCTCCTTTAGAATTTCATCCTATTGCCATATGAAATTTGAATCCGATCATCAATTCATTTTCCTTTTACTCCATGGTATGTGAAAATTCACTCCCCCCCCCTCTTGAAACTTCCCCCCCCTTCCACAATTAATCACTACCATGTCAGGCCACAGTGGTTCAAAACCACCGCAGTTTTACCTTGGGATTCCCAACTCCTTACTCTTGACCCCCTTTTTCGTTTTTTGCCTCCGTTCAGTTTTTTTCCCCTTTTTTTAAAAAGGCTTGAAGAACTTGTTTGTGAGGGAATGCAGTATCCTCCGCCTCCACACAGACCCCAAATACCATCTTCTCCATCCACCCTTTCTTCCTGTTTTCTGCACCAGCTTTTTTTTACTTTCGTTGGGCTGTACCTGTTCAATGACAATGACCGGAATGCCCCCCCCAAAGGAAACATCCAACTCTTGTCCTCCCTTCCACATTCTTGTCAACAAGACCCAATTTTCCTTTGAGTTCCTGATTATTCTGCTCCCCCCTTTCGGTTTTTCATGCCCATATGTGCAGCATCCCCATACACACACCTTCCCTGTCATCCTCGGTTCTCGTGATGGAGTTAACTCCTCTTTTCATTCTTTGATTTCAAGTTTCTTTTCACCTTTCCTTTGGTTTGTAACACTGAGTGCGGTGGACATCACTTGCCTGAAACAGTGTGTGTTCACCGTATGCTAACTCCCAAATTTGAGCTTTGATCTTTTCTTTCCTCTGTCCCTTTCTTGTTTTTCTATATTTTCCTGAATTTTCCCTTGTTTTTGATGCACTAACTCTCAGGTGACTCATATCACTCCTCACAGCCGTCCTTTACTACACCAACTCCTCTTTAGAGATCTTTGCGATTGCGTCATTCCCTTTCTCTCCTTTTTGTTTGAACTTCTAACTGGACTCTTCTTTTCAGTTGTCCCTGCGAATGCATAAACCCACTTTTTTATTTTTAAAGTCCAATTCCCAAGTCCAAAAGCTTTTTTGTTTTGATGGATCCCCCCCTCACCTGTGCAAAGTCTACTCCCTTTTTCTTATTTTTTTTTCTTGATGATGAATGACCGAATGCATGCTCTGTGGGCCACATATGCCACACCTATTGCCTTTTCTGAAGGAGTCTTGCCGTTTGACATTCCCTGTTCTCCCTCTTTTTTTTCCTCCCTTTGTCAACACTAACGGGAAGGAAAAGTCCCACACACCATACATGATTAGAGTACGTACTGAGCTATTGCGCCATTTTTGGACCCACCCACCAGTTAAGGCGTCGCCTGCCTATCTAGTCGATTTCTTTCCCCCCGAACCCCTAGCATCACGCCCTCGCACATTGTTTCCCCCCCTACCCCAAGACCAGTCACGATGAGGTCCATGTTCACCAACCACACTCCCTCTCTGGTTGCGTTGTCTCCCCCCCCCTCTCCACTTTTCTTCCCCCTAACGTCCCTGGACCAGCCGCCCAACGCCCCCCCCTCTTTCGAACTTGAAGGACTGACACGACACGACTAAGGCGAATTCCCGACCCACCACGCGACGCTTGACGCCTGGCAGGGCATCCTGGAGACCATTTTCCCCTTTTTTCTGTTCCTTTCCATTTTCTTTTCTTTTTCTCTTCTTTCCTCTCTCTTCTCTTTGTCTCCCTTTTTTCCCTGACATTCGTTTTTTTAAGAAATAGGTATTATTGCCCCCAGGCCCTCTCCATGGGCATCGTTTTTTGTGGGTGCGTTCTTCATGTGTGATCTGTTGGTGGTCGGGAGGGTTGGTGTTCGGTGTTCCGTCCTTTTCCTTCTCACTGTTTTTCGGTATGGGGTGTTGAAGCCCACCCCGACCCCTGAGGGTTTTTCTTGATTGCTTCAGACTTTGAGCATCCGGCCCTCTAGTGACTTATGGGGCTTGAACCAATGTGCGTCTGGTGCTCGTCCACGGAATATCTTATTCGCTTTGAACTTTTTTTTCCCCCACAAACTTTGTCCATCAATCGAGGTACTCCCCTACTCCCTTTTCCAGTTGGGCTTTTTGGGGTGAGCCTGGAAATGGTGAAGTAGAAGGGAGTGAGGCAGTCTCTACTGAGAGGGATTCTATGCGAACTTGATGTAGGCAATCTTTTTGCCAGTTCTTTTCCGCATGAAACTTTCTTTGCATTTTTTTTTTCCCCCTACATCCAAACTGAGTGAGAGGGAAGAGCTGTTGAAAAATGGTGCTAGTGGGGTATGTTTTTTTTGTTTTTTGTGTTTTTTTTTTTTTTTTTTTGTGTTTTTTTTTTTTTGTCTTTTTGGTTTTTGTTTTTTTTTCTTTTTTTTTTTTTTTTTTTTTTTCACCACTTCATTGGCTGGTCCATGGACTTTTCCCCCCTTTTTAGGGTTCTTTCTCTTGTTTCTATGGGTGCCCTTTGTCAGTAGATAAGGGCAGGGCTTATGACCCAAAGCGCTCATGTCCAAGGGTCCAAACTTCCTTCTTCGGAGTGCGTCTAGCCGTCTTTCCTGATCTTTTTTATGACCAAGATTCTTTCCTTTTTTTCTTTTCTTGAAACTTTCTGTTTAAAGAACATCTGAGGAGTGAGGTCAAACCCCAAGTCCGCTGGCCTATTCGCGCCCAGCGGCCCGCCCAATTTTGTTCAAGTGGAATTTTTCCTCCTCTTCAATTTGTTCAGCACCATGCTTCCCATTCCGTTTTTGGCTTTGTTTTTTTGTTTGGTTGGTGTCCAACATCTTTTCCCCCCCCCCACATCTTGAAGTCCTGGGAACCACCTATGACACACGGGGCTTTGCCTGGTAGACCAGCCCAGCCTTTTCCATTTTCCTCTTTTTGTTGTGGGCATTTTCTTTAGGGAACGGAGCCACTTGTTCCGGTTTCCCCCACCACTGTTGTATTTCGTCTCACTAAGAACTTGTTGGCTTGTTGTCAGGCAGACGCCTGGGGCGTCATGCGGAGTCAGGTTGTATTAGCTTTCTGGGGGTCATGCAGGTCTGTTTCCTGCTTTTGCCAGGGGAAGCTCTTTAGCAAGATTAACCCACCCCTCTGGTGCAGATTGAAGCCAGGTCATTTTGGGATCATCTTTTGTTGGTACATCCCCCCCATTTTCGTGTTAGTTTTTAGCCCCTAGGGAGATCACAGCATTTTCCCAAAATTTGCATTGGTGTACGGCCGCACCCCCTGGTCTGTTCCTTTTGAAGTTGTTCTTCATCTTTTTTAACTTGGCAATGAGTCTGGGTTGGACCTAATGGGCGGTCTTTCCCATCTAAGTGTAATTTCCAAATTACAGGTTTTTATGGTTAAGCCATTTATTATGTACCTTATGTGCATATTTTACCCCGTTTACCTCAATAGTTCTTTCAAATAATTTATAAGGGGAGAAAATAGGGGCTGATTTTGACAACTGATTTTTCATGTTTTCAACCACTAACTCGATTTTCTTTACAATTTTATGTTTTGTCTTCCCTCTCCTTCCCCAATTGTTGTGGATCCCCTTTGTTTCCCTACCCCTCTTTTGTGTTTTTTTACTACATTAGGAGTTTAGTCGGTTTCCCTTTATTCAAAAAGCTATGCCCCCCTCCTGAGGAGTTTTTTTTCTTTCCCATCATTCGAGGATCATTTCCCCCCCCGGAAGGTTCCCAGATAGGAAGAGATGGGTTTTCACCCAAGAAAGGAGAATATCTGTGTTGTAAGCCTACGGCAGTGCAATCACTAACCCAATCCCCTTCTGCACCTCCTTTTCTCCCCCAGGTTCCCTCCAGTCGGTCCATTTCTTATGGAAAAGGTTGATTGAGTGAACTTGCTCTTCGTGCACCCTCCCTGTCAAAGGGTTTTTGTTTAGGTGTCTTGTGATTCCCCCCCTGCTTCCCCCTGAGATTTTGTTTTACAGCCCCCCCCACTGCCAAAGAACACTAGCATCCAGCCACTGCGCTAGCAGTCTGGTTTTTGTCACCTGAACCCTGGTAAGTTATTGGGGTTTCCTCCCCCTTTCTGTTTTAAATGCACTTTGGGCGCCGAAACGGATGATGAATGAGGTCCCGAGGGTAATACTATGCCCCCCCGTCCATTTTCATTTTACTTAAAATACATTTCTTTGAGGTGACCCACCTTCAACCCCTACCAGGATCCCTTCTTTCCCCAACCCTTCCTTCTTGCCCCCCCGGATTTGCACCTGGGAATGACCGGACAGCCCCAACACAAGACCCCACCAACAGAAATTGCCACAGACAACCCAACACAGTTTTTCCCCACCCTGTGGGTGTGGAACTGGTTCCTTTCTCTTATTTTTTTTAAAAAGGGACCACTGAGTGGTTGAATGAAAGGTCGGTATGCAGTAAACACCCCACCAAGGGAGGGGTGGTTGGATGACTGTTTATGAGGCTTAATCTTTGACTTTTCTGACAATGACTTATGTGGCTTTTCAAAGGAGAAACCCTAACATGGTATGAACCATTTGGGAAGCAAGGACCTTTTATGGGGATGCATGGTCCCACAGCTGCAGTTTCTTTCCATAATGTCTCCTTCTTCTCTTTCCCCTCCCCCTCGGCGTGTTTTCTCTCGTCTACCTCAAAGACCCACGGAACAACTTGTGCCCAGCTACCATAGCGTTCCCCTTTTGCGGTACATGGCATACCTTTTGTCTGTTGGTGGTCTCCTTGCATGAAGTCCAGGTGGACATAATAAAAGATCCGACCACTCATCCCATCCCCCTCCATGTCTGGTTTGTGGGGTTTACCTTATAACTGTCAATTTATTTACAAAATGATTGTCTTGTTATGTTTCTTCATACTAGACTTCACAACCCCAAGTGCTTTCTCTGTGGTGGGTGGTGCTGGGTGCTGGGGCTTGGGGGTCAGCCCTCTCCTTGTTTTTCTTATGTAATGTGGCAGGGCAAGTCTGGTTCATCCTTGGTCCTTGTCATGTATGGTGGGTCAGTGTTCATTTTTGCCTTTGTTTTTTGAACAATAAAAGGTCCTATTTTTTTTAATTTGATCCCCTTTCTATTTCCAGTCATCCTGGGGGTCTTGGTTTCTATGTGCAATTTATCCATCTTTACATTCTTGCTTTTTTCCCTTTTGTTCCCATTACCCTACCTGCTAGCTTCATTTTTGTTGTTTAGGTTGGTTAATTTTTGTAACTTGGGGGGGTCCCTTTTGGTTCCTTTCTTTTTCATCATTTTCAACAAACCCTTACTCCATTTTCCGGTTCTTTTCGGGTGAACGGAGGTTCACCTCATCAAACACACTGGGTTCCCATCACATGGCCTGTTTGGCATCAAAACCTTTGCTCCACTTTGTCGTTCCCCCGTGATGTGTTGCTGTTTCCCTTTCCCCTTTTAATTTGAGTCCAAATAAAGCTTGCAAAGTCTCCTCTTGGGGATGAAAAAATCTCTTCTCTCTTTTACCTCCTGAATTGGTCTGGTTCCATTTATTTTGGCACTTTGCCCCCAAATCCCTTCAAGTGTTTTTTTTTCCGTACGGCAATTCATTTTTTGTCCCCCTGACCTTTGCCTACTCCCCTTTTCCCATACTGGTGGAAATCCTACCTCATCATTGAAAAACTGATCCCCCACTTTGCGGCAGGTAATATCATAAAATTGTTGAAACTTGAAAAATTACATATTTTCTCTTTTTTTGAAACATCCTCCCTCTAGGACTTCCACTTCATCCCCTGTATCTTTCCCCCCCCCTCCCCTTCATTCATTGGAATTTGGTACCGCACATATTCCCCTTCTTCCATTTCCTTTAAATACATTGTTCTGCCCCTCCCCTCTTTAACATTTCTAGACTTGTTCAAATAACCTGCGGTCCCCGTGTGACCCATCGTGGACACTCCCTTGGGATATGACGTTCACCATTCCCACTTTTTTTCTGATTCTTCCAATCCCCTTTACCCCTGACTTTTGTGCAAGGGTGGTGCTCAGGTGAGCAAGTTCTCACAAATGCCGACCCTCACTTTGTCTGTCCACCTATCCATAACATGTGCATTGCTTTTTGTTTCCCCCCAGCTGGTGTGTTTTCTTCATTTCCTTTTTTTTCTCTCCAGTTTTGACCACTGAAGCACCCCCCCTTGACCCTACCCCTTGTGTCCTCAGCAACTCCTTCTCCCTGACCCAACACTTTCTTTGAGGACAAGAATATAGACTCTTGTCCCTTTTCTGACAATGTCCGGTTCAAGCATATATCTCACACCCAACCGCTCCCCCCTCTGGCTGGATCGTACCTGCAATCCTGGTGGGGCTTTAAATTCTTTTCCTTTCCCACATGGCTTTGGGGTTCTTCAATGAGAGTTGGGGGTCCATTTTGAACCGAATTTTGTTAGGTATGACCACTTCCCCAGGGAAGATGAGATTTGTCTTTCCTATGCGCTTTCCTCTATATTTACCTTGTAGTTTCACTCATCAGATTTTTTTTTCACGCTTTCCCCTTTTCCCTTCTGTGTACAATCCCGGTCCGTGAAGTCCCCCATTCTTTCAGCCCTTCTTTTCCTAGCATGTAGGCGATTCAATTGATTGAAGTGTTGGTTCTTCCTGGCGTCATTGTGCATCCCTTATTAACGTAAATATCCCCTAACCCCTTTTTTTTTCCAATTTATTCATTACCCCCCCCTCCAATGAAGATCTTTGATGTTTGTGGGGGATGCTACCCTATAGCCCCCCTTTGCAACCTAGTGCCGCTCACTCTAATGTGTTGACCCCAACCATGCTCCATGCCAACGAAGTTTTCCATGATGAACATAGTTTGTGACATCCCAATAACAGTGAGAAGTATGAGAGAGACCCCGGTAGAGTACCTCCTTGCCCTCTTCCCCTCCTCAGCAAGGTCTCCCCCACCACCAACTCAATAGTTTCGAGACCGGAGGTTACCCCTTCTTTTAATGTTTGTCAACATGGTCAAAGAGAAGTAGTCCCCATAGTCCGCTCGTCGAGAAACGGCATTCCCCGCCCCCTCGCCCATTTAACCAGCTGGCCCCCCCCTCCCGTCCACTCGGGTCGGCCGTCGTCTTCCGCACAGCTAACACAAGAACCCTACATTCTTTTTTTTTTGTTTGCTTCCAACAAAACATGTACGCCACACCTATGAAAGCAACGTGGGGCAGCGGCCCGCCCCCTCCTGACGACCCACGCCAAATCTTCCCCTAAGACCCCGAACATGAATTACGACGTGACCCCTTTTATTTGTTTATGGGCCGCCAATGGAAGAGAAGGCGGGGGGGCAACTACTGGGCCTCTTTTTCTTCTGTTCATTCTTGTT
>Ga0179593_1382511_pt1 | contig 11132 bp, 18 predicted proteins | sample CZODoug2_1_08_16_FD_185931 | JGI IMG/M metagenome (GOLD analysis project Ga0179593, IMG submission 185931) | Vadose zone soil fungal communities from Angelo Coast Range Reserve, California, USA - CZODoug2_1_08_16fungal (PacBio error correction) | ecosystem: Environmental > Terrestrial > Soil >... | reverse complement strand
CTCATGGCGTGCTCTTTCCCCCCCTTTCTGCAAAGATTTTTTTTTTTTTAACTACCGTCTTTTTTTCCGTCTAGGCCCCTTTTGGGGGACTGTTGAACTCTTCATTCTTTTTGTTACACCGGGAACCTTCTTAATTTGTCGCTACTGTCTTTCGCTGGTTGTTTCGGGGGCTCCTCTCAAGAAGGTCTCTGCCCACGAATCGCTGTAAAACCCGTTATGCAACGTCAGGCCCCCTTCCTCCCTAGTTAGCCACCTGTGCAGCTTTCTTCCCTTGCATTCTTTGGTTGATTTTTCCTTTACTGAATGGGACACATGCTGGTTTTTTAACCCCCCCCTAATAGCTTGTGCTGGCTCCCCTCCTCGTGGTCTAATGTCCCTGTTTTTTGCCTTGTGCGTTCTTTTTTTTTCCCCTTTGCTATCCCTCGTGGTATGGGAGCCACAGTAAAGATACTGGGGCAGGGCCGGTTTTTGGCTGGCCGTTTTCCCAGAGTCTTTCCGCTCTCTTCCAGGAGTTTCGGACATTTTTCGTCGGATGCCAGGCTTTTCGAGCATTTCTGCCTCCTGTGATTTTTGAACTCGGCTCTTCTCCTTTTTTCAGTGTTTTTTTCAGTTTGCGGCGCGTCCCCCCCTTTTTTTGAAAACTTTGGTTTCTTTTTTTGCATTATAATTCGGTAGATATGAGACCTCCAAAGGATTCCCCCCTTCTAATTCAGTTCTTTTTCCCCTCCTCCCCTCCTTTCCCCCGTTCCCAGGTAGGGTACAGATACCTGCTTTCCGCTTCCTCACCAGTAATCGTAATTTCATACCATGTCCGCTTTCCCAGTCAGGGAAGCCAAACCATATTTTTTGACTCAGGAGGACGTTTTGTCAATCCCCCTTTTATCCCTTCCCCTCATTAAGCTCCAGCCGTCCCAGGCCATAGTCTGTGTATTGGACACACTTTAGTGCAGTCTACCTGTCTCATACCTCCCTTTTTTTCCCCCCCAACATGGCCTTTTTCAATCTAGGTCCCAGATCCCCTTTCTCCAGTTAGTGTCTCCCGTTCATCTTTTCCCTGTGGCCTCTTTGTTGTGTATTGATTTCCCGTTCCGCTCGCGCTTCCAAGCCGTTTCACTTTTAATGTTTTACTTTTTTTGACCCCTCCGCGGGCCCACCCCCTGTCAAGAACCGCTCAGGGAGACGCTGTCTACTTGGTCTTGGCTCCTCTCCCCCATCATCAGTTGGACCGCGGCCCCTTTTGGTAGTATAAAACTTTTCGCATTACCCATTCTCAGGACGAGGTTTCGGTGTGGGCCTTTTTTTGGTGCCTGCTTTGCAAACTTCCTTGACCCATCGATCATACTGTCAACGGGATTTTTTTTACACCTTCCTTGTCGACCTTTGTGAGCGCTTGCTTTCAATCGTTTTGAAAGGGATCTTTTGTATTGACTCGTCCCCGTAGAGAGTTCACTGTTTTCTTGGGCCTGGACGGTCCGCCTTTCGCAGATAGGCACCGTTCCTGACCCCGAGGTTTTAGTGTCCCCCTCCTGTCCCGATCTCCTCCCGTTTCATTTTTCTCCCTTGCCTCCTCCGTCGTCCCCGGATTTCCTTGCCTCCCACTCTTTCCTCTGTGGTTGCAATTGAACCCCCCCCTCCCCCCTTCCCGGTCATGTCGGATGCTGTTCGGGTTCCCTTCGGAGAACTGGGGGTCAGCTGAGTTGAATTTGGGAGCCCTCCCGACCATTGCACCGAGCCCCTTTTTTTTGCCTACCTCCTCCGTTGTTTTTTTTGTCTATCTGATGGGTCAGATCCTTCCTGAGGCGAGAAAGGTTAGTTTCGCTTCTTCCCGCCAGTGTGCTCCACCTCATAGAAACCTTTTCTTTTAGCTGTTGACCCTTTGACCCCCTTAACCCGCCTTTCCGGGCCGTGATGGATCGTTTTTTCACTTTTCCACCAACCCTTTCTGCCGCCTTTTTTTCCGTACAACTTAGAGCATTCTGTTGACTTCTGTTCTGACAAGATGTCTGGCGGTGCTTTTCCTCTTTGGTCTAGTTTCCACCCCCACACCCCTTTAGACCCCGTGACTTTTTCAGTTCTTTTCTCTCTTTCTATTGAGGAACCCCACCCCACCTTTCCTGTTATAGTCCCGATAGGTTTCTCCTCAAACGCCGATCATGGCCCCCCCCAACTCGGCCTGGCTTTCCCCCCGCTTAGACCAACCCCTTTGCGGGTTGACACGGATGGTGTTGCGTCCTTTAGGCCCCCCAGAATATGTGCTAGAGGTAGAGTCACGGACCCCCCCTCCCTGCCCCCTCCCCTCCCCCCCTCCCCCCCCCCTCCCCCTTCTTGCTCTCTCCCCCCCACTCCCCCACCCGCCTCCGCCCCCCCTCCCGCCGTCCCCGTACTCCCACTTTCTTTTCCCCTGTCTCCTTCCCCCCCTCCCCCCAGTTCCCCATCCTCCTTTCGTCTCTCCCCCACCCCCCCCCCTCCCCCCCCTTTCCCTCCACCTCCTTCCCTCCCCACCCCCCCCCCCCCCCTCCCCGCCCCCCTCTCCCCCCCGTCCCCCCCCTCTCTCTCCCTCCCTCCTACCCCTCTTCCTCCCCTCCCACCCCCCCTCCCCCCCCCCCCCCTCAAATTCCCTCCGGCCCTCCACACCCTCCCCTACTCCCTCCCCCCCCTCCCTCCCGCCTCTCCCCCCACCCCCTCACCCCCCCTCCCCCCCCCCTATCCCTTTCGCCACCTTGTACCGCTCTCTGTGAGTGCGTGTCCCCTGGATTCGAAATACCCGACCGGTAAGGAGGCTGCAGAAGCCGCCCTGAAAGAGTGCATCACAGTAGAACTGACCTGAACGGCTCAGTTATTCCATGGTTTGCAAGTAGATTTAATTTGATTTTCCTTTAAGTGTCTTATGCTCTTCGCGGCTTGCCCCTTTGCTCATCCCAGAATTCCTCACATTTCTCTCTGTCCACCCCAAAGTCGTCCCTTGGTTCTCTTTTTCCCGCTGAGACGGACTGGCGGGAGCCCCTTGGAAGATCGTCCGGGAAGCCTGCCTCCGTTTTTTTGGAGAGAAACACCTCCTATTGGCCCCTGGTCTGCGATTTTATCGGAAAGCCGTGGTCTAGACCCGTTTTGGCTGCCAAACACATTGTTCTCTTCCCATTGGTTGGGGAGCCCTTTTTTGTAAAACCCTCTGACCATTAAAGGGACCCAATTCGATTCCCCTGTTGGTGCTGGTTTTTTTTTTTTGCCCGCCCCCGTCAAGCTCTTTTCTCAACCTACCGGCACTAAGTCCATAGGAATGCAGTTGTGTCCCCCATTGTTCCCCTCCCCCCGTTGGACCCCAATTGGGCAATTTCATTCAGGACCGCCCACGTGTTTTTGGTAAGCCATCCGAAACCCCCCCCCTCGGGTGGATGACTGCCGGTCCCCCTCTTTTTTTCCAACCACCCTTACCTGAGACCCTTTGCCCGTCTCTCCTTGAAAGACTTCTGATATAGTTCCTTCTTCCGCCTGGTCGTCTCTGTCTTTTTGCACCGCCTTTCCATCGATTCGCCCCCCTTTTTCTGGCCCTGCGACCGCCGGCCCATGATATGCCTGGCTCCAGACTAGCGAGGTCTCCTCCACGATGTTTTTCGCCGAGGCTTCCTGGCCCCCCATTTGAAGGTTTACGCTAGCCGCTTCGGCCACACCCGGTATTGAATTGGTAGGTTGTACCACTGCTTGTCGCACCCTCCTCCCCATGCCCCCCTATCCGCAGCTTCCTGCCACCCCATTGTGCTGCTCCCCCGCTGAATTTCCTAAGCGATGGCATCCGGTTTTGCTCACGTCCGGTGCAGCTCCTTTTTTTTTCCCTACCTCACTACCATGCTGCCCCCTCTTTTCTGTGAAGAGAGTATTAATTTCACTTCACGGTGTCCGTGTTGCATCTCCTCAAGCCCCCACTGTATCTTTCCCCCTAAGAGGTTTAGCGGGTTCTTTCTCGGAAGTAGCACGAGCCGTTTTTCCCCTTTCTCTTCTTTACTTCCTTCCGTGGTTGTGTCTCATCATGGCCCCTTTTTTTTCTCACTTATTCCCTTCCCCCTTCCTCCCTGCGAAGAGGCCCCTTTCCGCTGGTCGGTGGGGTTTTGTGGCAATTCACTAATTCCCGTTTCCACGGGACTGTTTTCTTCCCTGTTTTCTCTTTTCATATTTTTTTGTTTTTGGCGTTCTTACACCAGAAGGACCTTTTCCAAACCGCGCGCCTTGTGCCCCAACCGGATGCATTTTAATTTTTATACCCTTTTGATTCGGCCAGTTTACCGTTTCCGTGAAGGCTTTCTTCCCTTTTGCACTTGAATTTGTCCGGTTACATGCATTTCCCTTTGACAACCTTCCCCATCTTTTTTTCTTCTTGGTGCGGTCTCCGCAAGGGTTTCTGGTAAACTGTTGGTAGTCTCTTTTTTTTACTCCTCTTTGTTTGACTTTTGCAGCTTTCCCCCCCCCCAGTAACCGGATAATTTTGGGCGGGGCCTTTTTTTGCTTTTCCTGAGTCGTCTTGATTTCTCGTTTTCCTCCTTCCTTGTTATTCCCTTCGCTTTTTGGCCCGTTTGCTGAAAGGTTTTTTTGCTGATGGGTTGTGCCCCTTTACGGTCCCCGCTTGATCCCGTAAGTGTTTTGCCTCCCCTTTTTCTTCTCTGCCTGTATGTGCCACCCCGGTTCTTTTAGTGGCTCTCAGTTTTGGCGCATCCTGTGGGCTTTGAACAAAGGATTACCCTTTTTTCTTTTTTCGGGTTTCCAGTCTTGATTCAATTAATTCCCTTTTTTCTCCCAGTTTAGGGTCCCAGATAGTCTTCCTTTTTTTATCCCCCTCTTGTCCATGTAATTGAAAGACTGTCATTTTCCCGCTTAAGGTCGCCCCCATTTCTTTCTAGCCCTTTGTATTCGGTTTCCGACCCCTGACCCCGGAAGTGAAGACCCTTTCAAAGACCTGACCAGGGACATGTTTTGGTCTCTCCCCCCCCTCGTTTGGGATTACCGGTTTGCATGCCTGGTCCCCCCTCCCTTTGCCTGGCCTTCACACGGTTACAGTATTCTCCCCTTTTGTCTTAGTGGCCCTTTTTTTTCCACTTGATTTTGGTTGTGATATTCTTACCCCTCTAGTTCTTTTACAGTACATTCCTTTTCCCCCCCTGTCAGAAGGTATGATCCTTGGAACATGTGCAACTGCCCCCTGTGCCGCAGGGTATTCGCTGCTACTTCCGTCTTTTTCGCTCGTCTTGCCTTTCTTTTCCGGCTTTCGGTCTTTCTCCCCGCCTTGGCCTTTTCTTGCCCCCGAGGTATGTGGTCTGGCCTGTTCGTTGTTTGTCCTGCTGACCCTTCTTGACCCCAATCGATCTCTGTGTAATTTTTGGTTTTGCTTGGTTGCGACTTCTTGCTCACCCTTTTTTTCTTCGTACATACTAGTTGTTTTGCAAGTGATCTTTTTGCGGAAACTTTCTTTTTATCCTTGAAACTTTGCGGGTTCTCTCCCTGTCAAGCATGACCCCCTGCCCTTTCTCGGCACCCACTTCTCTCGTTTTGCTATTCTTTTTCCCCTTTAGCAAATCTTAAGATCCCGGAAACACATTCCTTCTCTTTTGTAGATTTTTCCCCCTTTCTTCCCTTTTTTGTTGTTTTTCATTTGGAAAAACCTATTAACGGCATTTTTTACGTTTTTTTCGCCCTTTTCCCCCCTTCGGCCAAGGGGTTCCTGTTGGCCTTCCCCTTCTCTCGCAGAAATTGAATTTTATTCCCCCCTCCCGCGAGAGGGTCCTCTCCTGTGTTGATCTTTGTTTATTGATCTCTTTTCTTTCTACGAATGCTCGCCCCTTGTCTGATCGCATCCGTCCCATCGCTGACCCTTTTCAGCATTGGCTGGACCTCACTTCCCTCATTTGTTAGATTTTTTTTTTTCACTCTTGACCCCCCAACCCGAGGACGCCGGTTTTTTTTTTTCAAAACCCTAGCGCCGCGCGTTGAGGACCGATGAAACTCTTTTCGTTGTGATGGTTTTAATCTTTTCTTGAGTGCCAATTCCTCCCCCCAAGAGAAGACACGTTCAGGCAGTTTTGCAGGCTTTCCTTTTTTTCCCCGACACTTGGTGCTATTCGCCCCCGTTTCTTGCCGTCCTTCCCCTCCCCCCCCTACACTTGCCCCCCCCCCTCGGCGTACCCTTTAACATTTTGGTCAGGTCTGTTGCTCGTGCCCCCTCCTTGATGAAGTTTTTTGTCAAGGTCCGGGTCGTTCTACACCAGACCAGGCCAGACTCCCGCCCGATTCTTTTTCCGTAGTTCTCCTCTTCCCTCCCCCACCCCGTTTCGTTTGGCAGACGCTGCCCGGTTCAGAAAGTGATCTGCCATGCCCGGTTTCTTCTTTCCACCTTGGTGCGCCCCCCCCGCTTTCCTGAAATTGATGCTCAGTTCCGTTCCTTCTTCTAGATGATCTGATCCCCTCTCACCTCACAGCAGATCCCAAAATTGGGACGGTTTCACCCTTTTTCCGTAAGGTTAGATGTTTTTGCCTTGAGTTATCACGGCAATGTTTGAGCCATGGGTTTTTACCCTCTGATGGACACCCTTCTCCTGCCTATCTCGAGACCCCCCCTCTTTTGCCCTGGGTCGGAGATTCCTTCTGGACCACTAGCTTCTGCCTTGATGCCCCCCCAACAGGTCTCTCCGTTGCACCATATGGTTCGCCCCTCGTTTGTACCCAACCCGAGCCCCTCTCCCCAGGTTACGCTTCGCTGGGTTTTTGGAAGCGGACAGCTAGATGCCTTTTTTTTACAACCTTTCCCTCCCCAAGGACATCTTTACTTGATACGGCCCCAACAATGAATACCTGTGTTCAAATCCTTTGTCCAATCTAAGGAATTGAACCCAACGTGAGAAGCCCTTTTCCCAAACATAACCCCCCCCTTTTTTTTAGTCAGTTTCAGATCTCCATCCTTTTATAAAAACCTGGTCAGGTCCTTTTTGCCCCTATTCCCCTACCTTCCTACAGCGACTCAGTGCCTCCTGCGTTTTTTGTTTTTAGATGCAACGACCCCTACCATCTCTTTTCGCCATTTTTCCCCGCCGCCGCTTCCCCCAAGGATCATGACTTTCCTATTTTTTTCCGCTCTTCTCTTCCTGCAAAATTTCCGAAGAGTTCCCGTACTTTTACCAGCAGTTCCCGTTTCCCCGCTCGGTCCCTTTCCCATGTAGTTTTGAGTTTGGTTGTACCTGCAACCTCTTCCCCTTCAGTCAGGACCTTTCATCCAGCCCCCGTCTCCTTTCCTCTGTCACATGTGTGTACGCGTTATAGGTCCCCCAATTCGCCCCTCCCCTTTCTGTTTTTTTTTTTTTTTGTTTTTTTTTTTTACCCAGTTCTTTTCCTTTTCCACCTTTTGTGTCCTGACGAACCCCCGAACTGCCCTCTGAGTCGGTCATTCTTCCTTGGGCCACCGGTTCCGTTCCACGCCGTCCTGAAGCCCCCCCTTTTTCCACAGTTCCCTCCGATTTCTGGAGTCCGTGGTTTTAGTTCGCAAGTAAGTAGACTCTCCCCCTGGCCCATGATCTATTACCTCCCCCTCATTGTTGTGTTGTTCGTCTCGTCTCATGTGCGGGGTCTTCAATTAATGCGAAGACAGGAACTCTTTTACTTCTCTGCGGTTTTCTTATGAACTTTTTTTTGTTTCTGGCTGTGCATTGCGAATCTTTTCCCTGGATTGTCCCTTAAGTGTCTCATCTTTTTTCCTGACTAGAGGATTCATGGTTTTTTCAGTTTGGCTGGCCCCCATTCTTAAAACATTTTCTCGCGGTCCCCCCCTTCTTCCCCCACCCCCTGCCTTTGATCCTCAAACCCTCCTCTCCCCCCCAGGTGCAGAGCTCTGGAGGGACCTTTTGCACCCAATGGTTTTCAATGACTTTCTTGTCCAGTTTTCGGTTACCAACTACGCCGTAAAGGGTGATCCTTTCTTTCCCCCCCCGAGTTTTTCGTCCTCAGGTACCCTGGTTCGTGTGTTTTTTAGCTTCGATTCCCCTGTTTCTTAATCAATCTGCTTTTAGCCCCCCCCTCCTTCGCAGGGGGCAGGATTGGGTTTTTTTCCCCTTCTCCTCTCTGCGTACTAAGGAGTTTTTGCAGGACTCGAAGCCCGCGTGTGAGTGCACGGCTTTCTCTCATTTCTCGTTGAGGTTCATATCCCCTCTGCGTCCGGTCATTTTTTTTTTGAAGAATGGCCTTTTCTTGGCCGGTCCGTTTTTCCACCTGCGGTTAGTTTCTCTCTTGGGTGGTGTGTATTTGTCTTGCGGCTTTCTTTGAACACGGTTCCTTTTTGTGTTGATATTTTTTTTCCTTTTCCCCCAGTTCCTTCCCCCTATGTACCCTAAGTCGTGCACCTTTTTCGGGCAGAGGCGTCCTCCACAGCGAATAGTTTTTTTGCAATATTTTTGGGTTTTCCCTTTGCTTCCTTTTTCCCTCCCCCCATGTGACTTCTTTTAGAAATTTTTGTTTCCTCATTCGAGAATTTTTTCACGTACTCTCTCCCCTCCAGACCAGGCGGATTTTTTCGTCAAAAGTAGTGCAGTTTTCCTCCCCCCCCCCCCTTTTTTTCAATTCAAGATAAAGAAAGTTCCCTCTCCTCTTGGGCCAGCATTCCCTTGAGCCGTAGTGTATCTTCGAAATTGTTTGGACTTTTTTTTTTGATCTTAAGTTCTCTCTTCTCCTCTCCTCCCGCATTTCTTTCGATTCCCCTTCGTCTCTTGAGAGGGAGGCCAAAAATGTTTTCTAACCCCTTTGTCGATGCGATGTTCCCCCATTTCAGTTTTATTGAGTTTTCGTCCCCCTCCTAATTGCGTCTTTCCTCGCGTCTGGCTTATCACTGACCTGTGACCCAAGCATCGGGCGAGTTAGGTTCTTTCGTTCCTGTCCGGAGACACTTCCTTGGTCCCCCATCTCCTATTCTTTCTTCCCCTCGTCCCGAGAAAAGGAAGTTTTGCCCCGGGGGACATTTGGGCGAGCTTTGATTTTGACATCCTTTGGGGTCCCGTTCTCGCGTTTTTCTTCGTCCTCTAGAATAGTGCCCATTTTTTTGTTGATGGTAGGATCATTTCCACACTGTTGCCCCCCAATGTAAAGTTGGCGATTTGACCCCCTCATTTCCCAGATATGCCTCATGAAGATTTCCTTTCCCCCTTTTTCCCTAAGATTTCCTCGATTGCGAAAACCCCCTTAGGCTGCATTTTTGTACACATTGAACCTTTATCCCGCACGGAAGTTTTTCTGGGCCCGTTTTTTTTCCCATTGCGAGGCCTTTGGAATCTGATTCCGAAGAGGCGGCCGCCCTTTCTTTTCCTGATCGCGCTCCACCCCTTTTTTTCTTCCTTCCTCTTTGGTGTTTTTTCTTTAGTTGTGCCCCTCCTTGCCCCCTTTAGATGAAATTTCTGGCGCGCTCCTCTTCCCCACATCGCTTTTTCACCCTTCTTTTTGCATTTTCACGGTCCCCCCTCCATGCTTTTCCCCTTTTTCCGTGCCTCGGTTTCACCTTGCACACCCCACCCTCGGCCCTGTGTTGCCCCCCAACGCAGCTTTTCCCTTTATTTGACTTTTTGACAAGTTTTTTAGTCGGATTTTTCTGATTGGCAAACCTCTCCCCCCTCTATCGACGTAGCTGGGCCCCGTGCGTCTTGCTTCTTCCTCCCCTCACCCCACAGTTTTTTCCGTTATTTCCTTCGTTTCCCTCAGGTCACTCACGATCTTGGTGCCCACCCCGAGGATCCCCAGCCTCCACCCCCTGTGAGTACAGATTTTCTCCCGTTCTCCCCGACCGACTGCCCCCTGCTTTTTTCCCCAGTATTGCTCACAGACCCACACATAACATCCTCCAATACCCCCCCTCCCGATTTTTTGAATGCTTTCTTTTTGTTACCCCCCAGCCGCGCGGTCATCTGGAAGATTTAAAGCTTCCCTCCGTAGGCCTTTTTTTTGCGCCCTTCTCCCCTTTAATTTAAAATTCGGGGAGCTAGAATCGTCTTCTCTCCGTCCCCCTTCTTTTATGCTAGCTGTCGCTAATCCCGTGCTCAATCACAGCAGATCCCCCCATTGATAGGTTCATCCCCCTTGTTCAATGGTCGTATGTGCCTGATTGGTCTCCCCTGGACAGGGATGTGAGCCATGGGTTTTGCATTTCTGAGACATAGACTTTCCCTCCGTTTGTTATCGAACCTCGGCTGTCCCCTTTTCTTGGTGTACTGGTCTCAAGTCTGTCTGTCTCGACCCTGGGCTTACCCCCCCCGGTATCTGTTGCACCTTGTGTTTCGACCTTTTTTGCTACCCCCCTCTGACAGTCACGTCAAAGGAAGACTTTTCTTTTGTTTCTTTTTTTTCAAGCTGACCGGCGCTTTTTCTGCCCGACTTTTACCGGCACCGTTGCCTACGGCCTTCCTCTTTAAACCCGGGGCCTGGTTCCCCAATCCTGTGTTCCCTTCCTTTTCAGCTTTCCCCCCTCGTTTCTATCCCCCCTTCCCCCGAAACCGACCCTCCAGTGGTTCCCCTTCCCCGTTGTAGCCTGCCCCCTAACCCCTTACCTGGCAATTTTTTTCCCTCTCTTTTCCCCATTCCACGAGAATTCTCGATAAGCTTGATCCCCACGTCGTGAGTACGATCCAGACACCCCCCCTCGCACACTTTTTCTCGCCATCTTCTTTTTTTCCTCCCTCCGAAAAGACTTTCTTGTATTAAGTGCGTGGACCCCTCCGTCCTTAGGTCGTCAGCCAACTGGTTTGGAGCAAACGCTAAATTGCCCTCCCTTTTACCGCTCGACCCGGCTTCGCTCAACCTTTTCAATGGTCTTTTTTGTAAAGTCTGTGTCCTTCCTCCTTTTCCCTCCCCTCCCGTTCAGTTCCCCCCTATCCGTGCACAATTTTTGAACCCTCTGTTATAGGAGCTCCGATTGTACCTTTTTTTTTTTCCCGCGGCTCGGTTGTCCGACCTTTTTCCTTACGTTCCACTTTCCAATTGCCTCCCCCGCCTCTCTCTGAATATCCGGCATTTCATTACTTTACTTTTGACTTGCACCCCCTCTAACACCCGGTTCCCTCGCGGCCCCTCCCTAGGATAGGTTTTTGCTGTTTGTTCGCCCCCCTTAAGGAGACCTCTCC
>Ga0179593_1278085_pt1 | contig 11132 bp, 10 predicted proteins | sample CZODoug2_1_08_16_FD_185931 | JGI IMG/M metagenome (GOLD analysis project Ga0179593, IMG submission 185931) | Vadose zone soil fungal communities from Angelo Coast Range Reserve, California, USA - CZODoug2_1_08_16fungal (PacBio error correction) | ecosystem: Environmental > Terrestrial > Soil >... | reverse complement strand
CTCCTATCTCAGCTCTGTACCATGATCCGCTTTCCGTCCCTCAGGGGCAAGCCCCTATCCGATTTTTGGTCCTGAAATCAAGCTTTTCACTATGTACATTTTTCCCATCCCTTGTTGAGCGCCTGATCTGGCTCCGTCGACGCGAGTACTCGACCCGCCCGCTTTTCTTTTGGGCCTTACTCCAGATTTGGGCAAAACATCAACTCACCCCCACTTGTTACTTTCCCCCCCGAACGCATTCTTTGAAGACGCCATTTTCAGACCATTTTAGTTGTAGGGTCCGTTGCCCCCATAAAATTTCGCTCGTTACGTTTTTCCACCGCAGTCTCGGGATTGGATCCGACTCCCGCTGCAGGCATGATGAAGAATTTCCTCCCCCTGGACACCTTCAGGGTAAATCCCATTTCCCCGATCCGGGGGAAGAACAGCTCCCATTCTTATCTTTACGCATCCCAACAACCCAATCTCTTCAAGAATGCGACCTTCTCATTAGCAGCGACGACCTTCGGCATTGTAGACCCTTTAGCGTGCCAGTCCGGCGATGCGCCTGGCTGTAATTTCCCCTTTTCCCTTGCTGCCGTGAAATTTCGGTCTACCACTGTATTATTTTTTTGGTATTGGGCGCGCTCGATCCCAAATCTTCAACAACCTTTTTCGTTGGTTTCGACCATGGATAGTCGCCCTTTTCGAACGTTTTACGGCCTTTATGATCTCGTTTCTTTTTTCTGTACCACCTATTACCCCATTCCATTCGATTCGAATGAGACCGTCTAAGCCCGATCCACTAGGTATCCTTGGTAGGGAACCGTTTCACCCAGGTCAGGTTAGTTTTGCAAGATGTTGCTGAGTCGGTTTAGCACCCCTCATCGGTTGAAGCCGTTCCCCCGAGCCTGTCGAATGTACAACGTCACGCCCTTGGAGACTTCCATCCGTCCTAAGCCAATCTTCAGATTCTTTTTCTCTTCCTGGATTTTGGATTTCTGTGAAGTTTGCCGTTCCCGGACGGGTTAATGTAACTGTCCCGGTCAGAAATGAGACAACGTTCCTGATGGGGATTGCCCAACATCTATCTATTAACCCTTATCAGCGGAACTTCCCCAGCGTAGCATCCCATCCCTTCTTCCTGTTTCCCATGTCTGTGTCGGCGATGCCATAAGTATTTGATCCTGGACTTATCTCCTCTTGCCTCCTGGGCGATTGGTAGAGGGAAATGTGGACCAGGGATGCCGCCTTTGTTTGGCTCTTCCGAGTTGGGGTTCTGCGGATCCTTGAACGTGCGATGGGGCACCCAAAAGCCCGGATTTTCAAATCCCCCCCCCCCTGCCTGGTCGAAGGAAACCGCGTAGTCCACTCCTTCGGTCTGCATGGAATTGCGGACGTTGCTGTCGACCCCCTACTTTTATTTTCCCCCTGCCAAGGCGTGGTTATATGTATTGTGTATGCCCTCCCTTTTTCCCGGCGCGCGGCTATTGTGTAACACTCTCGTTAACGAGAGACAAGGGGTACCGACAGCTTCTCCTCCCACCCAATGGTAATGTCCTGTTTGGGCGAGGCTTATCCTCTTTCCGATCTTTCTTGCACGTCCTTTTGTCCAACCCCGATTTGTGTCAGCCACTCATCTTTCGTCAACACTTTGTTTTAGATGGATCACCAACAAGGTCTTTCGCACCTTCATCTAACTGTCCTTGTGCTGACCCGCGAACCACTTTATTTTTCCCGAAGGCACTTTTTCTAAACGGAGGTAGATCTTTTTTTGCTCAAAGCCTTTTCTTTCCCTATGGGGACCACGACGGCCGAGGACTTTGCGCCTTATTCCCCGCTCCCCCCTTCATTGGCCCGACAATCCCCCCTCCATGAAGTTGGTTTGGGTGCACAGTAGATAGTGGTCCCCCTAACCTTGCAAATTGATACCTGACGTGGACCCCAGAGTCGCTTCGGCCGCTCCACTCGAAGTGATCACCCTCAGGCGCGATTTTAAACAGCCGTTCCTTTTTTCTTCCCAATGTATTTGCCCGCGCGCGATAGCTCGTCCCACACCCTGCACCTCCCTCGGTGTTCTTGCCCCCCCGGAACCTAGAACAAGAAATCCGTTATCCCGGCCCTTCTCGCCCCCTTATTTTCGCCAATGGACTAGAGTAGGGCCGTTCTTATCCATTCGAGACCCCTTAAAGAGGACAGCGCGGTGGCCCGATTACGCTTTGGCAGTCCCCCTCTTCCTTTCTTTTTCGGCAGCAACATTCCAACAATTACGATTCGTCTCTGGAATCGTGACACGCATGGGCTCTTCCCCCATTTAAACCACATGGTAGGGTTAGTTCAGCCAGGCTGCTACCGGTGACCTGATGGCCGAAAAACGTCTTTTCTTTTTTTACCCCCTGATTATCCTTAGTTTGCTGTGCCGTTACTTCTTACGTATCTGCCCAAGGTTGGCCAATTCAAGATATGTTGACGGGCTTTTCCCAGTAAAGCTAGTCTTTCCTTGCCCCGCCTTTCTTGGCTAGAGGAAAATTACTTCCCCCCCCTTCCCTCCCTGATTTTTTTCCGTTACTGACGCAACTTTTGTTGTGCGTTTTGCCTCTCCTGTTAAGAGGCCAAGTCGAACGTCGCGTAATTCCAGACAGCTTGGCACAGGTGCCTGGACCTTAGTCCTCCCTTCTAACTTTTTCCTATCAAGTACTCTAGCTTGAATGTGCACCCTTCCATCCAACGCGCGGAATGCCGTTTCTGCGTTTCTTTCTCCCTACTGTTCTTCTTTTGAGCTCTTTCAACTCTTGTTGTTGACACTTGTTAATGTCATTGCTGCCTCTGTGGTCGGTCTGCGAAAAAGATTTCCGCAATGATATCGCTTGGTTTGCGCTGCTCAAGATTGTTTCTTAGCATCTTTTTCCCGTGACTCCATGGTGAACCGTGACAGATTAGATCACGACGACCCCTTTTTCTCCATCTTTTGTATCTTTTCTGTACCCCCAATTAAGGATCGGAGCCACAGACCATGTCCTCCCCAAGCGATGCGATTCAGAGTCAAAGTCTTTTTACACCGTTCTTTGGAGACGTTGCCCTGTGTTCTGCTTTAGCCCTCTTCCCTCCGTTGCGTTACTCTCGTCACCCCTTTTCCTTGCATAGTTCCTTTTCCCCTCTTTCAAGTCAGAAATCGAAAGCACTGCGCCGTTTCTTGGACAATTCCTTCGCTAGCGCTCAAATGCTGTTGGAATGCAGCGATTTCTTGGGAAGGTTGGACATGTTGTCTCCCCATTTTCTTCTCACGATCTTCTCTCTTTCCTCCTACCGGTTTTGTTTTTGTCTTTCTAGCTCTTGCTTTTCCTCTGCCAGCTGAAAGTCCGCTGCCCATAGTTCTCTTTCCACAGCATTTTTTGAATCGGTGACGTCTTTTCAGACCTAAGTCGTTTTGAACCTTTTCGCTTCCCTCTCTGAGAGCCTGCCGTTTTATTCGCTTGCGAGTAGTTGAACGAAACTGAGGCTCCTTCTTATTCCTATCCGTTGCTTCCCCCCCAGATTTGCGCCACTCCTCTTGTGATCTCCCTGTGACGAAATCCCCTTTGCCTAGAATCAGTCGCGCTTGCTCTGTAATGGTTCTTTTTATCCTTTCTTCCAGTTCTGGACCTTTTTTCCAACCTTCTTCTTCAAAAAGTTTTCGTTCCTGCATCTACCCCTTTTTTACCGTTCCCCCTCTTTCTCCCCACGATGCTCTCCCGAACCCTTGACAGACTCCCCCCCGCGATATTGCGGCCACGTCTTTTCGTCACGATACCCTTTCAGGCGCCGGTGTCCATTTATCTCAACAAACATCGTTGACCGTCTCCTTTCTCTCCCTTTCCCCACCCCGACTAATCCCCAGTTTGCTTCCTCTCGTTGAGGCTCGTGTGTGTTTCAAGGTTTAAGATCCCTACATCTGATGGAAGTTTCCCATTTTCTTTTTCTACGGCTGCGTGGCCCGCCTGTTGCTCATTAACGCTCCATTCCGGCGCCCTCACCTGATTTCTTTTCCAACCCACCGCTCCACCACAGGAGGAGTCAGTCACCCCACTTTTAACCCTCCTCCTGCGGCTCTCTTTAAAAGATTCGATGGGTCCTCCGCATGAAGGCGGGCATTTCACTACGCTATTCCCGTGAATTAATCGCCGACAGTCCGTACGGTTGGCAGTTGGGCCACACTGTCCTTTTCCTTCCGTCCCGCAATTCACTGCCAGGGTGTCCACTTCCTGTTAATAAGTCCACCAAAATCGTCCCCGCTCGTTTTTCGGCCTTGTCCACCGTCTATCGGAATGTTTCTCTTCCTTTCTCACGACCAGGTGGGTCATTCGCATATTCCCTGCCTTTTCCGATTTCGTCGAGTCGAAGCATGAAATCGTATTTTTTGACCTGGTTCCTGGATCCCCATCCACCTTTTCTGGCCAAAGCCCTATAGTTCCCCCCTCTTTTTTTCCTCATTTTTTTTGGGTTGATTTCTAAGGGTCGCTACTTCGACCTCTCTCGAGCCATGGAGTTTTCCCTCAGCTCGTCCCTCTCTTTTAAGGTAATCCTTATGAGAATTTGTTGGTCCGATCTTGTCTATGGCAAGTCTACCTGGTGCTTCTTTGCCAGTTTTTGGACGAGCTATCTTGGCGATTTCCTAATGATACAGCCCAAGCCGTCAATGTGTTGACGAGCGAGCTTCTGCATCGGGGGGAATTTTTTTGCTGGCTCTGACGACCCTGGGTAACCTTGCTCCATTATCCGTTCTCTGTTTCCCCATTTTTCCAACATCTTTCTGGCAACGTCCCAGGTCTTCCGTTTTTACTTTCGGGGTCTCCCCAGATTTTTCAGCTTGCATAACTCGCCCGTCTTCGTTTTTTTCACTATGACCTCCGAATATTTCACCACCTGCGTGTGAAGCAGTCCCCCTCCCTACCAGTCGACGCACGAAAATTTCAGGTAATTACCCCCATTACGGGCATCTTCCTTTGCCCTTGAACCACCCCCCCTCTTCCCCGCCATGGAAGGTGGTGCTGCAATCTTGTCATTCCGACCCCATTTTTGACGCTGCTTTGGGCTGCCCCACTCTGATTTTCACCCCCCAGTGAATTCACGACTCTCACGCTTTTAAATAGTGAGCCTCCTCGCCCCAACAGTCAAATCATTTTTCGAGACCAGCTTTCTGGTCCCCCACCCTGTTTTCTTCGTTCTGTCCCACCCCCGCCCCCCCATCTTCCTTTCTCTGAACCTTTGAAGGTGCCCTATGAACACAGGCGTTCTCCGCTTGGCGGGATACCTTCCCCTCTGGTACCTCACTTCCGTTGCAAGGCCCTTCCTCCCTACTTGCTTAGTTAAGTACGCGTTTCCTTCTTACTCCTTCAGGCGCGGTACTTCTTGATTTACCTTTCTTTCGTTTCCAACAGCTCATGCTCTAAACGACGACAGAACCAAACCGATTCCCTGCGACCCACCCCCCGTTTTGGCATCCTGGTCCACCCTTTCCCGCCCCTCAGCACCCTCTTCTCCCACTCTTCAGCGTCAGAGAGCACCGGGCTTTAAACCTGTTTCCTCTTCCTACAACAAATCCGCGGTCTTTTCCACTAACCGGCTTTGATCAGGACGCTTCCAGCTGATGACTCTGTCCTTCCTTCACCCTCAGTATTTGTTTGAATCTTTTTAATCCCCCTTCACTTTCTCAGTTTCTTACATTTAACGGTCCGGTCTGATTCCCAATTCTCAGCAACTCGAAGACCGTCAAGGCCATCGCCCGAACGGTTGTTTGTTTCTTCTCCTCTTTTGCAATAGTTCCCTTTTACAAGCGTACCCAGGTCTCGGGTAGGATTCACCTCCGTATACGTTTTTTTTCTTTTGAAATCCACAGACGATCCAGCTATTACGTCCCTTTTTGTACACTGTTTTCCCCTCCATCGCGACACTCCGGTATCTCTGTGCTGCCTTCCCCTTTTTTTCCACATTCTATTAGTCATTGAAATGCTGGTAATAGACAGGGATCCCGTCAACCCCCTGAAAAGATCAGGTCCTACCGGGCGTCTTCCTAACTTGTCGGTGGTTCTGCGGGGGGGTGACTTCCCCAATTTTGTCCCAAAGATAGGGGTTCAATTTGTATTATTCTCTAGCCCAATTCCCGCCCTTTTTGTCCCCCACCCCTTTTTCTGGTCGTTTGACACGAACGCCCTTTTTTGTATTCTCCCTTCCAGATGCATTCACTTCCTGTAAGCTTCCAGACAGGCGTCCCCGCGTCCCTGTACTGGCCTTTTGTTTTGGCCATGGACTCCTCTTTAGTTTCGATCGGGGTTTCTTAAGAATTTTATGAGCTTTACTTTTGGTTGGATAGTCTGAACGTCCCCTCCCATACATGGTCGTGTTATCCCACCTGAATCGTTGAAACAGAGGATTGCCCCTGAAAAACTGGTTTGCTTTTCCCCTTTCGAACTCTACCCTTCTTCGGCGGGATTCTTCTACCCCTCTCGAAACTTTTTTTTTGGCCCCACGGTTACGAATCGAATTTTTTTGAAGGGACTCCCTCCTTGGAATTTGCCTTTTTCTTAACCCCACTCTTATCCTTTTGGTGGCCAATTTAAAATTGTTTGTCCGTTTCCTTGACTAACTCTATGCCGTCGTCCAGAATAGCTCTGCGGTTTCTTTTGTAGCACTGATCCGCTCATTTCTCACTCACGATCTTCTCTTTGGTCCATCTTTTCCACTTTTTTATTTTTCATCACCCCTCCACTTCTATGTTGGCTTTCCCCTTGCTTAATCGTCCCTCGTCATGGTCCGACTTTTATTTCGGCCCCTGCCACTTTCCTCCTCCTCCTTTTTTTCTTCTTTTTTTAGCTGACTGACGAACATCTAAGCTCTTCCCTATCAGCTGTCCGATCCTTGGCATCAAATATCGCTTTCTTCCGTGAGTGAACTTTCAGACTTTTTCCCCTATGTCCCCGACCCTGTTATATAGAGCATTATGGCATTCAGTTTTACCTTGACGAGTCGTCTCGCCTCACGCTTCTGTCCCTCAGGTCCTTTTCGAGTGCACCCTCATTCACCCAAAATTCTGATTAATGTTCCCGAACGCATGCCTGAGTTTTTTCTGGCTCCTGCCAGCTCCCCCCCATTCTTTTCTTGCCTCTCACTTTTCGCTTTGTACATGCCATACCTTGTACTTTCTGTAAGATCACTCCGCAGCTTCCTCCTACTTACCTGTGACACCGAGATTTTTTTCCCTTGGGCCCACCCTCTTGTTCACTATTACTGGATCTCATCAGCCCTTTCCTTGCTTCTTTTCTAAGAGAGCTCAATACACCATTTTCACCCAAGCCTGACGCATTTGTAGCGACCCCTGGTGGTAACAGACGCGACTACCTATCCTAACTGTTCCCCGCCCCCAAGCCCCGTAACCGGCTCGTTTCTCCCCTTCTGTTGAATTTGATCCGTGTTAATGCTTCATTTTTCCCCTGATACCCCCTTTGAGTTCGTTCTCCCCGAGTACAGGTTTTTTTTGCTTATTGTGATCCCTAGACCCACCCATTTGCACCCCCGCCTGAGTTAGTTTTTCCTCCTGGATCGTCTCTCCCATTTTGAAAGTATTCTGTTAAGTCCCTTCTTTCTTCTTTTTTTTCGTCGCCCGTTCTATTACACCCTTAGATACTCTCCTTGAGACCGTTCGCCTTGCACATCTGTACGTCTGTCTTCTCCTTCTTCTTGAACCTTTTTCCCTGGTCAGTGCGTTTTCCCCCTGATCCCTTCGCCCTTCTTTTAGGCACATCCGTCATACGGAGAAGAAGGTAACAGCGACTGGGTGTACTTCACCACATGTCAGCTTTTAGCTATCATTCCAAACTCATTCCAGTTCGGTTTGCTCGCGAATGTTTAGTCGTCTGCTTTTTCTTGTGCCCTTTTTCCCCCCCCGACCGGTTCCAGGTTTGCTTCCAGTCCCCAACTACCACGTGCCAGTGTCGGTTTCACCTCACCCCCATTACCTATTGCCACTTAATCCCTATCAGCGCGCCCTTATTTTTCTTTCATTTCCAGGCCCTTTTTATTTGTTCCTTCACCGCGGATTCTGGGGTCCGCCGATGACACCGTTCACGTAGGTGATCTATAGGTCTCCGGCTTTCCTTCTCTTTCCTTAGCGGGAAATGCGTTCCCTGGATGAAACCTTGTTTTGGGTGTGGAGCAGCCCTTCCAAGTGTTTGGGTTCTTCTTCTTTCAATGTGACCGTCTGGGGGGTCCCCCACCCCTCCGGATGTTTCCAAGCAATCCTGCCCCCTCTGACTTAGTTGAAGGACCTAGTAGTCTCTCCGCCCTTCGGACTTTCCCTGTCCTCCCGGAATTTTTTGCCTTCTTCTAACCCAGCCCCTTCAGGTCACGTCCTTGTTCTTGACCTTCCTTTTCACGTCTAGTACGATGGCTCGGTTTACACACTCTCGTGACTTTGCTACAACAAGGTGTTCCCTTTTTTTGTCCAGCCTGAAATTGATTTTTCTTCCTGTTTTGTGCTATGGCATTCTTTACTCCCTTGTCCTCGTTAGACTTCCTGTTCTACCCCTTTCCTCTTTTTTTCCATCCAAATTTGCGAACCCCTTTTTCTAAATTACAGATTGCCTCCAACAAACCTGGCTTTTTCGAACCTGGAAGACCCCGGACTTTGTTGTACCCAAGGTTCGGAAACGCTTGTTTTCCTTTAGTGAATGCGATCGATCTGCACTTAACCTCATTCTTTTTTAAGCTGCTATTAGTTCCCCTCCTCCTCGCTCCTGTGCGCATCAAGCGCGACCTCATCTTTGTCTCTTCCCCCCCTCTCCAATTCAAACGCCTGACTTTCTTAGAGGTTCACTTCCTATTGGTAACAAGACAGCCCTGATAAAGGTCTCGACCACGGTTTTAACCCCCTGGGATTCCGCTGCGACCCAAATCGGTTCGTCATTCTTTCCCCTTTTTAATTTTTTCTTTATTCACAAGCAGTTCCGTCTTGCCTCATGGATATTATCTAGATTCAGAAGCCTAAACCCATGAAACTCCTGGAAAATGTCTGGACTCGAATCAGCCTTTTGAACTTCCTCTCTCCAGGAAAATCCCCGAGAGTTATGCTCCCGTTTCTATCGCGGGCGGCTGTCTCCGCTCCCCCCCTTGTAATGAGCGACCAATCACTACCCCGCGCCCTCTCGGATGCCGATTCCCCTTCTTCACGATGAATTGTGTCGAATTACCCCCCTAATTTCCACCCCACCTACTACTTTTCTGGATTCGACTCTCTGTCTCGTGAACCTCCGTCGATGGTCTACAAACACTTTTGCTAGTTTTTCGACAGCTCTGATAACGGTTGCCTGATGGACGAAACATCGATTTATCGTTTCGATTATACAGGATTCGCTCTCGACCGTGCTTTACTTTCGGAATTTTCTTCCAGTCTTATTTTTTGGACACCCTTCAAAGTTTTCGACCTGCCTGTCCGGTTTCCCATTCCCTCTAGCTTCTTCTGCCGCCTCTTTCTAGGATGTGACCCTCTACTCTTATCACCCAATGCCATCGTCTTCTTTCTGTTTGTTGCCATTGCCCTGAAGTTTTTTCTTGGTGGAGCGTTTTTTTGTCTATAAATGTTTTAAGTCCGTGAACGGAAGACGTGAATGAATCGAACCTGCTCTGTCCACCATTCCCCTTTAGGAATCATCTCCCCTTCCCTAGTATGCTTCGTAGTTTTTCCCTTTCCCACGCTCATCCCACCGAGACGGAATCCCTAGCTTGCGTATTCGGTCGCTTCTCCCTAAGATTTTTTGTTCAACGATGTTGTTGAGAATTAATGTACCTTCTGCTCTTCGGGTCTCTTTCCTAAAAGTCTTCCTCCCCTGTCTCGCGTTTTTTTGCTTTTGACTCTGTTTAGTTTCTCATTTCGACGCTGTTGCCCTTCTTCTGTGCACGTTTTTTTTTTGCCCCCTTTTTGAATCCTCATTGTTTCCTAGTTAGTAGTCCAAAACCCAGTCCTCCTAAGATCCCCGACCCCCGAACCTCCCTCCTCCGCTGACCCCCTTTATTGGCAAAGAGGTCTTCATTTTTCACAGGTGGCTAAAAGATTGGCTCCGTCTTTTCGTTTGCCGCATCGGACCGTTGATGCTGGCTTTACCTACCCATCAGAGTCATGCCGATTCTTTTTAAATAGTGTGGAGCTCGCATCGATTTTCTCCATTGAATTTAGGCCCTTAGTTGCCTGTTCAATGCTTCACCGAGCGCTTCTGTTTTCCAAAGCAGTTGGATTTTCTCAGGCTGGACCTTTCTTCCTTTTCCACTCAATTTTCATCTCAAGTCTCTTTCTTTTCTTTCCCTAGTTTTTTTTTTTTATCTCTTTTGATGTGTTCCCCGTCTTCCCATCTTTTTCCGACCCTGTAAAGACATGCAGATCCGCGGCTTTGCACACCAGCCATGAAGCTAGCTGTTCCTTGTCAGACCTCCGGTTCCTATTGCGTGTACCTCGATTCGAGCTCGCACTCTTTCTTCTCTTTTGCCTATGATTTTTTCTGGTGAACGCAAAACCTGAGGCATCGATTCTCTCCTTCGCCACCTCTCCCTGAGCCAATCCCTTGGGACACTGACGAAGCCAATTGCATGAGTCTTCGTTTCTTTCCTGTTCTGATTGTGGATCCTCTCCCCCCTGCTGATCCCCTGTTTCGTCGTACACCACACCCCCCCCCACCCTTTTCCGACCTCTGTTAGAACTTTCTCTCAAGAACACACACACACCTCCCCACCGCACCCCCCCCCCCCCCCCACCAACGAGCCTACCACCCGGACTCCTTATGGAGTACTCAAGACCGAACTTCTTTGGCCGTTTCCCTGGAATTATCGAACCAAATCGTTGAAACGGTATCACCACCTTACGAATTTCAACGCCAAGCTCGGCGTTGTTATGGATCTTTTCCTCCCCCCCTGTTAGAGCCCCCTTGATCAGGTCTTTTTGAAAGTTTCTTTTTGCAGAAGTTTTTCCCTTGGCCTCGAAGGTTTTCATTAACGCCTCGTTCGGTGGCCGTTTGCTACTTTCCCCCCGCTACACCAAGGCACATTGCCCCCCACATCCGGAGTTGGTGGTTACTCCGAGGGATTGGCCTCTCTTTGCGGTCCCAAGAGCCTATCGGGTTATCCGCCGTTCC
>Ga0179593_1675689_pt1 | contig 11133 bp, 7 predicted proteins | sample CZODoug2_1_08_16_FD_185931 | JGI IMG/M metagenome (GOLD analysis project Ga0179593, IMG submission 185931) | Vadose zone soil fungal communities from Angelo Coast Range Reserve, California, USA - CZODoug2_1_08_16fungal (PacBio error correction) | ecosystem: Environmental > Terrestrial > Soil >... | reverse complement strand
CCTTTTTCTTGCCCCACAGACGCGTTTCCTATGTCCGAGCGCGTTCTTTCTCCCTCCTGGGTACCTTCCGATGAACGGTATTTTACGCGGACACGTCTATTCTCACTCGCGCCGATCCCGCTGTGCCTTCTTTTTTTTGTGACTGCGCAGCTGCAGACTTCAGTTTACCTGTCCTTCTAATTCTCCGCGGGACCTCGAGTGTTGCGCGGTTGCTTGCTAAGTCCGACTCCCCAAAGCCATTGATCGGACTGCAAAGGATATACGTTCCGCGGTAGCTTCAAGTCCTTGCCCCCTCCACAACAAAACCCCCCTCAACTCCCCCCCGTCCCTCTCCAAATTTTTTCCACCAAACATTCGCTTTTCGGAAGCTCTTGGCAGGAGTGGGCGATCCCCTCTGACATTTGGGGGACGCCCACCTGGTGTATGAAGTCTTCAACGTCCCCCTATTCCATGGTTTTCGCTTGGAGCTCCCCTTGCGGGAATGTGTCGCCCCATGGTCACAGGTCTGCGGTTGCTGATTCGAACTCGAGGAGCTCTCTGTAGTCTTTTTTAGAAACTGAAGGAGCATTCTTCTTTTCCTTCTTTTCACCTTATCGTACCCGTGTCCTTTCTTTCCCGGCCCTCTGTGCTTGTTAGGACTTCTCGCGACGAAGCGATGGTGTTTGTGCGTCCTTTCTAGCCGTTGCGAGGTTTATCCCGTTTTTACTTCCAGGTCAACCCTCTGTTTATACTTTTTATTGAGTTGCTTTTGCCGGTCCCATGGCAGTAGATTGCCTGTTCTGTCCCCTTGATGATGACGCGGTTTGAATGTGGTTATTTTTTTTTAGGATTTGAACGAGTACCTCTTTTTCACACCCCGGAAGGCGAGGCCCTCGCACGTATTTACGAATTTTCCGGAGCCTTTGAAGGCCGGTTTTTGAGACGAGCGCGACCGGCGTTTCCTTAAGGATCGCCTCGCCGCCGTGTTTGATGATTCTTTGCATTCAGTGTGCGCACTCGGCCGTTAGGTGGGATCGGCTTTCCCAACTTTTTTTCAGTGATTCCTGGGGAACTTAATTGCCTCGAGGTCTTTTGAGAGCCCTACAGTTTCTAAGATCTCCTGCATGCTTTTTTGCCTCCGACTCCCTCAGAGGCTGGTGGAACTTTATTTTTTGAAAGATGACCTCGATACTTACCTCCCCACGGATTCCTGTTTTTTCCAGGGCCGTTGGAGGCTTTACCTGTAGTTCTCTTTGTAGGGTCTTTCATCTTCTGGCGCATAATTAGTTTTTCTCGAATGCCTCTCGACGAGCATCGGTTTCCGTGGTCAGATGACCTTGTTCTTGTTTGACCTAAGTTCCTCCGCTGTGGTTCAGGTGGCGTGCGTGATGAGATCTGGTATGTTCAGCAGGAAATTAGTTTCGTGAATCCCCCCACCCCCCCCCTTCCCTTCTTCTTCACTTCCCTGAGTTTTTTCTATGCCCACGCTGCCTGATCTCTTTGTTGTGCCATAGCCGGTTAAGGTTCTTTTTAACCTTCACTTTAACAACCCTCTTCCAATCTCCCCCCGTGTTGTGTTGACTCATATTTTTGGTTTTAACGTCAACAGACTTCCCCTTCCCTGAAACCTGTAGCCCAATCTCCCCTAGTTCCTTGATCGGGATTTATGCCCTTTGGAATTTTTTAATCAGAAGTCCTCCGGGAAGATCTCCCCCCCCGTTTCACCCTGGGTTTGTCCAATCACTCGCCATGCTCCACAAGCACTGCACTCCATTTTTTGCAATTTCCCGGTCGCCTATGCTCTTCCCCCAGACCCTTTTTCAACTTGACCGAGTTCCCTCGTAAGGCTATGCCTTTCCGTCAACGTCTGATTCTCCCAGTGGCATTTTTTTCATCCCTTTTTTTTTCTTTCATCCAGTCTTTTCCCCCCGAAGTGACGCCTTAATTCTCCAGGACCACTTCGGCCACCCCCTTCCTTTCCCCCCCCCCCGGTCCCCTCCGAGGGCATTCCCAACAGTTGACCGTGTCTCGGCGGTACGAACTTCACTAACCTCGATCTTCATCACCCTAGACGTCCTCCTTCGGTCCTCCCCCAGTCAAATGTTTAAACGTCGGCATACGCCCGTGATCATGGTCCCGAACTCCCTCACCCCCAGCTCTGCCCTACCCCTCACCCCCGAGTCTCATGACCCTGGCCATATTAGCAGCCCGACGCCCGGACCTACCACGGTTCTTTTTGGACTCCTGCAGGAATCCCCCTCGTCTCTCCTTTTTCTGTCTTCCGGACCAAGAGATTTGCACTTGACCCATTCATCCGCTCCTTTCACCCGCGGATCTTTCTTTTCCAGAACTCCCTTCCCAGTCCCGTAAGATAACCTAACAGTTCACAGCGTCTAAGAGATTATCAAAGCCTCCAAAGCCTGACCTTTTTCTCTCCGCAGACGCACTATACCTAGATCGGCTTCCTCTAGTTCCCCCCGTCTCCACCAGATTCGACTTGCCTATCTCCAAATCTCCGTACGTCTCCCTTTACACCCCTTGCTGGTGAGACGGCGCCCTTTGTTTTTCCCGATACCTGCCCATGTTCCGTCAATCAACGCTTTTCTGAGCTGAGCGGCCACTGAACCTCTCTTCGCGTGACACGACAAGAGGACCTCAGTTCCCTCTAAACACGGACACTTGTCAAACACGGGCGGGCCGGTGGCTCGGCCACAGAGAGCTCGAGCTGACAACTTTTCCCGTGCCGTTTCGACACCACTTTTCTTCTTCGGACCCCTGATGATTTGTCTCGGGCCTTCAACAATCTCCTCCCTCCCTGTTGTCTGGAGGATCCTTTCATCGCTCCCCTTTTACCTTCAGTCCCCCCTCAGGATTTGACCCTTTACTTTTTTTCTTCGTTCCATTAAGAATACACCCTTCCCGTCAGCTCGCAAACTCGTGACGGGCCGCCAAACTCTAATGGTCGCTGAGGGGTCCTGCGCCCTCTCCTTCACCTCGCGGCGGCACATCGGGACTCCTAGCGGCGATGGTCCTTTTTTCCATCTCCATCTCTGAGAATTGCCTGCACCTCTGTCCCGCGCGAGACTGTCTTTTCCCTTTTTACATACGCTTCCCCCCCTTCCCAGCAATCATTTTCTGGGCCAGCATTACTCGTATATATCTCTTCTACTCCTTAGTGTTTTGTTTTTCTCTCGATCATCGCGCGGCAAGTCCCCCCAAGACAATTCGGTTGCTGCGATTTGTAGCGCCCCTTGGTCCTTTATTTTCGGGCTAGTCACCACTTGACACTTTCCTTTGGCGCGGGTGCTAGACGGAATTGCGTTCTTTAACTCCGCCGCGGTTCCGCTGTGTCGGCTCGGGGAAGTTGCACCTTGTACGGTTCCTCCCTCTTAACTTCCCTCCTTGACTATAGGTGATCATTTACTCTCTTCTTTTCCGGCTGCGGGACCGAACTTTTTTTTCCGCCCCCCCCCCAAGGACCTTTTATCTCGTAGAATCTTCTGGAGCCCTTGACCTGGACACTCCTTAAGCCTCAGAGAGAGGTCATCACAGCGGTTTGGGGGCCGCTCCCACCCCTGGTCTCGCGCAACGTCTCTCCCCTTGATCTTCGGAGCAGTGCTCCGCCTGCTGGACTCTCCCCTCTCGGAAGGTTCTCTCCAGGTCAGCACGTGCTGTTGACATCTGTTGTTCCGAACTGTGAGCTACTCCGAGGTGTTGTGTTACCGACCTACGTGCGACTGTTGGCACTTAACATTCCCCGAACACCAAACGTGTCTTTGCGGCTTCGCGTGTTCCCGTGATGCCAGTTTTCTCTCTGACTCTTTTTCTCGAATGTTGTCCAGTCTTGTACACGGTCCTTTCTTTCTTGGTGCTATCACGAGCATGCCGATTTGAGATGTCCTGCTGCACTCGCGGCGGCAGCTTGCGGGTCCTTTGTAGATTCCCTTGATTGTCGCAGGTTTTTGAACCTGTGAGGTGATCCCCTGCAGTTTAGTCGAACGATAGTGTCCATTGCCTGTGAAGCGAAGTTTGACCAGTTCCCGAGATTTTTACGGTAATCGTAAGTATTATCGCGATTTCTGCCCGAGACGCAGGGTGATGCTTCCGAGTACCCCCCCCCCCAAAACCCCCCCCCCAACCCCCCACCACAAACCCCCAAACACCCAACCCCCACCCCACAAACAGCCCCCCCCCCCCCCCCCCCCCCCCCCCACCCCCCCCCACCCCCACAACACCCAACACCCCCCCCCCCCAAGTCTTTAGGCTCTCTGTTTATTGATGCCGGCGTCATCTCCTCATTTTTTTTTTTCTTTTTTTTCTATTTTATGTGAGGACCTTGTTCCGTTTTTTGCCTTGGTTGATCCACTTGGTTTCCTTTTTGTCCTGGACGCGGTCAATTGGTAACTTGAGCGTTCCCTCGGTGACCCTTGATGAAAGGATCGCGCGGTGCTTTTGTCATTTTTTTCCAGCGCCTTCCGTGTCATGGTTCGGAACCCTTCTATCTGTTCTTGGTTATCGGAATTTCGCCGGCGTGGTGAGTGCGCCTTCCGAAGCCTTCCCAATTTTTTAACATCCGCTCTTGGGATGTCTTCTCCTCCTCATTCATTTCTCATAACGTGTGCCCCTCTGACGATCCAGTACTTTCGTTTCAGACGTGGCGAGGACCCGCTTGTTATCTGCGCATCAGGATGCCGTTTGTCGAGGTGTCAGTGTTTTCCCCTTAGAGGTCTTGCCACGCAGGCGGGAACCGGTTTGCTGCTCGCCTTCCTGTAAAGAGGATGTTCCGTAGTCCCCGAAAGTTTCCGGGGGTTTTGTCTCCCCACAGTACTCTTTTACGGGTAGGGTAACTTATTCTGTCCCCCACGTCCTCTCTCTCTTCCCCTGTTGTTTGTTGATGCTATTTTTAGTTGGTTCGAATTGAAGGTAACCACTGATAGATGCGGCTATCTTTCGCTGTTTCTGTCCGCTGATCTTACCTCTCCTGGTGCCCTTTTGGTCAAAAGAAGCTGCCCTCTGAATCCCCAGGCCCTTTCCCGCTGCGGGGCTACCCCTCCTAACGCATCACTCTCAAATCGGCCTCTCTTCGCCTACTCCCCCCCCGGTCATCTGACAACCGTCATCGCATTTTGCTCGTTCTCACTCCCCCCTTCCGGTGATGATGTTCCGACTTCGTGTTCACCCGAGATCGACAGGCGGCCCTTTACCCCTGCCCCCTCCCCTTCGGGCCAGGACAGTTCAATTTCCTCCTCCAAAAAGTAATCATGAGAGGTTCCAGGAACAACGTGGAAGGCGAGTGAACCCTTGCGCCACTCGGCACAACGTCCCCGACGGCTATCTCACCAGTTCCCCTCTAACCGGCCGCGTCACTTAAGCTCACGTCCCCAATTCGACAACGTATGTTTTTTCCCTCTCGGGCAAACCCCAGACTTAAAAAGCACGCACGAACCTTCTTTTTTTTTGCCTCCCAGACTTCCAAACGGGTATAAATGGCGGCTCTTGTTTCCGCTCGGCCGCATGCAGTGTCCCCGCGGCTCCTACCGATGCCGACTCTCTCCTTTCGACGTCCCCTCTTAGCTGCCGGGCTGAGGATTCCTCGCGGATATTTCAGACGAAATCTCCCGCCACCCCCCAATTTCACCGCGGTCTCCTTCCTACCCGAACCATTCCCCTGAACCACCAGATTGCAGGGTATTACGTCACCCTCCACATCAGAGGGCACATTTTCTACTCTGCTCCCCCCCGACCCAAAGTTTTAAGGAATGCGGGCCTTCCCCACCATCTTCGTTCACCGATCCCAGCCAAACTCCGTGGCCCGTCTTTCGCGTCCTCCCTTTTCTACACGTTTTTTTTTCCCCTATGAATCCGTGGAATACAAATCGAGGCGTTGAGCCCCGCTGGCGGCACGCCCCCAGTTTAGCTACTCCTCTTCTGCCGTTTGCAGACAGAGGTCCACAGAATCGTTCTCCATTTTCTCCTGTTTCTCCTTGCCCATTCAGTCGCGCCTTAACTTCACCAGATTCAGAACTATTCTAGGAGGCGGCCCCAACGGGCTGCGGCGGGGATCCCAAAACTACTTAACATTCGTGTCCGTCAGGCGCCTTTTTTTTCCTCGTTTTTACCACCCTTTTTTGACTAAAGCGCCTTGCCCGGGACTGGAGCGGTTTATAAGCCTTAATCAGCTCGAAAATTCGCCGGTTCCAGCCTGCTAAAATTATCCTTTCCGGTCCATTAACTGGATCGGCTTCGTCCCCGAGTTCCCCTCCACGAGAGGAACGGAACCCCTTCCTGGGGGTCCCAGATTCCTTTTTAATACGCTTCTCCGAGGCCACGTAGACTTTTGCATTGCCGTCGCCGCGGATCTTGTCAACTGGTCACCCGCTCTCCGCCCTTCTTCAAGCAACACTCTCGTGGGGACTGTGACGAGATTTCCCCTCCTAGATACTCGTTAGCGCTGCACAGTCCACGACCCCCCTTATGCCCCGCTTTCCCTGATCCCAGTAAGATCCCGAGGATTCCTCAGCGCGACGTGTTTTGCTCATGTGCGTTGACTGCGACTTGCGTTATTTTCGTCCATTTTTTGGAACGCGCGGGATTCCTTGTTTTGCGGGATGTCGACGTGGCACTTCTTTGAAGGTGCGCAGGCTGTCTCCGTCTTACCATTTTCTGTACAGTTTGTTCTCCAGTCGATTTTGCGGCGGCCTCACTGATGATCTTCCTCTCCCAAAAATACTATTTTTTCAGGATCCCGTTATTCGAGTGTCATTTAAAGAGTTCTCTCTGCACTTCCGGGAAGTCCTTTTTTTTTTTTTTGGGATTCTCCGACCCCCCCCGGGGACGCTCGTATTTCTGAACCAGGGATCGAGGAATTGCCCCGCGAGAGCTGGGCCTCAACCAGCGGGGGACCCTTTTCGCCATTGGTCAAGCTTTTGCCTATGTCTTTACCTTCGAACTATGGGCGATCTAGATTGGTCCCTCTGAAAGCTACGAAGTGCGCTTCTTTTTTGATTCCTTTCCGGTCCGAACACCCAAAAATCGCCCTTCTTTCTCTGCCGCTCTGCCCCTCTCTTTTTTCCTTGATCTTCCGTCGCCTGTACGCCCCGATGGTCTTGCCGCGCATTAGCTTCTTAGGCGGCGTTTTAGCTAGGGTTTCTCATACTCTCTTTAGACTTCTTGTAGAGTGTCGTTCTGAGGCGGACTCAATCGTCCCCCCTGGCGTCAGCTTTTTTTTTAGTGGTCTCTGAGACCCCTTTGAGTCTGCCTCTGTGTTGAATTGGATGTGATTAGTCTTATTTAGTCTACATATTTGCGAGGGTACATGACCGGCGGAAGCTCTGGCTTTTACTGTTTTCGGGGCAATTGCCATGACTCGCGAGGGGATTTTCGGCGGGGAGACCTCAACTTATGCCTGCCTCTCAGCGCTGGAGATATTCGTTGATTCCTGTTCTCCCCTCCGGTGAGTGAACTTTTTCGCGGCCGTCTTGCTGAAGCTGCCTTAACGTTCGTCCGTGCACCCCGGCACTCACCTGAGCCCCTGAAGAGGACGTCGCCTTTTGGAATCGTTGCTTTTTGTTCCCCCCCCTTAGACAGCATCCGCGCCGGCCCATCCCGAGTTTTTTGGCAGATTGCCATCGAGATGTAATTCTTGGTGGAATTCCATGGCACCGCGGAGGCCGGTGAGTTCTCACGACCTTTTCTTCTTCGTGGGTGACATCGTTTTAGTCGGGGCTGTCTTCTCTTCTGTAGAATAATCACTTTGGCCCTCGTGATGATGTGCCCTTCGTTTGACATGAGGCCTGCGTTTTTTCCTACTCCTTTTCTCTGCGCTTCGCGACAGGCAGGCTCCGTCTGGTCGCGGTCCCCTGTGATTATTCTTCAGGTCGAGTGTCCTTCCCGGCCGGCGGGGACATTCGTTTGTCGCCTTTTACGAAGTCTCTGATCCAGCTATTCCACGAGGATGTTCAGTAGCTGAGCGAGGCACCAATGCCGTGCCCCGCGGTTAATGTTCGTATCTATTCATTGAACCAAGAAATCCTTTCTCCTCCTCCCTTTTTGGAGTATTTTTGGTTCCTTGCCTGGTCAGGCCACCGAACGGGCCCCTACGATGTTCCAAGAGGGAGATCTTCCCGTGTGCGGCATGAACCCCCCACTGTCTTCTTTCTCAGCTTCCCGCATGCGGTTACGCCCCCCTCGTCCACTATCATATAACGTCCCACATCCAGCTGCCGGTTTGCGCAGTCTCCCCCCCTTTCATAATGCACTCGAGCAGCATTCCCTGTGAGAGATGCTGCTTTAAATCCTTTTTGCTGATGCCCCGCCCGGGAATGAGGGACACCCCTTTACCACCGCTCACGTGACCGCGCCTGGCAATGTTCCACCCCCTTCCCTTCGGGGAAATGACCCGGCCATTTTCCGCTCACTTGACTCGATCGAGGCATCTCCACACGAGGGCGCTCGGGCGGTCAGACCTTCTTTCATTGTTTCACACCGCGACCGTCCCCCCTCCAAAGCTGTACCGCAATTTAGCAAGTTCACGTGGCTCAGAAAGCACGAGCTTCCAAACGTATGCACACGGCCTTCACGAGATCGTACCCGCCTCTAGCTAAACAGACCGAGGGCGGCCTTCCCGCTCTTCGCGACGGCACCGACAAGGAACCCGCGATCCCACGATGCCCGGAAATTCGGCCTTCGAGTGGCCTTCCCACCTCTCAGATTTCCTTTCCTCGCGGACGATTTCTTTGACAAAGCCTCCTTTTCCTCTCCCCCCGTAAACCCTCGAATCTTTCATCAAGATCTCAAGATCAATCCGCCCTCCCTTGGAAGCGGGGAGTATATTTCCGACAGACTCACACCCCTCATAAGATCGGTCATCGTCACGATTTTCCCCTCTCTCCGGCTGCTCCCCCCGGCTTCCCCAAAGGATTATTCCCCCTAAGACTGATACCGGACCCTGCAAGCGGCTGTGGGACTCATAGGATGGTGCTCACCTACTGATCCCGCCATTTTTGAAGGCCCCCCACAAAATCAATGCGCCAGATCCTGAGAGCCTGCAGCCTTCCTTCGCGCTTCAAGAAGAGGGCCGGCCCTTTCGGCGATCCCGTCCCCTTGTCGCCCTTGGTTCGTCTCACCACTCTGCCAGCTCTCGTTTCCCCTACAGGTCCTTTCCTTGCAGCCTCTCATGATAAAGGTATAGGCCCACCCAATTCCTCGGATGGCGCGGGATCTCCCTCCGTCTTCGAAGGGCTTATCTCGGTCTCAATCTCCCCTCGGAATCACTTGTGCAGTCTCTTCTCTTATCCTTTTTGTGATTGATGTGGCTGAAAATCTTAGCCCCTTATTCGCTAACAAATCGACGGGCTTGCCCAGAAATGTTACCCCTTTTTCAGTTGTCGAACTGCTCGGCATGTCTTCCTGTCTGTTCCTCCTGTCTCACTTAGACCGTCTTGCCCGTCAACGGTGATTCCGAGGCAGTTTCCCAAGTGACCCACGGCCGTCGGATCTGCCCGCCTGCGTGTCTCGTCGCCGATCCCCGCTTCATCTTGCAATGGACATCCACCCTTTGCCATCAGCGGCACGCCTTGGTACTGGGGACGTGCCTTGCATCTTCTCTTTTCTTTAGAGAGCCCGGTCACAGGTCCCCCGACCATGGTTTCGCCGTTTGGCGCGGTTCTTTTTCCCTAAGAGCAGCGGGCTCCCCCTGTGGCAGAGTCCCTGACTTTTTCAGTGGCTGCGACTTCTGCGTGATTTCAACGTGCAAGATCTGGGACCTCCGCCGGCGGCGACCCCCCTGATGCCGGGCCTCGGGCTGAGTGTTTCCACTTTGGAGCATGCTCCCGTCAGTTTCGCCTGAACATTCCGGATCATTCCTGCGGGCACGGCATGTTGGCTTTGCGGGAACTGATGTACGTCACATGATTTTCCCCCCAAATATACTGAGTAGCCAAGGATCCCGTTTTCGATGGCCATGCCGATATCTTTTCACGAAGTGGGCAGGAGTTGTTTCCCGGCCTTCTAGGCGGCCCGGGGGGGCCGCCCCTATTTACTGTTCTTTCAGGCTGTGCATTGATTGGACCTGGTCTTTCTCCTAGTCTATTGCTGTTCCTAACATGGAGTGCTGCCGTCCCTTTTCAGCGCTTCTTTCTGCGGGCGAATCCGACTTCTTCCCTCCTTTCCGCTCTCTCGAACCTGCCTAGACGCGCCTTGATTTTGGTCACCCCCTTTTTTTTCTCGAACCCAAGTGTGCCGTTCTCGGCCAGCCTCCCTCCCGTGGTGTCGGGATCTCGTAGCCCTCCCCCGATGGTGGCATGGTGCTGAGCAGTGGAGGCAGAGCGTTTTCGGGGGTTTCTGACGTGCTCTTGGCCACTTTCGCCTTAGATTTCGAGTGCGTTCGCTTTCCTGCTAAGCATTCGGGCGGTGTGGGCCTCTGATGCTCCCCCTTTGAATGGAGGGATCGTATTTCTTGTGTTCTTTCTATTCAGATTGACAATTTCCAAGGGAGATGAGGTTATCCCCCTACGACATTTCCTGGCATATCGAAGTATCTTGAGATTTTCCCCCCTGCGGCGATGCGCGAAGAAAGCCCCCGACGCCGCGCTGGATCGTTCTCCTGACTGGTCTGGTGTCATAGCATCGTTCGCCCTTTTCGGTGCCTCTTCGTGAAGCCTTTCTCCCCTTCCTTCATGGCCTCACGTGTGCAGTGAAGGAGAGGCACTTGACGCTGCTGGTCGGTGACGGACTTCGGTTGGATAGTATCGCCCTTAGACAATTCGAAGCAGCGCGACTGTGTGGTAAGCGGACATAGATCTTTTTTGGTTCCATCCTGGAGGCAGACGCTCAGGTTTCGGTAGAAAGCGGTCGATATGGGTTGGTAGCGGATAGCGGGGAGTAGTCTCACTTCTGGTCGCATTCCAGTGTCTACCTAGGAGACTCTCGTAGCCTGTTTGCTCAGATTGGCCTCTGATGACGCGGGCTGTGGCGCGCGTCCGAACTTCTGTGTTAGAGTTGCAGTTCCTATGTTCCCCGTTGTGGGTTCCCCTTCAGGCGGGAAAGTTTTAGCTGGCAGTCGTTCTTCCGTGATTCTTCCCTGGCCAGTCGAGCGCTCTCAAGTTCCTGTTGGAAAATGACGCAGTAGCGTTTCCTATTACGGGAAACCCTCCC
>Ga0179593_1538245_pt1 | contig 11133 bp, 12 predicted proteins | sample CZODoug2_1_08_16_FD_185931 | JGI IMG/M metagenome (GOLD analysis project Ga0179593, IMG submission 185931) | Vadose zone soil fungal communities from Angelo Coast Range Reserve, California, USA - CZODoug2_1_08_16fungal (PacBio error correction) | ecosystem: Environmental > Terrestrial > Soil >... | reverse complement strand
CTCTCCCCTTCTTTTCCCCCTTCCCTTTTTCTGCGAAATAGGACGAAAATGGTCAATGATTACCTCCACCCCCCTTTCCCCCCTTCCTCACACAAATGCCTCGCCGTACCAACGCCGCCATTATCACCCCCCCCTCTGCGACTCACTCCAGAATTCATGGGACGCTCGGATTTCTATTGCATCAATCCTACAAAAGGGCCCACCGAAGTCAGTTGTCCTCCTCCTTTTCTTTCCTCAATGTAAGCGGAATCTCCTCCCGAAACCCCCATAATGTAATTTTTTTGGACCCCCCCCTAATTGAACGGTTTCCCGACCCATTGATCGACATTCAACACAAGCCGCTTTCCTCTTTCACTCTTTTTCCTGAGTCTCACAGTGCCTCTTTTTTCGTCCCGGACTCCCCCTGGGGCAAATGATTACTCGCTTGATGCGGGTCCGCGCCCTCTTTTTCCTCGAATCCACCGCCGCCGTTCTTCCCATTCCTCCCCCCAAGTCCGTTTACCGATCTACTCCCCTTCCCTTCTCGAGACAGCCCCATTTCCTCTCCCGATTTCTCCTTTTGCCTTTTGCAAACGGTTCCGGGCTTTGAATTAATCTCCATTCTTCCTGCCCTTCCCCTTCCACCTGAACGGGGCCTTTCTCCTCCTCTTGCGTAAGCAGCTGCTGCATTCTTCCCGAGATCAATTTCCGGCATTGTTGTCCATGTCTGGAACCCACCCTTGCTCGGACGCGACCCTTCTTTTTCCCTAGTATAGTTTGATCGTCCCGACCTTATTACATCGCCCCCGTAGTGTTACTATTGGGGCTTGCGATCCCGCACCGAAGCTAAATCTTTTTTTTTTTCCCCCCGTTAGGTCCCCCCTCAGTGCACTCCCCTTTTTCTCTTCTTCATGCCGCGCTCCCCCTCTTTTTTTCCGTCCCCTTTTTTTTTCTTCAGGTCACTTTTTCGGGTTGCAGTTTCCCGGAATCACATCCTTCGTTGGTGTTTTTCTTCTGGGAAATTTTCGTAATCTTTTCAGCCGGCCACACCGATTCCCCCTCTTCGTTTTTTTACCACGACTCGCTGAATGCACCTAGGGTACCCTGCCCCTCTTTTCTTCGTCTCGTATCGGAGACGTTCGTAATTTAGTTTCTTGGGCGGCTTTCTTTTACAATCCTTTCTTTAGTCTTTCGTTTTGCTCCTAGAATGTTTATCTCGGCTTATTGTTTTTCCCCTTACGGTTCCCCCTTCCCACCCAATACGATTGTCCGCTTTCCCCTAAACTATCCAAGTTTTGTGCTCCTCTTTTTATTATACCCCTTTTTTCTAAGACTTAATCGAAGTTCCCGGGACCCGCAGTGCGTTTTAAAATCAAAGTGGTTCACGTTTAACTGGATTACTCATAATGTTTTTCGCCATTGGGATGCCAGGGGGAACTTTCCAAGTTCTCTTTCGGACACCTTTTCTGTCAAGTCCTTATTCTACGCGTTTAGTTCTTAACCGCCCCCGGGAATTTTCGAGTCGAAATTTTCCCAGGTCCCCTTCATTTCCTCCCCAAATTCGTTGGCTCCCTCCTCGCTGGTTTCGATCATTTGGTTAATTGTACCCCCCTTTTTTTTCCCTCCTTGGGCCCCTTAGTCTGGAAATCTTTGTATGTTCCCCCCCAAAAGAGTCGTTGGGGTGTGGAGGTTTTTCGTCATCGACCTCCCGTCTATGGCCCCTTATGTGCGTCCCCCCACTCACCGGCCACCCCGCCTTTTCATCCCCAGTAATTTCTCCCCCCTTCGGCTTGTGGTTGGAAAGCGAAACCACGCTCTCCTCCCCTCTTTTTGTTTTAGGAGATTTTCTTCACCCCCAAGCTCAAAATTGTTCCCGCCGCTTTCCCTTAAATGCGTTTTTTGTGTGAGTTTGAAACTCAGTCCCATGAAGGCACCCCTTATACACGCTTAGATTACGTACCCATCCCACACAACCACCCCCCCTTTTTTTCCTTTTTCTCAGCAGCTCCCCTCCCCCCGCCGACCCCCGCCGTCTGGACAGTCTTGAAGCCGGTGCCCCATTTCCCCCGTGGGGTCCAATTAAACCCCCCAAGCCCCCCCCCCAGCGCCTATGATCCTGCCCCCCCCCTGAGTTCTCCCCAGGATTAAAAGAGGCTGCTATCGGCGCCACTCGAAAATTCGGCGGTCTTCCCCTTTCTTCACTAAACGCGTATTCCGAATGCGCCCCCGTTCGTGCAACGATGGCCCGGTGGAAAGTCTACCGTCTTTTACTTCGAGTGTTTCCCCTCATCCTAACAACCCTAGTTTTTCACAACAGGATCGTGAACCATTCTCGACCCCCGGGTTTTTTTTTTTTCCCAAATTCAAGCTCGCGTCTCCCGCCTTTCCCTCTACTGCTTAACACAACCCTCCCCGTTCCCTTTCGGAGAGACATTTCAAAAGTTTTTTTGCCTTTATTGGCGCTTACCCTTCCTTTTTTTTTGACCTCGCAATCATAAACCCCTAACCATCAACCCATGGGCCGCGCGCGCATACAGAAGCTCTTTTTTCCCAAAGAAAAATCTTGACCCCTTTCCGACTTCGGGATAACGAGGAAGCCGCCATCTCCTCTCCCTTGTTTTATTTAGAGTGCTTCAAATTCTTGCTCCTGCGCTCTTTGTTCCGAGCGTGCGCCAGTACCACAACTCCCGATTCCAATTTTTTCTTCCTTTTGCTAGACCTTTCGGCTCTCGCCGAGCCACCGCCCTCCACGTTTTCCCCTCCCTCAGCCCTCAATTCCTCTGAGGGCGCTTTCTCTAGAAACATCATACGCGTTCTCAAACGTTCGCAAGGCTTATCTGACCTCTCCCGGTTTTTTTGTTGGAGAGGACTGGTCTACCACAACCGGTCCCCCCGCTCCGCTTTTGCGTCCGCTTTCCCGATTGATAAAAACTCTACCGAACTATTTCTGGAATCGTTGACACGTTTCCACGGTGAGACACACCAATAAGGGATACGAGCTCCCACAGAACTTTGTTCGCCACTCCCGTTAATTCTTCTTTCCTTCTTTTCCGTTTCCAGGCATTTTTTCTCGCTTTTTTACCCCTTTTACCTTTGTTCCTTCGCAGCCCTTTTTCTCCCCGCCTTTTTTCCCTTTCTCTCCCCGACATAGGCTTCTGTATGTCGACGCGTCGATCTCTTTTTGATCTGACGCTCTTATTTCTTGAGATTTTCTGCGTTACCGCGGCGGTCTCTTTTTCTCTTCCTCCTGTCGCGTAAGACCATCCATCTCTTCTCGTCCTCTTGAGTTTTCTTTTTGAATGCGAGCCCGTTAACCCCCTTTGAGCGTTACAATACTCGTGAACTAGATATTCAGCTTCCTTTTTCCTTCTTTCTCCAATTCTTTAAGGCCCCTTTCCATTTCTCCTTTTTCTTATGTATTCGCTGAAAGGTAGTCTCAAGATCCCCTAATTCTTTTTTTCCCAAATGCTCGGCTTTGACCCCTTTCATGGCATCTTAGCTCGTTCCAATGAATTCTATATGAGAACTTCTTTTTGACCCTTCCCTTTTCTCCCTTTCCCGCCTTTTTTTTTCTCTAGAAGGTTTCCATTTCCAGTGAAACGCGTTTTTTTCATAGGCCTCTTTTCCCCATACCCTTCTCTTGCAACAGCCCTCCCTCCCTATCTTTTTCCCTTCCCTCCGTGGTTGTTGTTCGCTTTTCTCTGTCGTTGAAGAGAAAAATCTGATTGCGGGGGACTTCGTGTTCTGGTACATTGGAAGGTAATCAACCTTCCCGCTTTCCCAATGCCTCCCTTTGCGCCCCCCCCCCGCCATATCCCCAACATCGGCGTGCTACTTCCTTTGTCTTTTCCTGAATTTTCCCCCAACCTGAGTCCCCCTGGTCTCCTTTTTGTCAGATCGTGTGATTGCCTTTACTGAGACTTCAGCCCAAGGGAATCCGTACAACCATGGCTCAGGTAAGTTTGCCTTGACCCAACTCCCCCCCTTTTCGCCGAGTCCATTCAAAAAAATCTGCTGTGAAGTTCCTTTTTCACCGATATGGACTTCCGCGGAAAAGTCGTTCGTCCTTGCCCTCCTTCCTCCAAATGCCCACCCCTTGAGCCTCGTTGCGGCGGGACTCTTTTCCATCCTCCGAATCCCCTTCCCAGTGTCTCCGCCGCCCCTCACTAAAGCGAGTTTAGATCAAAGATCCCTCGGACTTCAGTTGCTCCGCTGCCAGTCTACATGCGAATCCCGATTTTCATTTCCTTTCCTTCTTAACCCTTTTTCTCCGGTGATACGGGCCGGCCCTCCTCACGGTCCTCGGGCCAATGATTTCGACTCCCGGAAAAAATTTACCCTTATCTCTCGAGAAGTCGGACGACTCCGTTTCGACTTCAGCCTTACTTCTTCCCCCTTCCTTCGTGGCACTTGGTTTTTCTGTCGCAACCCATTTCTCGGGATCCCCAGCAACTGGCCCCGGAGACCCATTTTCCTTTCTTTGATCCCAGCGGAATCCTTACTCCTTTTATCCCCCTTCGCGAGGGTTGTCCCTCGTTTGATTCTTTCCTTTGAGTTTTCCTCTGCCCCCTTTATCTGTCCCTCTTTTTCTCGCACGGTGTTGTTCGACAGAAGGCGCACGCGTGTTCTCTCTTCATTCTAGCTTACTTATTGGATTTGGATTCCCGTCTTTTTCCTTTCCCTCGTCAAGGTTCTGTGGTTTTTCCGGCCCCCCCCCTGGTCTCGATCGTTTTCCTTTATTCTTCGCGTTTTGTACGGCGCTCACGTCTTCAACACCGATTCCCTTTTTTATTTTCTCTCTCTGAAGGACTCCTTTTCAGGGTCACTCCCTCAAGTGGGATTTTTTGGATTCCCTCCTCGTAAGTTCCGTTTTTTTTGGCGCCGGGACATTTTTCCTTTTTTTTTTCCCCCTCCTTTTTCCTTCTTTTTGCTTGGTTTTGAGCCTCGTACAAATCAAAAATCCTACGTTTTGTAAGTTTGCCTTTATCCAACCCTCTTGTCCAAGTGTCTTTTTATTATAAACTCTTTTTTTTTCTCTTGACAATACTCAGCCGTTGCCCGCAGCTATTTCTAATTTAATTTTTTCCTCCTTTGGTCACGAACATGGATGGAAGAGCCCCCCTTCTTTTCCTGATCTTTACCGCGTGACACCTCTCTCATTTTTCCATAGGTTGACCCCTTACCGTTCGCATTCCCCTACGCGTTTTTCTAACCTCCTTTTTTCATTTCCTCAGTAGACGAATAGTCCCCCCTTTTCCCCGCCTATCACGGCGTTTTTTCCTTTTTCCCTTTCTGATTGTTTAGGGATTCCTTGGTTTTTCCGGAAAACTTTCCCTGGGTTGTTCAACTGGATTTGCAATCCTTTTGGGACTTGGTGGGCGATCTTCCTGTACCAGAATTACGTTGTGTTTCCGGTGTTTCTTCCCTTTTTCTTGGTGATCCTTCTGTTTTTTTTTTTTTCCACCCGGCAAACGCATTTTGCACCTTTCCCTCCTCCCACATTCTCTTTGGTTGCTCGCTTTATCTCTTTTCTTTCCCTCTTTTTCATCTGTTCTTCCAACAACCCCCCTCCTCCAACCCATGACCTTTTATTGCAAAAATTCGTGTTTCGGTTTGACCCCTCATAAGGATCATTACCTTCCTGACTTTTGCCTTCAAAACCCCCAATTACTTTTTTCGTCAGATCAGCCCACGCCGTCTCAACCGCCGATGGGCAGCAGAGCCTTTTTCCATGTTTCCCCTTTCTTCGGTGGTTTCAAATCAACCACCCAAGGAATCCGAAACCAGTTTGATGAGACGTTTCCCCCCCACGTCCTCTCTCCCTTTCGGTGGAATACTTTAGGCTACTCGAAATTCCACTGCTGCCTTTTTTAAGAACCCTTTAGGCGTACCTCGCCCTGTCCCGGTGCACCCCTATGGCCCTGTCTCACTTTTTGTTTAAGTTACCACAGCTTTCCGTCTCCCCTCCCCCCCGATTCCCCCCAACACAGTGATTTCCCCCACCCTTTCGTGTTTCCCCCTTTTTTATTGAACAAATTTCAAGTTAGAGCGAGATCCCCCCCTGTCTCGATTAATGGGCTGATTCACGCTTTCCCAGGAGCGGAGTCTCCCCTTTACTCAGTTGCTCCGGCCTACACGTCTGCCCTGTGAATTAATCCAACGAACCCCCCAGGCAACCCCTTCCCTGTAGATAAACGGCGTGTCCCGAGCTGTCGAGCCCCCCGCCCTAAGAGATTCAGGGCTTTTCACCAAAAGAACCCCCTCCTTCCGCAGGCGCCGTGATGAAGCCGTCCATCCTTGTGTTTCCTCCAGTGAAAATTAGCGAGGCTCCCCTGCAGTCCTTTTTCCTCCCCGGGATCTTGTAGCTCGTCAAAGGTGATGACCCTAAAGAGCAGGGCGGCAACAGAACGATTTTGCTCCTTTTTCCCACCCGACAGTACCCTATCTCAAGAAGCCCCTTAATCGCCCTTTTTTCGCTGAGGCTATAGAGAGACCGCCATATCTGCTCTTCTTCGACCCTCTTTCGCAAAGGGCTTCCCGCTTCCAAATCTTCGGTGAGGGGATTACGTTTCCTTCCCAAAAGAGTTCCCGGCTCCCCCCATGTCGTTCAGAGGTTCTGGGAAGCTTATGTCGCCTCCAACCTCCTATTGTTCTCTTTTTTTTTCTTTCGGCGCCCTCCTCCAATTTGTTTTGCGACCACCATGTCACCAATGCCCAATCCTTACTCCCATTTCCTTGCCCTTTTCTAGAAGTATTCTTTTCAGCGCTACAGTTCCCTTTCCCCCCCTTTTCCCATTCGAGGACCTCCCTTGTTTTATTAGCTAACTCACCGTATACAGTTCCCCCTCCCCTTTTTTCGCTCTCCTCCCCTCAGATCTTCTTCCGGTTATGTTTTTCTCCCATTGCCTAAGTCGATCTCTTTTTTCTTACTCAGTTTTTCTATGGAGATCTGGCGATCCTTCAGTTAGTTGAAAGTACCTTTCTTTGCGCGACGACCGGAGTCCCGCTTCATTTGCACCCCCCTCTTTTTTCTTTCCCCTCGATCCTAAAATGGTCTTTCACCCTCCGTGAACCTTGATAATTAATCGATTTTAATGTCGCCTTCGGACCGCTTTGCGTTCGGCACAAATTACATTGTTCGTTCTTTTCCTTCCAAGTTATAGTTCGCCCCTCAACCGCCCTGCAGGGACTCCTTTTCCCCTTCTTTTTCATCTCCCCGCATCGAGGTTCCCTTCCCTATATCTGATGCACCCCTGATGTTGGTGATTAATGGCGGCTTTGCGTTCAATTTTCTTTTTTAGACTTTAGGTTTGGATAACTTCCCCCCCTTTTTCCGTTCTTCGCCTAAAAATAGCCCTTCCCCCATCCCTTTTTTTTATTCATCCTCCCGTTGTTTGTGTTGAGAGCCTTTTTTAGGGTTGTCGCCCGCACCATTCGAGGCCTCCGTCTTTTTTTTTCCTTTCCTTTAGTTTGTTACATGGGAGTGAATTCCCCTGTAATTCTGGTCCTGAAAATTGGCCACCCCCTTGACCCCAAGCGCCATTATACACCCCACGCGTTTTTTTTCCCCCCTTCCCTTGACCCTGAGAGTTTGCCGATTGGTTGAAAAAGGCCCCGTAACGACGCATTCCCCTCTTTTGTTGCCTTTCCCTTTTTGAAGTTCTGAACAAGTTGCACCTCGCTCCCTTTCACCCCCCGTCTCATCTTTAACACCAAGCCTTCCTCGCGCGCTGACATTCAACCCCAAGCGAGCAGTATCGTAGTTTCCTTCTGGATTTTTTTCGTTGCAGCTTTTTCCCTCCCGTCGTCACTCCACATGGTGCAACAATGCCCCCCTCCTTTTTTTTGCGGAGGGGATCCGCCCTTCCAGAACCGCCAGAACTGAGTTCCTCCCTTCGCGAATCACATCACTCTGCTATCTCAACGGAGTCCCTGACGGGCCCGTCTTCTTTCTCTTCCCCGTCCCCCCCTTCAACCCCCTATTCGCGACTGCAAAGCTGGTGAGCATCCCTTCCCTTCTCAATCCTTTTGGTCCTCGTTCCTAAATGCGAGAACTCTTGGAAAAGAACGGAGCCCTTCACTCCTCCCTGGCTCCTCGCCGCGGCCCTTTCAATTCATTGCATTGACCATGGGCAACACCCCCCCTTGGTTGCCGCAGACCCCTCGCCTAGCAATAGTCGGCGTTGGATCACCCGGGTTCCCTTTTTTCCCCTTCTCAATCTGCGACCTGACTTCTCCCGGGCCGTTTGACCTCCCAGTTTTGTTCTTCTTTCTCCTTTTGACTACCCTTCTTTTTCCCCTGAAAGGTCCCCACGGGCTTTCTTCATCGCCTCCTTAAAGACGTGTTGAGTGTCAAACGTCTTCTTCGACGTTTCTTTGTTGCAGCGGCAATTTTTCCCTCCTTGTATCTTTTCCGGAAATTAGTACATCTCGTTTTGAAGGCTTATATCCTTCGGCCAACCCCTGATCTCCATTCTTTCGAGTTCCTTCCATAGCTCTTGAACTTCCACAAACGGACGATGGGAGTCCTTTTTTTATTCCCTTTTGACGTCGTCCGTTTTCCTTTTATTTGTTGGTTCTCTTTTTACCATCTTCGTCTGGCTCGGCGCTTCCCCTTTCTTTTTTTTTTTTTGGTTTTTCTGAGTAGAGACCCGCGTACACTAAACCCTTCCTCTCCGGTCAAATTCCCTTTCAAAGTGGACCCCGCTCTTATTATCACCCCGTTTTTTTTCCCTTCCCCATTTGCCCATTAATTTTATTTTTAGTGCCCTGCGCTTTACGTGCCGTTTTCATCCCCCTTTAAGACCTTTCTGTCCCCTATCCTCGTGATTGGATCTGTCCAACGCGGTGAAACTAACCCTGCCCCCCCCCCCCCCCCCGGCTTAGCCTTTTATCTGTCACCCCCGGTCGCATCGCCTACGCGTTTCTAATCCAACTATTTCTGAGTCGGCCTCATCTTAATTATTCTTTCAAAGTCCTCAACCCCTTTTTGTTGTTCCCGCGCTTCTCGGAGCTGTTTGCGGATTCTTTACCTTTTCCTGAGCTATTTTTTTTCCCAGGTCTAGTTTTTGCTCCTTTTTTTTTTCTTGTGCGATCTTCTGTTAAACAAGATTAGTTGGGGTTGTGGGGTGTTTTCTGCCGATTTCTCCTGGTCTTAAGTTCTGCTTTAAGTTTTTTTCCAATCCCAGTTTCCCTCATGGCAATTTTTTCCGCTCATCACATTTGGCTTTTTGTCCCTCTCCCCCATTTTCTTTTTGGTGTGATTTTCTTTCTCTTCCTCCAAAATGGTGCCATGAAGCGGGGACCTTGCAACACGTTGCTTTTTTTTTTTTTGCCCTATTTCCTTTTCCACGACTCTCGATGACGACCACGTCCCCCAACACCAAAACAGTAATTTCTTGTTTATTCGCACCCCCGCGCCCACCCAAGCCTGATGGAAGAGAGAACCTGTCCACCATGAAAACAAGGGTGACAATTAAACAAAAGGAAACCGAACCAGCGCCGATGTCTCCCCCCACCCCCTGATGTTCAGGTTGTTTCCCCTTTTCTAAAACGGGGACCTGTAAAATATTCGTGTCTTCGACCCCTTCTTATTCTCCTTTCCCCCCGAACAGCTTTCGAATGTCTCCTTCCGGTGCACACCGGATGGCCAGAACGTCTAGCGGTTTTAATTCCTGTTGGATAGAACCCTTCGAGTGCGAAAAAACCCAGTTCCCTTTTTTTTGCCCCCTTTTTCGTGAATGGGGACCTTGGAGAGCGCGCGCGCCTCACTTCTCATGGTTTAACCCCCCGCCCTTGAGCCCGTTCTCCCCCCACACTGGCCAAAGAAGTTGATCCGGCGCTTCTTTTTCTTTTTTCTCTTAAGCCTAAATCCCCAATCCGAGGATAAACCATGGCTGACCTCGCCTCTTCCAGACCTCCTTTTTTGTCCTTTTGGCGCCGTCCCCCCCCCCCATCCAACTAGTCCCCTTCCGACGGTTTCCCCCCTCTTTGTAGCTCCCCTTAGTAGGTCCTTTTACCGCTTGAAATTTAATTTTTTCCCCTCTTCAATACGGCCGTCATGGCCACCTTGATCGGTTGGCCGAGCTTTTTTTTCTCCTTCCCTGACTCCTTAACTTTTTTATCGGAGCCGATGGAAACGAACTCCTTTTCGATTCCGAAACCCCAGCCCCCACATGACATAGGAAGACTTCGTTGAATCTTCCCCCCCGGTCTTTCTTTCTTCAGATAGACCAACTCGTGTCCTTTTGGGCGAACTACGTTTTTGGCCACTTCCCCCCCTTCCCATTTTTTTATTCGTGATCCTTTTGCTCCCTTCCCCCTCAAACGTCCCGGTCACCGGCTTCAGCGAGTCCCCCGAGCACTCCTTTTTTTGTCCCCCTCTTTGGAGACCGCTTTTCTTCGGACTTCGGCGGCCCCTCTGAAATTTATGACGCCCATTCACCCCACTCCCCCCAGGGATACCCCTTTTTCCCCTGCAGCAGCTGCTCTCCCGACTTGCCCGCGCTCCGTTTCTTCTTTTCTTTTTTTTTTTCTGCCGTGGACGTTCGCCCCCCTCCAGTTCCTGGAACAGAGGTTTGTCAGCTCGCCTTTCCCCATCTAGGTTATTAGACTGTAGCTGTCAGAGTCTGTCCCAGAAACGACTCCGCTTCCATTTGATACCGCTTGTTATTGGTCGCTGCTTGGCGTAGACAGGAGGAGGTTTATTTCTGGTTTCAGCAACCTAATGCACCACCGCGTCGCCCCCTCTTTCTTTTTTTTCCAAAGGTGTTAGTAAGGTACGGACCGTCCTGGTGCGGGCCTTCCTTCCTCTGTCCTTTCCTTCCTCCTTTTTCCTGTCAGTATATCTTTTCCAAGTACCCCTGGTTACGGCATACATTTCCCTTTTTTTTTTCCGTCCCTACGAAACTTCCCGTCCGCAGATCACCGCTCCTTGGCGGCACAGCTTCGGCCAGTTTTTTTCCTCTCACCTCATCTTCTCCCGTTCCCATGAATATTATGCGTCACCGCCCCCTCTGGGGTTAATGTTTGTGGTCGCGGCAACTTTTTTTTCTTGTTTTTTTTCTAATGCTTTTTTTTCTTGGTCTTCACTCCCCAATTCCCAGACCGCGAAATCGCTCCCTGTCTTAAGAATTTCTGCTGGCACACCGACCG
>Ga0179593_1433599_pt1 | contig 11133 bp, 10 predicted proteins | sample CZODoug2_1_08_16_FD_185931 | JGI IMG/M metagenome (GOLD analysis project Ga0179593, IMG submission 185931) | Vadose zone soil fungal communities from Angelo Coast Range Reserve, California, USA - CZODoug2_1_08_16fungal (PacBio error correction) | ecosystem: Environmental > Terrestrial > Soil >... | reverse complement strand
CTTTTCTCCAGCAATCTTTTCTCACTAAGGCCCTTTCACTTTTCTTTCTTTTTTTTTTTTTTTTTTTTTTCTTCCAAACCCCCCCTTTATTTTTCATTGCCTACGTCAGGTCCTTACCAAAGAAATAATAGTTAACCTGAAGGGGTGACTTGTTTTTTTCCCGCCGGCTTTCCGAATCCCACTTTTTTTACCTCACTTCCGACGTTCACCTTGAGGCGCTCGATTTATTTTCGTCTTCACCTTTATGTTGATAGCTTGTTGCCTTGCCTCCCTACCTCCTAGTTGTTGTTTCTTTTTTATTTTCTTTTCCCCCTGTCGCATTTGGGGTTACATCAAGTATCGACGAGACTTATTCCCAGATGGTGAGAGGTTTTACTCCTTTTGCTGAAACTCGTTTGCGCGTTCAAGGTCCTTTTGGCTTTTCCGCCCCTGTACTTCCTATGTTCATGTCTCACTTGGCCATTGGATCGCTGTTCCGCTTACGTTCTCGCGCTCTTCCCCCTTTGATGTTGCAGTAGTGATCTTCCGGATCGAACCCCTACTTTTTAACTCCCTTCACCCCTTGCTTCTATCGGCATCGCGTCCCTCATCTAGCGGCTTTCCTTCGCCTTCTCTCTCACTGCCCGAAGCTTTCTTTTTGTCTTTCAGCGCGATTTATGGCTTTCTTTTCATGATCCTTCTCCCACTCCTCAAGTACCGTTCTGGCTTTGCGGCCAAAATCCTAGAGCTGCTTTTCTTGCTGTCCCAGGTGGACCCTCTTTTCGTGCTGATGGTTTCAAGAAATGGCACTGGCTTTCAGATAAAATCTCGGGCATCCCTGACTGTCGATTCCCTCCTCGTCGTCATTTCGTGGTGTCTTTTGAGTCTTTGTCGACCTTATTTGGCCGCAGACTCTCGCCTGCTGTTCCAGCTTGTGTCTATGTTTCTTCCTCACTCTTTTTGGCGTGCCCTATGCCATAATAAGCGCGCTAGTTTGACACTCTTCTTTTTTCCCTTGAGCGGTCCGGTCGTTCCTGGTTTAGAGCGGTTGCCATCGGTTTCTTGTTTTCCCAATCGACGTCCCCTAGCTTAGATTTCCCCTTGCAGCGACGCGTTTTCAAGTCTCTCATCCGCTTGTGTCGCTTCGGTCTCTGTTCCGACCCTCGCGGCGACAAGACGTCTTCCCGCCGGTTTTCTTTGGTCCCCACCAGCATGTGCGTGCCGTTCCGGACCATTCTGGGCTAATGTTGACCGATGTCCTCATCCAGTTGGCCTTCCCTTTTCGAATGCCAATGTTTGACTTTCCTTTCTTTTGCTAATCCTTGTTGTTTGCGAGCGATCTCTTCCCTTCTCGCACATAAAAACCTGACATGCGCTTTAATCTCCCCTGCCTCGTTCCACACAAGGTGATTTTTCACCTTTGGAGCTATCCCCCCCGCGTCCTTCGTTCCGTCACCCTGCCCATTACAAGCCTAAAAGTTGAACTTTTGGTCGTGCCGCGGGTTAGAATTTTCGCAGAGCCTTCAATTCAGTCTTTTAACATCCTAGCTTGAGCCCGTTTGGCATCCACGGGGTTGACAAAACCTCTTACAGAATGATGTTTTCCTTTGTTCCTTTGCCGAATTCCCCTGCATCGCTTGGAAGCGTCCGTCTCTAGTTATAATCTGCTCGCCGCTTTTTCATCGGGCTTCTTCTCCTTCCTAACAACTCGGCAACTCGTAACTCATCCTCCCCCCCTTTTTGCTTCGTTTTGGTCCTGTCCCCTTGGATCACTGATTTTATTCTTCTTGGGTCTTATCATATCCGTCATGTGTCCCTGTTGTTGACGGTTTTTTCCATTTTTTATCACTCACCTTTGAGGAGCTTTTCCATATGCCAGTATTCCCCCTGCCCCCTGGTTTCGTTTTGGTTTTTTCTGATTCCAAGATTTTGATCTTTTCAAGTCTGCATTTTCTTCTCTTCTTGGTGCGTCAGTGCGTGGCTCCAGTGGGTGCAGCCCCCCTGCAACTTCCCCCCTCGAAGCATTCTTAGCAGTCCCCCTTTGATGAAGCCTTATTTTCTTTTCCCGAGGTGTCCTTCTCTTTTTGGGGCCTCGAGGTGATTCTAGGGCAATTCTTCAACGGAACATGCGCTGTCGCTAAGGACTATCTCCATTCCTCTTTTTTGAGACGCGCATCGTTGTAGTGTTTTCACTCTGGCAGCCTGTTATTTCGAGCAATCGAGTGTTTCGGCCTGCACACTCGCGCTGTCCCCCCTTTGACTTCATATTCCTCTTCCTGACTGATCTCTTTCCGGTGGATTTTTTTGGGGTTGCACCTGTTTTGCCGGCGACACCCCCCTCCTGCTGCATGCGGATTTTTTCTTCTTTTTCCAATGTCAACTTTCACCCTCCCCAGTGCCGATTTCAATTCCGCCGCTAAGCCGTTGTTAGTCCCTGAAACCTTTTTCGACAGGGAACCAGTTTTTTTATTTCCTCGCATGCTCCGTCCATGCACGAGGGACAGTCACCCAGACCGGCGTCTCTTGGTTCTGATTTTTTTTTCGGTCTGACGACCCCGAATGATCAACAGATTTTTGTTTTCTTTTCCGGCGGGGGCCGCCCATTCTTTTAACGGTCATTCGCCCCCTCCATTAGATTCCCATCCCCCATTCTCCATAGCGCGATTCCACACCTGCTCGAGAGGACCTTTACTTTTCGATTCCTGGCCATAGATTTCTTAGATTGAACCACGCTGCGATCCCTGTCCCCCCCCTTCTGCTTGTCGGCCAAGCTGTTTCGTTGTGCCTCGCCGGACTTTCTTGGGCTATTCCTGAGTAAACCCATACTATGGTGTTTCACTAGTTTCTTCCAGCTCTTCCCCCCTTGCCGCTTAACGTTTCGGGCCGGATATTGGTACTGCTTCTCGCTCTCTGTAAATCTGATTAATCCCTAGCCCTTTCCCCCATTTTTTCCAACATTTTGCATTCTCGCCATAATGTTCCTTCCCTTCCTTAAGGAATAGTCCTTCTGAAAATTCTTCTGGCATCATTTTTGTTCTTCTGTGCCTCCAGAGGACACCGACTTCCCGGTCCGCCACGCTCTATCGTCCTCTTTTTCAATTGGGCTCCAGTGCAGCGATCTATACTGAGCGTTTCCTTTTAAATGGTTCTGCTCGTAGGAGCTTTTGTTTTCAAGGATTCCCCCGACACCCATTATTCTGAACTACTGAGATCAGCGTTGAATTTACGCCGTTCCGCCCTCGGAGTCTTTCATGCGCCCGAAGTTCCTCTTTTTTTCAGGTTTTTTCCTAATGTCCCCTGAACCGACTTGCACGACCCTTGCAGGGCCGCCGGCCCCCTGCTCTTGCCACGGCTCTGTTGGCCTCCACGATCCGCTCAACCAGCTCCAGTTTCTTCCCGTTTGCACTTTCTGTGCGGTCTTCGAATTGCATATGGTTTCGTGATCTCCCCTTCACCCTGATTGAAATTTTTACCCGTCTTAAAACGACGAGACTTTCCCTCTAGCAGCAGTCTCCGAGGTCGTTGTTCCCCATGTGACTGAGCTTGAGTATTTTCTAATGTCAGACCCCCTTTTTTTCGCGTTACCTTCAATTGGCCTTAACCGCTTTTTCTTGTTTTCTTTTGGGAAAGGGAAATTTTATGCTTCTTGTCCCGCTGCCCCCCCTTTTTTTTGAATTCGATGTCTTGTTCTAGATTTCGCAATCTTGTCAATCTGTTTCCCACGTCGCGCGCCTATGAGGTCCCAAATATCGTGGTTCTTTTCACCAGGGGATAACTTGTGACATACATAGTCCACGTCAGGTTTCCTCCGCAATGGTCGGAGTCCATCACCGTTACATCTCCCGCTGGTCTTCTCTCATAGTAGTCTTCTTCTACTTGGCCCATCGAGCTGGGTATGACCCTTCTATTTATTTTCATCCCTTAGTTGTTGGTGTCTCCGATTCAGCCCTCGGTCCAACATCCCCAGTAGACGCCGAGACTCTGTCTCTTTTTTCCGATTTCCATCTCCTTTCCACACTTCTGACCAATTATTTCCCTCCCGGACCCCCTTTTTTTCCGCTGTCCTGCTTGGTAAAGCTTGATGTCCCCTTTGGCCTTCCTCTGGCGATGTACGACGTATTTTGCTTCCATCGCGAGACGTGATGCTTTTGTAGGATTTTCGTTTGTTCTGATACACTCCAGCCGGCGAACCCTTCAAAAGTTCCTTCTGAGCGTGCGCGGCTCCGCCTCCTCCTAATCCGAAGCTTGAGTTGCGGTAGGTTCATTGTTTTTTCAGCGTGCCTTTTCCGCTTCGTGCGCCACAGGGTCGGCAAGGAGCTCCCCTACATGAAGGGTTGTTGTACTAGAGCAACCCCCTTGACCTTCGATGACTATCAGGCTCGTGTTGATGACCATCGTTCTCGCTTCAAGTACCCTTCTTCCCGCATTTCCCCCGAAAGCAGATTAAGCCCCGTCCCTTTCGATTGGTTTTTGATCGGTTTCTAGATTGGTCTTTCTCGTCCTCCCTTTTTCTCTCATCCGCCCCGTTTTTCCTTTTGCATTCGTGGATCATTCAAAAGGCTTGGCTTTGAGTTGCCCCCCATCCCAGCTTCAGTCCACTAGCTCTCCTCGGCGGAACTTCTCTCCGCGTTCGCTCCTGCGTTTTCTTTTTGGTTTCGAGAGTGGCCATTTGACTACCCAAGCTCCGTGTTCCACTATTTGTCCCCCTCTCTGACGCGGAACGAGCATTTATCTCCCCGGCTGATTTTCTTTTCGTCTCGTTTGATCTTGTTTTTTGACCAGCAGTGGCCGCCGGTTCTCTTGCTTGCAGCGGAGCACTTTTTTTTGACTTTTTGTTAAAGAAGGATGCAGGGCCTCTTCTGACCAGATGGCCTGCATTTTCGATTTTCTCAGGTTAATTTTTTTTCTGTCTCCATTGTTCTTTTAGTATCGTGTCCCCTTTGATTGTTCTAAATGGGTTTCCTCACTGAGGTGTTCAGTGTCCCGACCCGCAGTCCCTCTTCCCCGACCGGCCTCCGCGTAATCGCCCACGGTTGCTGTTTTTGGTCAAACAGATCTTTTTCTCTGCGTTTTCCCTCTACGGCCGTCAGTACATTTTTTCTCCCAAGAACTTTGGTTACAAGCTTGCCGTGCAGGTTTTCCCTTCCCGCAAGCGTCTCTTCACCTTTCGCGCGCCGGTCCGCGCTTCTCGCGCACTTTTTTTTCCCTTGGCGTTTAAACCGGCGCTCTCATATGTTTGGCGACCTGACCTTCCGCCATGGTATCTCTTGGACGACCCAGCTTTCTGCCCCCTTTATTTTCTCTGGACCCTTCGTATCCCGCCACCACGGCAGCTCTGCCCAGGTGCGTTCTGTGGTCCATCTTATGGATTTTCCTGCTGTTTAGAGTCAGGACCGACTTTCCTTTGCCGGACTTTTTTCGTTGGGGACTCTCCCTTAGCGGCTTCCTTGCAATTGCACACTTGTAGGACAGCCTCTCCCGCTGATAGTTTTTCTCCCCAGACCTTTCAGGGTTCTTGAGAAGGCGGCTTCCAGTTTTGCCAGCCCCTCAGCTACAGACGGACTAGGCCTGTATGGAGGTACCCCGAAGTTTCCAGCTCGTGTAAAGATGCTATTCGTTTTGCATTCCCTTTCCCGATTGCCCCGTCCAGCAATCCTCAACCAGGAGTAGAACCGGACAACCCTTTGTTCCCCGACTATCTATCTAGTTTCATCTTCCCTCAGGTTTTTTCTCGATCCTGTCTTCGACTAGGTGACATGGCGTAATGTCAATCTGCTTAGTTCCTCTTTCGTCCTTCCTAGTCTGGCCTTCGTGTTCCCTCGCTTCAGTCCCTAGTTACTCCTCCTATGTCCCGGTGAGAGGTTGCAGGTGCACCCAATGGAAAGCGTGCCTTTTTTTTTTGCACCTCCCCTAGCGGATCAATGGCGCGTTCCCTACCCCCCCTATCAATTTCGGGGCGTCCGACCCATTGAGGTTCCATCCCTACTCGCGCTTGTTTCCTACCCCTTGTCAGACCAGTAGATTAATTCGGAACCCGAGCCCCTGCGAGTCTTCGTCCTGGTGTTGGGGCAAGACTTTTTCAAGCACGAATCAGGTTTTTTTGCGCGCGGTGTTGCGGGGTCCGCCCGCCAATGATATCCGTCATCCAGAGTCTTTTTTCGTGGCGGCCCAACTTTCTCTTTTGCATTTTTAGGAGTAAGTTTCGCCCCCCTCCGCTCGGTTTTCAACGCCACTGTAGCGCAACAGCGTTTGCCACCCATCGCGAGGAATGGGTTCCGATTTCATTTTCCATGCTCCCTCCCCCCGCTCGGAAGGTTTCACCTCGTTTGTTTTCCTTTGGAGTGTGAACTTTCTTTTTTCTAGTCCTCCTCAATCCTTTGGTTCACGAAGGATTTAAAGCGGGACTTGGCTGATTTTTTGCCGTGGGGTTTCGCCTTTTTTGTGCTCGTCATTCCACCACCCTGTCCTCCCCCCCTTCTACAATTCTTTCCACATTGCATCAAGAGACTTTCCTGCCCCGCAACTTTTTAGACCGTTTTTCTTTTTTTTTCAACATTTCTGTTCAACCTGCGCCCGCCATCCTTATTCTCCCTTTTGTGACCGGTTGCAATCAGTTGCATCTTCTGAACTCCTTTTTTGGGTCAGCACTGCTTCTACCCACTTTCCTCTACGCCACTTTTTTTCGGTTCCCCTCTCTATGCAGTTTTGCGCACTCGTTGCGGTCAATTTCTTTTATTGGAAGTCGTTACCTCAGCGCCACGGGCACTTCGACACCATTTTCTCTCCGTGTTTAAGCGGAAGAGGAACTTCGGCAGTGGCGGCGCTCTAAGTCTTTTCTTCACAGACCGCCAAGCCTTTTGAATTCCGCTTGGACACTACCTACCCGCGCCCTCCTTCCGCCGATGCGCGGCTCCTTTGCCCCTTGCCAATCTCGACTCCCGATAGATCAAAACCCTACCCCCCCCCCAGACTCATTCTGGATACCCTGCTTCAGTGGAAGCAGGTCAGTCATGTGAATTGGTAGTGACCTGGACGACCGGCTACTATTCCCCCCGCCATTTGACGCTTTCATGAATTTGATTCTTCGGTTTGTCCGTTTGCACCCTTCGGCGTTTTTTGTTTTTTTTTTTTTTTGTTTCTTCGCTACTTCTGATGCGCACCGACTTCCAAGTATTTTACCACGCCTCAGAAACTACTCTACGGCTTGCGGCCGTTTGTCGGAACTTGTTTCGCGCGTCTCATCCCTTTCAGAACGGGTCGGTTTGGTTGTCTCCTTTTAGAGTGAGGCTCCCCGTTTGTGCGAGCTAGAGTGGCACTTCATAGCCAGCTATGGCCCCCCCCTCGTTACCGGGGGCTCTTCAGGAGGCCCCCCCCCTGTTCAGTACCTCAACTTTGTCCTTTGACAGCCAATCCTGAAGTCTCAACTGATCCTCTGGTGTCTTCTCCTCCAATATTTGTTTGTTGTCCCTCGATGTTTTCCCGATAACTAGTTACCTCCTCTTGTTTTTTTTTTCACGAGTGATCTAGCTCTGCCCCCCAACCATAACGAGCTATTATTCTTCTCCGTCCTTTTCTCTGTTACGTCTTAATTTGTAATCATGACCAGTTTTTTTTCGTCCAGGTTTTTTCCTGTATTACATGAGGTAAGTCCCGTACTCTGGCGATGACGACGGTCCCATTAGGCGTTCTTCCGTCTGCTTGGGTCTAAGAGTGAGAATGTCTTCATGACCTCTATTCCCCCCCTCCTTCGAACCTTTTCGTTTGTAGCTCAAGATTTTGACCTAGCTAATTTTCCGCCGATACTCTTTCTCGAAGCTGGGATTTTTTTCCTCTTTCCTTCTTTTTCCAGCCGTGAATTTGTACTAGCGTGTGGCGGTCACCGGTCACAGGAGAAGCCACACTTTTTCCCAAGCTTCCCTTTTATTGGTTGGTGCCACGACCGACCCGAGCGCGTTATCTCCGTTGAAAAGGCTGTCTGATGTTGAATACCACCCCTTTTTCTTTTCGTGCAACTCTACCCTCTTCACTAATCCCCTGCTACTGGCATATAAGCAGTCCTGGTAAATGCCTGTTGTCTTCTTCAGCTGATAGTGGTGGTGATTTCTTCTTGGAGTCTTTCGCGTCTCCTTCCCTTCATCCGGTGTATGAGTCTGTGGGCATTTTTCCTCCCTCCCTTCATGGCTGGTCGTCGTTCCCTTTTTCACATTAACGAGCTCCGGTGCTTCACTGACTCAGTTTCCGATGAGCGAACCGGTTTGGAGATTGCCTTGCTGCCCTTTCTCTCAAGAGAGTAGTGCTTTTTTCTGACCTTCGCTCTCAGATCGCTTTTCCTTTCCCTTGACGCCGCGCTTCCGTTGTTTGGTTCCGTCGGACCAGCTTGTGCGTGTCTGATGGCTTGCCGCCGCAAACCACCAGAATTTGGTTATAAGAATTTTTAGGGGCCGCTTTTGGACTTCAAGAATGGCCTTTTCGACATTTGACACTTACATTTTTACCCTTTTTCTTGTTACAGTTGCTGGCGACCCTTCTGATCCCTGTGTGACATTCCGGAGTTGGTGAAATCCGGTTTTCTCCCTCTGGTTTCGCAGTCCCCTGCGCTTTCTTTGCCTGCGTAATCGTCAGGGCCCCTTGGACTTCTGTAAACCCCCGTTTCTTCTTTCCTCTGGTGAGCCGCCCGCCTGCGTCCCCTCCCTTACAAGCACTTGTCTTACATTTACCGGCAGGGTTGCTACATGCAACGTCTCTATGGTAAAAGTTCAGTCCCTCCGGCAGTGTTCGTCTTTTTTGCCTTGACGTTTTTTTCCCCCCCATTCAGCTCTACAGCCCTTTTGGCTTAATGGGACACCTTTTCTGCCACCCAGCCGCGACTTGACAAAGAGTCTGCGAGGGTTTTGCGGTGGAAGAGGCTATCCTCAAGCGCCCCGGCAACTGAACGATCCTTGTGCGTTCTGGTCCCAGTTATGGACTCACGCTGCTTTATGGGACTCCGACCCTGGTGCCCTGTCTGACAGTTTCTTTCATTCAACCGTGATTAGCGTATTGCCGTTCCCCCCCCCCCTTCACTGTTGCTCCCTGATTGATCTTTTTACGTACGCACTGTCCAGTTGCTCCTCGGGTGTGTTTTGTGCAACGGTCTTGCCAATTTGCAAGCCCCACCCGACCGACAGCCGGGACAGGCAAGGCAGAGTCACAAGTGGGATGAAGCCTTAGTTTTAGCGGTCCCTTTTCGAGTTTGCCCGGCCGCAACGCGTGACGTGAGTCCTCTCAATAGACAATGAGAATTCCCCCCCCTCTGGGCAGACTTCTAGCCTTGTTTTCGAGAGATTCTTGTAGTCGAACCTTTCGCATGAGTTATGTGATGCTCTTTTTCTTCGGCCTGCCACGCGCCCCCATTCCCTTATCGAATTTTCCATCCCTAACTCAATGAATGCTCCGATGCTGATTAGCGTTGCCGGGTTTCTTGACCCTGTCAAAGTCCTCCGTCAAACCCTACGGGATCTTCCGTTGTGCGTTTTTTTAAAATTAAACTATACAAATGAGATATATGCCGTTTCTTGGGCTCTCCTTCCTGGCTGAGGCTTACTGCCACCGCCGTTCAAGAAGGGCACAGTATTTATTCCCCTCTGCCCATCTCGTGAGTCGTAGTCCAAGATGGGTCTACAAGACGCAAAAATACGCGCTTTCGTTTGACGCTTTTCTTGTCTGACGAGTCACGAAGTTTAGCCTTTTTCCCCCCGCCGGGATCAGCGTATTGGTTTTCCCTTCTTCGATGGGGCAGCTCGGAGGTCAGGTAGCCCCCGTTTTCCCTTCGATAGAGGCATGTTTGAACCGGCCATGCATGTAGGCGCACCACCACTTTTTTTCTCGATGGGGAAGCTTTCCGTGATTTATTTTCAATGCGTTAGTTTCTCCTCCCCCCCTGAGACGCTCCAAAAAGTTCATTTTTCTGACGTGATTTTTTTGCTCTTCCGCCTTTTCTGGCGTTTGCGAGCTCAAGCAGTTTAACTACAAAGTCCTCTGTTGTCACGCCCCCTTTGATTCCAGGCGCACGCGGCTGTGTCTCTTTTTTAGTTTTAGCTGACTGCCTCGGTCATCGCACCATCTTTTCTTCCCCCCAGTTAGACCTCCCGTTGCTTTTTCCATTTTGCATACGCTTCCCAATGACCTTTTACATCTATCCTGTCATCGTAACACTTGGCAGTCCTTCTCTTCTTCTTCACCCTCTTGGTTTTTCTTGTCTGCTGCAAGCCATTAAGTTGCAAATCCGCTGTCCGCCTCTTTCCTTTTGCCCCCCCCCCCCCGTATTCAACGGACTCATTTTTCGGACTGTCGAACTCTTCCGACGTCGGGGGTCCTTTCCGGTTGCTCCAAGGCTAGTGTTGACGTCGGTTTTCCAGCAAGGCCCGGACACTCTTCGGCATTTCCCCCTCCCCCAGTCTTAGCACCGCTTTAAGATTTCAGCTGACTCCGTCTATTCGGCGCTCGTTACCGGGAACGGAGAAGCCTTTCCTGCCTAAGATGGTAAACTAGGACACATACCCTGACCGCGACTGTCCCCCTAGACGCCGTTCTTTTTAACGGGACCCAGAAAATCTTCACATCCTAATACCCACCGCTCAAGGACCTCTTATACGCGTGATCTGCCGTCTTTTCCTCTTCTTAATGGAATGACGGGCCTTGTGCAGCTGGCATACCGGATGTTCAATTCCAACATCTATCTCCGCTTCCTGTTATGAGTTTTTTTGCGAGTGTAGGTACCCACACAGATCCGCTAGGGCGTGGTGCTTTTTCTCTCTTTTTTTGAAGAAACCGGTTTAACCCCCGCTGTCCCTTTTCCGCAAATCCGCCGCCGCCCCACTCCGCTCGGTGAGTATCGGATTGGCACGTTTTGTCCCCCCTTTTCGCGCTGGCCGCTCTTTGAAAGGAAATTGTTTTTTCTTCTGTGGTGCTCGATCCTCGTAGTCTCGCTCATTTATTTAGCTCTTTAGGCAAATTACCGTCGTTCCCGCCTTCCCCAACCGGGGACATATCCTAGGGGTGAATACTTCCTTTGTTCCCAAAGGTTACGGCTGGACGCACCTCCGTCCACTCCTGAGTCAACTATCCGGGGCGCTTTTTCCGATTATCGTCCTTTTTTCGCGCGGTGCTGGCATG
>Ga0179593_1388197_pt1 | contig 11133 bp, 16 predicted proteins | sample CZODoug2_1_08_16_FD_185931 | JGI IMG/M metagenome (GOLD analysis project Ga0179593, IMG submission 185931) | Vadose zone soil fungal communities from Angelo Coast Range Reserve, California, USA - CZODoug2_1_08_16fungal (PacBio error correction) | ecosystem: Environmental > Terrestrial > Soil >... | reverse complement strand
GACGGAGCTAGTGCGAATGCGTGGTTGTCAAAGGGAAATGGAGTCTGTTCCAGGTTCCATTTCTCTCTCACTCCAAACGTGATAGTTCTGCCTGTGAGCGATCGATTGCGGCATTTTGGTGCCCCTCAACCCGATGGTTCCCCCTTGTTTGCTATTGCCTGCTGCTTTCTCCTCAAGACTTTTCCGACCGAGTGAACTTTCCACAATTTTTCCCCTCTCTTTCTTTTTTTGGCCTGTGGTGCTATTGCTCTTCTGGTTTCGCGTCAGCGACGCGGATGTTGCACAATATCGCATTACCCTCCTACAGTGGCTTTATCTTCCCTCGCCGTCTCCCCGAAAACGGGGCTGAGGCGGTATCGATTTGTTCCCCTTTCTTTTCGGATTCGCGCTTTCTGCCCTTCTCTTGTTTTTTTCTGGATGGCCGACCATGGGAATTCTCCAAGGGACTTCTGTGGGTCCCCCCCCCCCCATAGCATGGTCCACTCGTCCATTCTCTTTTGGCACAAATCGAACCCCCTTTCCCATATAACTTGCCCGGGAGTTCCCTGCTAGGATGATTTTCCGAATTATCTGTCTCGCGCCGTCCCTTTGCCCTTGTCCCTGATTTTTGCTGGGTCACCTTCCTTTTTCCTATATTTTTTTCTACTTGGGTCCTTTCGGTTTGGTGCGTTGAGTACAATTTTCTTACGCTTCTATTTGCGTCGAGTTCCAATCGGACAGCGTGGAGTGGGTCTCCTTTTCCCCTCACCACCGCACTGCCCCCCGTTTTTTCCCTTGGAGCTCTTGACATGTGACAGGTCCTGAAAATGGGTCCCTTCACCCCGTCTCGGAACCATAACCAATTCCACGCCCCCCTTTCCTCCTCCCCGACCAAATAGACTACGCACAAAGAGGCGCAGGTTTGCCCTGTCCCTCAATTTGCCTATTTTTTTTTTTTTTTTTTTTTTGTTCTGTCAGGGCTTGTTTTGCCAATGCCTGCCCGCCATTTGGTCTGAATACCCTACAGTAGAAGGGTTGTTTTTCTACTGAGGCCCCCTCTTTCCCCAGCTTTTATCCCACGTGTGGCCTCCTACCTGGAATCCTGAGGGCGTCCGTCTTTACTCTTTTCAAATAGTTTTCCTCCGGGGACTTTGAAGTGCCGCTCTGTTACCAGTCCCTTGTCTTACACCGTTTCTTTCCTAAGGGGGCATTTCGCGTCCACTTAGTCCCTAGGTTACAGTTCCGTGGGTTCATTCGCCCTTTCTCGAGGACCTCTCCTTTTCTTGTGGGTCATGATTCCTGGCGGTCACCGGGATGTTAGGGGGAGTATTTTTCCCACGTAGCCCTCAACCCAGGTCTGTATCATTCCCCTGGGGCTGTTTCTAGCACCGGGGACTAACTGCTCGTAGAGCTTTATGCATAGCTAGTTTTTGGGCATTGGCATTCAGCCCGTTGGTCAAGGGTCCATCGGCATGTCCCAATTGTAGTTGAGTTCATTTGACCGCCTTCCCTTTGTAACGATTCCCGTTTCCGGTGGAGACGCCCTTTGGAGTCGCTTTTCTTTATTTCCTAGTGGGGGCTGGGGAACCCAACCCCCGCCGTCCTGGTTTACTGTGATTTGCCTTTACATGAGGTAGGTCCTTACCCTCATTTTTCGTGGTCTTGACCATCCCAGTAGACTCTCCCTGACGGTTGGTTCCCCGGTTGTACCGGGATCAGAGCTCTTTTTTCCCTCTCCCTAGCTGGTTCTTTTTTTTGTCCCCCACTTCTCCCCCCATCTCAATCGGAGCCGGGAGGAAGGAGATGTTGGAGTCTCTCCTTGCTCTCCACTGCAAAAATTCGCTTTTCTCCTTTCATCTTTTTTCCAATACCGTTTTTTTCCAGGCGGTGTTTCGTTTCGGAGACCCCCACACCCAAACCCCTCGTACGTTTCTTTCCTTGGGCCGGTCAGCGGAACGCTATTTGGCAGATTGATTGTCCCCCGTCGTCTTTGGCTGACCTTCCAACGATGTCCTTTTGATTGACCCCTTTTTCACCCTGCCGGTTCCATTCTTCAGCTTTAGATTCCCATGAACTTTCCCCCAATTTGAACCAAAGTTCGTGATCGACCCGTCACACCTCCCGGGTGAACTTTGGATTTCTGGAGTCTGATGGCAGCCGAAATCCATGGGGGTCTGGTATAGCCCCCTTTTGTTATCATTTTTCCCTTCCATTTGCGTTCTTTTGATTCAAAGAGAATTGAAAAGCCGAGCCTTTGGTCAACCCGACCCCGTTCCCTTTTCACCCCGGATACAAGCTAGGATTTAGTGTTATTGCGTCTTGTTTTCCCTTTTCTTATTTTGGCTCGCACTTGGGCGCAGCCGCTTTGTACGGAGAAGGAGAGTTCAGCTGTTTTTCTTTTTCCCCGCAGCACACCTCGTAGGTTCAAAGATGTAGGCTCCCTCCCCATCTTACGGGGTAACGTGCCTCCTTACCAGAGGACTCCGCTTTATGCGCGGAATGTTGAGGTAACCCCCCCATTTGGTATCCCCTTGTTGGCGCCGCCTACTGAGGCAGCCATTTTTTCATAAATACTGCTAGAGCGCTGTGGGTCAATGGTTGGTTGGCCATCTCTTGGTCCCCCCCCATTTCACTGGTTCTTCCGAACCTTTTACGTCGTCTTTTTCTGTTTGTCTACCGAAAACTTACCCTTCTTCTATGCTCTCCACAGAGTGGGCACAAGAAAGGATCACGAGAAGCCCTTGGTTCCCCTTTCCTGGTGTTTTCTTCTTGGATATTAGTCTGATCTGGTTTTGAAGCATGCATGTCTTGTCGGACTTTTTGTCCATACGAGTGTAGGTTTTGCATCCTTTACCCCAACGCTTGGTATAAATTCGGCGCCACGCCGGTTTTTCAGCGTGGCCAGTGCAAGAGAGAGATTGGCTTCCTTCCCCTCCGTTTTTTTTTGTTTTGCTGTATTGATGAGGCATTGCAACTGGCCCCCACCCTTCCAAAATCGTTTTTCCCGTCCTCCTTGTAACTACCCCTGTGCCGTCTGTTTTTTGAACCGATTCAGAAACCCTAAACAGCTAGATTTCGGGCCCCACCCTTCAGACAGACTTGAATTCTTGCTTCCCCCTCCATATCTGCCTATTCCTCCCCTCCAACCCCCAATCTTTTGACACGGCTTTTGCTCTTCTTAAGGTCCCCGTGCGTCCCCGCAGTTTGAGCTCATCTCAGGAAAATACGCAAAAGTTTCGTTTCCCCCCACACTTGCCCGACGACTTCAACGGTTTCTTCTTCTCCGTTCCCTTTGCCCCAAGCGACGGGCCCAACCAATTCAAATTGACCTCTTATGATTCTTTACCTGCTAGCCTCTTATGCGATCCCCCCCCAACCCCCTTTCTTCCAACCTTTTGGGAGTTGGTACATTCCTTCGCGCTCGCAACTCCTTTTTGGAGGATCTGTCGTCTTGTCCTTTTCCCCCTTCCTGGGGCCGGGGAATCCCAAAATTTCTTTGCAACCCCTCCTCTTGTCTTTTCCCCCTACAGACCATTCTAAAGATGTTAAGTCAGGTAAGAGTTTGCGTTCCCCTTTATCCCAACCTCAAAAACACGGACACCATACGACAATGACCACCTTCCTCCTCTTTCCTTTGGTTCCTGTGTAGTGCAATTGCAATTGTGGGGTCAGGGGAAGCCCCGATGGCTCTCTCAATTCTCTGTCCAGTTAAAATCTGTCCCACCCTCCAAAGTTCCTATGCACCCACTTTTCCCCCAATCGCGGGCAGATTACCATGAATACAGGGATGTCTGGCTGCCCCTCCAGCAAGAAATTTTTTGTACCCTCCACTTCGGCGTTGTAGTTGGATACCCCGGGGGGACCCTTTTTTTTCCCCCCTGTGCCTTGCTTTTTTCCCTACCGCCACTACAATTTCCGTTCGTTCCACCGCAAATCACACTAATCGGGGGAGTGTTCTTCAATACTCTGGGGACAATTCACACTCTGCCAGATAGTCGGCCCTTGTGCCTTCTCTCCGTCGCGGGGCATACCAACGAAAACCCCCACCCCTGCCTTCCCCAACGATTTTCCACTATCGATAACCGAGACCTTTTTTTTGCCGGTCCCCGTCCTTATTCTCCGACACAGCTAGCCGGCCCTCCCTGCTCAGAGGTCGGTCTTTTTTTGTTTTCGCATTGGTCGACCAAACAACAATACCGCTATGGCGGCGGAGGTAAGACCCGCTTCTAACCGTCCCCACGTGCGGCCACCAGGACGTCGGGAGCGCTCCTTTGCTGGCTTTCAAGACCCCCTAAAAGAACTTTGTGTCCGCACCTAAGCCGCCATTCAAGGTACCATAACCCCCTGTTCCAATTCGTCTTGTCAGTCCAAAGCAACCACCTAGCACCTCCTCAGCCTTTGCCGACACGGGCCGCGGAGACAAACGTCCTTTGTTTAGTCACGTTTAGCGGCGGCCCTTCCTGACCCTTACCATTGCCAGTCCCTGATCTTTCTTAACGTCCTGTGTCGGCCTGCCAGTTTCCCAAAAACCACTTCCGGTAATTTTGGAAGCTCTCTACTTTTAACAGGTTTTTCCTTTTATTTCACCCAGCCCCAGGTGATTTAGACCCCCTGCTCTTTTCCCCCCCAATTCTGATCGTTGATCCTCGCCCCTTCCCCCCCCCGGGTGACCGAACAGTCTAATCTTCCCACCTACACCTTTCTATTTCCCCGCGATCTCTTTCTATGACTCCCACGTTAACCTTAACTGACTAAGCGTGACTTGGAAATGCCCCCGTATTTTCCCACGAACCAGTTTGACATTTTTTTTTTCACCCATCCTCTTGCCGTTGGTCCCAGATTCAGGCACTTTCCCATCACCGCGGAAAATTTGAACCCCTCTTTTTGCGCCCATAGCAATGCCGCACGCCATCAGCAGGACAGGTACTTTTTTCCCAACCTCTTTGTTTTGATCCTCTTTGCAAACAAAAGTGCAGACCATGTATCCCTACAAACCCTTTTCTCTGGAGGTCCCCGCCCCTTTTGGCGAGGCCCGCCTTTAACCCGCGCTTCCCCCAACTTTACTTCTCTTCCACTGCTTTTTGTCCATTCACCTTTCCGCTGGTGGCTGGTAAGTCGCTTTTCCCCTGCCTTTTCCTAATTGGTGGAATTTTCTTGTTTTAAGCCTGTCCCTTTTTTGATCCCGGAAAACCCTACTTTCCCTGTCCAACGCCTCCCCATTTGTGCCACCCCTTCCCCTACGGTCTTCCATTCTCTCGAAAGTCTTCCATAGGCCCTTTCTCGCCGGTAAAGTTTGCCTGGTTCCCTGACCTGTAGACTCCTCCTTACGACAAGCTTCGTCCGCCGTCTCATACCCATTGGCAAACGAATCTCTTAATACATAATGTCCTTCCCTTTGCGCCAACAGTTATTATTACCCAGACGCTAAAATCCATCCCCTCTATTCTTTCTCCACGGTTTTATAAAGTCTTCCCCAAAGGCATTTCCCATCCCCCAAATCAAAGCACCCTTGTTATACTAAATCCCCATTCCACCTCCCCTGTCGATCCCTTCACCCCCTCCACTCTATCCGACACTAAGCACTTTTCTTTAACAGATTCCCCCATGTAACTCCCGTGTCTCATCGATGCTCCTTTTTCCTCTCCTGGCATTCCCCCCCTTTTTGTGGACCGCTATCACCCCCCCCCTCAGGAATTCTCTTTAACCTGTCCTTATCCCCTTTCTTCCCTCTTTCGCCTATCTGATTTGTGACTAAGTAAAGTGTTGTTATTTCGCCCCTCTCCTTCCCCTCCCGGTTCCCCCCAGTCATTTCTCTCAGCCGTCTTGTCGACAACTCTGCTACTACAGAGACTTTTACCAGTTCGGAAAATAGCATGCCTGCAGAGGCATCCCCTATTCGTATCTTAGGCCCCTCTGGCAGAGCGACATTCCCACCTTTCTGCTTTAAGTCCGTCGCTTAGCCTTGCCAGCTGATCTCGATCAGGTACCCGTAACTTTCCATTCCCACTCTAGCCATCTTTGTACCCTTGCCCCCACTACCGCTGTGCCTTCTCCTCTTAATAATCCCTTTTATGGTGTCCCCCCCAATTCCGTTTTTCCATACCCCCCTACCTACCTTTTTAGGCCCCTCCTCTCTCTTGTTTCTGATAGCCATCCCGTATCTTTGCCTACCTCCCGTCCTTTCTTTCATCCTTCCCTTATCACCTCTTCTTGTGTCCGACTGGCGGCAATCTCCAACTCGCCCTGAGTTTATTCGCTACACAGGCAGTCAGAAACTGATCACCGGTTTTTGTAAGCGTTTAGACCTCTACCCTTCCTGAGGCGCCCCGCTACCCGGCGCACATCGGGTGGACATTAACGCTCCGCTCTCCCACCCCTCTCTTCAGAGATCCTTTCCTTCTCTCCCCTCCCTCTGTTGTGTTGTGCCGTTTCCTCCTGCTCTGTGCTCCTGGTCCGGTTTGTCCCCTTCCCCGGCTCGACCGGTGCTCCATGCGGCGTTTATACAGTCGTTGATCCCGTGCAACCCCGCTGATCGCTTAGTTTTGTGATGACGTATATGCTCTGTTGTTCCGTAGTTGCCCCTCCAAGTGGTTACTGAAGTTTGTGCTCTTGGTCGCTTCTTCACGTTTCAGCTTCTCTAGCCTGTCTCCCGTTGTCAAACATTGAGGCATCCCCTTTGAGGGGAGATGTTTCTGACAATCCGTTTTGGTGCTACCTGTCTTTTCGTGGTGCAGCCGAGGTTCTCTGTGGCCCATCACCTTCCTCGCTGAAGCAGAAACCCGCCCCCACACAACACACCGTCACTCAACCACCACCCCCCACCCCCTTATGAACAAAAAACCACACTAAAAAGTCCCCCTTAACCTCCTTCCACAGCCTCCAAACCCCTTCAAATCTCTAACCACCTAAAGACATATAAATCCCTCCCCACCTTTTACTTTCCCCTCATACACCTATTTAAACCCTCTCCATCCTTCCACCTATACACCAACTTTTTCACTGTGTGAGGTTAGCACTCTTTCAAGCTGTTCTCTTGTATCCTCCTTCGTATCTTTTGCTCGCCCATTCGTATATCTAGGCTTGACTATCCATTGTCGCAAGGCAGCCCTGTCCGTGAACGGTACTTTTTCACTCACCTTGCCTTTTTTTCCTCCTTCATTCCAAGTGAGGTAGCTCCCTCCCACAAACCTACCATATCTGATTATCCCTCCTTTTGGAGGATTAGGCAATCACTTTCATTCGCCTCCACACCCTTTAATGTCCCCTAATATTCATCTTTCCATCCTTTGACGTACATCCCCCCGCTTTTTCTGACGGTACTTTTTTAATTCCTTGTGCTTTTGCCCCGTCGCCATGTACCCCAACTTGGGATTGATGTGCACTGGTCAAACAGGCATCTGTTGCACAGCAATGGATAAATCGCTTTTTTCTAAGGTCGTTCTTCCCTTTAGTCTCTCTTCTGGTACTGTTTCGTGAGAGCTATGCCCCGTAGTCCTTTCCTCCTGTCTCCCGCTCTCCAATCATTCCTTTTCATCACTTATTCGTCCCTGTTGGTTGTTTATCTGCCCCAGGCAACCCATCTGTCCTTCCCACTGCAACAGTCCTTCTGGAGTGCGTCTACCTGTCTCGTTCTTTTCACCCTGGTATCTCGGAACCCCAGTAGAGTCACACCACTAGCCCCTCATTTTTTTACTCCCACCTATCGCACCCCTCCTCACGGACCCTTCTCACCGACAATACGACTTTAACACGCAACGCTGAACTAACGGTGGGACACTTCCAGCTCCACAGAATTTTTTCTCTCCCCTTTATTGAATCCGCCTTGCGGCTTCCTGCGCCGATCCACACATGTGATTGCGCTCGAATCACTCACTACTAAGGGGTGGCTATTTAGTAACGTGAGGCATGCTCTCGTCCTAAATTCAGTCCCGCCTCTTGTCCGTAACTTAAATAGACTCTCTCCCCGTCCTGATCCGGAGCTTTGTTCACTTTTTCACTCGTATTTGTAGTATATCTTCTTTCCGCGGGGCCCTGTTTCCGTCGCTTCGATCCGTCCCTTTTCTGACTCTCCCGGCATCACAGATCTAATTTCGCTTCCCTCATACCCCGTTATGGAATTTCTATCCTTATCGTACATTCTCCTCTTTTTCTCCTATGGTACCATTACTCTGAAATATGTGCGGTTCTCATTGGTCTTGAATATGCATATTGTCGGAGCTAAAGACCGACTGTCATGGTCTCCGTCGATACGTATTTACCCGATATTCATGCGCTACGCGCTAAATTATGGCTCTGCTTTTCTGGGAGAGCCCTTGTTGGAGTTCCACTTCCTTCACTCTTTTTTTCCATGCCTTTGTCAGTCATTTTTCCCCCCCTCTCCCTCCTTTCGCTTTCCTCCCTCAGAGAGTTTTTCCTCGTCTCCATTTACCACCCCTTTACATCATCTTTAATGGTTGGTCCCCCGCCTGATAACACTCCCTTCACCGACTCTTTTACTCCCATCGTCTCGTAGTTCTATTTTCTTGCCCTCCCATTCCCCCTGCCTACGCTTTATTGTTCGCCGGCCTTTAAATCCCTTCTTTCCTGTGCTCCATACCACGACCCATGCCATTGGCCCCTCCCCCGATAGTAGGCTCGGCCCCTTAATCTCCTATTTTGAGTTGTGGCCACTTCTATTTTTCGCTAGTAACTCTGACCATTTGTACGTTGGTATTTTCCCTGTACTGATCCGTTTTTTGTTACGTTTCCGCGTTATCCTATTATTCAGTATACCTTTGCAGTGTTGGGCTTTGGTACAACCTTTTCTACGCCACTTACCCTCTTTCCGCTTCCGACTTCCCTCCTCCGCCTTTCTTTATCATTCACACGCCGGGATATGCTCTCTGTGAATTGTGGTATATTTTCTCGAGGTCGCTTCCCTCTCCCCCTCCGCTTCCATGTGGCTTCCTTCTTCCCTTTGGTTCCCTATTCCGATTATCCCACACCCCACCCTAAGGTTCTCCCACCGATCGTCCCTCTCCTGATCTCGCGTCTGTTCTTTTTTGTTGCCCGTTTCCTACGTTGTACCTTTTGTTCATCCATTATCCCCTATCTCTCCCTGTTTCGTTTCTGTGTATACCCACGATCGCTCCTGATCCTAGTTGTTCCTTCGGGTATCTTTGCCCCTTTTAGACCCCCCTTTTTCCTCCCTCACATCTTCATATCCGGCCACTCTCGGGAGTTTCTCGCTTTTGTCTGCCTAATTATCTTTTGAGGTATGCACTCCTTTTGCATCAGCTTTTCCAATGCCAAAATTGGTCCGTGATATTTTCAACTCTATCTCTTTTGCTTCCACTATAGTGGGTGACATTACGTTGTGTTGTTTAGTTGTGTACCTTTTCCCCTCTCCTCCTTTTCTAGGACGCACCCTTTTGCACGCCTTTTTTGTATTTAACGTTATTTCCGTTAGCATCGTCCCCCCATAAGAGTATTGTTCATGAACTGCCCTCCCCCCCACTCATTGTCTCGTTACTGACCCCTCTTTGACACTTGGTGACCTCCTGCCCACCCGGTTCCTTCCTCTTTTTTCTTCTCGTAGCTGCACAGGATCCTTGCCCATTTGAACCACCAAAGTCCTGTGATAGAATTTTTTACCCAAATCTGTTTTCTTCCCATTTTTTTCCCGTGGTTAACGGGAGCCCCGATTCTTCTTTAAGACTATCTGCTGATATCTCATACTTACCCCTCTTTCCACCTTTGGCCATTAAGCTTGTCGCTCAAGAGCACCTTGGTGCAATCTTAATGGGGAATCACTGTTCCTTTTCTTGAGTTTCCCTTTTCTCCTTTTTGCTCCCTTCTTGTTCCTGGCCAACCGACTGTTCTACTCTTTTGCCTTGACCTTGCCTTCCTCTCTGTCGATCCCCCTATTTCTATCCCGTCCACCAGCCGCCCACCTTCGTTTGCCCCACCTTCGACAACCCCCTCCTCCGGCTTTTCATCCTTTTCTCTCTTTAGCCTTTATAGTTCCGCTTTTATTGATTTGGCTGACTCCATTCTTTAACCCTCCCCCCTGTCTTTTTCTTCCCTCCTCCTAACGCGGGTATTTTATTTTCGTGGTTTTTGGGGTAGGTTATTTTCAAGACATTACTTCTCTCTTGTTAGGGGCCCACCTGATGACCTCTTTCTGGACCCTATTACGTAGGTTTTACCCGGACATTGTCCTCAATTTCGCCCGCCACTGTACATGTTCGCTCCCAGTCCCTCAAACAATCCACGCTTTCCTCTCTTCGTTCGCCTCCTTCAGTTCTCCTTTTCTAGATTCAAACTCCCATTAACGGTTGTGATCCCCAATTGCGTGTCGCGTATCTCTATTGCGATAAAGGTTACTTGTGACCTTCCCATAGTCCCCGCTCGCGTTGGTTAGGTTGGTTTCTTGACTTCGCTTCACATTTGACTATTACCATGGCTGCCTCGCCATCATTCACCCCCGTTTGTCCCCTTTTTCTTGGTTTTTCCTCCTCGGTTTCCTGTCACACAAGTCAACTTCGTACTGTTCTATGTCTTCTTCCAAATTGGAGTGGGACTCCTTCGCCTCCTTTTCTTTTACGCCATTTTGCCGCCTGTCCGGCCACATGATTGGGGCTCTCCATTCGCCAGAGGGCACTAGGATCCCATAGTTATGCTTCCCTTGTATTTCGTAGGAAATGTCTGTACACAAGATGTCCTACGTCTCCATGGATCACTTTAACACCTAGCGGTCCTTTTCTCAGCTGTATAATTGTTCGTTTTTCCCACGTGTATGTATCTTTCCTCTCTGTGACTTTTTTTCTGTTTAACTCTCCTCTGTTCAACTTATGTCTACTTCCAGTATGTTCTTTCCATTTTTTTGATTTGTTTCCTGCGAGGGCATGGTACTGCCACAAAACGACTTTCCGATGCTTCTCACTCCGAAGGTGAAGAATATCTCTGCCTTCAGTGCTCCCCTTTTGCCTTTTCCCCTCATTATCACCCCGCAACTACATGCTCAGTATTTCCCCTTCCTCCCGCGAACCAATTTTTCCGGCCCGTACGTTTCCACCTCGTATCTCCAATTCTCTATTTTCCATCATTATTATCGTACCCTATGCCTCGATTAATTTACTTCTCCTCTGTGGCTAATCGTCTTGAGGGCATATG
>Ga0179593_1365456_pt1 | contig 11133 bp, 13 predicted proteins | sample CZODoug2_1_08_16_FD_185931 | JGI IMG/M metagenome (GOLD analysis project Ga0179593, IMG submission 185931) | Vadose zone soil fungal communities from Angelo Coast Range Reserve, California, USA - CZODoug2_1_08_16fungal (PacBio error correction) | ecosystem: Environmental > Terrestrial > Soil >... | reverse complement strand
CTGTCGGCTCTGCCCTTTATCCTCCCCCCAGGAGCGGTCCCCCCCCTTCTTTTTTTTTTTTCTCCTTCAAAACAGTCTTTTTCCTTTTCCCCCTTAGTTTTGTTGTGTTGCTGCTCGATGTGGTCGGTTTTTCCCCCTTTTCCATGGTCCAGCTTCCTTGGCTTCTCCATTACTTATCTCCTAAGAGATTCTCGCCCTTCACACCCCTTAGAGTGAGGAATCAGGCCTCGCTTTTACCCCAAGTCCTTCAATTAAGCTAAGGAGGTGTGGTCTCCCCATTTGGCGAAGCCAGGATCTGGATGTTTTTCTGTTTTTGGGACGCTGAGACTGTGTCTGCGTTATTTCCTTGACATTTCATCCTATGACTTCCCTGCCGCCTCGGCGCGGTTCGCCTTCCCTGATTCCAGTCCAAGGATTCTCTATCGGCCCTCCTTTTGAAGGAGTTCTCTCCTTTCATGCTTTTTCTTCAACCTGCCGTTTGCTTCCCCGAGTTTTACTTATCCTCTTTTTGGTCTTGGTGCGCGTTGTCGCAGGGATACTGGATCTGCAGGAGGCCTCCCCTTAGATTTTGTTAGACCTTTCCCCTTCTTTTTCGGTAGTTCTCCAGTGAAAAGACTTCTTATTCTTCCCCCCCAGATCCTTCTGAGATTCTGGATCCCAAAGCCTCTTTGACTTGGAGTTCTGTGGACACCCTCCTGATTGATCTCCAGTTTTTGTTTTCTCTCTATTCGTTTTACCCTCTTCCACCCCAATTATATTTACAACTCTAAAGAGACCGTCGCCCTCCTGATAGAGTATCGGCTCACCTTTTCTTTTGATCCAGGTAAATTTTTCCGTCCATCTAACATCGTACGTTTCCATTTCCGTTCTCGTTTCGCAGCAAGCGGCTTTGTTACCCAGTGAATGATGCGGGTTTCGTTTCCAAGGCCATGTTGCTGTTCCCTTCTTTTTCCCTGGGTAAGTTTTTTTTTTTTTTGCACATCACTCCCCCCCTTTTGCAAGACTCTACCGTAAGGCATCTGTCCACACCCACCGCTGTGAATGTGATCGGCCATAAGCCTCCTTGGCTCGTTTGATTTTTCTCTTTTTTTTTCACTGCTTTAGTCCCAGTGCCATACCCCTACACGAGAACACGTCGTATTTCCTTTCATTTGATTGACTTACCACCCCCCCCCCCCCCCCGTTGAGGGGCTACAATTACCTTTTAACCAACCTCCCGCAAGCAACTTCCTCCGTCAGCCACTGCGTCTTCACTTCGGGTCCCCCTAAGGGGGCTCTTTTTATTTGATTTCTTTGATTGTTGACCTTCACAGTGCTTTTATTCCTCTTTCCTTCACGACGCAGACAACCTTTAGCCGTTTACATACCTCGGCCGGCAACGTCTCATTATGTAGGAGAGGGAACTTCCTCCCCCCTTTTTTATTGATTTTTTTGATTTGTTGCGCATCTTGTCTTCCCCTCCCCCCCAGCCAGGCCATCCCAACCTTCGGCTCTTCCCGACCAAGACCATTTTTCGCGCCGCGGTATTCGCTTGTTGGCGGCGTTTCCAGAATTTTTTTCCTTTTCCCAAACATGAGGCACCCCCTCCCCTGTGTTCTTCGAATCTCATATCCATCGTCCGAAGCCTTGAACCCTTACACATCTTTTTTCAGTTTCTTTAGACGAGCAGTGGTCACTTTTTTCCTCTTCCCAGTCAATCTAATTTTTTTCTGAGGATTCCCCCTTAAAATGCGAAGAGACCCCCCCCTCTAGTACAGATTTTTTTACACGATCTCACGAAAGATATGATGGCCTCCGTACCAGTTTGTAGACCTTCCCGCAACCTTTCCGAGCTCAATCTCCCCCCCTCTCAGTAAGAAAAAACTCCTTATGCCTTATCTTAACTTAGGGACCTCTGACCATGACGCGGAGGAATCATGCTCCCTCCTCCTACCTGTTTTCCCGAATTGGAGTTTCTATGTCCCTCCCTCCCCTAGGCCTAAGGCCTTTGGAGATTGCCGTTCCTTAATCGTCTTTTTAGCCGCCTCCGAATTTGTTAATAGGGACGTTCCCCGTCCTTCTCCTGAACATCGTCTAAGCTCCATCTTCTTCGGGGCACGATTTGAGCCCCCTTCCCCCCGCGGCGTCCCTCACTTTTAGCAAGGAAAGTCCCTTTGAGCCGCGGACGAGATTGCCGTATTGCTGTCCCTGCCTCCCATCGCCCCCTAGCCTTTGCCCCCCCCTCAAAGCGATTGAATTTTCCTTCCAACCTCAAGTGGACCATGTAGTTCTTTCTCTCACCTGTGTGATGGTAGCTGAGCTGTGTTCTTAGTCGTGCTGGCTTATGTGAGGCTTCCTGCGTGTTCTTTTTTTTGTGTTTTATTCTTTTTTGTTTTGTTTCTTTCTCAATGGATTTTAGTTGAGGTTGTTTTTGAGTTTTGTTTTCCGCCCCCCAGAAGGTACCTCAATCCGGCTCTCGATCCCTCTAGTAGCTCCTTTCCATCTTTCGAGTATAAAGTGTTCAGGTTTTTTCTTTTCCTTATTTTAGGCTCTTGTCACCGTATCTTTTCTTTCAAAAAGCCACCATGGACTGCGCTCAGATCAACTCCCCTTTACCCACTAGGCGCCCCCCCCTTTTTCTCGTTTCAGGATGGAAATGTTTCCCCCCCCCTTTGTTTTCCCTCCGGAGATCGCCTCTTTTTTGGTGATCTTCGGCCTGTTTTTCTGACACAAGCTCTGGTTCCTTTTTATCTCTATCAAAATCCTATGCTTGAGCGAGCAGCAGTCCATCCCCCCCCTTTCTGCCAATACATTCCCTATCCGTCAAGACCGGCAGATGATGTAGACCCACATCTCCCTTTCCCCCCCCTCTTGTTGTTTTTTTCCCCCTTTTCTTTGGATACATCAAGTATGCCCCCCCTTCTTTTACGGCGAGTTCCTGTATATGGAGACGGTATTTTCCTGCTCCTTAGAAGCTGGCCGGCTTTTCTCGAGGCTCCCCCCTGATCCATCTTTTCGCAGACGCCCCTCTACCAGGACGCCTCGTTCAACCGCGGCGTGTTCCGTCTCCCAGTCTTACACCCCCAGACATGGCGCTTTCTCCCCTCTCATTTCCTTAGTCAGATTGTTTTTTCCGTATGATTTTTAGTGTGTTGACGCCTTTAACTTGTGTTCGGTGGTCACGAGTTCGGCCCAACGCTGCCAGCCGAGTAATTTTCACCAGTTTTTCGCCCCCTTCAAAGTGTCTCCCCGTCTCCACCTTCTCCCGCCTGAATTATTTTCCCTCTGTATGCGGTTCTGGGGTCTTCCGCTGGGTCACCCCATCCACCACACCATTCCCTCCTGGCAATCAGCACCTCTGTTCCCCCCCCCACCCCCCCCCGTCTTTCCCCCGCTCATCCTACCCATCAATCTTGCTGTTTACCCTCCCCCTAACTGTTTCCCCTCGTCTTGGTTCGGCCTACGGTCCATCTTTTTTGCCTTGTTCTCACTTCTTCTGCGCTTACCTTCTTACGCACATAACCTTTCCCCATTTTCTCGTCACCTTCTTCGCCTATTGCCTGATCGCTCTTCGCCGCTTTTTCTCTTGGCGAAATATCTCAAACTCCACTCTGGCGCTACCCATCTATTTTCTTCTAGGAAGGTACACGTCCCCTCTTTTCCCCCGGCTGTCGCGGATGGACAGAATATGTTATGTCACTTCATGCTCCTCACATTAGGCCTTTTTTATATGGAGGTCGTGCACTTTCTCTGATGCAGTTTCTTTCCGTACTGTCCAATACACAGTCGATTTCTTTCATTCCTTCGGCTTAGTTCTGGCTGACTTCCGCCCGTGACTGGCGTTCATTCTTAGTAAGAGGTAGCCCTGTCTCTTACTCAGTGATGTTTTTTGTTCATTATTAGACTCGAAGTGGTTTTCTGACTCTCCATTCAGAGTTATTGTCAGTTTTCCCAATTGTAGTGATGGTCTCCATCATACGGTCTGTGATCATACGTGTCCAACTCGGACCGGCGGGGCGGATTTCTTGCATGTGGAGGGGTATCTTTGTCTCCGCTCTGGGTAGGCCTCGCTTTAAGGCACCGATAGTATTTGTGAATCTCTTCTGTTTCCCTTTGTGCCGTGCTTTCTGTTTGGATATTCTGAGGTCTAGCACACAAGATTTGAAAGAGCGGTTATCCTGTCAGAAGCCTTCACTTAAAGGAGAACATTTCTCATAGGAAGTCTTACTTTTTGGTGGACGGCTCTCAGTAAGGTTGGTAGTGCCCCTTATTCTTGTGTTTTTTATACGCCTCCTACCAGGAAGAAGTTAATAGTTCTCATCACTATGTGTGGCAAGCGTTACCCTCTTACTAACTAAATGTGATGACGTTGTTTTTTCCTCAGCTTGCTTAATGTCTCGTTTTTTTTTTCTTCTGCTTTTCTCCTTTTGCTCACCTGGGCAAGTTGCGGTCACACGCACTTCCCGAGCCATTCCGGACTGCCCCCCCGGTCGGCCTCCCTTTGTGCTTCACTTGGAGGAGGTCTTTCTATTTTCTTCGGTTGTGATTTTTTATGTTCTGATGACTTATTTTCACTCCACGACCTTTTCCCACAGGATGCATAGATTCTCTTTGTTTCTGTTTTTCTGGAAATGGACTTTACGCTTTTTCCCCCCTCACCTCCTCAAACTCTGCTGAGCTACTTATTAATGCCACATTCCCCTATTTTTTTTTGGCCCTTTGCATTCCTTTAGCTCTTGCTGCTCTTTTCATCTCCCCCCCAAACCTGACCCCCAAAGCACCCCTGTCGTTTTCAACCCTGCACCTGCCTTGGCCACTTTTCACACCAGGCGCGTCAGCTTTAGAATTTTTTCATTGCCAGCTCCGAAGACCGTTTTTAAGTTGCCTGAGATGGTCCTTTTCCTTTTCCATGGGACTTTTTCGCCCCTCCTCACCCTGTTCGCCGCTCAAGCGAGCCGTGATGTCGCGTTTCTTCTGTATTTGGTAGATAAGTTTGCCGCCGTTTCCTCAGTCCGTCGCCTCGCCAACCCTTTTTTCCTCGGCTCCTTAGTTTTCCAAAGCACTACCTTTTTTCCTGGTTGGTTTGGCTACCATTGCATGCATATGATGTTTAACGCCAGCACGTCCACGTTTAATTGAAAGACTTCATCCTTTTATCCTTTATCTCCCTTTTCCGTTTCTCTGCATCGACAGGTCGTACGATCCCCCTTCCCCCTCTCACCCCTGACCAACGCGCTCCCTCCCTCGGAAGGTCATTTTTCTCAACTCCCTTTTTGAGCAGCCATGATGAATCGTTTTTTTCGTCCCTCCTTTTCCTCCTTAGCTTTTTTTCCCTATGGCGCCCCCCTCCGAAGCGTCCTCGCCGCTAATCTTCTGCCTTTCACAGTAATGCGTGATTCGCTCTGACATCTAGTCCACCCAGGCTCCCGTCCCCCCATCACCCTTTCCCGCTACTTGCCTTCCTTCCCCTGGTCTTAACACTGCTCGGTTGTAGTTCTTCCTGTTCCTCCCTGACGATACCCTCACCGTTCTTTTGTTCCTTCATCCGTCGGCGCTATTTACTTTGAGTTTCCCAAAGTCGTGAAGACCCTTTACAGGTTCCGCCTCTCAATAATCCCTTTTCCTCCTTTGTTTTTGTTGATTTTCTATCGTTTCAGGCTTCTGTCCTTTATTGGGGCTTCTCCAGGTACAGAGCGCGATATCTCTCACACAACGTCGAGTGTCTTCTCTGACGCATGTGCACACCTTTAAGGAACTAGCGACAGGATCGTGTGATCGGTGAGCCCCCTTCCTTATATGGTTTTTTTTCCTTGTTTTTGCCTCTCATGACATGTGTTAGCTCTTTCCGCCTCTTGCGCATGACTCCCGACCTTCTAGGAGAGGAGCAGGAAGTCTTAAGGATCCGCAGATGTTCGGCTTACTCCTGCTTCGCAAGTCCTCTGACTTTTAATGATTGATTCCCCCCCCCTTCCTTTTTTCTGCTCCGATTTTCAGTATAGCGTTTGGGATTTGTGAGAGGCCTTTCGCGTACTCCTTTGGATCTGAATTTTATTCAATTCCCGTCTAAGTTTTTTTCCTAAATGACCTACAATTTTTTTTGGTCGTTTCGCCAGTAAGTGCTGGCGTTCCCTCATCTCTTCGTCCTAAGGGGAGCACCTCCCTATGTACCCTTGGCTTTCTTGTCCAAACTCCTATGCGTCCGATAAAGTGCTTCGTTCCCCCGCTTTACGTAACTTTTTTTCAAATGTTCTACCCCCCCTCTCCCTAGACCCGCGCCTTCTCACTTTCTCGTAGCCTGGTCCCTCCGTGGGCGGATTGAACCCCCCTGACTTGCAACGTTCCTTTCCCTTTCTTAAGGCCGGTCCGTTCCCTTGATTCAAAGCCCTCTTGCTCCTCTTCCCTTGCCTTTTTCTGTCAAGTACATGTCGCGTTCCCTTCTTGCTTTTCAGTTTTAGCAGGACACAATCATTCTGTTCCCTCCCGCTAAGTCCTGCAACGTTTTTCTTTTGCCTCCCCCCGAGAGGAATTTTTCTCGGCCTGAAGCTTTTCCTTCCTCGCGACGCTGTAGAGTTCAAGGTTACGTCCCGTGCCATTAATACCCCCCCCGGTCACCACCGTCGTATATACGGTTCTTGTTCCTCCTTTTCTTCACGTTTAATACCTGTTCCCCTCCGCAATCAAACTCCCTCCACGACGACACCCGCTTGCCCTCCCCCATCGGGGCCGAACCGGTGGCCGCCGTTTTACTTTCGTCAGGGAGTTGACCTTCCACTTGGCCTTCTGTTTTTCGCACTCTTACTTAACGCCCTGCTTGCCCCCCTCTCCTTACAGGAACTGCGGCCCCCCTCCATCAAGCATGTGGGCGTTTCCCTTTTTCCAACCCTTCTGATTGTACGAGTACTTTCTTTGCCTCATCGAAGATGCACGACCCCACCAGACAATTCCTTAACACCCTTCCGCTTGGCCCTCCCGACCTGACTTTTTTGACGAGTTATAATGTGGCTTCCTTACATCATGTAGTTTTCTCTTCTCCCCCCCGTTCAGGGCACCCTGCAGGTTTTGCTTCTAACTCGCCCCCGTTTGTCCGAGGCAAACGTACCCAACCCCTTCTCTGCTCTGCCACCAGCCGATCCTTTTCATTTTGAGGTCGACGCCCTCTAATGGCGCAGCACGTTTTTCTCCCCAATCAAGGAGAAGAGAACCGGCAGTGGCCCGACTGGGCAATTCTTTGTCCCCATACTACTCTTTTTTTTCGCATGCCGCCTCCCCAATGGTTTCCTCCACCTTGACCCCTCCTGCCTAGCTAAGACCACCCTCCTCAGAATACCCCCACTAACCTTCTGCCTGGATGCTGGAAATCTCCTTCTGCTGCCATTAGCAATCACCGGCTTTTTCCTTCAGCCCCATGACTGTTCCACCCCATCCCCCCCCCCCCCTAGCATTCCTTTTCTACTTGGAGTTTTTTTCCTTCACGCAACAGCACTCCTGGCCTCTTGGATTTGTTGAAGTTCCTCACATTCCTTTTTCCCTCCCACAGTTTTTATGCAATGGTCCATCCTTTCCATTCTTCTCGAAAATCCTGTCCTGAGTCCGCTTGTGAGTTGGAACGCATTTGCCCCCCGGTACCCAAGTTTTTTGCCCAGAAGACTATAGTGACCGTCCTTTTGCCGACCTTTTGAACAGAGATTGCAGTGAGGTTTCTTTCCTTGCTAAGCAGCCTTTGCTCCTGCCCCGTCACCAATTGAGCCGGACTTTTTTCCTTCCACCACTACACTTTTCCACCTTTTCGTGCGCTTCATACGTGTTATGGTATATCTTGGCGTAGGGGAGGGGGCCCTCTGGCTTATGTGGACGACTTTTCCGTTCTTTTTTTTTCTTGTACTTGTGCGCCCAGAGTTCACGAACGTCATAGGCCGACGGATCAACTGGTAGTAGTTGCGTTATCCTTGCCGCGTCGCCCAAAGTTAATGAATTATCGAGTTGAATGAATCGGCTTTTGGCAGCGTCCTCCAGTTTCGTCTTTCTCTAGTGACCGCGCAAACCCAATTTTCTGAGAAGATAAAAAAATTCCCCCCCCTTCCTTCTCATTAATGGATAGTTCCTGATCACTTGACCCATTTTAGGTTTTTTTCTCACGAAGGCTCCTGCCATTCTTCCGCGTGGTCCTCCCCGCCCCCTATCATTGAGATTTTATCTTTCAATCCAGCTCAGGCGAAGGAGAATTTGATGCCCATGTGGTAAGCGCATAGACATCTCTTCAAGTGGCTTCAGCGCTAAAGCCCCCTTAAAGACCTTCTCACACAAGGCACCTTTAGTAAGTTCCCCTAAAGGATATAAGTGACTTTTACGCCAACATTCCCATTTAGCTTTTAATAATACCCTCCTTTGTTTTTGTTGATGCTAACGACTTAGGGGGCTTCATCTCCTGGAACTTATGGGAAGGATCTTTTTTCCTTTTTCTCATTTTTGACGCTTCTTTTTTTACCTCTTCTCATCATCCTGGCTCTTTTGTATATCGAAAAACTGCGCACCGAGCTTTCTTTGCATACGAGATCCATGAGCACCTACTCTTCACACTCCCTAAGACTTGACTTCTAATTCCCTTTCCCCCAGACCCTGGGCCTCGCTTTCCCATCTCCTTTTAATTCTCCTCTTTTTCCTTGATTTGAGCGTGTGACTCTTCCTGGGGGCGGGGTCCCCGAGGTCGGAAAACGTCTTCCCTCCTGCATAGTCCTTCAAACCGCCGCCTTCCCAACAACGCTTCTCTGTGCAAGTTACCACTCAGAGACTTGGCTTCTCTCTCGGATTTCGGGTCTCCGTCTTTTTCCCCATGATCACCCCAAAAAACCTACGACACCCTTGCATCCGCCACATCATGTACCCATCTTACTTACGAACCGCATAATGCTAAACTTCCCCACACTTTCTTATAACGACCCGCCCAATTGTGTCCCCATTTTGTGGAATCTCCGGTCCAATATCCGAAGTTGCCTTTTCTTTCTTCAATTTTCTTTGTTAGGAGCTTAATGCCTTCCCATCACCATCAACGGCCCTGTCCCTGTACCTTCGTCCCGGAAGTGACTGTCTATCTTCTTCTCAGCTTTTTCTCTTTTGTCGCCAAATCGTTCCCCGCTTCACTCTTGGGGCACGCACGGCCAGTTTTTCTTCGGAGATATCATGGCCCTTCCCCTCTTCCCCAGTCTTAGCAGGATGTCGGCAACGAAGATTTTGATTCACTCCAGCTCCCACAGAGTCCCGGATTTCTCTAGGCGTTCCGTGACTCCGAGCACCCCCCTACTCTTAAGGCAAGTGCTAATTTTTCCTTCGTCACTGGTCTTTGCTGACTTCCGTCCCGACCCTATGATGGGCTTCTTTCCTTATGTAACGAGATTTCCCCCTCACATAAGCTTCTTCTTTTTTTCTGGATTCTGAAGTGGGTATGAGAAAGCATGGTAGATCTTATTGTTCCTACTTCCGTGTAGACGCCCGTCCCGTCACGATCAGAAGCGACTACTTTTGTATTTGACTAAGATACGTGGCCACCCGGCCCCCGGAGGCTTTTCGCTTTCTGCAGGTTTCTTTCCGTTCTTCTAAAAGTATTATTTCTTTCTGGCCCCTCAATAAGGCCAACTTTTCGTCGTTTCGTCCTCGGCTTGTGTCCTTTTGTCCTTGTGCTGGGATATGACTCTTTACTGCTTCCCCCCCACCGTTCCCGTCTTTTGGAAATTGATCCCCCCCCGCCTCCGCGTAACGGCCTCCACCATTTCGCTAAATCGTTCCCCTTCTTTTTCTTGGCGTATGCCTTTGGTATTCAAGGGTCTTTGTTTCTTTCCTTTCCGCATCTTAGCAGACGTCAAGTCAACCTTCATCACTCACTCTGTGTTTCCCGCCGTTAAATAGCAGACCTCTTTGATTCCCTTTCCTAGATTACCTTGTCTAGTAGTCTTTTCCCCCCTAGTTAGTCGATGCCTCCCCCCCGGCGGCAAGTTACGGTCCCACGCCTTTTTTTCGAACTTCCCGCTCCCCCCCCTTTTTTCCCCGGCCCCCTCTTGTTAGGACGGACCTCCGTGGCGGTGAGGTCGCGTTGCCCCTTGATTTTTGCCTTGGGATGTCTCCCCACGACAGGACGTCCCTCACCTTCTTCCTCGAAGTGTTGTCTTTCTTTCTGCATTTCCGGAACGACGGTAACATCTGTGTTGAAAACTCACATCCTTCCCCGATCGGAGGCTCATTCATTCCATCACCCTTTCCACCTGGGGTTATTTCCCTATCATTCCTTGAGTTTTCTTGCTGATGAACTTTGTTCCCCCCTCCCTCACACAAACTGACCCCCCTCAAGAATGGGAACCGCACATGGCTTGGTGCCCGTACACACCCCCCAGCCGACTGTCGCTTGTCTCCTCCCATTCGTTCAGATACGAGTGAAGGACTTCCTGACCGATGTGAAGCTGCGTGTTTTTTTCCTGTTGTCCTCCACTTTGCTCCTATCAAGGAGCAGTTAGTCCTTTTTCTTTTCCTTTTTAGATAATGTCCGCGGCGTTTTAAGAGCGTTATTACGAGCACGGTTGTCCTTTTTCTTTGTGTTTTCCGCCCTTCTTGGTCCAAGAACCCCTTTTGAAGGGATGGGGGTACCTCTCCCTCCGCTTTTTTTTTTCTTGCATTCCGCCTTAAGTGGCACTTGAATGAAACGTGCTTTTTTCGCCCTTTTTTTTTTTATAACATTCTAAGTGCGGTTCCTTTCCCTATCCCCAGTGAGTATTTTTTTTTTCGCCACCCCCCCCCTCACAACCGCGTCTTCCCCCTCCTAAGTCCCCAAACGTCAGGTTGAGCGCCGCCTCGGCATTCCCTTCTATCCTCGACTAAGACACTTCTGGGCGCTTCCTTGTCCTCTGAGTTTTCGGGCCTCCGCCTAGGAGGCCTGGAAGCTTCCTTCTGAGTCATATTTTCGCCATCTCGTGACCAAACACCTGCTCAGCGTCCCACCATCCACCTCCTCTCTGTCGTTCTCCCCATGGGAGTCCCCCTATCCTGCTCATTTCCTTTTTCATATCGGTTTTTCTTCTCCTTATCCGGGTGTTCGTTCTCCTTCTCGCGCTCTCTGTACCTGTCTAATCCCCCAGGAGCTGGACCTGACCAGTACCGGTACGCCTTCCA
>Ga0179593_1276023_pt1 | contig 11133 bp, 18 predicted proteins | sample CZODoug2_1_08_16_FD_185931 | JGI IMG/M metagenome (GOLD analysis project Ga0179593, IMG submission 185931) | Vadose zone soil fungal communities from Angelo Coast Range Reserve, California, USA - CZODoug2_1_08_16fungal (PacBio error correction) | ecosystem: Environmental > Terrestrial > Soil >... | reverse complement strand
CTCTTGATCCTTCGGTTCCCCCTGTTTTGCAAATGGAAGAAGTCTTCTTGACTCATGTTTATCCTTCTTTGCATCGACATTTTTTTCCTCTTTTCTCCCTTTTTTTTACCTTTTTCGGCTCCTTGGGACAAAGTGGGCTCCTTTTGTTTTTTCCTGTAATAACGGACCTTGGCCGATCGACTTTTTTCCCTCTTGGATCTGTTTTCTTTTCCGTGGGCCCTTACCTCCACTTTTCTTTTCCCACTTCTGGGAAAAGCATTTTTATTCAAATGCTGGTTGTTCCCTCCACAGCCTACCTCTTTCCTCATCCTTTTTGACGGTATTTACTCTGGTTTTTTTTTCGGATGTCTATTTCAGGTTTTCTTTTGGGCTCCTCTTTTGGGAATATTCTGTGCCAAATGATTGTTCCTTTGTGAGTCTTTTTCTTTGTTGAAGAGTTTTTCCCCTTTTCTTGTCCTGGGTCTTTGAGGTGATTTTTTTTCTCCCCCTTACCACGCCCTTTTCCCCTGTAACCTCGGATTTTGGGCTGTCTGTTCTGGCAACCCCTTTTCTTCCATGTTCCCCATCTCCTGGCTTTTTCCTTTAGCGCCTTTTCCCACTCCTCACTAGATCCGCTGGACATCAGGCCGTGTTTTAGGTCTGGTCTGGAATCCTTTTCCTTTGGTTTGCGAGGTTTAGGGGCGGTTTGGTCCTTGGGTGGACCCTTCGCCCTTTACTTTCTTTTTTTTTTTTTTGCTTTCTTTTTGACACCCCCCAGTCCCCAGAGAACCCTGTCTCCCTTCGTTTTTCGATTCGATGCTTCACACCCCTCTTCTCCTTTCCCCTTGAACCCCCCAGTAAATTGAAGTTATTACCGATCTTTTTCTCGAGCTTTGCTTCCTTCATCCGTTGGAAGTCATGCCGCTTTTTCCCTTCTTCTTTAATTGGTCGCTTTGACGAGCTTTTTTCCCCCCGGCCTCCGAACCCGTTTTGTATTCATGATATGAGACTTTTTTTTAGCTCCGTACTCGGTAGTCATTCTTCCGACGCAATCATGTCTTTTGTTTTCTTTCCAGTGATTCGTCTCTTTAGCCGGCTTTTCTTGGCGCCCTCGCCCGACTTCGTCCCTTTTTTTTTTTTCCTCAGCGGCTTGGAGACTGCCGGAAAGGACCTCCAGCTCTTTTTTTTTTTTTTTTCGGACGTTTCATTCCTCCCTTCAAAAACTTTTCCACCTTGAAGGACCACTTTTCTCTTCCTCCGTCCTGGGTCTCCTTTCTCTTTTTTTTCTATGCATGACCTTGTTCCCCCTGATTCAGGCTACTCCGGATCCGCTTTTTTTTAAAACCCTTCGTATTGCGCCCGGCCCGGCGACCCCCCCCAATCTCCCTTTCCCATCGCGTTGCCTATTTTTGTGCCCTGATTTCGTCAGTTTGCGCCCCCCTTCTTTTTTTTAAGCGAAGGTGGCCCTATTTTTTTTCTCTATGTCTTTCTTTTTTGATCAGTTTCATGGCCTTCCCCGTGTGCCCCTTGTTCAAGGCGAGTGGAGATTTTAGGTTCTTCTCCGTGCGACGTTCAGAACCCCACATTACCCAGCTTTTTTATGTGACCCCATCTATGGACCTTCCCTTGAAGAGGAAGCCGTCAACCCGTCTCTGCCGTTTGCTTGAGGATTTCTTTAAGGGGGTGTTTAGTTGGACCTCCCCCAGTATTTCATGCTTTTCAAGACACGCCCTCATTCCTGATCTTGACATTTTTTTCTGGAAACTCTTCAGTAGCCACAAATACACCAGGTACTGTATTCTCCTGGACCCCCCCCCCCTCCTCCCTCACGATCGTCAAGATTCCTTCTCATTCTTAACGCCCCATTCGCAACCCCACCGGGTACCTAGAGGCCACCCACATCACCATGCTGTTTCCCCATGTTTCGATCATAATGCCGCGTAGGGAATGAAACATGTTTCCGCCCAGCTTTTTCCGAAAACTTTTTTGTTTCCTGTCAGGAACAGTTCCTGCCGCGAACTTCGCTTTATAACATTTAACATTAGTCGTACGTCCTTTGATTCCCTTTACGAGCATCGTGATGATTCCCGTCCTCGCTATCCTTCTCAACTGGGGAACGTGTTTCCCCCCCCCTCCTCTTCTCCCCCTTATTTAATCCTGCTTTCCCTCCCAGTAATGGCGTCCCCCTATCCCGTGACACGCTTCCCGCCCGCTGGCATGTTTTGTTTTTTCCAATTATGACTTATTTTCTCAGTACGGTTCTGCCGCCCTCGCCCCTGCTAAGTAAACCCACCCAAATCGTCCTGCCCCCCCACAACAGTTTTCCGGTTTTACAGAACTAAACCTTTAAAGGGTTACCCCGTATATTTTGGTCTCTACGTTCCGCGCCGAACCAGCGAAGGACCCTTTTTCCCCAAACCCCCCAAAGATGAGCTGGACTCCTCCTCCTTGGGTTTTTTGTTCTTGAGAGGATGTCTTTTTTTTCTTCGGTCGGGTCTGTTCAATTCCCAACACCTTACCCCCTCCCCCACAATGACGGATTCATGTTTAGTTCGTCTTACCAACCCCGTCAGGGTTTGTGAGTATTTTTTTTTTTTTGTTGCGTTTTTGCTGATCGCCCCCCCATTTTTTTAGCGCTTTCTTCCCCCCCAGAGTCAAGTTTTATCCAAAGCGTCCAGTTTCAGTAGCCAGACTCTTGGCTTCCTTTCATGCTCCCCTCCCTGTTTGGAGGTTCGCTGTTTATAGGAGGTTTTAGCCTGGAACACCCTCCTTTATTGTGATGATGGTCTGAATCAATTACCTTTCCCATTTCCCAAGTTCCCCTCTGTACTGAGAAGAAATCTTCCGTGCCCCGCGCTACATGTCCGCCTTTTGAACGGATACTGCACGACCCTGCCCCTGCCCCCCCCTTTTTTCGTTCTTTCTTATCGAGGTACTTCATTCTGCTTCAGATGCTTAGAGGAGTTGGCCATCCCTGTTTCCCATTAGGAGTTGTCTCTTCCGAGTTCCCACAGCATCACTTTCTTCTACCCCGGATGATCCCGCTTCCGCCGCCGTCTTGTTCTTCCTTCCTCCCACGTTTCCGAAGTTTCTAGAGGCTTTTTTACCAATAGGCCCCTTTTATGGCGGGAGGAGTATGACTGTCTCCATCGCCTGATCCGTCTCATTTAGTGCCCTCATCCTGAAATTCTTAGCATGCTATCCCGTATCCATGGTTTCAGTTTTAGTTCCCCCACCCTCTTCACATTTCCAGGCGCAAAAGTTAATTCACCACGTTAATTTGCGAGCTTTCAAGGATCTTTGCCCCCCCTTGCTCTCTGCAGTTCTTTTTTCTAGTCGCGTGCTCGTACATGACCTTTGTTGCCATGGTTCTCCGTTCTTATACTGCTTTCTGATGCACTTTTTTTTACCGCTCCTCTTCGGCGAGCTTTCCCTTCATTTTCTACTGCCTTGGTTCTTTCCTGTTAAATATGATAGAAGCAACCTTGGGGCCCAGTTTTTTCCCCCTCATCCCCGCGACGCAGCGTCCTCCCTCTAACGCAATTTGCGGTCTTTGTCGGGTTTTTTCTCATAGATACTCCCCGTCCCGCTTCTCCCCTTTTCTTCTCAATATCCTGCTTTGCTTAGGAGATCCTTCAGTTTCTCGGACTCTCTTTGCGACTCCGAGCATGAAATACGTCACGGTTCGGCGGCCCCCCCCCTTAGGCTTTTCAAAATAACGCCGAATATGCCGGAGTTGCAGTGTCCCCAAGGTTTTTTGCTTTCAGGAGATTTTTTCTTTTTTCCTCCTCTCTTACTGGTAGATGATTCGCCGACTTTCTCTCTTTTGACTCCTTCATGACTTGACCTGCTCCATTTTTCCCTTTCTTGTTTTTCTTTTTTTACTGACTCCCCCCTTTCCTGCTACTCGAGATGTAGATGCTTGTCCCGCGACCACCAAGAGAACCGCCCCCCCTTACAACAAAGATCTTACATGAACGTGAGATTTGAAAGCCTCAGTCTACTGCATTGCCATTAGAAGGAAAACTTAAAGAGTCTGGGTTAATGCCTCCGTGGGCGCCAACCACGAACATAACTCCCCCCTCGATCCTTCCCAAAGTAAGTCACTTGATTCCCCCCTGAAATGCGCTCAGCCCTTACTATCCCCTCTTCCCCCGCCATTTTACCGGAAAGCTCCGCGTCCCTCCTCCCCACCACAGATCCCACCTAGCATTTCCCACATCCCCAGCCATTCCTTCCTCTCCCTTTCGTCGGACTTATCTTAAGAGGACCATTTGGTAAGCAGCTGCCCCCAACCCCGCCCAGGACAGCGCCCCCGGATGACCTACCGGCTGATTTATTTCGTGACCAGGTTCCCTTCCCCATTCACAGGTACCACGTGGCTTTTTTCCCCAACACTAACTTCTGACCGACAAGTTTCCCTCCTTCTCCCCCTTCCTGTGACTGTATGCGGAATTTCCTTTCTGTCCACCCCCGCCTTTTCGCGATCCCCCCAAGAGCTGTTTTTGCAGAGACCCTTCCATGTACGAGAGTTCCTTAGTTCCTACTGACCCACCCTTTCCCTTAATGCTAATGAGCCCGTCCCCTTCGTATACCCCTTCGGCTTTAAGATCTGGTCTCCTTCCTCTCTCTCCTTTTCTTAATTTTGTGTTGTTTTTTAGCTTATCCTCTTTCCACTGCCAAATCCCCTCTTTTAGATAAGTACTTCCTTTGGGCCTGAAGCTACTCTCCGTTTTTCTGGGCTTATTTTGTCCTCTTCTGCTGGGCGCAGGTGTTCGTTCTATCGGCCTGCTTGTTCCGGACCCTCGCGAGCCGACTCCCTGACTTTGAAGGTCCCTTTGTGTAGTACCAACTTGTTCTTTTTCCCCCCCACTCACGGTTGAAAGAATTGATTGTCAAATCTTGTTTTTCGACCTTTCCTTTCCCCCCTCGTATCCTTTCCGTGTTGGTCGCTTGTTTTGGCTTCCCTTGATTCTCTTTTTTTTTTTTTAGTTATCCTTCTGCCTTTTTCGAAGTGAATGGGGACTTTGGGATTTAAAAGGATGGCTTTTGCTTGTTTCGTCTTTTGTTTTCCCGGCGCTTTTATTTTCTGGTTTTCTTTCTGTGGAAGATCGGTATTCTGAGTCCAAAAATCACCGCAATTATGACTTTTTGGGACATCCTCGGTCAGGGGGGCCCTTTCTTTTTTTTTCTGTTTCTTTAACTTCATGGTCATTTGCTTAAGTTAGAGAAGTGAATTAGCAACTTACTTTGGCACTACAGAAGTGGGGGTCTTGTTCTTACCCCTTCTGTGTTTTGTTCCTTTTTTTAGGGTTTTGTTTTTTACAGGCAAGCCCGTCCCACCTTTGAGCGTCCCTTTGATGTTCGGCTGACAACCCCCCCCGCTTAACACCTGCGCTTCGTGGACCAGCTTCGATGCCGTTCTTCCATCTTAGCTTGGAAACCCTCCTCCGAACTTTCTGTCCCCAGTCCGATCTGCGAGCGCACAACTCCCTTCCCTGCTTCCTTCCTCCGGGCCTAACCATGCCCTTCCTTCTTGCTCGTTACTTTTTTGTTCTTCCCCTCAGGAGCCTCCCTTTGCTTTGAATGGTATCGTTCTCTTCCTGGTTCCTGATTAGTGCATAAGCAACTATTCTCTTGCCCCGGCCGGCGTTTCGCTCTTTTGCGCCTGCCCGTCCCTCAGTTTTTCTGGTCAGATTTAGACGATCTCGGCGTCTCCTAATTTACGGGACCATTGCCTGTCTCTTTGCGACTTGCGCACAAACCCCCATTCTTCCCCCATGAAGGAAAAGAACGAACGTCGTGAGATTTTACAGCGTTCCTTTCTATGATTGCAGACAACGCTTTCGTCCCCCCTAGGATCCCCGAGATTTACTCCCCTTCCCGTTGGCCCCTGAACCATCGCTCACCCAGAGACTTTTTTCTCTAGATTTTTCTCAAGTTTTGACGTATTATTTTTTTTTGCGTCTGCAAACTGATCTTTCGGACCTCCGGTGACATTCTCCCTTACTCTAGCCATTTTTGGAAGTTTCCGAGTCCCCCCCCCCCCCTTTCCATTAGTGCTGTGACAAAGTGGCTTCTTCTCTTTCAAGTCTCAGCAGCCCCTCCTTCATTACCTGACAACTAGAGAGACCTCTTCCCAGTCCACTTCCCCCCCCTGTGTAAGTAGGGCTAGTGACTCCCCTTTTGAGTAGCAAAAGAAGGAGCTCTTTGCCCTGAGCATACACCCGGAGGCCGTTTTTTATTCCCGCCTCCAGTTCTTGACCAGTCGTTTCCCTTCTATCCTCTCGACGACCTGGACCTTCGTTTTGACGTCGCAGCCCTTTTCCCCCTTTGAACCTTGCAGACAACCTAACCTTCGTCTCGAGCCATTATGGTTTTTTATCACCACATAACCAAACTTTGGTTACCCGGTACTGGTTTTCCGCCCCGCCGAGAGCATTTCAGTGGGTCATAAGTTGGAGTATCCTTTGCTTTTCTCTCCCCCTTTGCCAGATTTTCAACTCTTTCTCCCGCTCCTCCAAAGCTGAGGCGACTTGAATTTTTTTCCCCCCTTTAATCTCTTTCGAAGTAAGTCTTTTCCTAATCTTCAATGCGCCCGATTCCTTCCCTTCTTGCGCCTCCGCCCTATTCGCCTTCCAAAAAACTTCCGTCGTGTATGTTCTAAGAACGCACCCTTTTGGATTACCGTGGTTTTCACGTGGTGGAGTACTAGGACAAGACCCTCAGCCCAATGAACCCCCATCCCGAACAGGCCCGACCCCATACATCTCTCTAATGTTGGTTTTCTTCCTTGTCTTTTTTTTGATGTGCGTTCTGGTTTTTGTTTTTAGGTCAGGATTATACACCCTTTTCTTTTTCCAATTGTCCTTTTTATCACTGTTTTTTTCGTCACCTCCGTTTTTTGTCCAGCTTTGCTGCCTTGCTGGTCTTTTCCAGCACCCCTTGAGCTCTGAGTCAGGTCAATAGTATTACTCCCACATTTTCCCATCGTTTCTCAAGAGTTTTTTCTTTTTTCTCATGTAATTCGAGCTTGATTTATGTTCTTCGTCTTTTTATCTTGTCGGGCTTTAATTTCAGGCTCACTGATCCGATTTTCGTTACAATCCCCCTGTCGTATCGTAACCAAACTTTAAACATACACATGATCACTCCCTCCCTGCTTTTTTTGCTCTTTGAAATTTTTCCATTTTGACCCGTACGATTCAGCTTTGACTCCAGCAAGGTAATTTCGTCGTATTTATCTGGCCCTAATCGGTCGTGTTGATTTGTTCCATCGATCCTTCATATTTTGGCCAGCATCATGAATTTTCTTTCCCCGGTATGAAGAGCAACAAGAGAGGATTTCTTTCCCCCTTTCCCGGCCTCCCTTATTCGAGTCTCTTTCCAGGACTTTAGGGACCGCTTCCTTTCCCACCGCAGAATCTCCATGGTCTTTCCGCCTACAGAATTCAACCTTTCCTGGCCCTCATGCTATTCTATCCCCGGGCGATTTCCCCCTCTCTAAAAGGGCAAACTAAGTAACCCCGTTCCCCCACGTGCGCCCCGCAGCGCGCTTTAGGATATTCTTAAGGGATCGCACTCCGTTACTTTTTTCTCCCTCGCGCGTTCTTCATGTGTTTCCAATTTCCCCTTAATAGCTATTCGAACTCAATGAGTGCCTTCGAAAGTCCCGGCGCGGTCTCCCCTTTCATTGACTTTTTGTGTTTGCGGAAGTTTCCTGGTCTTCATCCTCCAATGGATAATTTTTCATCCCCTCTTCCCTCGCTCCTTCTCTGAGAAACTTACCGCACCCCTTTTTTTTTCTCCTTCTTTGACTCCCTCCAATCTACGAACGCTATCCTTTATACCAGTTCTCACTTGCCTGTCCCCTGCGAGCCCCGAGCCTATCCCTGCGATCTTTTGCTTCACTCCTTGCCTGAGGAGGTATATTGTCGCTAAGTACACCCAACCCTACCCTCATTACTCTATCTCTTCTTGTCTCCGTGCTTTATTGTCCTGTTTCTCTCTGCGCGTCTGTTGTCCTGACTTTCGAGTTTATTTTGCCGAAGCTTTTTCATCTGCCTCCTCGAATCGGTCACCTCAGCTTTCGCGCGCGGTTTTTCCGGGCCCAGTTGTTTTTCGCCTCCTTAGTGTCACCACTTTCCCGCGACCCGCTCCCCCCCCTAGCCAGCAAATCCCGACAAACACCCTTCCTTCAGAAACCCGGATCCCCCTTTTTCGTTGACGCCAGCTAATTTCTGACTTTTGCATCATACCCCAGAAGAGCTTTTGACCACTGCCACGGGGGGCTGACCCAACCCATCCAAACAGCACCGCTTTTCTTTTACCCCAGGGAAGTCAACTTGCTTTCCTTTCTTTTTTTTTTTCCCGTTATTTCGAATAACTGTCCCCCCGTGATAGTGCCTACTCCACGGTCATAGCGCCCTCTTGCAACCCTAAAAAGAAAATAAAGCACCATCCTGTCACATACCTCGTTACGTTCCCCCTAGCGACCGATCCTTAGATCCCCCAAGAGGAGGACGAGCACCAACACCACCAACCACCCCCCGCCACGCACCACCCCCCAACCCCCCCTCACACACCCCTCCAACACACAAGAATACCACACCCTTGCCCCAAAAATACCACCCCCAACACCAACCCCAACACCCCCCCCCCCCCCCCAACACCCCCCCCACCCAATTCCCCCCCCCCCCCCCCCCCCCCCCCCCCCCCCCCCCCCCCCCAACCCCCCCCCCCCCCCCCTTTCTGCCCCATGGCCCCGCCGTCAAAGTCCCGTCCGGATTGGTGGTAATGTCGACCAGCGCTTTCACTCCGTTTCCCCTCCTTGTTTTTTTCCAAAATTCAATTAGGCCGCCCCTCTACCGCGTCCCAGAATTCTAGCCGTTTCCCTTCCCCAATCCCAGGACGAGAAGATACCCCTTTCGGCTGCCTTGCAGCCCTGAATAGCTAGGAAAGTGCGTCCCAGTCCCATTCAGGCCTGCGTTTTCAATATTCTTTACCCATTGCGTAATTTCCCTAGGATTTCCCCCTTCCTCCTTCCTTCCTCCTTTTTTTGACTTCTCAACATTCCTCACTGGTAAGAGTCCTTTTTCTCTCATTTCTAAGGAGGGTTCTTGCACGTACACTCTTCCTTCGTTCTAGTCGTGTTCCTTCCCCTGTTCTTTTTCCTCCCGTGGGAGATACTCGGCTTGCTTTTTTGAAATCACGGAACTTGCGCTGCTCGAATTCCTTTGAATTTTGGGTGTGTTCTTCCTCCTGTTCAGTTTTCCAACTCCTCTTGGGATTGCCCAACCGTTTTTCGACTTTTCCTCCATCCACAGGCCTTCATGATGATATGCTGGCCGCCCCCTGTTTTTTTTTTCTCTTATCCTTCTGGTGGTCGCGGAACCTTCTCGCGCGCCCCCTAAAAGGAATGGGAAGGGGATTTTCACATGATGGACTGGGTCGTTTTTTTTTCCAGATTCTTACCTGCTTGCTGTTTCCTTACTTTAAGCGTTCTGTTTATCGTTCTGATCTCACCTCAAAGAAAGACCGCCCCTGACCTTTGGTACCTTAAGAGTAGGGGGGTCCTGCTGGTTTGGCACACACTCCTTTTTCAGTCTGTCCCCTCTATTATTGTGAAGTACCTGAGAACTCTCAGTCCGTTGGCAACTGTTTTCTCCTGTTTTTCTGGAAATTTGTGGGTTCCCCGTCTTTTATACTTACAGGTGACATATTGTTTGTTCAGGGGTGTCCTTTCGATTTTTTTTTTCTAGATTCTTCGGTTTTTTTGCCTGCCGCCTTCCCTACAGACGAGGTAGTTTCTCCCCATCCCCCGGGGTCTCGTTATGACGCCTCTGACAACAATTTTGCTCCCCGTTGTTCCCCTCCTTCTCTAAGGCCTTTCCTTCCCAACATTAGACGTACTCAGAAAACCCGTAAACCCTTAGCCCTTCCGGGCGTTTACCTCTCTCCAGACTTTAAGCGAAGACTTTCCTCCCATGCCCTCCTTCTCCTTGTTTAAGTCGGCGCTTGATTTGATTTCTTCCGCCTCGCCCCCTTTCTATTGGAAAGTCTGTTATAGCGAACGTCCTTTTTGTCTTCTCTGACTCCCTTATTTTAACTCATGCCGCCCCTTTGATCCACGGCAGGAGTTTTCCTCCTCCCAAGGTTTATATGGAGACCATGCACTCTTCCCCCATTTTCTTGCCCTTTAGCTTGCCGGTCAATGAAGTATAGTGACGTTTTTGCCTCCCTTGGCCTCGATAGATTTTCTTGCCTCCCCTGTTCCAAGATACAACCATTTTCTGAACGCTTAGAGCTCTGAGTGGACTCTATCCTTTGAGTTAATTCCCACGGTATTGCAAGATTTAGCCTCCCGCGCATTTTCCTGCAGCTCGTAAAGGAATCTCGCGTTACCCGAAATCTCCTGTACACTTCCTTCCGACATTAGTGAATGCAGTCCTGACTTCTCTCACCCTTACCTTGGCGGACTCTCTTTCCAAATTAGTGTCCTCCTTCCGAATTTAAAGGCTTTCCTGCGCTAGTTCGTCACTTCTATTCTATTGGCGACGCTCTCCCTCCGTCTGCCCTCTCCCTCCGCTCTCAACTTCTGCCTATTCTTCGCCGACCGCTTCTTTCGTGATTATCCGGGGTGAGACTCTCACCCAGTCATTCTATGTTTGTCCAGCGCCCTTTTCTCAATGTACATCTGTTCCGCCGAACTTGACCCCAGATTCACTTTTCTTGAGCATACGCACCCGGTCCGGGCGGGTGTCCTAAATCTTTTCGATGCCCTTAAACCCTAGCCCGCAACCTTCTTCGCCGACTCATTTTGTATGGTTACCGTTTGTCCTATATCCGGCCTTTTCTTGATAGCGCAGAGTCCAGGTTAATAGGTGCGCTCTTCGAATAGGAGGCCATATTTCCCCTCTCTCCAGAAAGGCGGCGCTGACCCATCCTTTCAGTCCTGCCTCTATCTTACCGGTAAGCCGCTTTTTTCTATTCCTTCTTCTGCGCTAAGGCCATTTGTGCCGCCGCCACCTGCCCAAAACCCCTCGTTCCTCCCCCGTTACGGTTTCCCGAAACATTGATAAGGGTTCCTTTTGTTAATTGGTGGCCGAGGAAGAGTTCCCGCCTGCCCCTACTCATGACCAGTACCCCCAAAGC
>Ga0179593_1630596_pt1 | contig 11134 bp, 9 predicted proteins | sample CZODoug2_1_08_16_FD_185931 | JGI IMG/M metagenome (GOLD analysis project Ga0179593, IMG submission 185931) | Vadose zone soil fungal communities from Angelo Coast Range Reserve, California, USA - CZODoug2_1_08_16fungal (PacBio error correction) | ecosystem: Environmental > Terrestrial > Soil >... | reverse complement strand
CTTCCAAAAGCAAAGGGAAGGCCCGGAAGGGCATAGACAGTAATACCGATGTCCAGAAGCCCCCCGTGTTCCTTTTTTTCCTGTCTCATTTACAAGCTTTGACGCAAATCCCCCAAATAACATCAGTCTTTGACTTGCGAAGGTAGTCCCCGGTTATCTTCGCTCTCTGGTGACGGCATCCCGGTCTCCTCTTCGTCTGTTTTTTTTGATCGTCTACGGCACCGGTTTCCTGAGCAGCAACTACAGGTGCCCAGCGCCACGGCCGACACTCTTCACTTCCTTCGAGGCCCTTCTCACACAGGAGCTCCTTTCCTCGCAGGCCCCGCATCCTGAGCGATGTTTCCGTTCCGCCGACGACGTTACCCTCCCTCCGCACCGGAAGGTTTTTGTTCCCGTAGGTACATACTGGTTTCAACCCGCACGCTCTTGCTCCATCGCCTTTACAGGACTTCGCTCCCGTCGCCAAGGTTTTTTTTGAACGATTCTGACCCCCATGGTGGTTTTATGTTCTCGCTTAAGTTGCTTTTTTCCCTTCCTGGTGGGACCTATAGAAGCATTTTGCCTGGTCGGGAAAGTTTTCGGTGACCTAGTCCGCTCTTCTAGACTGCAGTTCCTATCGGCGGCACTCTTTCGAGCGAATTTGGGCCCTTCCGGTTTTCTCCAAAAATCTTATCAAGCACTAGAAACCCTCTTTTCTTACGCAATATGTTCCCCCTTCAGATTTCTCCAGACCCGATCTTTCCTCTTGGCAATTTTTTCAGGCTTTGAATGCTACGATATTCGCTGCATGTGCCCAGGCTTCGAAGGAGGCCCTAGTTAGTCGCCTACCCGGTGTTTAGTTGCGTCACCGAACAACCGTCATTTCTACATCTATGGGTGTTGCCCCGCGGCCGGTCATCGAGCAGAATAGGATTTGGCGCTGTGACTCTATTTCACTCCTCTCTTTTTTTCGATCTTAAGCGCAATAAGTACCTCTCCCCCCGACTCATCGCGGAGAACCAACAAGCAAATAGATTTTAGAGCGCCCCCCCCCTTGTGGCGGACGGCAGACCCACCCGGCGATAGGAGTAATCCTCGTCCTGCGATTTCCGGAGGACTGAAGAAGAGACCTACGTTCTCTTAGTGAAGCGAACCACAGAAGCAGCGGCATAAGTAAGGATCGGTCCTCCCCCTTTAGTCTATACTGCGGACGTAGCGGTAGTGAAGAAGCTATTTGTTTTGACCCTGAATTCTAGAGAATTCTTATTCCGCAAGTTAAAGGCCCTCTAAGCAAACTGGCGGCGGAGTTCCGGTGAGGAAACGAAGGAGAGAGAACCAGACGAAGAGAGACCCCAGTAATAGTACCTTTTTGAACAAGCCAGTTAAGAACCTCCAATGACTTGAGACCCGAAGACGAGATACGCGTAAGAGAAGCCCTAGCCCCCAAGAACACCCATGGGTTCTAATATTTTTAAGAAAGTGTCCTTTGAATTTTTCGGTCTGTATAGCAGAGTAGGTTTGGGTTTCGTTGGACTGTTCTTTTTGTTCTTCCACGGCTTGAGACCGGCTTTCCCCCTTCGTTGGCGGAACGTTTTACGTTTGATCCGGGCCGGCGGCTTGCGCTTCCTTTTTTCGCTGTTTTCCGACTGGTGATTTCTCCGGAGCGGTGAACGGTTCAGCTTTGAGTGCTGCCTTTAGGACCCTTTTTTTGTCCGTCTCCATCAAAACCCCCCCGCTGACTTGCTGTCCACGGGATGCTGATAACAAGTAATTGAGAAGAAAATTTCCCCCAAGGATTTCTTAGCGCCTTTCCTTGCTAATTTTTGGAGTTCTCAGGGTCTCTTGTTTGAGCGTACAGGATTGCCCCGCCTCATCGCAGGCCGCACGGGGTCATCCCCTGCGAGAACGGCCCCCTGGAGAAAATCTTCGCTTTTTTGTCCCGTCCTGGTCGGTCCCCTAGCCTTAGGCTTTTTGACCAGACTTGCTTCGATTCCGGAAGTTCGATTATGCCCCCGATCTCCCACGGTCGATGTTTCCTCGTCCCTCTGTCCCCCCCTCCGCCTTTTTTTGTTTGATGCTTTCCGAAGAGCTTCGCAGGGTCCCCGTTGCCTTTGTTTTTTTTTTCCTAGTCCATGCCACTGGAGTGTTTTTCTTCGCGAGATAAGATTGGTTTTTGACGCTTTGGCCCTCTTCCATCCTTCCCCGTTTCTTTTTGAGCATCTCGTATATTTCTAGATTCTTTTCCCTTCAAGTCCAAAACCCACCCAATGTCGCCGTTGTTTAGAAGAAGGAGTAGTTGCGGTCTCTCTTCTTTTTGGCCCCCCGTCCGTTTCGGATGTCCGTACATTAGCAGACGTGACGGCATTGCGGTGGTTCGAGATTTTTGTGCACAACAATACAAACGGTAGAAAATATTTCTACCCTGCTCCCTTTCTTCGTTTCACGTGCTTTGTTAGGAAGCCGAGTCGAGTCTCCTTGACAAATTTTTTGGTATAGCTGCGTTTAGTGGAGGCTCTTTCTTTTTTTCCCCCTTTGTTAGAGCTCCACTAGCACGACCTTATTCCCTTTTTCCTTCCTAGTGTCCGCAAATTAGGACCTTCGCCTTTTCCTTCCCTTTCCGAAGGCCGGTTTTTTTTTCTCTCCCCACCCCCGTCGAGGACATATGGCAGGCGCATACTACTTCCCCACGATCTTTTTTTTAGAAATCTTTCTCATGTTCGGGGTTCTTCCGTAAGGAAATGTTTGTCCTTGTGTAGCCGACCAAGCCCCCCCCCCCTTTCCCACCATCTCAGCGTAACTCGGCGGGATGGAACGGATAGACATGAGAACGTCATGGCGCCAGTTTCTCCTAATCCTGCAGTGTAACGCATCTGCTTTTTGCCCTCCCGATGAGGAGATGTTTTCCGTGTTGCTGTCGGCGAGTTTGAGGCCCCGCAGTTGAGATAGTACTTCCCCCCTTGTTTTGTGAGTCTATTCTCCCACAGCGCCTTTTGCCTCGATACTAACCCCCCCATCTCCGCCATCTTTTCTTTCTTTTTTTACACCCGCGCTTTGCTTTTACTGCCTCCTTTCCACGGCGACGGAGTTTCGGCCGATTCATGCGTTTTTTTTTCTTCTCCGTAGCTGAGTGCAACGCTGATGAGGGGGACGTTCGTCTGAGAAATTTTTTTTTTTATTTTCTCCTTTTTCCCCTATTCCCCAATTTTAAAATTTTCTCACAGTTTTTCGACTGAAGGATTCTTTTTGCTCACGCCCGAGGTGTCCAGAGAGTTCAGATGGCCTGCATATTTTTTTCTTTCAGATTGGTTTTTTCTTCCTTTTTGGGCCGTCCGACGTGCCGCAAGTTCCTTAGAGATCGGGGTGCCTCAGTCGAGGGTGCTTTCCTAGCTCTGATAGCTTGATCAGAAAGCGACAGCCCCGGTTCGCCACGAAAGTCAACGGACGACTGGCCCCACATGGTTATCGAGTTTTTTTTATACCTAGAATTCTAGGAGGCCGAAAGTACCTTCGCTACTCCCAGCCTTCCGTTGGTACGCTCCATGCTCGTTAGGTGAGTTCTAGCCCCCCCACTCCCCCATTCCCGATTAAATCCTGCCGTAAATCTAATGGCAGTTTTACTGCCCCTTTTGGGAACTTGAGAGGCCCCTGCGATTTGCTTCCAGCATCCCTTCCTACCAGGTAGGGTGGTAATTGATGCTTCCAGACCGAAGTACAGATTACGTACTGTTTTGGTTTTTTTTAGGCTGGGACGCTACGGCCTGTCAAGCGGCTCGATCTTTCCCTCAAATCTGCGTCGCTTGAGTCGACCCCCGCCTCATCCTGGCGCCGACCGACTGGATGCGCCCCCCTCCCCATACGTCATGGTCTCGTTTGCTGATGGCAGGGTTCACGATCCCCTAACTCCCTCGCACCGGTTTATATATAGGTCTTTTCGCCCAAACTCCCTTTCTTATGGCGCCTTCTTCCTCCTTCTCTTTCGAGCCGCCAGTATGTCAACGAGACGTCGGAGGAACTTCCCTGCTTCCCCCGCTTCTCTGTTTCCTTTGTCTCTATAACGTTTTGGAGGAATGAAGTAGCCCCAGGTCTTTCGATATGTCTTGACTCTATCCCGCTTGTTGAGAGTCTAATTTCGAATCAGTTCATCCTGGCGTTTTTTTTTTTCCCCCCTATCATGAATCGTAAAGAAGAGTCGCAGTTTTTGACTGTTGTCGATACGCTTTTTCAAATTTGACAAATAAACGCAGAGTGATTCTACGCTCACTCGGTAGAACTCCTTCTCGAAAACAGTGGATACCTGTTTTTTGCTCAGGTCGCCTCTAGCTTAAGACTCAGTGCCCTTCTCCCCCCCAATAAGTTCAGAAGGCGAACGAGTGGATGCACAACCAATAATATACATCCCCTCTTCTCAACCCCTTTTCACGAAAGTAGAGAACTTCAACGGCGGTTAAAGGTCCCTCCCACTTGCACCACCCTGGGGTTTTTTATGAGTTTGCTTGTCCATACCTTGAGGATCGTTGAGATATTCCTATCTTTCCTCCGGGCCCTTTTTCCCGGGTTTGGGGTGAAACGAGAGTGATTGTGCGCCTGTGACCCCCCCACGGGGAATGGATTTTTGGCAGAGTAGTCCCCTTTGGCGGGTTTTTCGGGAGAGACCCCTTTTTTTTGGACACAGAAAGGCAAAAACAATCTTCTTCCTTCTTACCGCCCCCTCCATCCCTCTATATTTCGCGCGTTCTCCTGCTGCTTTTCTTTTTGGTCGCACTTCGACTCTCACCCCTCCTTTTTTCTTTTTTTTTTGACAGGAACTCCTCCGTGCTTCGCGCGGCTATTACTCCTCTGTTTTTTCTCCCGACAACGATTTATTGGTAGATTACCTCGATCGGGAGTTTACCGAGCTTTGCGTTCTTTCTTTTATAGTGGAGATGACTCATCTTTTAATTGTTCTTTGTCGAGGGATGGAAAGAGCATCCGTATGGGCTGTAGATCTTCCTGACCCCCCCCCGAAGATTACCTCCATATAGATGTAGATCCAAATAATAGGTTTTTTCTTATTTCGCCCACCCCCCCCCGGTTTCCGACAAATAGAAGAGGGAGAGGAGCACGAGGGGCAAAGTCCCAGTCATTGAGCACGTTCGTGAGCGTAGAAGCATTCCCAAAGCAATGAAGCGGGTCCCCTTCCTTTCGGAGCCGGGAGGAGACCCCTCCACGACCTAGTTTTAAGGATGCTTACGCCTCCCCTCTTTGTGTTCGAACGGGTGAGAATTGTTTTCCTTCCGGTCGGTCCCAATGATGTTCTTTATAACTCCCTTTTAGCCTTACGCTTCATTCAGACTCATCAGAGCCTAGCCTTCCCCCCCACCCTGAGAAAGGAGCGAGAGAGACATCGGAGAACAGAAGAATCAGCTCTTCATCATGGCTCCCCCCCCCGCCCCAAAGTTTTTAAGAAGTATCATCTTTTTCCCTCCCCGAATTTAGCGGGGGTACGGAGATTCGTCTTGCTCAGTTTCGGGTTGAGGAGAGTCCTTCTTCCTCGTAGGGGTCTAAAAGGTTGAGCGTTCCTTTATTTCCCGGCAGCGAAATTTTGTTTCCTGATGGTAGGACTTTTTTCGGTTTTCGAGCAAGGTTTCTTCTCGTAGCGAAGGCGTTTCCCCTCTACCCTTTTCCCAATCTTTTCGAACTTTGCTGCCGAGAAGTATTTTTTTCTGATAGACCTTCCCGGCGTTCTTCCCCATCACCCCCTTCCTCCTTCTTTTTTCCACCGATAAGATAAACAGAAGAGATTGAGAACGAACCCCTAGTTCACCGGATTCTCCTTTTACGCGTTTTGGGCTGTTTATTGATCGCTTTTTTTCTTCTTTCCGTGATCAGTTGAGACCCTTACTCTTACTGCCTGGCATCCCAAGGGACCCCTTTTTTGTCTGCGATGACCCCCCTAGAGGAAGGTTGTAGCTCGGCCTTTTGCCGTCCGCAGCGCTGGTGGAATTCGACCTTCGGCTCGACCAGCTTCCTTTCGCTATCGACCTTTTTCGGAATAAATTGACCTCTTAAGGTTGATGTTTATTGAGGTCGGTCATAGAAACAGGCGTTGCTGGTTAGATTTTTAAGAGCTATTCTCCCCGGCTCCCCTCTGTTTTCCTCACTCCCGAAAGAACCCGGATATTGAGAACGAGTGCGCCCCCTCTTCCTGCAGATGGTTCACCAGGCCGTTCCTTCAGCCTCTATCTATCGAATATAACTAGTTCCCCACAAACGTTTCTCTTCTTGCTGTCGTGTTTTGACGTGTCTCTCCCCTGTCCTCTCTTCCCCTCGGGATAAGTTAAGAGGGACTTAAGTCCATTATTCCTCCCCCCAGTTTTTAAGGTGTATGGGAATATCAAATTTTATGGCGTTTTCCTCCTCCAACGAAAGTTCCCCACCGCACCAGGGCCTCAGAAAATTGAAGGTGACTGGCAAGAGGTATTTCTCCTTTTAGGGTAACAGTACTCTTAAGGCTCCTTTCCGGAGTATCAGACCCCCCCCCCCCCGAGAAACTTGGGTTCTTGTTCTAGTGTTCGCCTCCCCCCCTCTACTGCTATGCGTGCAAAGAAGGACGCAGAGGCCATGTTTTTTTCCCGGATGCACAACACTATAGAGGTAGTACTTCTTATCACGTCCCTAACGGCAGGTGATGCTGCGCGCTCTTGAAAAAGGAGCTTTGGAACCCCCCCCTTTGTGTGGCCGGAAGAAGAAACTTGCACACGATCAGCCTGAGGGAGTTACAGTGAGACTCTCCCCTTCTCATTTGTCTTTTCGGGATATTTCAGGCATGTGGAATACGTTTTTCAAGTTCGACACTTCGACCCCCCGCAGACAGCCCTTCCACCTCGTAAAGTCAAAAACCACGCTCACATAGAGAGTTCTACCTAGCTCTGTACGACCGAGATAGTGGAAGCCAGAAGGGAAACTCACTCTGCTTAGAAGATTGACTGGGAGCTGCGGTTGTGAATGTTCGGTCAAGACCCCCAGTTTTTGGATCCCCGCTAACGAGGGCGGCTCGGCTTCGGTCCCGGCCTCTTGCCGTTTTAGCGCTTTCCTCATAATATTTTTTTTTTTTTTGAGAAGATCGACCACTGGCCGTCCTCTGGCGAGACCGCAAATGCCAATACCTCTCGTGTTTCTGCCCTCCACACGCCGTAGGGAGGCCGCCTGACGTGGAAATAAGGAAGCGGCGCCTGGTCGCGATTCTTCGTTTTACTCGAGTGTCTGAGCCTTTTGGACGTTTATGATAAATGGATTTCGTTGTCATTTTTCGTAAAAGTTTGCAAACGCTTTCCACTTTCCATGCTTACAATCCCTCTTTACGATGCAGAAGATCTGAGTATGTCTCACCCCTTCCCCCCTCTTCCTTGCCCTTTAGATTTGCGACCATATGGTCCGGCGTCCTTGGTCCCCGTACTATCTTTTTTTAAGGTGAAGTTATGACTTTCGCATCCTTACGCAACTTATTGAGATAGGGGTGAATTAGTAGATTTCTCCTGCCCGGACTTCGGCTATGGAGACATCACGTACAGGCAATGCGTGTCCCCCAGCCCTCCCGCGTTAAACGCTACCAATGGTTTTTTTACTCGATCGTATAATTCTTCCCGCTAGCCTCGCACTTACGAAGATGCTAAGAAGGTTCCTCCTTTTCGTTTTAGCTTCTGTTCTTCGTGTTCGCTAGCAACGACAGACTTTTCGATGTCCCCCATCCTTCTTTCCACTTCTTATTTCTGACATAGAAAGGAAGGAGCAGGCCGAGTCTCTCTGCCGCGCGAGCCTTCTGCCCTGATGCTTTTGAGCAGCGCGAAAGTGGCGGTTTTTTCTTTGGCCTGAGTATGACGATCATACTATACTTAGATGCTTACCTTCCGGCATGCGGCCAAAACGGAAGGCCAAGCTCTCGCGCGCCCCCCCCCCCACTCCTTTTTTTTATATGATGAGGCTAGAAAAACGAAGACATCATGTCGGACAGCGATTCCCTCTCGGCAGCCTAACCCCGCCTTAGAGAGTAGTCTCTTCCGTTTTTCCTTGACAATCTCCACGAAAAGTAGATGTTTTGTTTTTTGGCGACCTCTCTTGGACGTTATTAAAACGCTGAAAGCCGAGGGATGCTTCCCTTTTGCGTCGAGAAGAAACGGCGAGAGTCACAACGCCCGACACGGAGGACGCGCGGATTTCTACACTCTTTCGCCGCTCTGCACTCAGATTTAAAAGTTCTCCTGTCCCTTTCTTTCGATACTCCCCCCCTCCAGACTCTATACCACCACGGCTGCACACGTCTCCCTTCCTCTCTCCTTCGAACCTTTTCTTTCCTCCTGGTAGTATAAGTATGGTGACTAAAGTTTGACACTCATAGTCTTTCCCTCTTTTTTCCTTTGATCTATGACCCCATGTTGCGGTAGCGCCACCCCATCTAGAACTCCCCCCTGCCCTTCCCCCTCTTTTTCTCTACCCTCCTCATGACCAAAGGTAGAAGGAGGCAGTTTATAGCAGACGTCCCTAGGTCAACTTCGAATAAAAGTTTCTAAGACCCCACGGAAAGTTAGTCCCTCCCCCCCTTCCCTTCCTTTCCTTTTTTCCTCCCTCAGAACCCGCCGTCACGTCGGCAACCGATCTCCCAAGATGTCTTCTTGCGGCCTCCCTGTTGTCTATTTCAACCATTTGGTCGGGTCGGCGTCTGTCTTTTCCCTTCTTTTGGCATTTTGTGCCTCTCGATATCGAATTTCCTTGCGGGCCCTTTTTTTCTGGGTGACTTTTTTTTGCTGATGTAGCCGGTGATAGGGCGAATTCCTCTTAGTCACTATCCTTTTTTCGCCTCGTATGTGAGTGTAGGAAGGGATGTCCCATCCACTCTAATTTGAAAACATCAGTTGCTGAAGTATATTCTACTTTTCTCTTCCGATTTTTCTCGTCCCTTCTCGTTATGTGACGTGTAGAGATGGATACTCTCCATCCTTCCCCCTCTGCAGGCTAACTTGGCTCGGTTAGGATATTTCCCAAGATGTCCCCTCCGAACCCCCCCCTTCTATTGTGCGCCATCTCCATCATCTGGATGTGGTGTCCCCTTGTCGGATTCGTTGGCCCTTTGCGAGTCCCCCCTTCTTGGCGATGATCTAATCATTTCTCTCCTCCCCGTTTTTTTTTTTAGAGCTGCTTCTGAAAATACCGATGAGCTTAGCCCCCCGAATTCTGTACCCCATCTTCAGTCCATAATGTTTACTTCTTCTGACCCCCACCCTTGCTTCAAAATGATTGAAGAGAACGAGAGAAGCTGGTCATCTCCCTCCTCGCCCTGTGGATTCCTCGAAAAAGCAGAACGTCCAGAAGGAGCGGTATAAATGAAACTCGGCGAGCGTTTCAGAGCCCAGGGCAGGAGATTAAGACCCCCTTGACGTGGTGGGTCCGACGCCTGGGTTGGAGATGCGCGGATTTTTGGACAGGATACTCCCCCCCCATCCCTCCCGAGGACCGCGTCCTTTTCCGAGGATCTAACGCCTCCAAAGCGCCTCTCTTCCCCCAGAAAAAAAGGTGCCTTCCCAGGCTATAGAGTACACAGCAAGTAAGTCTAAGTAGTATTCTCTCAACAAAAAAACCAGAAACCCCTTCACCCCCATGGTTTCTCTATGTTAATAGTAAGCACTTGGAGGGTTCCTCGGGTTCTTATGTAGAGATTTTCTGCGAAGACTAGGGAGGGTTCCCCTCTTTAGTCCCTCTGTGGATGTGCGATAACTTCAGTTCCTCTGGAGGGGCTCGGCGGAACCTTGGAACCCTCCCTGTCTTCTTATTCTTGAGATCATTTCTCCTTTTTTCTCCCTGCCTTCTGTGAGTAACTTGAGTCCGGTCTTTTCTCCCATTCTTTAGCCGTCTTCTTTTAGAACCACGGTCGATTCAAACCACCCCGCCGTCCTCTCATTTCAACCTTATTGGAAACAGAACCTATTTAGAAAAGGAACCGTTTTCTTTTCCATTCTTCCTCCTCTCTCCGGCGACGGCGCGGCCATGCGGGATTAGATGCTTGCCCTAGATCGAAATCCTCCTTTACGTGCCTTCCCCTTGTTCAGCTGACGAGACCTCTCGTTAGTCCCTCCCTCCCTTTTATACTCCGCCTCCGCCAGCAAGGGTTACCCTTGTACTAACGGCTTGAAAAGGCGTCTCCTCCCATCGCCTGAGTTATGCTGGTTCAGATGCTTCAGATATAGAATTTGGCTTTTTTCCTGATTTTCCTCCCTCTTCATAACTTGAGGAATTCTGAGCTCGCATCCTCTCTTTCGGTCAGGATGAGGATTGGTCGTCTTCTAATCTTTTTCAAACCTTTATGTTCGCGCCCCTAGAGACTCGGCCTAGCTCTTGTTCCTCTTCAAGGCCTTCAAGAGAGAGAAGATCCCTCTCGTAAGATAGTACACCTAAAGCACTTTTTCTCACTTCCTGCGCATCCAACATTATTATTGTTTAGATAGACCAGACGAGACCGCACGCTTTGCTCCGGCCGTTATGTCTCTACTATACACCCCATGCCTTATGGTGGCATTAGAATCCTTTCCTTTTTTCTCAGAACATCCTCCAAGTGAAGCACTCCCCTTACCCCTACCCCGGCTCTGTCTCCCGCGTTTAAGTTTTTAGACCGACTCGTAAGTTCTAGGCTCACGACAACAGGTATTTCGCCGGTCCTTTCCCTTTGCTCCCCCCTCCCTTCGAAGAAGGTAGAGTGATCCACATCCACCGCGAGGCTTCTGGAATAGGACTAAGGCACGAAACCCTCTCTCTCCTTTCCTTTTCGTCCACGACGACCAGGCCCTTTAAGGAGAGCGTGTTCTTTAGTAAAGAGACCTTCCTCCCCCCCCTTCGTCAATACAGGAAAAGATAGTCTGAGGTGAGACCTAACTCGTCCGTTCTTCATGGCTGCATTTACGGTTATATCCACTTTTTTCCTTCCTGAAAGCGACAAAAACATGGCTTCCTACCCTTCCCACCTCTTAAGAGCCCCCTCTTCGAGTTTCCTGAACTTGACCTCACGCCTTGCTCCCCTCCTGCCCTCTCCTCCTCGTGTAGCAGTTTTCTGCGGCAGTACATGAGCGTCCCTTTTCGTGGCCAGCTTGCCCCCTTTCGTTCTTGCTTTTATTAGGCTAGGTCGAGGAGG
>Ga0179593_1562637_pt1 | contig 11134 bp, 12 predicted proteins | sample CZODoug2_1_08_16_FD_185931 | JGI IMG/M metagenome (GOLD analysis project Ga0179593, IMG submission 185931) | Vadose zone soil fungal communities from Angelo Coast Range Reserve, California, USA - CZODoug2_1_08_16fungal (PacBio error correction) | ecosystem: Environmental > Terrestrial > Soil >... | reverse complement strand
TCAAACATTACCAAAACGTTTGTGGCTCCCCCCCAGTCCTGGATTCCGCATTGCCCCCTTTTTTTCCCCCCATACAGCCACGAGTCAGTGAATCCCCCTCCCCATTAATTCTTGATCAATTATTTAGTCCTTCCCCCCTCGTTATAAGAGATATAGTTTCAACCATGCAGTTCGAGATGCTCCCGAGAGCAAAGAACTTTCCAAAGGCCTGGGTCGGGCGATTCCTCTTTCCCCAAGTAGCATTTTTAAGCGGTTTTTTAATTGGGTGAGAGCACACCCATTTTCCCCTTCTCTACCCCCCCTGACATCGCTACTGCACCAAGTCCCCCCACAACTGCACCTCCGCGCTATCCCCCAGGACATCCTCACACTAATTGGTGAGTAGAGACCCGCCTCCTTTGAAGACCCCCCCGCCCCCGCAATCTAGTGCAACAACTCCAAACCCCCCCCTATCGTCCCTCTTCGTTCTTCCTCTGGAGTGGTCCTCTCTTTTCCATATATGTCTGGAGCCCCTCCCCAGAAAGTGTTCATCTCCTTCCCAGTTTTTCTCTCTTTTTTTAGTCGAAGCGGATTTGCCCCCTCTTTATCTCCCGTCCTTTTAATCTTCTTTCTCCCTCCAGTTAAGTCTGTGGCTCCCCCTGCCGAAGGTCCTTTTTTCCCCCCCCAAGCACATCGTCCTTTTTTTTTTCCTTTTTAGCCGATGTGCACCTGAAGCCCCCGCGTCGCTTTTCTCCCTCTCATAACGCTCCTCACCACTCGTTCAAATTTCTTCTTCGTCCCCGTTCGGTAGACTTTCCGTCCTTGGTCGTGCCTTCCCGGTCCCCTATTTTTGGGCGCGCTCACCGTCCCAGAAAAGAGCCCACTTTTGAGCGGCCCAATTCCTTAAAGGGACGTTTGCCGGCTTTCCAAGAATGCCCCCCATTCTGGGCTCTCTGCCGCGCCAAAAGGAGAGATCTCTTCGATCCCTTTTCCTGCTGAACAGCCCCCCCTCCCTCTTTTCTGAGGATTAAGAAACTTCTCCATTAAGTTGAACTCCATTTCCGTCCCCCCTTTTTCACGGCTATACAGGTTTCATGGGTAGCCACCTGAATCTTTTTTCCTCTCCCACCTCCTCAGACTGAGATGGCGATCCCCAACTTTCTTTCCCTTTTGAAGAATGGCCCCGTCCTGACTACTGTATGTAAAGTTTTTCCTCTTTGGCCGCGTTCTTTTTGCCCCCCCCATACGCCCTGTCTCCCCCAGCTAGCCTTTCCCCTCGCCACTCCCTGTCCTGTGACCACCATCACTCCGCCAGTCGATCCCTCTTCAGAAGCATTTTGAGACATTGCCCTTACTTTTCACCCGACGACAGTGGCCCTGCATCCCTCCTTTCCCGCCGACCCCTTCTCCCCCCAGCACGAACAATTTACGATTCCCTTGCACTCTTTCGCGACCCTTCCATGTGACCTTAATTTTCATCTTCTCGCGCCCTCTTTTTATCCTTTCCCGAAGGAAGCCCCTTAAAGTTTCGCGCAAGCCAGCAGAAGTCACCCCATCCGAATTACATAGATGTCAGAGAATTACGACTCCCTTTTTTTAAGTGTGTCTTCCCGGTTGAACGTACTTCGATGACGCGTCCCCCAGGGCCTTTTTTCTTCCTCGCTTCCCCCCTTCGCGCAGGAACTCTCCAAAGCCGGCTTTTTTCCGTCACTCTTACTGGCTTATTTTTTTTTTTCTGCGCCTGTTTTCTCGCTAAAGAATGAGATGCCTTTTCCTTCGTACCTCTTCTTAAATAATAAGATCCCTTCCCTTTGTGATGTCCTGCCGGTTTCCCTAACCTTTGCATTTTACACCCAGCTTTTTTGACCAGTGGTGTCCTGGTTTTAACGCTGTCTTTTGCATTTCCCGAGTTCTATTTTCCTTCCCTTCTTTTTTTTTTTGTCTGATCGGATTCTTCTTCCTGTTTCCCCCCCCCCCTCAAATGTTCAACCCCTTCACGCGCTTCTAGGAAACTATGTTCCCCCATCCTTGGGTGTCCTCTTTTGGGGAAACTTCGGGAGCATTTTCCCCCTAACTGAACTCTCCTTCAGCGCTACAACCTCCTGCTTCCCACTCCCCATTGCTCGCCTTCTTTCGCGCAAAGCCCTTTCAGGAGTACCATATTTTCGTGCTAGACTCGGTGCTTTGGCAATGTTTCTGACACGCGAAGTTTTCCTTCCTTTAAGAACCGCCCCTTTTCTGCAACGCTCCCTGTGTTCTAAGAGAAGACCACTCCCACCCCTGCTGACCCTGGGAAGCGCTTTGGTCGATGTCCTGTCCCTTTTTCATGTGCTGCTGTAGAGAAATTTCGGTTCCTTTTGTAGTTTGCATCTGACGGAGACTCGAAACTCTCTCTCGAAATTTTCTTTCGGAGAGTGTCTCACTTGATGCCCTTCTGCGGAAAGTTCGTCTGGCCCCTTGGGAGTGGCTTCCTTCTTTTGCCCATTTGGTTTTTCCTAGAAGGTTTTTCCCCTCGAGTTCCCGCAACATGCTTACAATACTACAGTCCTTCGGCTCTTTTTCTTTTTTCAGCCTTTCGCTCTGGCATGCGCGTCGCGTTTCCCCTGACGGATGGCCCTCCTCCCCGCTGCCAATCTGAACGGTCAATGCACCTGGCTTCTTCTTTAGGGCCTCAAACCTCTGGCAATGGTTGATGACACTCTTTTCCTTCGCTTTTTCTGGGGTCCTCCCCTTCTTGGGGTCCCCGGGAGCGAGGGATCTTTGCTGTGCGGACGACGGTTTCTGACTTTTAACATTCGAGAACGTGGGCCTCTCCCCTTATTCTGGGCCTCAGCCTAAGTGGCTCCCCCGATCCCCCCCCCACGCTCCCCTTTCTTTCTGCGGCGATTTTCAGCCCAGATTGATGACTCTGCTTTCTTTAAGCTCCTCTGGACCGGCGAGTTTCAGCTCGATGAAAAGTTGTCTACGTCTTCCTCTTGCCTTTTCCCAAATTCTGAAACAGTTGTTCCCCCCGTCAGGCTTTGAACTCCTCAATTTCTCGGGATACGTACTATTTTTCCCCCTTTGCAGGCCTCAATGTGAACGACAATTTCCTGTCTTGACTTCTTTTCTTTCCGTACGCCCTTGTTCCTTTCAACTCTCTAACGTGATTTTTCCCCCCCCCTCCACATCCTTGCGTGGCTGTCCCCCATACCAGGACCTTCGGTTTTTATTGATACAGGACAATTAACTTCCTGTTTTCTTCGGGGGAGACCATCCCAAAGCCCTTCCCTTCACTGGCCGGGTTTCCCTCTTTTTCTTCTGAGCCGCTGAAAAACTTCTCCTTTTTTTGACCCAATTTTGTTTTTCTGTTCGCGGAATATGCCACTCCCGTTAGTACCCACTCCTGAGCAAGAATAATTTTTTTCTTTCCTTTGGTTTTTAGGTGATTGCACTCATTATTTTTCTTTTTATTAGAGGACTGGCTCAAGGGTGATCCGCCCCCCCCAGAGATTGGTTCTCTTACTTCGTTCCCCAGCTTTCCTTCGGAATGTGGAGATGGTGCTTCAGTCTTCCTATTATTGGTGCATGTTTAGGTTGATGTTTGTTTCCCCCTTCATGTCCTTCTTCCTCTCCAATGATCTATCGGAATTTACCCGAGAAGAATCCCGCCATGCATCCCCCCTTCCCCTCGATAGCGTTCCTTTTGCTATGTTCTCCGATTACCGCTTTTAGACTCTGTTAGTATAAGTCACGTATTTGACTCTCTTTAGTGTCTATAGACCTCTGAGTAGTTGTAGAGTAAGTCTCCCCCTTTTCTGAGTGGAATACGGCTCACACCTGCGTTGGTAATTGAATCTCTCTTCCCTCCCCCCTCCCCTCCCTTTTTTTTCTGTTGTTTGATTTTCTTCTCTCAAATTTACCACAACCCTTTTGTTCAGGAAGGGATTTTCTCCTAGACATCCGTTTTTCCTATCTCTTTCAGGTTGATCATTTTTCAACCAGGAGTGTCCTATGAAGTAGGAGCGCCCCCTTATGGTCCCTTCCCTTTTTTACCGCGCTGAGGGCCCCCTCAGGAGAGCGGACCCTTTCTCCACCTGAAGTAAAGGTCCCTTTTGGGTTTTTTTCCTTTATGCCTACCGACCAGAATTTTTCTATTTTTCATTTTGCAGGTCAATCCAAAGACTCCATGATTCACCCAAGCTTTCGCCCTCTCGCCACTCCCCCTCCCCCCCCCCTTTCGCCCGGTTTCGTTAACCACTTCCCTTAAGGACAAATCATTCTTTTTGTTTTTACCCCCTTTCCCCACGTCTAAGAGACCCCCCTTCCCCGTCCACCTTTGAGATGCCAACCGCCCAACCCCCACCTCAGCAATGATTTACGTTCCTCTTCTTTTTTCGGTCTATTTTTTTTCTCGACCTTTTGCGAAGGTAACCGAAGACCCTTTGTAAGCCTCTCGTTTTTTTAGAGTTTGGCGTCCCATTCGAATTGATTGCCTCCTTCCTCGCAAAGGTAAGGGTCTTTTTGGTCTGTCCTTCCGCCCTGGATTACATGCTATCCCTACCTGCGCATTTCATGGTGCAACTAACACAAGCCCCCCATGATTTTTCCACCGTAGAATTGTCACATGCCGCCGCTTCTGACTGTTCTGCCATTAAATGCGAACTTTTGTAAACCCCGTTTCCCCCCTGCCCCTCGGTATTCGCCGTTCTCTCGAATTCTGTTGCCAACATCGGCTTTGCATCCGTTCCCAAAATCTTGGGCTCCGGGTTCACGCCGAACCGTCCTGTCCCCCACTTTCATGTCTTCTCGAAAGGCGAATGTCCTTGGTTTACAGTGCGCGTCCATCATAAGACCCTCCTCTGGGAGCGCTTCCTGACCCCCTCCCACAAAAGGAGAGATTCATCGACTCCACATGATGCATGCCAGTTCTACTGGCCTGATTATACTCCAAGGTAGTCATGAATGTTCAAACTCCCTCACCGCCCCCTCCTTCCGTCACACCAGACAGCCCCGTCTTTCCTTCATGGGTACCTCCAATAGCCGGTCGCTCCACACGCCCACTATGAGCTGGGCCCCTTCTACACAGGAAATTGCAGTTTTTCCTTTATTTACCCCGACTCTTTAGGTAAATGGTAACTGGCCCGCATTTTTATCCGGGAGAGCCGATAGCGAGTCCTCCCCCCAGCGAGACATGGCATTCTTTTTGATTCTTTCCAGCGGATCGACTGTATTCCTATAGACCCTCGCCATCATTCCAAGCCCATGAGCGGAACCCTGGGCCCCCATCTTGAATTCCGTCCACCTTTTACAGAACTCTTACCCTCGTAAGACAACTTTTTTTTTTCCTTCGCGAGCAATCTTGCACCAAAGTAGATACCCTTAGACCTCCCCTTCTTCCCGTACGGACAGAGACAGACTCTTTCTCTTTAGACAGCCAGATTAGGAACAGCTCGAATGCCCATCATTACATCCGTCTTCTTTTTCACGTAGTTTTTCGTTCAAAAAAGGTTTTTCCCCTTTTCCGATTAGAAATAGTTTCTCTGCCGAGGACCCCTTTAGGTATTAATGTGACAGATGCAACCCTTCGCATGAAGGCAAAATTGACCCCTTTAATTTCGCTTCTCTCAGAAGGATGGTCCATGGTTACGGGCCTGGTAGGCCCCTCATGCTGAGCCTTTTGGGCTTGGTCGTCCCTATGGTTCTAAGACTTCCTCCGATCTCTTTTTCTAGTTCTGATGAGGAGAGCCCCGGTATTTGACTAACAACTCTGGGGTGACCAAAGATGGCCCCCCCATTCATTTTTTTTTTTACCGTTGGGTGGCATCCTTTCCCTCTCTCCCTTTTACCCCCCCATCCTTTTTTTCTTTTTTCTCTAGATCTTGCATGCATTCCACCTTTCCCCCCTGGGAAAACCCCCTTCAGAGAAATCTCCACATCGTGTTGTACCCTCTTCCCTTTTTCGGAACACAGTACTCTCCCCGATGGTCCCCCCTCCACCTGCCCTCTTTGATGATGCTCCGCTAAAACAGATTCGCCACCAACCCCCCTCCAACCGGCGCCATATGTCGCGCCGCAGGCACCGGCCGTAACTCCCATAAGGTTATGTAGGACTCCCTTTCTTTCCTTAAGTACTTTGGCCAGAAGGCAAGCTACCCGTTGAAAGCCACTGGTTCTTATCGAACGACTCCCCTGGGTTCTACTCCCTTCAGCACCGTTCCTCCTTCCAAGACTATTACGTCCTTTGCTCTAATATGGGCCTGTTTTTTGTTGTCCTGCCTGATGGCCTGCTCGCAGTATTTGATGCTGAGCGATTCACGGCGATCCGAGATCACCATTAGTCTTCCTTCTGTGCTATAGTTAGGACGGACCTGCGCAGTTACTGGGCCTAATGCACGTTGCTCAAGAATTTGTTTGCGGCTTGGATTTCCTTCGGTTGCACCGTGTTTTCAGGCTGACGCTCCATGGGGCGTCACTTTAGGCACACTTCCTGTTCCATAATCTTCGTTTTCAGTGCCATTTACGTGCTGCCTTGCCATGTCTGATGCCTGATTTCACCTCGGGGCCAACCTTCCCTGGTATTCCCTTCTCAGGGGGGAGGCCAGCAACGCTCCCGATAGCCCCAGATTGCCCACCCCCGTCTGTTTCTGATGGTTGCGCTCCCGTCTACCTTTCTTTTCCCAGGGATTTCCTGCCTTCGATCGGGCGCCTGAGCCCTTAGTTCGGGACGTTTTTTTTTTATTTTTCACCGATAGCAACCCGTCGGTATCCTCCTTGCCTCTTCTGTTTTAATATTCCCGTGTTATCGATTTTTGACTTTTTCTTGTTCCTTTGTGCCCCCTTGATTACGATTGGCTTGCCTTTGACGTTTGCGTTTCTGCTACCCCGGCCGACTCGTTCGCACAAGTAGGACGTCGTTTTCAACGGATCGTCCCCAAAATACTTTTGTTCGTCCCCCCCGGCACGCCCGACTTTTTCAATTTGACTCCCCTTCTTACTGCCTTCGGGCCTGAGAATGTGAAGAAATTTTGTTTTAGAGCTTCTTTACTCTTCCCAGTCGCGTGGGTCCGGTCATTCCCTAGGCTCAGTGCTTTACGAAATAATTGTTTGGTGATGGGGATTGCCCAAAACCAGCCCTTGACAGACGTTTCTAAATCAATCCGGTCTTCACGGTAGGATGTCACCAGACCCACGACTTTCCCGCCTGGAGATGGCCCATGCGGGGCCACTCTTCGACTGCGGGCCCACGCTCGAAAACCCTGGTAATTTCTGGCTGACCCACTTTCTCCGGTCCCAGGCCCTCAGACATATTCCCCATAGTCGACTAAACCGCAATCCCTCCTCCCAACCCCCCCTCTATCGCCCTCCCCCCCTCGTACCACGGTACCTTTCCTTTCTCCTTCTGGTTGGTTTTTTCTTCAATTATTTGCCGAGGGGCTCTTCGTCAGCCCCCCTTTTTTAAGCTGTTTTTTCTAGAATCCATCTTGGTCTGAGGATTATTTGGGAGCACAGCAGGCGTCCCCTTGGTTCTGCTCGAGTAGAACGATTGTGGTGTTTCTTTTCTTCTGCTTTCGTCCCCCTACCTGTCTTCAAAATGCTCGGTCATTCTCCGCCTTTGTCGCCTTTCAATTTGATCGCGGTAATCTCTTCATTCTTTTGCAACCGTTAGGAACCCTATTGTCTCTCGTCACGAGGTGAGCCTTTTCGTTCGATCTCCATGAACTTAGCCGAGGAGCCACACGTTGTTTTCCTCTTCGGCCCCCAACCCACCCCAAGTTCTTTGGTTAATTTCCTTTTTTCTCTCCCCCGTGTTTTTCTTTTGAGAGACAACCCCGCAGTTGTGGATCCCTAATTCTTCTCCTGCCCCCCCCCCCCACGGTACGTTCTTCAGGGAGGCTTCTCTCGCCTAGGATCTCCTTGACGCTACTACATAGGGTTTTCTCTTTAGCGGGCAAAGCTTCTGTTACCGCGAGCACCGATCGTCCCTTCGGATGGGGCGTAGCATGATTCCTCACTATTTTTCCGGCAAGTGCTTGGTGAGCGCCACCCATGCCACTTTGATCAACTATCCGTGGATCCGTCTCCCCCCCTCCTCAACTCCCGCTATCTAACCAAATGTCTCAGACCATCTTTTTTGTCCCCCACCCGGACCGTCTAGATCTTCCCCTCCCCCATCGTGTGCCAAAAACTCCAAACCCCCCAACGCGTAGAAATTATTACGTGGTCGACGGAGTTCAATCTTGTCTTGCGAAGTGCCCACTCCTCAACTGGGTGAACTCTCCCAGTTTTTCGAGAGTTTCTCCGCCTGCAGATCTGTTCCGCGGGGTCCCAACCGGTAATGTATGTTGGTTTTTCCTTTCCCCAGCTGACTTATACAATGTCTTTACCGTCCGCCGAGTTGCTGTCTATCCCTTCACAGCTTGCTTCCGTAAATACTCCCCGAGGTCCCTTCCTCCCATCTTCTCTGTTGGGCTGAGCCTTCACCTCGGCAATTAGTTCACATGGCGGCCCTTCCAGCTTTTGTTTGTCTATTCCACAGTTTTTCCCTTCTGCGGCGTATGGCTGTGGCCGACTCCACCCCCCACTTTGGTCGTCCGAACCCCTACGTCCTTTTCCCCCTCGGCGAGGACTTGTTCAAACTGTTTCACGTGCCGTTCACTTTCCGCCTCAGCAATCTCGGGGTGAGCTCGCATTAGACACCTTTACATTAAATAGATGTCTGGCCTCCGGCCCCCCCAACCTGCTTTTCATACCGCCCGTAGAACTTCCCGTCAGACCTCACACCTTTTATCCACGCGTCGTTTTTATCAGGGATACCAAGAGTCGTATCCGCCCCCTTATCAAAGAGAACCTCTGGCGAAAGTTCCCTCACGAGTTGATCGCCTGCGACCCCCTTACCCGGGTCGATTTGAACGTTCCCCCATACTGGGAGCGATTTTTCCTCGAACCTCGACATGGAACAACCAGAACCCGCCCCCTTCAGTAGAATTGCTCGTGTTTTATTACCATCATGCGTAAAAGGTTTTTTCAACCCAGGCCAGCAAAAAGCATGTGCCGCGCAAGGAGGCTCCTCTTTTCTTAAGACAGGACCCTTTCTCCTTCCCCGTCGTCGAGAAAGCCCCCCCCAGGGCGACATTTTTCTCGCGTTTCTGCAGCCGCGCCCCTGCAATCGCCCTTATTTAAAATCCTCCGTTTTACAAGAGATCCCAACCTACCAGCAGCGTTAAGAGTCGTTCCCTCCTTTGAACCGTTACGGTCTTTCCTTGCTCGATAAGCTTGACCCAGGGCGTTTTTTACTTTGGGCACATGCGTCTCCCACCCCAAGCATCTGCTTCAGCATATGGATGTGCTTATTTGAATAATCTTGAGAAGGAGTCGAGGTTCTTCAGGTCCCTCCTTATGAGCTTCCCCGTGGAATTGGTTATCCTTTTTTTTCCCGAGCCAATTTGACCGTGGAGGAGACACCCACGTGACCCTTTGTCTTCCCTTGGAAGGCTTTTCCTTCAGCTTTGAAGACTCCTTCTCTTTTTCATCCGCCTTGGGTTTTGATTCCCCTACGGCCTGAATTCACTTGACCCCCTGTAAAAACTCCCCTCTCCTTTCCGCCCTGTTCGTGGCCTAATACACTTCTTGTTGAAAAACGTTTCGTCTCCCTTCCCCTACCCGGCGCTATTGATGATTTCCTCCCTGCTAGAACACCCCCCCCCTGCCCGATGATGTTCGCACTCCAGGTGTAACCATCCTAAGGCTTCGTGAAATAAAGGTGCTTGTGCCCTTCAGACAACCCTTTTGGCAGGGTACAATAAACAACCTACCTTTTCTGAGTCAGGCTTTTTTTCTCGAGCACCCCTTTTTAACATGCCCGAAGGTTTTTCCAATCATTAGGAAAGCCTGATGCTTATTATAGATGCTGTTCTTTTTGCCCCCGCTAACCGTGATTGATGGATGTTAGTTCCCGTGAATAACGTCCTGACCCTAGCAACATCCCTCCCTGGTGGGGGTCGAGGATCCTTCTGAGACCTTTACTGGCTTAATTTGTGCTGCCTACTTCGCCTTCGCCAGTATATCCCCTTTTCTACAGGGTGTTTACCATCGAGAATTGTTGAACCTTCTCCCCCACATCGGATTGCACTTCGCTTCTTTTACCTTGTTCCACTTCCCCGATGATGTCAATTGCTCTTAGAGGGCCCTCTGAACGATGAAAGCCATTCGTCCCCCCTTTCAAAGTTCCAATCGTTGTGTTCCGGGTCGTTCCCCTCCCCAAGTCGGGACAATGGTTTTTTCTCCCATCCTTGACCCTTCGTGGTGTTTGACTCTCCCTCTTCTGTACCTGATAAACCCCCCCCGTATTTTTTCTAGGAGTGCGGACACTCCTTTTCTCCTTTTTTTTCCCCCCTAGCGACTTTAGTATAATCCGGCCCGTTGCTGTTTGCAAGTTTCCTCTCGATTTTACCTGGTGTGGATTAGGCCTTTTTCCTACGATTTATATTTGTTTTTCTAGAGGCAATCAAGGTGGAAGGCCTTACAAGTTCCTACCTATTCTCGATTTCCGGTCGGTGACTTTCCCTCGCGCCCCCCCCCCCTCATTTTTTTTTGGACTTCTGCACGCCCCCCCTATTTTCCCCCAGGAATTCTACCGGTTAAGAGTGGGCCGCCATTCTTGTGTCCCCCAGAAACTTTTCGGGTTCCTCTTCGCAGTATCTGCTGGGGGTATTCCCCTTTTTCTTATTCTTACTTTTTGTCTGCCCCCTAACAGGCTTCGGCTTCGTGATAAAGGACACTGAGGGATGGTTCTTTTTTAGACCCAGCAAGTTACCTCCTTTCTCGGTACAGGGGGCCTGCTTCCTACACCTTTGCCCGCCCTGACCTTCTCGTCGGGCGACCCTTTTTGCTTTTCTTCCGTTTTTCGCAGACATTGTCCTCCCCCCCCCGAGACTTCCACGGAACGATAACTCTGGGTGGTTTTCGACTTTTGCTCATATTGCTGACTCATTCGCTTCCCCTTTCTTTCCTGTTGTCGTTTGCACAATTTTCTTTCCTTTTGCCTGGAGAAAGAGGCCGTTTCCATTGTGCGATCTTTTTAGTATTTTCTGCATGATGCTTTTCTTGGATCCAGTTACTGCTTGCTTTTTCAAATGACCGGAATTGAAGGACCTTCCTACGGTTCGCTAATGTC
>Ga0179593_1483878_pt1 | contig 11134 bp, 7 predicted proteins | sample CZODoug2_1_08_16_FD_185931 | JGI IMG/M metagenome (GOLD analysis project Ga0179593, IMG submission 185931) | Vadose zone soil fungal communities from Angelo Coast Range Reserve, California, USA - CZODoug2_1_08_16fungal (PacBio error correction) | ecosystem: Environmental > Terrestrial > Soil >... | reverse complement strand
TGGCAGTTACTTTCCCCCCAGAATTTTGAGGGGACGGAGGATGGCTTTCCAAGTCGCCCTGAGCTTTTCTTCTAGCCCTTTCTTAAAGGTCCCTTTCCCCGATATGGAACACGGTCTTCTTGCCGGGTCCCCGGGTCACCCCCACTCCTCCCCTTCAGATCATGGATTTTGACTCGATTCTCCACGCCTTTGTCCCCTTCTAGCTCAACCCACAAATCCTTTCCTTTTTAGCCCGCTAGGTCCCTTCCCTGAGTCATGCCTATTATGTTAGATCCAAATAACGACTGACTACCCCCCAACACGTCCCCGATGACCCCGATGCTTGCAGGGAGCTCTGCACCAGAGGGCCGACCCTTTTTTTTTCTGTTCCAAGCCCCGGTAACTCCCATCCATGCTTCTCAACATTTTTCTTCCTTTTTAGTCGCAAATCTTTTCTCTATGTCCCCCTTAGGTCGGTGGCATGTTAATGGTCCTTTTCCTCAGGGCTTAAAGGCAGCTCTTTTCTAATACTCCATTGGAATCATTCCTTAACCGCCCAAGTTCTCTTCCTTATGTCCCCCCCCTCCCACCCCCAGACATGGAGGTTCTTCAGTTTGTGAAACTTTGCATAAGTCGCCCCCCCCACCTCCCTTCCTCCCAACCCACTTTTTTGTTAACAGTAGATCTCGCCCCCAAGGAGTTTGTTTGGAACCATCTGAGGCGCTTAGGCGTTTTTCTCTTACTTGTCTTTTTGTGCATTCTATGCTGCACTGCCCCCTTCCTTGATTTTAAGCCCCCGGTCCCTATGGGACGCCTGGTCAGGTATTCCTGCCGCTTCCCTTTTTGAACGCGACCCTCACTGCCCTCCCATCCCTCAGGCATATCTTTATTCGCTGCCCCTCTCGCCCAATCCTTTTCCCCTATTCGTCGTCCCAGACGAGTGCATCCTTCCCGAGGCCCTCCTTGCTCTATCCTTGCTGCCGGCCCTTCCCCCCCGCTCAATAACGGCAGAAGGCAGGCCTCCCATTTTCTCCCTCACCCCGCTGTGCACTCCCAGTTCCGTTTTTTGGAAATCCACAGGCCCTGACTTTTCTACCAATATAAGGCTATAATCCCACCTTGATGTCCTACGCAGACATGGCGGTCTCAGTCCCAGTTTCTCCCGCCGTCCGTGGAGGTCTTAGTTTCCCCCCCCTCAGTGAGTTTTTACACTGATGCCTTCCATGTTTGTCACCGATACCCTTTTCTTCTTTAGTCACCTTCGCTGTTCCGCGATTACTTAACTTCCTAGGTCAATTCCCCCTTTTCCTACTTCCTCTGAAGTATCACCAACCTTCAACGTCCTGCTTTCTGGTTGAACGTCCCTTTTCATTTTTTCTAGAAGGTCGACGTAGCTCCCGTGTTCATGTCCTCTTACCCCCCTTAGTTAGCCCTTTCCTGTACTCCTTCCTCGATACTCGAACATGTTTCCGGATGTTTATGCCCGACCTTACTTTTTGCTCTCTTCCCCTTTTTGTAGCGGTCCCTTTTGAAAGCCCCCCCCCTAGGTCCGGTTCAGAGTTTTTCTCCGCTTGGTCCCCTCTTCGTCTAGTGCTCCCTTCTTCCCTTGTCATATCCGATGCTCCATCCACAGGACCCTTTTATCGTCCTTCAACAGGGGAGAAGGTCGTTTTCGACGCAACTAAAACAATATTCCTCCCTATTGTTGTCCTGTTCAACTCCTTGCTCTTTAGCCCTTTTTTACCAAGAATTTATTCACATCCATTTAGACCCTGAGTCTGTTTTCTTTCTCTTTTGTCGGCTTTCTTTTTCACCCCCCCTTTCCCTTCTGGCCTACAACCGGGGGGATACACCCCCTCCTTTACTTCAATTAGAAGGGCCGATCGGCGGTCCCCCCAGCTTAGCCCCTTCTCGGCCCTGCCGTGCCACAACATCTCGCTTTCATTACTTTTTTTTTCTCTCTCTTTTTTAGGTCATTCTCCTCGGCCCCCCCTGGTTAGCCTGTTGCTTTTAACGTACCTATCTCACCAGTTCTTTGACGTCAGAGAGTTCTACAACCCAGGGGTCCTTCCATGTTTTCCCTACATTTCCTTTTTTTCGTTGTTCCAACCCTTTTTTTTCCAATCTCTTCTCCTTTTCAAACCAAGGTTTTCATTTCCCTGGAGTATCCCCCCCCAGCGGATCTTTCCGGATTTTCAAAGTTCTCTAAAGGGAGCGTGGTTCGTGTGCTCCCAACGCTTTCTATGACACGCCTTGTCGGTTTCTTTTTACTCTGTCTCGTTCCTCACAGGTAAATGCTCCCTGTTCGCGCTTTCTTCTGTTATTCTCCCCTTTTCCCGAGTTTTGGCGCACCGCCTGTCATACTTCCGCCGTATTACCACCACTTAAATGTCTGATTTCCTGCTGATCTTTGCCATTTTTTTTCCTTTCCTATCGACTGATCTACCTAGCTCAGTTTCGTATGATTTCCCGTTGGCCAAGGTAAGCCCCGATTGTCCTACGTTCATTTTAACGTTGCCACGCTGTCCCCTTTCCCCACATAGCGTGAGTAGTATAACTCTCGCATTCTGTTTCCCCAATGGTGAAAGAAGCGTTCGCACGTCATGACCGAGGAGGGGTTGATTACTTTTTTTCCCCCAACCCCTTTTCTCTTTTTTTTTTCTGAAATGGACTTTTTTTTTCTAAAAGTTTGTTTTTCTTTTTTACCGTGGTCCCTTTATGACCTATCGGTCTGGCTCGGCGCTTGTCCACTGGGATTCATCGCCTTCTTCTGCTTCTCTCATTTGGGTAACTCGTGTACTGTGACATCCTAAGGTCATGAATGTTGAGGATTCTCTGATTATTCCGCGAGGTTCTTCATCGGCCAGCACCGGCGCCTGCCCCCTCTCTGTTTAGTCTTTAGTCCGTCAAAGGGGGACATATGAACTCTAATAGCGGCGTTTCAGATTTTGATGCCTTTTTCCGCGTTCTCCTCCACTTTATTTTGGGTCCTGTAGGGATTCGTCGCTATTAGTAGAGTCTCCTCTTCCTATGGTAATTTATGTGGCCCCGTCCGGCTCGCAAGGTCTCGAGGCCCACCTTGCGGCTCATAGTGATCGGCATGGCTCCCCTTTCTTTTGACTCTCTGGTGAACGTAATTGATACCTCCTTCCTCCGGCGCGGGCATCACGATGTTCGCCCACTGCTGTACCGACCGGTTCCGGATCGACCACCCCCCTCCTCAATCATGTCCCCGTTATTTTTCGATTCCGCGCCTTGCTACCCAAGGGTCAACGTCTTTTCTTTTCAGATGCCATGACTCCCTTCTTTTTTCCGTTCGTATGGACCCCCTTGAGTCTTTCCATGCCCCGGTACTTCCCCTGCCCCGAAAACATTTGTTCTTGATCTTGTGCACTGGAGCGAACCTTTGCCATCTTTGCTTCTTCTCTTCATTTACCTAAGCCCACTGATGCCTTTGTGAGGTTCAGAGGAGGCAGTCGCCTAGGTTTTCCCCAGTCCCTTTCGGTTCTCGGCTCTGTTTTTTTAGTTTCTTTTCTCTCCCCCTTCACCTTTTTGCGACAAGTGGAGCCTCGTTCTCAGGAGTGCAAGGCTACGTTTCGTCCCAGCCAGTCTCCGATCGTTAGGGGCAGTTTCACACGGGTGCCTTCTTTCCCCCCCCCCGACCTGAGTGATGGAGATACTCCTTTGAGAATCTACTTCCCTCGATGTCCCGGTCCTTATTGCGGGCACCCTCCTTCTCCTGCCACCCATTCGGTTTCACCCCTCTAGAGTCTTCCTTCCCCTTTCCCCTCCATATTTTTGAATTGCCTCTCTAGCGTCCGTTCCTTTAAATATCAGATACACTTCCAGGCGGTAGCTCGTTCCGGCCAGCTTGCTTTATTCGAAGTTTTTTTTAACGTCTCTGCACTGTGTCTCAGAGACCCCCGCTAAAGTCCGTTTTCCGTCTGGTTCTTTGCGTACGTTCCCACGGGTTCTACTTCCCGCTAACGCTTTCGCGGCTTCGACATGGCTGAGTGAGCACCCATCCGACTTGTCCCCCGGCTGAATACACCCCCCATTTTTCGTTCTGCCACTTATCCTCGGATTTCCCCTAAGTGAACTGCCCTCCCCCCCAAACGTTCCGAAAATTCGTTTGGCCTGGCTGCCTTTGCCCCTCACTGTCAGTTTTTTTCCTCCCCCTTTTGAGGAAGAATCAGCACGCAGGTTCTTCCTGTGAAGGCCCTTCCGGATTTCCACGATTGTGTTCTCTCATGGCCTTTTCCCACCAGGAATTTCATCCCCGGAATGCGCCCTTACCCACATCACCCTCCTGATTTACGCTCCCTTGGCCGACCTCTGACCTCTTTGACTTTCGTCTCAAGGGTGCTGGTCCCATATCCTATTATCCCCCCACAATTAATGGGAACAGTTTTTTTTGGGGTCTCCTGTGTGTCGCAGGTTTTAACCTCGTGACTTGCCGCCTCTTAATGTGAGTTCTAGTTTTTTTACCCCACTTGCTATCACAGGTACCCGTCCTCCGGTGAGGCAGCTCTGTACTCCGGGCCAGGAGTCCTGGCTTAGCGTCTTTTCCTTTTTCCAGAATGACCGTTCATTGAGGCCTTCTTTCACAATTACCCCCCCCGTTACAGTACCCGCGAGTATCTAAGAAACGCTTTAGGTCCCGCTGCATCTCCCTTCCCCTCATTTTCCCGAATGATTATCAGGTCCTTGTATTGTTCTCTTTGTAAAGTCCACGCAGTCGAATTTGCGCTAGGTGGGACTCACATGTTTCCGACTTTTCTTTTTGAAGTAACTTCCACAAGAAGGCCCTTTCAGAGCATGAAGGTGTAACCATTCAACTCGAGGAAAATAAAACTTTATCCCCTATTGCAGGACAGATGAGGACTTTCCAGTGCGCCTCCCTCTTGTTTGGAGCGCGGCTCCCCTTCCGATTTTCGTCAGATGAAGTGAAAGTTCTTTTACTACCCCCTTCAATGGATCCTAGTTTTCCAACATGAGAGCACGTCCAAGTCCTGTCCTGTTGATCATTTTAACGTGCCAGTTCCCAGGGGGACGAATTGCCGCACGTTGCGCCATTTGTGCTCCGCAAGTTCTTCTTGAGGACACCTGAATCCCCCTCAATTTCGATCTTCCTTAGCCCCCTTGCGACAAGCCTCACTCGTTCCTCTTATAGCCATCTTCTCCCCTTCGACTTACTTTCCCCTGATTCAGCATATTGTTCTTTCTTTTTTAGACAATTTCGTCAAGTTGTGAAATCGCGGGGACTCCGTCCCCGGAAAATCGGTGATCTTGTTATCCATACACGCGGGCTGGAGAACGAGCTAACATAGGGAGCCCGTTCCTGACTTTGCCCCCGCCATCCGTGCTCCCCCCCAGACACGGTCATGAGGTTCCTGCTTTTTCCTTTTTTTCCTGAGTGGCACTGCGTCCCCCAACGCTACTCCTTCTTTCTGGCCAATCCTTCCCCCCTTCTTCTCTGTTCAGACGGGTAGCCCCGCGAAACTGGTTGTGAGTGATCAACTCGCGTTCCTTTTTTGGTTTTAGACTACAACGTTGTTTGGATCCATTCGACTTTGGTCTACCCAATATCTTATTTTTCCGATCGGCTTGTTGCCAGACCCGCTGGCGACGTCGAATTGCCGACCCCCTCTCTATTTTTTGTGAGGACGCTTTTCCCCACTGTCCTCGCCGTATTGCGCTTTGTGACTTTGCCCCCGCGTATTCTTTCCCCTATTTTCTTTTTCCCCCCTGAGGGCGAGCTTGTCTCCCTTCAGACATGGTTTTTTCTCAAATAGTCCGTCCCCTCCTAGGTGACTCCACGAGTTGTCTCCATTGGGGTATTAGCGTTCACCGCGGACTTGTTTCTTTAAAATCCCCCAAGGGATGTGATCTTTTTGTCTTTTCGGCCCCTTTTCTCAAACTCACGCCTCCCCGGTTCTTTGAGCCCCTCGTTAGCGTCTTTTTGCCCCTGTCTTAAAGGGATAAATTCCCGGGGGGTTTGGGATACTTAGATTATGTTTTTCCCTTCTCCCCACGATAGACCCGCTTTTCCTTGCTTGCAAACACGTCAATGTCGCTCTTCTACGCACCTGATCGTTTCCATCGGGTAATCTCCTCCTCCGCGGGACCCTAATTTGACTTTCTTTTGGTGTCCGTGTCCGTAATCAATCTTGCTCCTATGGCTTCTTCCCCCCTCCCCAACTCTCTCAAAGACCTTCTCCCAATTGGGTCTCGCTTCGTGGGAGATTCCTGCAAGACCTGAGTCTCCTTGCGGTTTGTCCAACTTTTGGAACTTTTTTTTTTAATTCGAGGAGTGGATATCTTTGGATCGGCGAAAGTGGTGGTTCGTCCCAGAACAGGGTCCCGTCATTTTCGTAATCATGTGGCTTTGTGCACGTGGCGTCGCTCTCCCCGCCAAGCGGCGGGTGTTACATCTCCCCCTTTTTGCGTAACTGTTTTTTAGGAGGGTGACATCACCGTGCCCGCGTCTTTCCTTGGATGACTTGTTTTTATTTGATTTTCCGAGCCAAAGGTTGAACGGGTCGTCCCACTTCTGATGCTCTTCCCCCTTTGTCGTTACATTTCGTCCCTATTCCGTCTGTGTTACCCAGCCTTGCTTTGCGGCGGCTGATATGCCCGTGTACCTCATGCGAGGCTATCAAAATAGGACTGCGGCCGAGCGCCAGACTAGAAATTTGGCCCGTCGTGGTTCGTGTTTGCAAGCTGATCCTGGCCGCGCACTCGGCTCCGAGGAACCTACATGGCGGTAAGGGCATTCCAGACTTTGACTCTTTTTGATGTTGAGAATTTAGTATATTTCCCGGTGATACCTTGTCCCCCCCCTTTCACCTCTTCCTACACATTCCTGAACACAAACCCATTTCTTTCTTAGTGGCAGCCCCTACAGAGTTGGGGCTCTGTCGTGATTTCACCTCTTTCGTGATCCGATCATTCTTTTACTAACCCCGAACATGGTAGAAATCCGGTAGCAGCAGGTTAATTTATTCCTGGCTGAGTTGATCCTATTTTTGAGACCTTCCTGTCACATTTCTGTCCCACTAAAAAAATCTTAGGCCTGCTCCCGTTTTGGGTGGGGATCTCCCTGTTCTATTTTTTTTATGAACCTCCGTGCTGTTCTTCAAGCTGACTCAAAAGTGCACGTGACAGCCGGCGCCTTCCTTCCAGATGTCCCTGGGTTTTTCGTAATGGCGTTGAGACTTGGTTTCTTAAGTCCACCTAGAAGCGCTTTGTTTCTTACGTCCCTTCTTGTGGTGGGAGCCGACGTCAGGAGAGTTCTTGTAACTATCGTAATTATAGTTAGTCCCCGTTCTAGGGTTCGGACCCCCGGTTGCTTGGGTCACCAAAACTCTGTGGGCTTCGTGCCTTTTTTATTGTTAGATTGCTATAGGATACTTGTACCCTTTGATAAGTAGACTGCTCCGGAGCATCCTCGTACCTCCACCATCGGTGTACAGTCTCGAGACGGTCCCCTTCCCCTTCTTCTTATCCTATGTTGTTTCTGAGATGATTGGACTTGCCTCCTCCCGTCTTGCTTTACTTTATTTTTCTTTCTGTTTTCTCCTTCCCAGGCGTGAGAAATAGCGGGTCCTAGAATTTTTTTCCTTCGGTTCTCAACCGTCCAACGGTCCCGCGGTTTTTATGGATCAGTTTTCACCATGCCGTCTTTTTAGGAATGGGCTTTGACCAAGATTTCCTTGTCTCCGTCGCGGTTCCCACCCCAGTTATTTGTTTTCCCTCGGACTCCAGAGTTCGATGCTCCACCTCCATGTCGCCACCCTCCCCACCCCCATTGTCGTACCCTATTAGGCTGGCGGAGACTCGAATTTCAGTTTTCTCGGTTTCTGAACCCAGAAGGATTCACTCTCATCTCATTCCCGTCGTTGAGAAAGTACTTCCCTTTTGGTGGATGGTTGACTCTTTTCCAAGGAACTTGCACCACTTCCCCTCCTCCTCGTCCATCCATTATTTATTTTTCCCTTGACCCCCCCCTTCCTTCCGGTCGCTCTTTCTAAGCGGATTGACCCTTGTCGCTGTTATCTACGTCTCCCCTATTCAAAGCTTTTGTTTTTTTCTTACCACCACATCTTTCCCAACAAAATTCATGGATTGCCACATGAGGTGCGTTCTCCTTCGATTCCTTTCGTTGCGAGTTGCTGAACACTCTGACCACTTTGACGGATTGGCGAGTATAACGGAGTCCTTTGACCACAGAGCACCCGGCCCCCTACGAATAGCCGCGGTTTTCTCTGGTCCCTCCTTCTTTTTTTGCCCAAGGTTAGGGGATACTGATCCTTCAGGTTTTCCGCCGGCAAACGCAACTCTGCATTCGATTACTAGAGACCTGATGTTCAAACCTCTTTGCCCATTTCCATTTTTAGCCCGTAACAGTCCTCCTTTTATAGGATCTTTCGGCTTTAAAGAACCGCGCACCTTTTACGTCGCCGTCCTACTCCCCGAACCTAAGCGGAAGGCAAGGCGCCCCCTGAATGGACTTGAACTGACCATACAGGGTTGTCATCCATTATTTGACTCCCCCACCTCGTAAGATCTTGTGAGTTATCCCGCTCTTGACTCCCACATTCTTCCTCTAAGAATGGATTATTCCCTCGTCCGCCGTCATTTTCTTGTTGCCTTTCATGAGTGAGGCCGCATTCATTCTTCAGTTTAACCTTCAGGGAGACCCCCCCGGGGTCTCGTCAGTCCTCGCGCGTGATCCTTCCCACTCCTTCGATCCTTTTACTAAGCTTCCTTTCCCATGGTTTTACCTCCTTTTTTGACCCGTGCTGCAGGTCGGCTCTTTTACGCACAAGTCTCTCTCTTTCTTTTCTGAATTGGTTTCAGGCTGGTTCCTTGCCAAAGTAGTTCTCCCTGGACACCTTCCTCCTCCCAATCTTCGTTCCTTCTTACGCTCTGCGATGTCGATCCCCTTTATACTGATGGCACGATCAGCGTTTCGGTTGCAGGGATTCCTTTCTTGCGACGTAGGTTTGGAAACCCTATGGTAGCGTTTGCCGGCCCAGGTCCCACTCGTTGTGCAGGTACACGCATTTGTGATTCCTAGGATCCCGGCCCCGTGCGCAAGCACCGGAGTTTGCTCCCGTTTGGCTACGAGATACAGACAGGGCCCGAGTTATGTGCGTCACGTGGTGAACCAGTCGTTGGCTCCCCCCGCCCCTCCTCCTCTTGAGGGCTCCCTTGGTCCCTTCCGGCCAGCGTCGCGTTTTCTTTCTATGGCCTAATTTGTTTGGAGACCCGTTGGGGACTTATTTACCCTTCTTGGTTGGACGAACCCCCCCCCTGATCTCGGTTTCGCCTGGATTCCAAGTTCCGGGGGGTACCCCGCTCGGGGCGTTGTTTGCCCTTTTTTTCAGGAAAGCAGGGAGGACCGGAGAATGTCCCCCTTCTATATCGTTCCTCCTCTTTTTTGTTCTTCTCTTGTTTTTTCCCCCTTATCCTTTTCCCGCCCTGGTTTTTTTTTTGAATGAAACGCCTGCAATGTCCCGTTGGGCTAGCTCCGGATCCTTTCCCATGCCGTTGGTTTCCCTTCCCACGGGGGTGCGTGCTCCGTCCTTCTTCTCCAAGGTTATTTCGTCGCCGCCGACGCTGGGATTTGTAACGGCCTACCACTAATGATTTTTGGCGCGTGGCGCCACTTCGCCTTCGTCAACACCCTCTGGCCGTTGTCTGGGCAACCCGTTTGCGATCTTACCGGTCTTAGGCTCCGATTGAGATGTCTCTTGATCTCTGATGTAGGTAGGATCCCCCTTTTATCAGATTTTTTCCCTTGCAAGATATGCCCCTGATTTGTCGCCAACAACTTTATTGATCGCTCTGTCGGCTCGTGTATTGATCGCGCCCATCGCTGCCGCTACCGTCTTACTCCATTGATGGTTTTGAGCTTGTGCCCACAGCACGATCTCTCCCTACTAACTTTGCTTCTCTTGAAATAGACTCAATAATGTTCTTTGGGATTCATTATGCACGACTGAGAAATTCGCGTTTGGCTACCATGTGAACTTGACCGTTTTTTTCATTGCCTTTTCCGTTTGATCGCTGCCTGCTGGTCCCGGAGCCAAGGAGAGTGGTCTTCCTTCCCAGGTCATTCTTTCTAAGCCTGTGCGTGCTTCACTTTTCCCTTTTTTAGTGCGCGCCCCGGAGGCGGAGCTGGGTTTAGCATGCAGTGTAATATTTGAATCCTCGTCTAAGCTACTTCTCATTGCCCGCTTTCAGGGCTTCTGTTGGTTCCCTTTTTGAAATTGACGACCGTTAAGGTTTCGTCCCCCCCCTTCAGTCTCCTTCTCTCTTTTCCTTTTCGTCCCGGGCCTGACCAACGTTCGGAACGACGTTATGCGTACACGCGTTTCAGGTTTTCACGTGTCTCCCTTGGTACTTTTTCTGGGCTCTAGTTTTGAGCCGTTCTCTCAATCTGGTACCTTGTTGTAATGCTTTGACCGAGTAGGCTCCTCGCTTACGGCCCGGCGTAACTTTCAGCCGGCTTTTCTAGAATGGTTTCTTTTTCGTGAGGGCTTCCTTGTCCAAAGGTTATCCCTTTCTTCACGGATGCGTCAATTTTCAATGAACTTCCTTCCCGCCCCCCCCCCCCCCCCCCCCCCCCCCCCCCCCTAAGGACGACGCGATAGATTCATGCACTCTTAATTGAAGTTGGTGTTTTACCCCTGCCGGCGACACTCAAAAGTTATCGCTTTTCGCCAGGACTTATTCCTGTCTTCCTTAATTTGGACTTTTTATGAAGTTCCGTGTGACGAAAGCATGCAAAACTGGTCAAACCAAGAGGCACTCCGGAGCGATTTGCGGTTCATGTACTTCCTGTTACGACCCGGCCCCCTCCCTTCTTTGTTTGAGGTGAATCGTTATGTGGTAACTACTTGGGTTTGAGAGCGTGGTGCGCCCCTGACCCCCTTCCCCCCGACGCGACTTTCCCTTCCTGTCCTCCTAACTGTGGGAGCCGCTCTCGGAGTTATTGCCTTTCCATCATTCCTCCGTTGCGCGTAGAGGGCGTAACAGGTTGCCTTGCCAAAAGACGTTTTCCATCTTTCTTTTTTACCCTCTTTTTGCGCCGTTTTATCCCTGCATTGCCGTGCTCATGGCTACTCCATTGTAAGATAGAGAGCTT
>Ga0179593_1422488_pt1 | contig 11134 bp, 13 predicted proteins | sample CZODoug2_1_08_16_FD_185931 | JGI IMG/M metagenome (GOLD analysis project Ga0179593, IMG submission 185931) | Vadose zone soil fungal communities from Angelo Coast Range Reserve, California, USA - CZODoug2_1_08_16fungal (PacBio error correction) | ecosystem: Environmental > Terrestrial > Soil >... | reverse complement strand
CTCTCTAGTGGCGGTTCGTTCCCGATTTTCCCTCGGATTCTTGACCTCTTTCCGTGGACGACGCGGCTGTCTCTCCCTTCAGTCTTTTTCTGTGACCTATTAGAAGTCCGTTGTATTGGAAGTTTCGAGCGTCCACTTTCCATTCCCCTATCATCTCGCTGTGACCCTTTTTTTCACACCTGCCTCCCCACTCCTGACATGCTCCGGTGCACCCCCGCTCGCATCTTTTCCCCTTCTCACTTCACCGTCGTGAGACTGGTCCTGTGATTTATCAACGTCAATTTTTTCTGGCCTGTGCACCCACCGATAAAGCCCTCCGATGATGGTGTACCCCATTTGTTTAACAGCCCCGTAAGCGCGACGTCGTATTCATTTCCCGTCCCTTCTCCCCCTCCCCAGAAATGGTATACTTTTTGACCCGTTTCCCTCCTTTCGGCTATTGAAATCGTGCCCTCCTCCCTCTTGTCCTGCCTCCTCTGTTTCGTCGAATCTCCCCTTTTACCCCGCCTGGCGCGACCTTCTTCCCTCTTTTGGCCCGTTTGTGCCGACGCTTCCCCTCGCGCGCCGTCTGTTCGCTACGTGCCACAGCCTCGTCGTCTCAAAACTGTTGCCCCCGCACCGTTTTTACCTTCTCCGCCGGCCATTTTACCCCTCTATTCCCCATTTTTCTCCCCGTTCTCGCCTACTTTCGGCCTTTATTCCATTCTGACTTCCGTATCTATCGGTCCCAAACGTTTGGTTCTGTCTAGATAGATTTTTACAGGTTTGCCCCAAACGTGACGCAGCTCTGGGATTCCCCCTCGTTTTTTTGTTTCCGTCTTAGTCCACTTCTTCGTGTTCTCGCGACCGACCTACCCCTGACCGGCCCCCTGTCGTCGTCGCCTCCTGCTTTGCATCCTCTTACCCCATCTGCCCCTCTTGTGCTTCGCGTCCTTCCCTGCTTTCTATCTCGCAGATTAAAACCTGCATCTCCCCCCGAACTTTGCGGAATTTTTTTGAAGGCCTTGTGAATGACTCCGGTGTTTCGCGATTTTTTTTACCCGGCATTGCCGAAACCGTTTTTTCGAAGCGATTTTCGGTCTGTCACAGCGGGAGCGGTGACGGATCTGCTTTTTCTCTGGGCCGCGCTTGATCCGAACGAAAATCGTCTTGGATTCCCTACTGGCATTCCCGTTCCTTGTTTTTAGACTTGCTCCTTTGTGGCTCCCCCCTTAGCAGCCGCCTCGATTACCGAACTCCAAACAATCTAAGCTTCCATTCGGGCATTCGAGTTTTTCACCCACCTTTTTTTACTCCATCTGCGTTTGGTTCTGCGTTCAGTTTCAGATCTTCTTTTTCAACATGTGGTACGACTAATTATTTGTCTGCCGTTACATGGCGGCGATCTGTTTTCCCTTGCCCCTGCTCCCTGCGGGCGTCATCCTCGCTGTGTTTCCTTCATTTCGGACAGCACGGTGAGATGGCGTTTAGGCCAGGCTTTGGCCATTACCTCCCCCATTATTAACCCGTGTGCGTCCTGCGCGTTACCGCACCTTTCAGTTTATCGGTTTCTTGGAACTAGTCTCTATCCCTTCGTCTTCGCCCTCGTTAGAAGCATTCTAATCGAATCTCCACTTCACTACTTCCTGTTCTCCTTTGGCTGGTTCGCCCCCCCCCTCCCGCGCAATCAGGGCGCCTTTGCATTCTTCAACCTTTTTTTCTTGAGCTTTTGTTCATTCTCTCGCTTTTAATGCTATGTGGTTAAGCTGGCACCTGCGACTCTGCTCCCTCCCTTTACGGTTCCGTGCGGCCATCGGATCCCCCCCAACGCAGGCCGGATTCTCAGTCCGACGCGTTTTCGGTCTTTCTTACCCCCGTGCCTCCCACCCCTCTAGTTTTGTTACGCCCTGCTGAACACATGCCCCTTTTTCGCCGTTTTCTTTGCGGGCCTCCTGATTTTTTGATCCGTTTTTTCCTCCGAGTCCCTAAAGGTTCCTCCTTCCATTGGTGTGAAAATGTTTCCCACCCGTATTTCCTAATTTTTCGGCTTTAGGCTTTATGAACAATATACTTTCGCGCCCTCAACTTCGATTGTTACTTGATTTTCTTCATGGGGACGTGTGCACTGTACGTTTGATTTCTCCCTTGGATACGACCCCATGAGTTCTTTCGTGTCAGAGGTTATATTTTTTCAGCTTCATCCCCCGGCCTAGCGCCTTCGACCCGACAGACATATCAGCTTTCTGTCGGACTTTTTGCGGCACCGGAAATCCATTCTTTCCTCCCCTCCTGTCCCTGTCCTGATCCCATCTCTTTTCGAGGTTTGAGCTTCGTAGTCTAGTTTCCTCCCCCCCCTCTGCTTTCGCTTTCTCTTCCCTCAAGGAATCCATTCGTAGTCTTCTCCTTTCCTTGCCAATTTTAAACGCAACTTCCCCTACTCCTATGGTGTCCCGTGCTTAGGTCTTTTTAAATGCTCTCCATTCGATTCGATTTTCACTCCCTGTCGAGGATAAGGCTTGGTGCTTTGGATGACCCTTCGTATAGCATTTTCCCCTCGGTTTCTGTGACATGACTTTTTTTTTTTCGTCGATTTCCAGTCCCGGCCCCAACTTGTCGTAGGCCTCTGCATTCTTTTCTTGAAAATCATTGTAAATCAATGAAGTTTTTGGCCCATCTGCTGAGGTTCCCGTTTGGGCGCATGGAGTACCCCCGAGGGTTTATTCCCGCGATCAGCGAACTTCACCCTTTTATTTTAGCGTAGGTGTGACGAGCTGCATCCCTCCTGTCATCATGCCTGCACCACACGTCTTTTTCGTCGCACCCTCTCCGCCCAGTCCGGCTTACTCCCGAAGAGTCTGCATATTTCCCGGAACCTGTCTCTTTTGCGTTCCCCTGAAACCCACACAACAAATATCCCGCAAGATGACCTTTGCCCACGTGCCAGTCCCCGCGTTTCCCCATTTTTCCTTTACCCCAAGCCGTTGTTTCCCCGACTGTTCGCCCTCTTCTTTTGCCTCTCTCACCATATCATAGTTTCTTTCCACAAGGTCGGCTTGCCATTGCACCTCCCTGGGTTTTCCCCCCCGGTTCCTCCCTTTCCCCTTGTGCGTCAATTTGGCCTACGGAGTTTTTTCATGGCATGTTGGCCTACACGACCCATTAGTCATTCCGCGCGCCGGCTGAGCTTTCCCGTCGAAGACCACCCTGACCCCCCCCGGATCTTAAATGCAACGTATTTTTTTCATAAAACCCTTCGCTTTTGATATCTCAGCACCGCATGATGCTTCGCCACCAATACATATCATAGGATTCCTTTTAAACCGCCCTCACGATTGGCCTTGTCCCTGGCCTTCTGCCGACAAATCTTTTCTTTTCCCCAAACCGCACTCCTTTGCAGCGACGAATCGCTCAGATGCTGTAAAAGTGCCATTTCCCATACTCAGCTGAACTTCCCAACGCTTCCGCAGTAGAATCATTATGGTTCTCCCAAACCTTGACACATCAGCTTCAGTTTGTTTTCCTCAATTATTGGTCAGCCGCGAGGTGGATTTGTCCCAATACTCCCTTTCCCCTTTCATACGAAACTCGTAAAAGGCAAGAATCATCCTGTGTCCCAATGTAGATTTGCTGATTTTTTAGTCCTTCCCCCATGATGGCGTTTGGTTTCCTGAAAATGGAGTTTAAGGCGCGTTTCCCACTTCGGACGGTTTTTGAATTGCCACTTCCTCTCCGTTGTTGTTTTTTCGCTATCTTTTCAGACTTCATTCCCGCTCCGATGATCGAGTTCCCTTGGCCTTCCTCCCTTCGTCCCCCCATTTCCGACATGATCATTTGCGCGCCCTCCCTCTCTCTCCCATTTGGCTGCCCCGGATTGATTTTTTTTCATGAGTTTTGTTAGACATGTCAAGGTCTGTTTGTCGCTCCCCGATGAACAAGAATGGCGCCGGCTCGGTCAGATGATGTGTCCTTGTTTGGTCACTTCCTGATTCTATTGTCCCGTGACTGTGTTTTGACGCTGAGTCGTGAGATAATTCACGTTTACCTCCCCCCCTCTGCTCATATAAGTAGTATCTCCTCAGTGCTTTTAAGTTATTGGGATTTTGTGTTTGCTCTCCCCACCTTCCCCCTCTGCCGAGAGGCCTATCGTGAGTTAGGTTCCCGTACGTTCCTATGTCCGTTATTTGGTGGCGTCGCAAATCATTTGTTTGCTTTCTCCCTAAACCCTCGACAGCGTTTCTCGGGTGTTAGTGATGTCCTTATCGGTCCTCAGGTTCCTTTGTATGGTGTTGCTCCGCTCAAAGCCGCGCCCTTCTCTGAATTTTTTCTGTCCCACAGGTTCTGCGCCCATAAATGCCTCTTCAATTGTCGCACATTTCTCCTTTGGAAACTGGACAAACTAAAGTCGGCTCCTTTCACTACTGTTGCCCATTTTGACCCTTTATTTGCATGTTGGATGACCGGCCTCCCCCGACCGTTGCGAACAACACAAGTCTGTCCACGCCCGTTGGCTTGTCCACGTGCGCCCTTTTTTTGGGTCCCCCCTTTTCAAGTGTGGTCCCTCTTTTTTTGTTGGGACTGTTTGCCTTGCCTTGAAGGGCTGCTGCTCGGCTCTCCTGTGATGCTGCTTTTTCGCTTGTGTCGCTGAATTTGCGACATTCTTTCGCCCGGGCAGGTCAGCGTTACCCCCGCCTACTTACCCTTTTTGAACTATTCCTCTTTATCTTTGTCCCCTCCCTCTGTTTTTCAGTTGCCGCAATGTTGGTTTTTTTACTGTTTATCATCTGGCTGTGTCCCACCCCAATTAATGGAATTTGCCTATTTTAAGCCCAAGACCCCTTTTTTCTTTACTGACATTGGCAAGGGCTGGGCACGATACGCCTCTTTCTCGCTTTCAGATGTTGAACAGGCCAGAGTTGCTACTCCAGGCCCTCCCGCTTCCTCGCCCATTTTTCGATACATCGTCCCATTGCTCATTCAGCGCTTTCTATATCCCTTTAGACCGTTCCAACCCAGAGGATCGTATTGCGCTCCCTTGCTTCCGCGAAGACTCAACCAGATGGTTTCTTGATTTCAGCCCCCCCCGAAAAGCTCTTTTCGTGACGCTCCTCCGGTAAGGCGGCCCCCTCCCTTCTCGTTGACATTTTCAACGAGTTGAGTTCATCTGGATCTTTCCGCGACCTTCCGTAACCTTGCTCCTTTATATCTTTCCTTTTTCTCTTCGTCGCTAGGCCGGAGCATTCCCCCAAGCTTCCCTTGCTTGAAGCTTTGACGATACAAGCATGCGCATTGGTTCTCTATCCCCCACGTGGAGACACACATTGTTTCAAGTCTCATTCCCCATCCAGTACCCCCGACTGCGTTGAGGGAGCCGATGGTTTATGATTTGTTCGATTCAATATTTCGAAGCCTCCGTTGTCTTGCGGCATAAAGTTTGTGGTGCCCCTTTTCACCTTGCTCTACTGTTTTTGTCGTCTCCCTGCCAGCTTATTTTTCCCCACCTCGGTGCCCTCCCCTCCACAGCTCATTTTGAGTATTGTCGAAAGTTAGTGCAACCGCCACCTCTCGTTTACGCCATTTGTTAGGACGAAGGAGGCCCGGCTGCTTTTTTCTGTTTGGTTCGCCGCAGGTCCTCATTCTTGCTCCGATACGCTCTAGTGGAGCGATTTCCGTTCCATGCTATCCTTACCATGAATCTATCCCCTGCTCGAGTGCCTTCAGCCGTTCAAACTATTTGATCTTTGTCTGCACGACCTTTCTTTTGCCTCCCCCCTTCCCTACCTCCGGATTTCTTGGTGCGAGTTTTCAAGCTGCTTGCTCCCAATCGGATTTTCTCTTCCCGGCGTCTCTTCTTTTCTCCTACGTTTTGCTTTCCCCACAACCGTTCTGATTGCGTTTTTTGGTCGTTTCATTTGCATTCAAACTGGTCAGTTATGGGGGTAGCCCCCTTTTCAGTGCCGTGGAACTCCCCTCCCCCCGTTCTGTTCTTGCCTGTTTTTACTTCCCCGATTCGTTTATTGTCCCCTTCAGTTTTTTTGGAAGGGGTTCCGTATGAGCTCCGGCCGACGGCTACACGCCATGAGTCTTTTGTACCCCCGCTGTTGCACCACTAATTTCGTCGGCCTCCTCCATTTCCCACCAATTTCTTTATGGCTTTGTGTGCTTGTTGCCAATTGCCATAGATTTCCCTTCAGTGTTTCTTTTGCCATTTTCGGTACTCTCTTCATTGCTTCTCCGTTTGTCCCTCCCACCATCGCCTGACCCCCTACCGGATTGCCCTTAGGTAATCCACGCCTCTTTCGTTTGACCCCGGCGCTGGCCCTAGCGGTAAATGTAGACGCTGTGGCACTTAACGATCGCTCGCCCGCTTCCAAATGCCTTACTCACTAGCGACTTCTTCCCAGTGAAATTTCAACCTGAATTCTTTTGAACCGTAGGTCTTCTTCTTGTTACTCCCCTTGCAAGTCTTTACCACCGAAAGAGTACGATTTTCTTCCCTCTTGTACTCCTTTCCTGCCCGAAGCTGATGGACGACCGTGCCAGGTTAAGGGAGGGCCCCTGTCGACTTTAACTGTCTGCTGCCCGCCAAAGTATCTCATAGCGCGCACTTTTTGCACCCCCCTGTACCCCCCTCTATCGTCTCACGCCAAGACCTTTCGACTATTATCCTTCCTTCCTAATGTTCACCTGCCGAATCTAGCGGACGTTATTTGAATCCACGCTTGGGGGTTTGACTTTTCTTTTTTATAGTCCGTGCGGCCCACAGGTTTGGTAGCCTTTCTTTACCCCTTCTTCAATTACTTGGCGCTGAGGTTGTTTCTTTTCTCTGAACCCCCTTCCCGAAATTTTCGCGCCTTGGCCTTTGAAAAGTGATTACGAGTCTCAACAGATTGAGGCTTGAAACCTAGGAATTCTGCAACTCTTTCAACTCTTCTAGCCTTTTTCCCCTTCACTCCTTTTACCAAATCTTTTTTTTTCTACCTTGAACTGACTACAGAGTCTTCGCTGCGGTTTCTAAATGTCCAATCAGAGAATGTTCTTCCGGTGGTTGCGGCCCTCCCTCCCCCCCCTTTTAGTTAAACACTCACGTACGGATCAATTTTCCAGGATTGAATTTTTCTTGAGTTTTCATCTTTTTGCCTAGAACTTTCGGCTGCTGTGCAGGTGTGCCCTTTTCCCGACGAGTATCTGATGGATTCCCCCTGTCGACGTCCCTCTTTCCTAGACCGAAAATCTCTGCGAGACCTCATTCCTCTCCCTCTTCTATCTTTTTTGTCCTAAGAGTGCGTGACCGTTTTTTATCATAGCCCGACGGAAATCGCCGTCGGCCTCCAATATCTCTATCCTCCCTCCGTTTTGTGTTTAGATCGCTTTGCCTTCCCCTTTGTTGTTTAATTTTGCCGATTGAATATTGTTTTCTTTCGCTTTTACTCTGCATTCTCCTTAGCCGTTTCGTGTGATTGCGCCTTCCCTAGTGGTTCTGGACAGCTTTTGCGTCTTTTTCCCAGCCCTGCTATTTCATTCTCTTTTGACAAAGGTCACATTTCCGCCATTTTCCTGCCGTCTCCGGTTTTTGCCCCCAGGCGTTCCTCAGGCTCGGCCCCTCCGTCCCAGCGGTTTATCGTGCCGGTGAGTTGGTCTCCGAAAATTTTTGTGTATTCTCAAAAACTCTCCCCCGCCATCCTTGTTTTTTTTACATGACCCCCCTCCCCCCCTTTTTCGCTTTCAGTTCTGAATTCAGCCCTCCATTCCGCAATTTCCTGAGAGTAGGAAATTAGCAAGACCTTCTTCAGCTTCTTTTTACTCCTTCTTTTTGTCAGCCCTCGTATCTGTTTTATATCGAAATCCTTTTCACCTTCTGTGAGCATTTAGGTAAATTTGGTTTTGTGAATCTTCGTTTTAAGTCCCAATATAGCCCCCTTCTTTTACGTTACTGTCACGAACACGTCTACCCCCACCACAACTGTGCACACCTGAACTTATCCGCTCCCACCCCAACACAATGCGCTTCCCCGCCGTTGTCTCCGCCCTCCGGCTGTACCCCTTTTCTAATCCGAGTATCATTCTGTTCCCCAAACATTGTTGTAGGTTTCCGTTTCCTATTCCGATTGGTACCGGGTGGCCCCCCCTGAATCGTCTTGTAGGAGTCTCATTGCGGTCTATTCGCCAGTGCTGCCCCGAGGGTCTTCGTCTACCTCCCTGTCCCCCAAGAAGTTTTTCGTCCAGCAGCTGAGGCATTTACTTCCCCCAACTGCGTGCCACAATGTGCTTTTTTTTTCTCCCTCATCATATAGGTAAGATCCCAACTCCCTCACTAACTTTGCGCTTCCGTTTAAGGTATGTTGCGCACGGGCTCTCTTGCGTAAAGTCCTTTTCTGACTCTTTTCCTCCTCTCGTGAGAGTCCTCCCTTTGGCCAGTCGCTTGGTGTTGCCTTTCTTCGGTATCAGTTGCCGCTCAGTGATCCGCCCCCTTTAAATCGAGCTTTTTTTTTCTTACTCCCCTGGTCTCCGGTACGGGGTCCCCAGCTTGCTCTCAGAGGTGGGCTTCAATTCGCCCCCTGGACGTGAGCCCTCAACGTTGCACGCCCACGCGGCCTTCGGGCCAGATAGCGGCACTTACCTCCCGTACTCCTTCTGCAGTTGTTCCGGCTGAGGTCACTGGCCCTCCTTTTCTGGTTAAACCTCTGTTGTACGTCCTTTTGTTTCGTTTTCTTCACTGATTTTTCTTTGTTTACTGCTTTTCTCGCCCCCCTGCTCACTGCCTGACGTCTTCTCTGGGCGACATTCCTTCCTTCCGGCACAGCACTGGCTCTGGATTTAAACTGCGCGGAACTGGATTTCCAGTAACCGTCCCCTTTCCTGACCCCTGTTTGATTAAACTTTCGAGCTTATTCCCGTTCTATCGGTTGTCTTGGTACCTTCAAGTCGACTATAAGCGATCGTTTTTTGGCAGAGACGTTTTGACGATCACCTTCTGCTTGCTCCTCCGACGATCTTTCATCTCCCCTATTCCTTTCTGTATTTTCCTTGGGTAGCCCAACTTCCCCGATCCTATGCTGTCTCCTTTATTACGTATTCCATGCTTTTCGTCCTTTTCAGGCGCTCGTCCCTGTAATGATTGCTTTTTTACGGAGAGTTTTTTTGGTCATTTTTCCTCCTAGCTTCCCCCTCTCTTTTCTTCGGAGAATGCTTTCTTCGGCTGGACCCCAACTCAGGATGTTCGCGCCTTTCCTCCGTTTGTCTTCCTGAACAACCCCGATTCCGATACACCCTTCTCTGCTTGTTTTTTCACTAACTGGTTTCCCCCCCCATTGCTAAAGCATTTTGAGCTTTTGGGGTTACGGACGTATTGTTGATCGCTGGCAGGTCGTCACCGTGAAAGGACAGGGTGATATCAAATTGTTTAACCGTGCTTTCACCACTTATGACGAAGACCCCCGGCTATTTTAGTGCTTATCCCCTCCTCCTTAGATCCCTCACGGCCCCAGCGGTGGGTGGGGTTTAATTGATTTTTTCTCCTTATTTCCCCTGTTTTGAACCGGAGTTTGAATTCTTCCCCCCAACCCGTTTTCCGGACCCCCTTTAGTGTTTTGCCTCGGCCCACTCTCTTCCAGCCCTGCTTTAATGTGCTATCTCAGTCGACCCGCACGAAATATCGATTCTGAGTCTCTTCTTGTTCTTCTATTTTTTGCTATGTTTCCATTTCTTTAACTCCCACTCTTCTTTTTTGGTTTTTTTATAGAATCCTTTTAGAGTTCCCAAGCCTTCGTCCGTATAGATTACGACACCATCTGCTTTGCCCTCTTGCTCTAAGGAACGCACAGGAAGACATTGGGTATTCGCTGACCCCAAATTGTACCGCCCATCCGCTCCCTTGTGTTTTCCTACTGTAGTTTTCTATAGTAATGAGTCTTCTGAGAATTGTCCTCTGGTATAGAAAGTTTCCGTGCTTGCTGGACTGGAGGTGCGGGCCCTTGGACGCAAAAGTTCATCCTGTCCCCTTTTCCCTGACTCTCCTCGATCTTCTCGCGTCCTCACTTTAATTTCTTAGGGACCCACAATGGCCTTGCTCTTTGACCATCTTAGCATTACGGCGTGGTTGGACCCTGCAACCTTCCTAACCGTGTTCTCCCATTTCTCCCTTCCAGTTCGGTCCCATTCGATCCCCATGATTTCTCCCAGTTGCTAGTTTTCCCTTTCCTGCCAGCGGTCTCATGGATTCACAAATTCCTCTTCTCCCCCCTTGCAAAACGCGCAGACCAGTCCTGATATCTCCACTGAGAGACCTTTCCGGCCCTTCATTCTCCATCAAAAAACAAATATGCCCGTCCCGATGAAAGAAAAACCCGCCCCACCATTTCTTCGCTGGTCTGTTCTTTTCCCCCCAGTTTGTTTCAGGACTTGTGTTCTCCCTATTCTTTTTTTGCTCCCTCGAGTCCACCAGTCCTCCTAGTTGTTTCTTAATTGCTGCCATGCAATCCTCCTTCGTGTTTTTCCCGGTTTCATTAAAGGGTGCGTCCCTTTGGCCTTCCCTCATGTCTTTTCGCATCTGTTGGCCCCGCAAGAAAAGTAATCTTCCTCTCGTGGTTGAGTTCGCTTCGTGAACCTGTTTTTCTTAAAAACGGACATCCTAAATGACAATCTAACCTCGCCTTTTGTTTTTTCTATAGTCGCAGCCCCTCCATTGTCTTTCGAAGACAACCAAATCCCTCAGCATAGTCCCTCACGTTTTGTTCCCAGGCAAACCGACCTAGGGGCATTTTTGGCTCGGGCCCTTTGCTCGCAGCACAACACCATCTCTTTGTCCACCCGTCGAAGAGCCCCCTTTCCTAATAAGTCCCGTCCGTAAATCGAGATGATTGCTGAAACTTATTCTCCATATCAGATTCCCTAGATTGCTCCTTAGACTCAGGATGGTGATCCCACACCTTGAAAAATCCAGCGACCCGTCGGGGTACGCATCTTGTTCTGATCGCCTTTGGATTTGACTAAAAGGCCCTCCCTTGCAATGTCTCACGAAACTGTTTGCCCCCTTCCGAATTCTCACTGTTGAAGAAAACTTTTGAGAGATGATGGCGACCCCTCCTGTTCTCCTTTTTTCCGAAAATGGTTTTTTAATGCTTGTGCCACGCTCTCCCGGCGCTTTCATTTGCCACCA
>Ga0179593_1387037_pt1 | contig 11134 bp, 12 predicted proteins | sample CZODoug2_1_08_16_FD_185931 | JGI IMG/M metagenome (GOLD analysis project Ga0179593, IMG submission 185931) | Vadose zone soil fungal communities from Angelo Coast Range Reserve, California, USA - CZODoug2_1_08_16fungal (PacBio error correction) | ecosystem: Environmental > Terrestrial > Soil >... | reverse complement strand
CTCTTTGGTCTGTTCCCGTTGTTGCTTGCCGTCCCCATCCTTTTTTTTTCTTTTTGTCCCAGGTACTTAGAGGCGCTGCGTCTGGAAGTGGGGCGTGACCAAGTTCTTCCAACGCTTTCGGCTTACTCCCTTTTTTTTAACCCCATACCACACACAAATTTTGCCCTGGCTCCTTTTCCCTGCGTGCGACTTTGACGGAGTGGCGAGTCTGAGAGAGGACCGAAAACGCGTTATTTTGAAGGCGGACAACTTGCGAAGAGTACCTGCTATTAGACCCTTTTGTCCTGTCTTCTTCTCCTTCTTTGCTATGTTTTTTTGATGAGTATTGTTCTAGGACATCTTTCCCCTGGTTCTTAAAGTCAGGCATGGGGGAGGTTCTTCTTTGGTGGAAAACTTTCCTTCCAATTGGAGCCACCTCCGGTCCCGGTCTGTTGTGGGTTTTTTCCCTCCTTGCCGTGGTATTTAGTTTCGTTCCATCCCGTGGGGACCCATGCGCCCACCAGTTTCGGCTTTAATCTCTTACCCCTTTCTTTTACCGCTGCCTTTGGGATTCTTTTTAGTGCCCTGTCGTACTCCGGTCATTTTTTGGGTCGCTCTGAGTCATCTTTGGCGATACTGTACCTATGAAGCCCTTGCCCCTTCTTATTGCTCGATTTTCCTCTTGAGTGGTCGGGAGAACGGATTCATCACTTAAGGCAAGTCACTTGCTCGTGTGGATTTTTTTCGCCCTCAGCTTCTTTGCTTTTCCCTAGTCCTTTTTTTACGAATTTGAACCTGTTGACTCGAGTCCCTGCCCCAGTTTCATCTCGGGAGAAGACAACGCACTCCGGCCGGACCACTGGCTTTTCGAGCGGGTGTTCTTTGTTTTTTGTTTCTTTCGTCGTTACCTTCTAGTCATTCTCATTTGGTGTTTAGTGGCCACGCCCGTACTTTGTCTTTTGATCGTCGCTTCACTGTTTTGCCTGACTCGGTTTAGGGATTTGGCGAAGTGTGTCGAGTTTTGTGACCGGGCGGTGGGCGTGGCCGGGTCGGGGCGTCTAGTTCGCGAAGACGGAGTGTATAACGTTTTCCCTATGCAATCTTCTTTGGCTCCTCTGAATCTCATTCGCCTCTTGTCCTTCAACAACAGACGGGTTCCCCCATTACGCCCGTCAAACCCAAAACGGGACCCCCTTCCGTCGTCCCTGGACGTCCTTTGTCTTACGGTTTTCGCATTTTTCCTCCCCTGCTATCTTGAGTTTGGGCCGTTCCAAGGTCCACCTGAACGTGAACCCTGCCACCAGGAGGTGGTCTTGACGGTTCGACGTTTGTCTTCCAGGTAAGGGGTTTCCTTGCCAGATTAGCTTTTCTCCAAGAAGGGCCCCGGCCTGTTTCTTTTTTTGTCTTTGGTCTTTTCTTTTCGCTTCCCGTTCTGCAGCCGGTCATTGCCATCCTTGGTCTACGCCACCACGGTCCCTCCTTCGAGGGTCGTTTTTAGCCAATGGCCCCCTCTAGCCTAAGGCCCCCACCCCTGCGGCATATCTTATAGTCCCTCCCTTTTTTGTTGTTAGATTAGACCATCATTGGGCCCCCATGGTTCCGCCGGTATCGAACTTTTCTACGCAAGTTTGTGGCGTGAACCCATGGGCAAGCCGGCCCAGGGAAAGCCGAACCCGAATAGGCGCCCGACCCATGCCCTGAAATTCTTTTTTCCCAGTTTTCTTTTCTCGATCTTCTTTCGAACTTTTTTGAGGGCGTTTTTTCCCCCGCGTTCGTGGCCTTCTCTTCCCACCTTTTCTGAGCAACCGCCTTGCTGCCGGCCTTCCTGTTGGCCGGTGTTGCCGGTAATTTTTAATCGATCTGAAAGATAAAACATTCACCTGCCAGATATCCTGTTTTGACGGAGTCAGGAAGGTTTCCGTTTGGGGTTTTATTCATACGAAGTGCGTGCCTCGAACTTCCTTAACCTCCATTCGTCGTTGTGAAGTACCACAGCGGCTCGGAGCCGCACACTAGGGCCTCCCGGTTCTACATTTTTTTCTCCTCCCTCCTCAATCCTCCCCCCTTGCCCCGTCAACCTCCCCCCTGCCGAGTAGTTCGCCCATGATCGGTCCCCCACCTCTCCCCTTCTCCCTCATCTCCCGAGTCGCGTAAATGTGTGCAACGTCGACGGAATGACAGTGTCCGGCGTAGGCATTTTTTCACCCTGCCTGGCCTGACGTAATTCCTATCCCCTACCATCCCCCCTCTCCCCAAACCTCTCTCCCATCCACTGTGGGGTTCTTCCTAGATGCCTGACCCCTGCGACAGTTCTTGAGATCGTCGCACCTTCCCCAAGAGGGTACTGGGGTTTTTTTTTCCAAGACAAACGCGCATGATAGACGAGTTCTACGCTCTTTCGACAAATCATACCTTCCTTCACTAGTCAGACCGGCGCAGAAGACGGTTTCTCTTTTTTGTCTTTTTCCCCCCCGAACCCTGACTTCACGCGCCTTCTCTCTTTTCAGCCCCCCGGTCTCGGTTTGAATTCCCCCTGCAGAGTCTCAAGACGTGGCCCGTCCTCTATTAACGTGGGATCACTTGACACAACTTATGTTCCTACAGACTCCCCTCCCGCGCACCTTGGTCCCCTTGCCCCCGGTGGCAAAAGCCACCCCACGTGTTTGACCTCTGTTGAGAAAATTTCGCCCAGTCCCTTTTCCCAAAAAAACCACCACCATAACCTCCTTTCCGCCTGCCTGTTGATCTTCAAAAACCTGGCCTCTCGCCATGGTTCGGACATCGATCCCGACACGAACCGAGGGCGGCATCAGATCCCGGCAAATGATAATAGACGTTCGTTTCTCCCATTGTTCCCTCCCTTCATCGTGTCGTTTTCGGTCTATTTTTTTCTGTAATACTCGTCTTCCGTTTTTTTTCCCTCGACCTGGGGAGAAAAAAGAGCCGACCGGTGGTTTGGGAGGGGTAACACCACTCCCTTCCCTAACTCCTGCTCTTTCGCTAAGGTCCCCGCCGACTCCACCCCTCCCCCTCCAACGAACCCTTCCTCCTTTTTGCAGCTGTAATAGCAGGAGGCACGACACCAAAAGGATGACGGCACATTTCCAATAAGTGAACGTTCCCCTGGCGTTTATCCTCCCTCCGTTGTTTTATCTCCATTTTCTTTTTTGTTCCCTTCCGTTTCACTTATGGTGGTGAGGGTGTATGTGCCCCCAAGGCCTGCGATCAGGCGATGCCAGTATTTATTTTTTCTTTTCTTTTCTTCGTATTTCTTTAGTCTGCTGGGAACGTGCGGTCCTAACGATTTTCTGGCGAGTGGCTCCCAAAAACAGTGGCAATAGTAGATCTATCGGAGGAAGACCCGTTTCCTTCTTCCCTTAGACTCGGCTGAAGATTCCCCGACCTTCCCTAACCCCCTCTTTTTCCGGGTTTATCGATTCCGCTGAGCATGGTGATTCTCATCAGAACTTATTATGTAATTTTGTTCTTCTTAACGATTTTTCCTGGGCTTTTAGACCCTCTTTTTTTTTTTCTCAAGGGCAGTTTGGCTTTGTATGTTCTGTGTGGGGGCCCCTTTTTTCATGCTCCATTTTAAAGTTCAGGTTATACCCCCTTTTATTTTTTTCTTGGCCACCGGCTGCTAGCGGTGTCTCTTTCTCTGTGCCTTTTCGCCCCTCAGGTTTGTTTCGGCCATTCAAGTTCTGGGAGTCGTTGGAGGACGCTTCTTTGATTTTTCCAGGAGTTGCATATTTTCTTGTTTTCTTCACCGTCGTTCGCCGGCCGGGTAGTTGGGGCGAGACACTACCCCGACGGCAGTGGGCCTTCCTCCTATTGTTCGCTGCCTAGGTATTTTTAGGTTAGTTTTTCTTCTAACCTCGCGATTTCACTTTTCCCCCCCTGCGTGCCCAGTCAGGGCTTCGCAGACCGCTTGATGTCCTGACGACGTGAGCCGAACTGGGCGATATCGGTACAGTAGGCTCGTCATGCTCCTCCCCCTGCCTACTGCCCTTCCACGTTTCTTCGCTTCGAGCGGGTTTGTTTGCGTCGGGTGCTTCTTTTCCTTCCGATTCGGTCAGGGGTTGGCCGCCACGCGCCGATCTTTGGTGGCGTCGACGTAGGCCCACTTTGTGTGGACCTCGGGGGTCTGGATCGGTTTAGGCTTAGTTTCGAGTTTTTTTTTTTCCTCTCCTTGCTCTCCTAGTTCCAGTTTGGTGTTGGCGGTTTTTTTTCTGGAGGGATTTGCCCCCGTAAAAGTTGGCCCGTTGTAGTGCTTTGGTTACCTACCCCTTCCCCGACCAATCTTTCAAACCTCCTGGTCCCACCATTTCTTTGATTCCATTTCTGCCCTTCCCCTCTTCTCCCAACCCCAACCTTTACCCCCTTCCCTGTAATCGCACGCCGTTCTAAGGATTTGGGTCTAGTGATAGATAGATTCTGTCCTCCCCACACTTCCCAATTCCCTTTCCAACGGCCTCTGCTGTGTGTCTCTGAAGGTCGATACCTTTAGACAGCTGTTTTCCCGGTTCCCTCAGCAAGGTTCAGAACGCGAGCCTACCCCGGGCAAAGTACGTCGGCAGGGTTCCCTGTTTTTTTTTCTTCCCCCCCCCGAGGCGTTTTCGTTCCCTTTCCCCCTTCTTTTTAGAAACTGTTCTATTTTGGGTTTCCCAACTCGTCCACGTTGGTCTACTTTTTTTCTTCTCCCTTGCGATTCCCGGTCCCCCAGGCTTTATCTCTTCCTGGTGAGAGAATAGATGGGCCATTGGTGGCTTGGTCCCTCCATTGGATAGTCAAAGATATTTTCTTTACTTGTGGGAGGTCTGACCCCCCTTAGGGAAAGGCCTCGGTTTAATGAACGGTCCTTACCCCCCGCGCTCCACCACCTCCCCTTTCCTCCGTTTTTTTTTTTTTTTTTTTTTCTGCGGGGTCTCACGCTCTCGCAGCGCTGGTACCCCTGGTCGAGGAGTCCCTTTCTACCGCGGTTCCTTTCCGTGTCGTTTCGATTCGGTGCCATCCCACCGCCTGTGCTGGCGTGGCCGGACTGGGCCGGTGGTATGCCAATCATATAACCTTCCAGATCGTTCCCTTGACCTACCCGCTTCACCCTCCCTTTTCTTGTGGGTTGTTCCGGATGCTGGGTACCGTTGGTTGTATCGAAGCGACTTCAATCCCCATCGCCCCCATTTTCTGTTTTTTTTCGGACCTCTTTTGATGGAGTGGTTGCTCTTGTAAACCCTTTTTGCTCTCCTTTTTTCTCCACCCCTCTTCTTTCGCATCGCCCGCGCCACTGGCCGTTGTCGCCCTGCCTTTACCGAAAAACTCCGCGCTTTCTCCATCTCTACCCACGCGGTCGAGTCCCTGTTTTTTTCGACCCGGCCCACCCCCCCTACCCCTGTTCCGCGTGCCGGAATGGCCCCCCTGGCCCTCTGAGACTCGAATCGCCCACAACTCCCCCCACACCGTCCGTCCAAAAACGCTGATCACAGTGGCCCCCTGAGTATCTTTCCTCCCCTCCTATGTCTTTTTCGTGTTGCCTTACCAGTGCGCTCTTCGTCGGCTCCACTCTTCCGAGTCTTCCCCCCATTTTTCGCTACGTGATGATCGTACTCTTTCTACTCCATTCTTCCGTTCCCCCTAATACTTCTCGCCGCTGTTTGAGCTGCCTCCGGTTCCTTTTCTTGCTCGGCCACCCCTTCCCTCTCCGACCCCGAAGAAGGCGAAGCCTTAGACCAGGGTGCCATACGGCCCGCCTTCAATTTCATCTTTTTTCCGAAACTCAAGTTTCCACGAATCCGCCGACTGTGTGCGGCATGGCCCGGCCCCCCCACAACCGGTCTTTGTCCCCTCCAAAGTATCCGTCGACCGAGCCCTGACTGGAGGTGGCCTCACGAAAATCGACAGGCAAGTTTTAATAGTTTCCCACTGGAGCCCTGACCGGTTTCCACCCCCCCCCCCCCCCACCTACTCCCCACACCCTTTGATCCACCCGCGAGCCGCCCAGTTTAGCTCGTCATCCCCGCAATGCAGACAAAAGATTTCCCGGCCTTACTCCCGGCCCCCTGATCATTCGCCGGCGCTTTTCCTCCCCTTGGGGCTTATGGCTCCCGCGGGTCGTCAGTTTAATTGAACGGCACGGTGGCCTTCCAAGCGAGATTCTTACCGGTCCGTGGTGGGTGGGTGGTCGGTTTTCCCAACGGCCGGACGCATTCAGTCGCCACGTGTTCCCCTAGACTCCTCAACCTTACGAAGTTTCAACGAACCATTGAAGACGTTTCATCAGTGCCTTCTGGTACGGACAAGTCACCACAACCCCCTTCTGGACGGTCAAAGGAAAACTAACTCTCTTTTTCTCCCTCTGTTTTTGTTGTGTCTCTCTCTTTTTTCAACGTTCTGGTTTTTCCTTTGCCGTTCCCGTTTTGTGTTTTTTCGTTTCCGGCCCGATGCTTCTCTGGCCTTCCATGATGTTCTTTTTTCCTTCTTATGTACTTGGTTTTACTCCGGCGGTGACAACGTTCCTTCTTCACCCTTCTTCTTGCCTTTGTTGGAGTTGTACCCACCCAACCCGGGTTTTTCTCGTTCTCTCTTTATTAGGGTCCCTGACCCCCCTTTCTTCTGACTTCGACGAGGCTGATATCCCTCTGCCATCACCTACTCTGACTTGCCAGGAGGTCGACGCGCGCAGGCCGGATATAATCCTTAGTGTTTTTAGCAGTTTTTTCGGGTTCTTCGAGTCGTCTGAATGGGGCTTGGCTGAATTTGTGGACAGGGCGGATCTTGATGTGTTGCGGGTGGTTTTCCCTGTTAAATTCATAACTGCCTCCCCTCTCGGTATTTTTCGCGTGGACGGTTGGTGTACCCGGTGGCCACCTTCCCTCGAGCGGTGCCGTCGCGGACCCCATCCAGGGGCCTTCCCATTCCGTTGCGGAATGCTTTGTTGCCCGTTTGTTGCGCTGCCTTGAGGCTGCGTTTCCTTTTTTCTGGAAACGCTTCGTTCTGTTTTGTCTGCGAAGCTGTGTGGGAGAACTGACAGAGGAAGGTTTTAGCCGTCTTTTTGCGGACTGAGGAGTTTGGGCGCCTCTGCGTTTCTATCCCTACGATCATAATCCCCCTTCGGCCGTGATAGGGTTTTCGCCGCAACCGCTTGATTTTTCCTACGCGCTAAACTCCCCTGGGCGAGCTTCCCGGCCCCTTTTTTGATCGAGGGACTCCTCCCCCTGCTCCTTTCCATTTCGACGGTTTTGGGTTGGCGGTCCTGGGAAGGATTGTTCTTCTTCCCTTGGGCAAGGAGTGTTTCTTTCCTTGCCACGCCCGTTCACCTTTCTGCTTGTGAGGCCGTCGCTAGGCCCCCATGTTTTTTTCCTCCTCCCTGGTTTGTCGGTTATCCGATGTTTTCTTGTTGGCTGAGCCGTGGGACGACCTCTTCAAGTTGGCGGTGAAGTGGTTCGTTGGACTTGCGTTCTTCGAGCTTCAGTTGAGTTCCCCCTTTCCGATTCACGATTCGTAAGTGCTCTATCCGCTCATGTCCCCGACCAGTTTCATTCCCCCCTAAGTTTCCGGGCGAGGGGATTCCAGGTCCCCCTTTGCTCCCCAAAAACGGACCCTGCCAGTCGCCACCCAGCTTTTTTGCTTCCTTTCGTATGGTGGTTTTCTTTTTCCCCAATAGCTTAGATGATTTCCGTTACCACCCCTGTCCACCCACCGTCCGGCCCTCAGAAAGGATGTTCCTTGCGGACTCGGAACCGTCCGGTGGGCGACTTTATTTCATTGACCCTGTTTAAGACCTCGTCGCCTCTGTCTCCCAGTGGCCACACGGCCCTCCGTATTTCGTTGTTCCTTTGTTTTTCTGGGCCGATTCGTTTTTCCCGTTCAAGTCCCGTCGTTCGCCGGCGGTGGGTTACCTCCCCCCCGGGTCTTTCTTGCTTTTTTCCGTAGAAAAGGTTCGATCCGACTCCCCAACATTGTCCCAGAGTATCTCTCTCTTGCCCCTCCGTTGTTTTTTTTTTGATCTCTCCCTTTTGCCATGGGGCCCGTCGGTCTCGCCTTATCGCTGTGCGGTGTGAACCACCTATTTTAGACTTTTGGTCCCTTTCCAGAACCCAGCCTTGCCCTTAAAACCACACCGACGGACCTACTTCCTGTTTCGTTTAGACCTTTTCCCTGCGGCTAGTCTTCCACCTTTTATTCCGCTGCACGTCCGCCCACCCGCTCGTGGCCGACCCGGTCTTCCCATGACCCCGAATTCTTGCAGTTGGACAGGGTTTTTTTCCGGGTGGGGAAGGCCTACCATCGATCTGAAAAAGGCTTTCGTCCGTCCCCTTCTGTCTCCGGGGTTGACTTTCTTGCCGTTTGTCCTTGGGTTGGACCTTCATTTGTTACTTGCTGCAATGGGGAACTTCGTTTGTTGACCCCAAGGAAAAGTCTTGTTGTCGTTGCGATTTTTTCCTTAGAAGAACAATTCGGGCCGCGGACCGGTTTTCCCCCCTCGTTTCGCCTCCCTCGCCTTCCGCCCTATCCTCCTGGCCGAGGTCGTCGCCTTCGAATCTCCGCTTATCCCTCCCCAAGGTAGGCGACACCTTTTGCACTTCGACGGCCTAACCTACTCTTCCTGTTTGGTAGGTTGGCACCGCTTGCCTTCCTGGCCTAATCGTTGACGCCGGCCCTACAACTCCATTCCCAACCTTCCATAGAAAACGTTTTTGCATTTCCGGGGTTTCTTCCCGTTTTCTTTCTTCGGACGGTGGCCTTACCTTGGATCGTCTGGCTTTTTTCCATTTGACTCACCAATTCTTCTTTCCTCCTCCCCCCCCCCCCCCACCGGCAGGTAGCCTGGGATTTCTTACGGTTCTCCGCCGCCCAACTCCTCCTGCTTATTTCCATCCGCTTTGCTGCTAGGTTTTGTGCCTCCCCATGCAATTTCCATCCATCAGCCGTTCCCCGACGGTCCGATCCCTCCATCGAAACTCTCCATCAAGTCCTGCGTTCAGCCTTTGATCCGCCGAGGGGCGCAATTTCAGGAACAGTATAACCTTTCGGCTTTTTCCCCTCTACCCTCGCCCCCTTCTGTAGTTCTTGGCCACGCCACTACAAACGCCGGACCGGATCGTGCGCAAGTTCTCTTTCCCTTTTTCCCCCCCACCCCATCACTCCGTTGCCGCTGCCTGTTGACACAAACCGTTTAGCAGGTTAATAGACCTTAGTCTCCCCCACCCTCCCAAGGAGTCGTCATGCTCTCCTATGTCTCTCCTTTCGCGTCTCCTCTTGGCCCTCTTTTTCCCTTTCCGTTAGGCAGCGGGATGTATCTGTATCCGGGCCGAGTTGGCGGCCCCCTCAGATTGACTGAAAGACGTGCAGTTGGTTTTTTCTTTTTAAACCTGGAGTTTGCCGCCCTCAGCGTTCTCAGCTTTCACACCTCCGAATTACTACTCCGAACAACGTTCCCCCCCTTAAGACTGGCAGCCTCATCGCGGCGCCCCCTTACATTCACCACCCTTTGGGTAAAATTTTTCCCCCCCCTGAAAGTGACTTTATCTCTTTTTTCTTTTTTTACCCCTCCTGTTTGTTTGTGTTGTTTCGTTTTTTGCGTTCTGGTGTCCTTGCTTCATACGAGTGGTGAGGGTCGGTTTCCGTAGCTTCTGCGTTGCTGAAAGTATGCTTTGTTTTTTGACGGTCTTTCTGGGTTTCCCGTTCCGGCGGTTTCGGGGCCGCCGTGGGTCAAATCCCCCCCCACCGGTGAGGGTCGCGGCGTGTTCCGGGCCTTAGTTTCTCTTTTGAGAGCAGACGGCCCTTTGTCCCCACCACGAAGATTGCGGCTGCGGCCCAGATTGCCCCGTTCGTCTTTCCCCTCGTAGCATGGTCCTGGATATCATGCCGGCCCCTTTTTTTTAGTTTTAGGGCTTGACGTGTAGTTGCATGTTTTTAGCCGCCGGGTGTTTGAGTGCATAAACAAAAGTGTATGCGGCCTGTGTGGTTCTTTCATGGGGTTTTTTTTGAACCCGTTCATTCGCGACCCGATCCCTAACTTCTAGTTTTTTCCTTTTCCCGTTGTCACACGGTTTGCGAGGCGTGGCTGTGGATCGTAGGAAAACTCCAGGTTTTGTTTTTTTGAAGGAAATTGTTACCCAGTTCCCCTTCTGTCGGGCACGTCCTTCCGTCCTTGAGGGCTTGCTTGCTTCTTGGTCTCGTCTCTCTTTGAGGTCGGTTTTTTTTTTCCGAGAACTTTGCTTCCGAATATATAGAGGTCTCTTTAGGGCAGCTTTTGTTCCGTCTGAGGGCGTTTCTGAACTAGTTCGATCTAACCGTCCACTTCCTACCCGTTATCGGTGGAGGCGCTCCCGCCGACGCTTTTTGTCCTGGACGACTCTTGAAAAGAACTTTGCCCTCGTTCCCTTCCCCCCCCGTCCCGTCCTTTGGCATTCCACCTCCTATCGGCCGGCCCCATTTTCGAGTCAGAGGGTTGGCGGCGGGTTGGAGGTGGGAATTGGAGGTTAGACCCAGGTTTGCCGTTTTTTGTTACATTCAGGCCCTCTTGACGCTGGTCTTTTTTTTGTCTTCGTTTATACTTTTTCGTCCCTCCCTCTTTTTGGGTATCTTGCCCCTTTGAGAGTTTTCGGTGTCAATGCACCCAAGCAGGGCGAGCCCTCTACCTTTTGGAGGTACGGTTTTTGGAGGCTTCTTTCTTCCTAAGACGATTTCGGAACTTTCCTCCTTGCCTTGTAGGCTTGAGTAACCTCCTTTGCTCCCTGCTTTTCCTTCAACCCCCGGGTTCCCATTTGAGGGGGATCACGAGACCCCATTCTCTTCCAACCACTTCCCCTGCGTCTACTCACTCTGCTCCCTGCCCCTTTGAAGTTTTCTATCAGGTCGATGTCTAGGGGCCCTTCCCCCCCCCGGCCCACGGCCCTTGGCCAAGGCCCCCTCCCGTCGTTCTTTCTCGGGAAGACTTCCGTCTCCAAGCGGACAGGTCCCCGCCTCTCCAAGGTGCGAAATAGAACTCTCGCGCTTTGTGTCGACCCGACCACTTCTTAGTCTTTCAGGGGTTCCCTTTTTTTTCTCTTCGCGTGTGCCGTTCCCGGGGCTTCCCCGTCTTGTTGGTGGGTTTCATACGCCCCAGGTTCCGGTCGCGGGTAGCAGGGCTTTCCCCCTTCCCCCCCGTGAAGCT
>Ga0179593_1366135_pt1 | contig 11134 bp, 18 predicted proteins | sample CZODoug2_1_08_16_FD_185931 | JGI IMG/M metagenome (GOLD analysis project Ga0179593, IMG submission 185931) | Vadose zone soil fungal communities from Angelo Coast Range Reserve, California, USA - CZODoug2_1_08_16fungal (PacBio error correction) | ecosystem: Environmental > Terrestrial > Soil >... | reverse complement strand
TCGTGCTTTCCTTTCTTATTGCCCTTGCTAGAGATGAATCACTCCTTACCGCAAACCCATTCTCTGCTTTTTTTTTTTTTTTCCTCTGCCGCCGAGCTATTCTCTGCAAAAACACCTGTTCCCGACCCCTCTCATCACCCCGGCACACTTTCTCCCCTCTTTTCGCAAAGTTCCGGGTTTGAAGTGTTTCCACTTCTTTAGAGGAGAAGCCCCCCGGTTTCATAAGGGTGCTCCCAGGATTCTCACTTTACGCCTCTCCTGAACCTCACGTCCCTCCTATGACCTGAAGAGACTCCACCCGTTTTACTTTTTCTCTCTACAAGCTACCTTCCTCGCCCTTCGGATCGCGATGCACCTTCCTATTGGAAGAGATGCCCCCACCCCCCACCAGTGCTTTGCAGGTCTCCCCATCCTTCCCACTTGCCTGATCGCGTCGCTCGTATGATGGATGCCAACTCTTCTTCTGTTCTTCCTTTGCTGGAACTGTGTCCTTCCTTTTTCGCGCGCCCTTCGACCTCCCTCAATCCGTCCACCCTGCGCAGGTAGCTTACGCAATTTACAGATCGTCAGGGAGTGGTGTTTCTCCGGTCTTTTTCCTGATCTTTCAGCGGCAGTTGTGGACCATGCTAGTCATTTCGTGCAGTTTCGTTTTTGGAGTTCAGTCCTTTTTCCTAACTCCTGCATCTGTGTTGTTCGTGTGATGTTGCATTTTAACGGCATGCGGGTCGGCGCTGGGGACATCTATCCCCGGGGAGGAGGGGAATTTTTTTGTCTTTTATGTTTTCGCCCTTACTGTCTGGAAACTGGACGACGCCGGCCACAACCCCGGCCGTTGACTTAAAAAGCTTTCCTCCCCCTAGTTCAAAACATCTCCTGCCCTGCCCCTTCCCCCGTGGCTGGGTTTTAATCGGTGATTGATTTTTCCGTACGACCGGAACCCGCACCCGATGAGTAGAGGACGCGATCCAGTCCCTTCCATGGTAATCCTTCTCTTAAAAGCCCCCCCCGTTTCACGGATCTTCTCTCTTTGAGTTTCAGGGCGGAGGCACCTTGTTTATTTCCCCGCTAAATTGTACTGTTCCCCTTGCACCCTCCTTCCGGCGGCTTTAGATCGCGGTTTCCCGAACGTGAACCACTGCTCGAGAACTCCGGCTGCGGGCCCTGGCTTACCATTCGGTTGGTGGGCCAAGTGATGGTTCGCAGACCCCCCGAAAACCGCCTCCATTGTCCCGCTCCTTCCGGCCCCTTTGTTACTTCTTCACTTGCACCCGTTAACGCGCGCCACCGCGAAACCCTGTTTCGCCGGGAGGACTGCCCCCGTTCGATTCTTTCCCCCCTTGACTTTTTCTTATCTTTCCCCCCCCTTTGTTTGCCGTCCCCCCCCCCTCTTTCATTCCTGGCGTGTCTGCAATCATGATGTTCGTTGGCTTCCCTGCTGCTCTTTCTGATGTCGATCTCCCTCCTCCTTCAGATTTCATGGCCTGGCCTCTCTTCTTGATCCCTTGGTCCCTCGAATTATTTCCTACTTTTTCTCAAAAACCCCCCATTGTTTTGTTTCAAAAATAATGTTTTTAGAGCCCCTGCACGGTCGGTGCTGCTGCCGGTTTTTCCCTGCCCCGTTTTCTTTTTCGTGAATTATCATCGATGACGTCCTGCCCGAGGAGTTTTCCCTTTTTCGCGGCTATAGCTGCGATTGCGCTGATTAGTTTGTATGTCGTCTGTTCTCTGCCGATGTTTTCGTTCCCCAACCTCCCCCGAATTCTATTTCATGGGTGTCACCCTTTTGTTTTACCCTAAGCTGGGTTTTCGTCCTCCCCGATTCCAGGGAAAGATTTCCTCTCTCAGAGGGCACCCTGCCCCCTGTTTTTTTTTACTATTTTACGCCTGGGGTTCAAGATGCGATGCTCTCTTCCCGACACCCGATGCCTCTTACCTAACGTCTCGGCTTTTCCCTTACAGGGGCTACGTTAAAGTTAAAGTTGTCCTTTATGTGCTGTTTCTGTTCTTTCTCTCTTCTTTTCTTTCTCTTTTACCACCATGGCCCTTGCCCTGCTGGGGGCGGTTCCTTGACCCCTTCTACTGAGATGGGTTATGAAAATCTTCCCTTCCCTGAATAATAGGCTTTTTGAGTTTTTTAGTTTTTTACAGTTTCTGTCCTTCTCCTTGAGGAACCGCCAGATCTTTTTCCTTTCCACGCTTTGAGGTCGTTCTCTAACTTGTTGCTCCGTTTTTGTGTTCCTTGATCTCACACCACTTGACAGAGGCTGCTCCCGGCCCAAGTTTTTTGCTTCCTCCCCTCCCTCCTGTCGTACCACCCGCCCATGTCAGTTTTTTCCCCCCCCCTGATGTTGACCGGCATATTCCCTTCCCACTTTGATGCCCTGCGCCCGTCCCACACAAGATGGTTCTGCCCCCTGGCCCCGTCGCGTTCACATTGCCGTCCCCCCTCTCTCGCGACCTGTAAGGTTGCTTGTCTCTTTTCCCCTTATTTTTTCCTCCGCCGTGTTGTTGCTCTCTCTTATTTAGTCACAAGATCCTTTCACGGGTCGCGAAGATAGGGACCCGCGAGGTGGCGCCGCCACTTTGCTTCCCTCCTTCAGTTTGTCCGCCGGGAATCACTTGTCATTGTTCTTCTTTAAGTTCCCAACAGGGCCCATTTTTGGTTTTCTCTTCGAATTTGAGCTGATGAAACGTCCTTTTTCACGCCGCTGAATTTGTTCGATCTCCCCGTCCCTGCTTCTACCATGCGCGCGACCTCGGCAGGTGCGGACGGTCCATCGGCCGATCTGGCTTTGCTTTAGAGGATCTTCCTCCAGAAGTCCCCCAATGAGCCCTATTTCTTCCGTTCCTTTTGACCTCTCCATAACCCGCTCTCCTGACCCGACTGTCCCCTAACTTCCAAACTCGCAGTTACCGGGGTCTTTTTTCGAACCGCACGGCAAGCCGACCGAAACCGCCCTCATCCTACAACTTTCTAAAGGCTTCTCCCTTTCAGCTCTCCGCACTTCGGGTAGGTCCTCTTCATTAGTGATAGGGGTACGGGACCTTTCTAACTTCCTTGGTTTTCTATTTTTTTTTTCCCATTCTCCATCGCCACCTTTAGCGTTTTTCGCCGCTGCGAGTCCCTGCCTCCTCGTAAAGTGGCCGTCCCCTCCGCAGCGCCCCGTCTTCTTGGTTACTGCGGTTTACACCCCCTGCGTATTATTTCAGGTTGTGAAGAAACTCGTCCTTGTCCCCCTTTAATCTAATCCCTTCCTACCCTCTGCCCTCTCCTGGAGCACGCCGACCTCATTTTGGAAAGCTTTTCCCTTTCTCCTAGTTTTAGCTGCACGACCGGCCATTGGCTTCCTTTTTTTCCACCACGGCGCCCCTCCCAGTCACCTTTTCTTTTGGCTTTCATGATTTTTCCCCCCTTAACCCCTTCTGCGGAGCTAGCCCCCTTCTGCAAGAGAGATTAAGTTTTTATCTCTTTAGCGGATGCGCACTATAACAAGCTTCCGGGAAGCGACCGAACCATGAATGGTGAGATGGACCTCCTGAAGTCCTTTTTTTTAATGCACACCATTTGGTCCTATCTTTATCTTAGTCCCCCTCGAGGTTTCCTGAGTCGTTCTCTAGCTAAAGTGAGAGTTTTAAGTTTTTTCGCTTTCCTACTCTTTACGTCTTTTCTGTTCGCGAACAGCGGCAGGCGCGGTCCTATGCGATGTGCGTGTTCCTTTGCGCCTCATAAGACCGCCGTTCTAGTGCCCCGAAGCGCGAGTTTTTACTGCTGCGTTTATGTCTCGTCACGCTGCTCCGCGCCGGTCGGCGCGTAAGAACGTCCCACTTTTCCAGGGATCCTACCTTCGTCCGAGGTCCTCCCCCTGTCCTTCTTGCTCCCTCCGCCCCATCGTTCTCTTTTTTTGTCTTGTCTTTCGCTTCGTCACTTCTTTTCTCCCCCGTCCGTTTACGCGTGCGGGTCTCGTCGTAACGGCCACTTCCCCGTCGATTCCTCCAAAGAACTGGTTCCCCGTTTGAGTCCTTTTCAGTATTTGTTACCTGCCCTTTTCTCTGCTTTTTCCCTTCACTTCCCTTGGGTTGTCCGTTTTAGTTCCCCGTTGAGGTTTTCAGCAGTACGGTGTCCCAAACACCATAACGAGCTCCCCCCAATTCCCGCTCCTCCCCCTTGATTTTTTCTTCCCCCCAGCCCCTCTCCTGAGCCGTATTTTCCATCAAACCGCAACGCGATTCCTTTGAGGACGAGGCCTTTCCCCTCCCCCCTTTTTCCCTTGCGCGGCAGGACTCTCTCCTTTGACCTTTGTCCCTTACTCCTATCGTACCCCGCTGTTTTCACCACGACGACGATCTGTCATCGACGCATTTGCATGCGCTCAGGTTTGAGAGATGGATGAGTTATCAGTGTCGTCTTCTCTCCTCAGTAAAGTACCTCCTGTAATTCACCCTGCCGGCAGAATTTATTGACGCCAGGTTCAAGCTAGTCACATTTGTTAACTTCCGTGCTTGTCCTTTTTTTTGTATCCCTTTCCGGTCTATTTTTTTCCACATCGTCTTCTCCTAGTTTCTACTTGGAGCTTTTTGATGCTGTTCTGAAACCGTAAGATGTTCGATTTATTCTCGATATGTGTCCGTTGTTTTAGTTCTTTCTTTTTGAACTCTGTCTGTTCTAGATGGCTTCAGTTCCCTGGCTTCGCTTAACAGGCAGCCACATGTGCTGTTTCCTCTAATTTCGGCTTGCCAGACTCTTCTTCTTTCCGTCTAGTTAGGGAAGTTTTTTGTTAGCTATATAGAAGGTCTTGAGTCCTTTACTACGTCCACGTCTTTTCTCTTTTTCTTGTGATGCTGCTCTTTGATTGCTAGCATGCCGCTTCCATGCCCGCGATCTTCTTCTCGTCACCCTCTCCTCCAAGTGGTTTGTTGTCTCTAGTGCGAATTTCCTCTACGCTGTCTCTTCTCCCCTAGAGCCTCCCTCACGCAGACCCAGCGCCCCGCGGGCGGCTCGGTAGAGTCACTGCTTTCTTTCCCTTCTTTTTCCGCGAGCAACCAAACTGTTCCGCCCCCAGCGGCCTCCCTGCCGTCTTGTTAGCAAACATTCTTTTTTTTGCATTTAGCTCCTTTTCTTCCTTTTGTTTCGACCCCTCCGCGGACGTCCCGTCAGATATCGCTCCTCCCTCCCCCCAGATTCTCCCTTACGCTCTTTCACCCCCGGCAGATCGCACGCACGAAGCACCGTCTGACGGTTAGCGACCAGCGAATTCAATCTGCAGAAGGTTCTTTTTCCCTGATGGTACTCTCTTCTCTTTTCCCCAGTGAGGACACCCCATAATGAAATCCTTCCCACTTTTGACGCTCCGTGCTGTGCCATCCTGATGCTGTCATTTTCTCTCGAAAGCTGTTCATGTTCTTCTCCCTCTTCTAGCTTTTCTACCTCCTTCTTTCATAGAATGCAGTCACTGCTTTCTCCTTTTTTCAAATTGATGATTTCTTTGCGTTGGTGGATTTTTTTCTGATAGGGCGTACGGTTGAAGCTGGCCATCTCGTGAAATTCGACCCCTTAGACTTTCTTCTTTTGGAGATATTTTTCATCATCTCCTTCTCGCTGGTCGATGGGCAGGACTTAACTCCTGAGGGTCTTGATACTGGTGACTCTTTCATTTGCGTGCTTTTCCTTTTTTTTAGATAGGTATTTTTCTGGAAAAAGTCCTTCTTGACCGTCAACTGTTTTACCGAAGCCGGCCACACACAGTGAATGAGCTTGAATTTTTCCCCCCAACCCCCCTCTTGCCCACTCTTTTCCCTATCAACTCTGCCTGGAAAGTGGATGTTTTCATGAGAATTGATGTTCCTGTACGACCTCCCGCCAACGCTTCTCTTCCAGCGTCTCCTCATAATTTCCTTCGGTCGTACTGGCGACAAGAACCACCGGCCTTCAGGCACCTCCTTTTGTCCCTAGATTTCCTAGGAGGGGGCCCCTTTTTTTCTTGGGAGACTTCCTTGTTTTTCTTCAACTCAGCCTTCCTTCTCTGTTGATATTCTGGCGGGCCCCTCTACTTGAACCTTAGAGTTGTCAGCATAGACCCCTTTTTCGGCCCACCCCCCCCTCTCGTTTCCTCTTTCTCCAGACCCCCATCTACCTTCCTTGACTTCGCGCGCGGATGTTCCTCGGTCAGGAACACGTTTGAACGGCTGTCTCTCAACCCACTGGACAGAGAACTTGAGTCTCTTCTGCCTCGCCCTCTAGCCCCCCTCTTTTGTTCTCTCTATCTTCACATGGTCTTTACCGTCCACCGCCTCTCATTTTTACTCTCCCCCCCCACCATTTTCACTGATAGCTTCTCCGCGAGATTTTTTGTATCTTATTCCCTCCCCCCTTTCATTTCAGCTTGGAAAACCTGCTGGATTTCGTTCCTCAGTTGCTTTCGACGTTTCCAAGTTCTTTTCCGATCAAGACTTTATCCTCCCCTGACATGGTCTTTTCTTCCTCGTTTGTTTCCGGCCTCCACTTTTCCGGTTCGTAAGCTGATCCTCGATGTAACGGCCCTCGGACCAAATGAGCCCGGCGTGTTCCTTCTTTCCTCTTGACTCCTTCTTTTCTTTGTGTCGCGTTTCGTCGCACCCACCTGCAAGCCTACGATGGGTTTACCCCCGGAATTTTGGACTTGGAGCTGCGCTTCCCCGAGGCTGCGCTCTCTTCTTTTGACGACCGATTGTTTTTTGATATCGCCTTGGTTGAAAGATGTTCCGTCCCCCGACACACTCACGCTTTGCTCTACGCATCTTATTCGTGTCCAGTTTTTCTCCCCCCCCCCCGTTCCCCTTTACAGGTGGACTTCGTCTTCCTGGTAGTTATCTTTGGCCTTTCTTTCGTTTGATTCGCTTGCGCTGGGGCGTTCGTGGACAGAGCTCTCGTCTTTGTATGACATCTTTCCCTTTTCCCCTCTTTTTGGTTTCCTTTCTCGGTCCTATAGGGCTGACGTCTTCCGAGTTTCGAGACAGTACGATCGTCTATTTTCCGGCGGCACGTGCCGAGGTGTCCCTGTCTCTCCATGTTTCTCTCAAGTGGAAGGGTCGGATCTTTAACCCTTCCAATAGTCGTGACTTTCCCCTTTTATACTCTATCGTCAAACCCCCCCCTGCGTTGAAGCTGTCTTTGCCGGCATCCGTTCCAATGACACGTTTGCTTCCCTTTAAAAAAAATTCTCTGTTTTCTTTTCACCCCCGGCGTGCGCTTTTTCCTTTTTTTTTGACCGTTCAGGGAGATTTCGCGTTTCTCTATCCTCTTGGTGTTTTTTTTTTTTTTTGTGAAGAGTCTCTGAGTTTGCTGCCTCCCTCTCCCTGAACGGGAGTCCCCTGACTCTTTTCCGTGAGCGAGCCTGATTTTTGCGCTTTTTTGCGTCTGAACCTGTTAATTTTTTCCCTCCTTCCTAACCTTTTTCATGGAACCTTCTTCAGGCACATCGGATGCACGGCTTTTTGTGTTTCGCGAGATTTCTATGATTTGGGCTCCGCCCGTGAAGGTTTTGTCCTCCCCAGTCAAAACTGCCCCTTTTCACATGGATTACTCTCCTAGGTCTTTTCCTCCCGTGTTCCAAATCGACTCTTTTTTTTTGTGCGGTTCCCTGGACTCTACGACTTTTTCTCGAACTCGCCATATTCGTATTCATTTACTGGCCCCTGAGTTCATCCCCTGGAGCTATGTATCGGTTTTACACTTGACCAGATCAAACTCCCAGTAAAGGTTGACGTTTGCAGTGACAGCCTGGTCCCCTATCGATCCCTCCCTCCCCCATCCCCTTCCCGGGAAACGTTTTTCGCCGGGAGACGTGCATTGGACGTAGCGGCCTCAGGTTTTCCGGGTGGAGTGACTGAGCAGCGCATATTCCCACCCCCACCCAGGGTTTCTTAACAAAAGCTATTTTTTTTCCCCCTCCGCTCTCTCTCTTTCCCGTTTTCCGACGTTCCTCTCCACTTTTTATTTTTTTCTGCGTTGACCACCCATGATAGGCGTGCAGGTTTTTAGCCCTCTCAAGTTCCTGAAGAGCGCCCCTTTCCTCTCCCCGCCCTCCGTCAGCTCACTCCTCTTTCCTTGGTGGAAGCGCCTTTACTTGGATCCCTCGCTGCTCATTGCACGACATTACCTTGGCGTCTGAAAAAAACTTTCCCGACTCCCCGGTGCCCTTTCTTCATCGATTCCTTCCCCCCCTCTTCAGACCGGGTCTCCCCCTATGCACGCGTCCGACATGCTTGCATCTCCGGGCGCGTTTTGAGAGAGCACCCTCATACACCCATAGAAGGGAAGCCTCCTCACCTCCCTCCTTTTGGTAGCGTTCCCCCCTCCTTTGTTACTGACTTTTGCCTGTCCCCCCTCCCATTTCTCTCCTGACTAGCACGCACTCGTTTTTTCCTCTTCGCGCTCATGCTTTTCAGGCGCGTGCTGGGGGTGTCTTCTTTCGAGTGCAGTCGTCCCCTTGTTGAAGGGTCCCTCTTCACCATCGACGTTCTTCTCCTGGACATGCTCTTTCTTTTTTCCCCTCAAGTTAGCTGCAAAGCAGTTTGTCTAGCCCGTGACCTAATCCGAGCGTTCGTCTCATCTTTTTCCCGTAGCGGCTATCTCAACGGAAGGCGGATTTGAAATTTGCCCCAACTTTTCTGTATGATTCTCTCCCTCCCGTAAGAACCTGGCCCTCTTCCTGCGCGAACTTATTTTGTTCCGCCTGGTTGGTGCTTGGACAGCGCCCCGGCACTCACTTGGCTTCCTATTTCCTTCACCCCCTATTTCTTTTTCTCAGTTTTAATGGCACCATCACTCTCTTTTCTCCCATAACTGTCGGCGTTTCTCGGTGAAGATTTTTGATTCGGGGGCGAAGCTTTGGTTCGGGCCGGAAGGGAGGCCTTCCATCAGTACTCTCACTCTTTCCGCCACTCCTCCCCTCTTTCGAGCCATCCACATTTCTCCTCTCTCCCCTTATCATTATCCCCCCCTTTTCCTACCGCGTACATCTGACACTTTCTTCCCTCTATCTTCCGTTCCCTTTCCTCCTTTTATCTCTTGTTCTCTTCCAGACTTCTTGTCTTGCGTCCTGTCCCCCCTCTCCCCTTCCGCCCTCCTTCTCCCCTCCCCACCATTCACTTCTCTTCTTCTCTTTTACCCTCCCAGTTCTCTTCCCCTCCCCCTCTTTCCCCATCTCCTATCCCACTCCCCTCTTACTTCAACTTTCACCTCCTTTATCTCTCTCCCGCCCTCCCCCTCTTTCCCCCCTTTCTTTTTTTCCCCCTTACCCATCCCTTCTTCCTGCTCACTCCTTCCTGACTTCTTTTATGTACTCCTCCCCTTCTTCCTTTACCATCTCCTCTTCCTCCCTCCCTCCTACCCTCTTCTCCCTCTTTTCCCCTCTTTCGTTTCATGCAACCCTCCCTTCCCCTCGCTTATACTGCCTCTCCTTAGCTTAATCCCTTTCCCTTCTACATTCTTTCTTTCCCTTTCTCACCAACCCCTTCCTTCCATTCACCTCCCCGCTCTTCTTATCCCACCCTCTCCTTTATTCTCTCCTCCCCGTCCCAGTCTACTACAACGCCTCCTTCCCTCACTCTCCCCTCGTAAACTTCCTCTCTTGCTTCTTCCCCTCATCTTCTTCCGTTTTATTGCATCTATCTCATATCTACCTTTTTCCCTCCCTTCTCCCACGTCCTCTGTTTCCTTTTCCTCTCCCTCTATCTCTTCTCTCCGTCTCCCCTTTGTCTTTATTGCAGCCACCAGCTCCTCCTTTTTCCCAACCCCTCTTCTCTCTCCCTCTTCTACTCTCCCTTTCCTTTCTCCTACCTAGCCTTCCCCTCCTTTTGCCCGCTTTTCCCCTTCTCCTCGCCTTTTCTTCCTTCCTTTTCCCCCCTTTTCCCTCTCCATCTCCCCCTCTCCCCATTTCCTCCCCACAACCTTCTCTTTTCTCCTGCTCTCAGAATTTTTTTTTTTCCTTTTCCTCATCCACCCTCCCCCCTAATTTTACTCTCATATATTTTATCCTTCTTCTCCCTGCTCACCTCACTTCCCCTCTCTTTTTTCCCTGCTCTTGCTGCTTGTATTTCTTTTCCTGCGCCACCAGTTCTTACTTCAACCCTTCCTTTTCTCGCCTCTATTTCCTTTTCTCTCTATATCTACCCCTCTTCCTCTGCTCTTTTCCCCCCTCACTTTCCCTCCCTCTTTTCCTCTCTCCCTGCTTGCTCTCTCCCTAAATCCCCCCTTTCCTTTCCCATGTTTACCTCAGCTCCTTCACCTCCTTCCCTCCCCTCCTTTTTTCTCCCCTCCATCATTCTTCCCTCCCCGTCCACGCTACCACTTTTTCTTTGTTGGTGGCCGGCGTCGTCCCTTTTCGGTTCCAGCAGTCCGTTGCTCCATACCGATTCCCAAAATTCCCTATAAAGTCCGGTTTCTGCCTACACATTTTTCCAACCGATTGCTTTCCTTCCCTTCCAACCTCCCCAGCTCATGAAGGAGATGATTTTTAAGTCCTGAGCGCCACCGTGAGACCTGGGCGAGGGAGCATGGTGCCCGCTGCCCTGTCTATCAGTACCGCATATGGACCAACCAAGTAGACATATTCCTTGAGACGCATGCGACTCTTCCTAAGGGTTTTTGAGATTGCCCTTCCTTTCGAATGGTTTCTCTGAGACCTCTCGCCGTTCCAGCCAGCTTCCTGAACCCCCATCACATGCAGTTATTTTAAGCACGTCTTCACTGCTTCTCGGGGAGTGAAGGATGTTTTGTCCTCTACTTTCCTTACCCTCTTTCCTTGGTTTTCTTCCCATCCTTCTCTCTCCTTTGCCGTTGATGAGATGGTTTAAAACGTCAGGACGGTTCTTTAGTCTGCTATCTGGCGCGTTTTCAGGCGCGTAGGGGAGAAGATGGGAGTGCTCCTCCGTCTCAATTTCCCTTCCCTATTTCTCCTAACTCCTCTCCCCTTCCCCCCTTAGCTGTTTCTTTAAGGGTTTTTCGCCGCCCCGCTGCGCTGCGGCGTAGTTCGGCACAGTTGTTTGATATCTTCTCTCTCTTTTCGATTTGCATTCTCTTCGACGTCCCGTTTTTTTTCGTCTTTGTAGGTTCTGTCTCTCTTCTCGCGAGAATATCAGGTCTAATTTTTCGGCT
>Ga0179593_1359114_pt1 | contig 11134 bp, 10 predicted proteins | sample CZODoug2_1_08_16_FD_185931 | JGI IMG/M metagenome (GOLD analysis project Ga0179593, IMG submission 185931) | Vadose zone soil fungal communities from Angelo Coast Range Reserve, California, USA - CZODoug2_1_08_16fungal (PacBio error correction) | ecosystem: Environmental > Terrestrial > Soil >... | reverse complement strand
TCCTGCGTATTTCCTTTTTCCCTTTTTTCCGGAAAGGCAGCAGTAAATTTGTGCTCGGTTTCTCAAGCCCCATGACCTAGTGTTCTGCCTTCGAAGTGTGTCGTCATCCCTTTTGGCGTCTTCGTCATAATTCCTTCCAACCTGCGTGAAACAACAATGTTGTTTCCCAGTTCCCCCTTTCTTTTTTGCAAAACCAGCCTAACCTGCTTTTACGCCCGCTTTCTCGTTTTCTTGTTTCCCACCCCAACCATTCCTATTTCCTCCACCGGCAACTTTACTCTTTTTGTTCTTCTTTTGTACGTACAAGTTTCATTCTGTACCCATTTAAGCTATGCGAGCCACAAGTGTTCTCCTTTTGGCCCTTCTCCTTAGATCGATGGGGTTAAACAGGAAATTAGCCCCCAACCCAAACCATTTGACGCCCCCATGTTCAACCAACAAAATTAAATCAGATCACCAGTGCCTTTTGTTGATTGTCCTCGTTTCATGTCAGTATCGTTTCCACATTGATGCCAACCTCCGGCCTTGAGTCCTGCAGTAACCTTTTTATATTTTTTCCTTATATGTGGGTCTTTGCCCTCCTTTGCGTTGCTACTGAAATGATTTCCGATTTTTTTTCTGAGTGTTTAGCATTTCCCTTATCTCGACAAACTTGGTTTTCACATTACAAATTCGCCTACCCACACTACCACCAGTCGACGACGGTCCACACCGTCTTGATCGACACTGCGCGTTCTGCCCAGTTCCCTCCTCTTCTCCTTTAACTTTCCATTTGCCCCCCCTTCCTGTAAACGTGCAACAACTTTTGTTCGTTGTCAGTCCCCTTTTGTTCTTCACGTTATACCATTTTCGCGTCTCCCAGTCCGTCAAACCCTCTTGGCCCTCTCATCCGGGTTTTATTTCGAATTCCCCAAAACAGGTTCGCGCCAGTCCTCTCCAAGCCCTTGAAATTGGCGATTGCTATGACGCTGTCGTCCTCTTCGGTGTAGTCCTGTGTCAACCTTTTTTTTTGGACCCTGTTTTGGCTCTTCTTCAAGGCGACGTTTCTTCGTAGTACGCTTCTTGATTCCATCTTCTTTTCCCCCCTTGCGGTCAAAATTGAGCTCTCCACCGATTTCTCTCAATTTTCCCCGTTCCGTGCGTACCTCGCGCCCTTGGCTACCTCTTTTGCTTTTTTTTTTCGTCAATCGTCCTTTACTCTCTTTTTTCCTTTTCCAAAGCCTATACGCCGAAGTGTGCTCTCCTCAACGCAGTCTGCCTAGGTCCAACTAAAAGTGCCTCCCCACTTTCGTGATACATCTTTCCCCCCCCAGCTCTACTTTATTAGTTCAGATAATTCTTCTTTCCTCTGTCCCTCTGGTTGGGGTGAGGTCCCCCCGCAGCGATGGATGGTCAAGTTCCCGACTTAGTACGCACATATGTGCGTTCTTTCTGATTCAGTTGTCTGTTTCGGTTCCTGTAGTTCACAAGGACTGCAACTTGCTTGTCCCCCCTTCATCTTCCCCCGTTTTTTTGCCTCGCTGCGTTGTTTGAGCCTTACACCACCGTAGGGCTCGCACACCTGTCCACCCGACACAGTCACTGCCCCCGCGTGCGCTAATTTTTCCCCGTCTCTTTTTGTCCACTTGTTGGCCTTATGTTGCTTTGTTGGTCTGGGTCTTTTACGACCAATCCCGGCCCTCTGCGTTCCCCCCAGAGCTCACCGCTTTCTTTGCTCCCTCTACTACATTCCTTATTCAAGAATTCTTCTGTTTTTTGCCGGTTCCTCACTCCCGGTTTTTGCCACATTTTGGGTGGCAGTGGCCGCAAATATCTCTTAATAGAGAGCCGGCCTTATTTTCCCTCGCTCCTTGAACTACCCCTTTATCCCTTTTCCACGGTTGATGACGGCCCCGTCAGTCTGCGACCCCCATGTTTCTAATCCGATATTTCCCTTTAGTGACCTACCGGTTCGCAGCCGCCACCCTCCTGGGTTTTTTTCGTAGAGGCCTATTTTCCTGACCCCCACGTCTTTGAAGGATCCTCTCTGATCGCCACACACTCCCCACCGCGACCAAGTACTCGAGTCAACGCCCATCTCACTAGCTCACGCTCACCACCCATAGTCTTTGAGATGGAGTGAAGACTCAGTTTAACCTTTTTCCTCTCACCCATCCACAAACCCATCCGGCACCAAAGCCGATGGCCGCAGACTGCACACGTCTTAACTCCTCCGGGCTCCACGTCTCGCCACGACCAGATCGATCTCCCCCCACCGCGCCCGGCCCCCTTCCATTCCCCCACCAACCACAGAAAGCCCGGCTTTGGACTGAACGCAGTCAGTACCTCCACTGCTTCACAAAGTGACCCCCCCCGTGAGTGGTTTCCTTGGCCCAGCCACCCCTCCCTTGACAGCTTTGTCCGACCTTGCTCACCCTTTGGCTAAAAGACCCACCCCTCCCTCATCGTCCCCCCGTTCCTCCCCTTCCCCCTTACATTCCCACACCACCTCATCCGCATACCCCTCTTTCCCCACTCACCATCCCCTCCCCCTCTCCCCTCCGACCCTCTACCTCCCCCATTTACTCCCATCTTCCCATCCATCGTCTCCCCTTCCCCCCCCCCCCCCCCCTCAACCCTCTCGATCGACCCCAGTACTCCCCCACCCCCTATCCTCTACCCCTCCCCCCCTTCCTCCTCCTTATCTTCACTGACCCCTCTAAACCTCACCCTCCCCTCCCCCCCCCTATCCATCCATTGTCCTTCCCCCCCTTCCGCCTACCTCGCAAGCCTCTTTTTACCAATCCGTTTTCCCCTTTCATCTCCACTGTTTCCAACAGTTCCTTCCCGTGCAGTGAAGCGCAGCCACCAACAGAAGACCCCACCTTTCGCATCCCTAATAGACCAGAAGCATTCTCATACAAGACCAAAAAATCCTGGTCGGGAATCCACGCAACGACAGGATTTCAAACAACGTTAACCCCAATGGCAAAACCCGTCTTTGGAGATTTTCGCAAGTTGCGGATTCAAGTAGAAATCCCTCTCTACCGGTTTTAGATTTTTTTAATCAGACCCCAACCAGCATCGGTCTCTTTGGAGGGCACGTCTCTTCACTTTTCCTATAAGCCTTTTTTTCTTTTGATGGACTTGTTAATTTGTGCCCATTGCACAAATCTTTTCTAGTTTCTTTCTGATACTTTGCCTGATATGCGGTACCCTATAAAAGCCTTTATTGGAACAGAATATTATGAAGAAAATTTGACCAAACTAACCAAAACAACGGAGCGTTCCGTGACCACTTAGTTTTTTTTATGCCATAGATGCTGGTTTGACCTATTGTTGAATCGACCCACGACGCCCACCCATCAATAAGACCTAGAACCCAAAACTTCTTCTTTCTGGTGATGTTTGATGTGCGGAATACTTGCGGCGTTTTTGAACTCTTTTTTCTTTTTCGCCCATTATACTTGACAGTTCATCGGATTTTTCCCCCCTGTCCCGCTTTGATCGCATAATCGCGTTTGATTCCTTCCGGATTCCCTCAATAACCCCCTGATAACCACTCCCCCAAGCGCACTCATTCTTTCCTTTGTTTCCGTTTTTTCTCTTTTGACAATCTACCCCCCATTCCCGAACGCTTTTTATGGCTTCACGCGCACCGACGGAACTTGTCCCCAGTCGACCCATTTGGTTTTTCCCCGACCATGACTTTCGGTTTGACCCTTCCCGTTTCCGTTCTTCTACCCACTCAGGGTCGAGCTTTTTGCTTCAATGGCGCTTTTTCCTGCTCTTTTTCCTTTGGTCTGACCGTGAGCGGCACCCTTCCGGCCCCTAACGAGGATTATTGACAATTTGTTCACCCGTCCACTATGTGCAATTTTCACTGGGCCTTCCAGAATAGGCTGACCCCCTCACAGATCCAGTTTTTGTGTGAGAGATTGAGGCACATTGATCGGAAATGTCTTGTTATCATCTTCCCTTCAGGCTTTTCTTTTGAGCATTTGATGGTCCTGTCGTCCGACCCCCTTTCCTACCTGCCGCCCTTGTTCCTCCATTACCTAGGGCAGCCGTTACCCAGCGTCGCATCCCAGCAGTCAGTTTGTTTTTTTTTAAAACAATGTTCTCCTGTCATTTCCACTGCTTCGCTGCGCCTTTTTTTTTTTCTTTGTTTGGGTTTTTTTTTTTCCAAAACAAGCAACGTGACGCCGATTTTTCACTCGAATTCCCTTCTGACCCTGGCCTATGAAGATTCTTTGCTCGTTCGGAGCATTGGCGTCAATTTTTTCGCATTCTTCCTCCCTCTACTGCCTTCCGGTGCGCATCTCCCACCCTGTCGTTATACTTTATTATCTATTATTTTGATAACCTACCTAATTCCCCAACAGATAACCATTTTTTTCCAAAAGGAAAACACCACATAAGGCCCCGTCACTTTTTTCCTTTCTTAATTCTTTTTCCGAGTTCTCTTTTTCCCCAAGCCTTTTTTCAACACTTGTGATATGTACCCACCCCCTTTCCTCTTAGCCCCCGTAACCTCACCCTATCTTACCTTGTGTTAACTTTTTGTCCGAGTTTAGGTCTAGGACCCTTTAATTAATTTTCTTCTTGTACTGGTCCTCCTCTCTATTTCCCTTCGCCTGGGTCTTCCTCATGTCAACCATCGAACAACATCCACGTCAGCCCCGGGCCCCAATACGGATCATGCCTCACCGAGCCGATTTGCTCTTTGCACTTTAACGAGGCCCTGGTATTACACACCTTTAACAGACCCAGGGTCAACTGATTCCACACAATAACCCCTGGTGGGTACCGTTCCGGTTTCGGCCACTTTCCCTTTTAAACATTAGCCCGCGTCCAAGGCCGACTGTTTCCCCGAGCTGCTCCTACTCGTTTGTCCCTTCGTCCTCACAAACAGATGAAGCGCGTAACCCTTCCTCCGCGTCAACATAAGTTTAATGGTATCCGGGCCGTCTGTACGCGTCAGGTTTTGAGGTGGTGTGTTAGCTAGCCCCCACGGGCTGGTAAGAGGGGTCTTCTGGAATTTGCCCATTGATTGCATTGGTGGGTAGAGAGATGCATTGTCCTGTTTCCCCATCACTGATAACGGAGTCCCCCAAACGGAACTCCTAAAAGGCCTTGTTTTATGACCATAGCCCCCTGAGTTTTTCGCCAAGCCTCCTTGATATTTCCAACTGGTCAGAATTAAGCACTATTGATTGGGCCCGGAGGTAACAGAACTGACTATTCTTGCCTCTTTTATTAAGTTTCAAAAACTTCTGGCGGCCAGCGAACCCGCCTCTGGGGTTGAAGCTCTGAAAAGCGCTGGTTGGGCCACTTCACAAGACCCCACAATTTCCGCTGAAGGGTACTGTTGAGTGATTCCCCTATTTCACCCCCACCGCCGTTGGCAGCTTCCCCAAGGAGTACCGGTTCCGCGGCGATGCTCCCACTACATAGTTTCGATCGTTTGGACTATTTGTGGTGTGGGTTAATGCGTGGCGTGGGATTTTTAAAACCCCCTTACCCCCCCCTTGAGCAAGTTACATCTTTTGGTCCTCTCAATGAGCTTTTGAAAACCAGTTTAGAAGTTCAAATTTATGATTCCCTGTATTTTAGGTGAAATTTGAGTGTATTCGTCCACATGCGGCCATAATAGTAACTATATCTTTAATTCTTTCCCCTTAGTTGTTTTGTTTCTGACCATGTTCAAAACGCTTTGGTCGTTTCCGCACACCTACTTTGCCCACCGAACAGTACACCACTGACTGTGCATTATCCCCGCTCCGGCCCGAACTATTCTCCTCGTCACCTTGCGCCGTGAGGGTATTGTAGCGGGTGGATTGCCAAAAACAACCACCTTAAAGTTAGGTTACAAGACCTTTTTTCACCGATGTTCTTAATCATTGCTGAAGCAGTGTACTGTTAAAGAACCGCTATTTTCGGACAAGCTTTAAGACCCCCTCAATACGTGATTTTTAAATTTGGTCTTATTGGTGGAATCACATCATTACTATCTCGGTCTCATTCCCCCCCTGGACAGTATTCCCCCCCAGAGTAAGATTGAATTCAAATTCCTGCCACCCTATCGCTGTCCGGTACGTGATTCGCCGGTAAGTGTTCTGAGACTCTTTCATCTCTGCCTGCTGGCCTACGCGAAAGCGAAATTTGAAGCCAGCTTCAAACACCCCTTTCTTGCTTTGCTAGCATGACTCTGGCTGACGCCTATCCGATCATATCCCCATCCCGCCTCCCAAACCTGTTAGAGCCTGCATCGACCCTGGTTCCTTCGCATATGACACTAATGTCCCCGATGCCTCTAAAAAGGGGGATGTCCGACGTGTGGGCACAGTACTCCCCCCGTCAAACGACAGCCCAAGATTAGCCCCCCGGAATGATCACCACACACTTGACAGAGTTGTCCCCTTTTAACCTCTTGGTGTTTTGGAATTTCCGGCGGAACTCTTTTATTCGTCTAACTCCCTACAATTTCAGACTGCTTTTTTCTCCACCCGAATCCGCACAGAGACGCAGCAAAAGGGGTCGGTATTACATTTCTGAACCACTAAGTGGGTTGTTCACAAAGTTCCAAACACACTTCCCCCCCAAATGCTGGAGAGAGTTCACGATGGATAATGTTAAACGATTTGATAGGGACAGCCCATCAAGGGGTTTTAAAGGGAGGCCTTCCCTCATATCAGGCCTTTACGTTTGACAGTTTTCGACGGTTGGCTTTTTTTTTGTTATTTTTCAATCCCCCATTAGATTTCTTTGTTTTCGCCTTTCATTTCTAACTCTCACGAACATCTATTCCCTTAATTGTTCGCCCAGCTGCTTTTCTTTCCACCACCAATCCACCATCAAAGGCCTGGGTATGACGTTTCCCGTACTTTATCAAGAAATTGGGTGTTTTTCGTTTGGCTTACTACTAGTCGATCATTCCTTCAGCATTCGTCACCGTGTTGCGCTCGCTTTTTTTCTTCCTTTTATTGTGATTTTTGCCAGTCGCTGTTTTTTCGTTCCCAGAGATGCCAGCCCCTCTCGTGTCTTCAACAAGATCTCGTGATTCCCGCCACATAATCATTCGCACGACTCTTTTCCGTTGCGTGAACGACCTGCTTTCTCGATTCCTTCCCACCTTTGAGAACCACTTCCCCTTTCATACCTGAACCACACAGCTTTATTTCGCCCACTCTTAGTGACCCCCCCCCCGTCAGTTGTTGAACGTCCCATTCCCAAACATTAGTTGACTCCCAGCGTAAGCTTTCCGTCTGGTGCACGCCGAACATATTTCCCTGTTTAAAGAAATTTCCCTTGGTTTTTCCATATGGCCCGTCTGTATGACGTCTCGTTTACCTCACGGCACAATTGTGTTTACGCTTTACAGTTCTGTTGGTGGATTTCGTTTGCCCGCGCTATGCTGTGGATGCTTTTCAGCCCCCCCACGCTCCGACGGACTTGATATTATTTAACCCGATCCGTAACCCCCTCCTATCTTACATAAAATTTTTCCAGCATTTTCGTTACGACTATTTCAATAGACCCTCCGTCTTTTTTTTTCCTTGTTAAATAACTAGGCTCCCCACCCAACCCACAAATTTTTGTCCCCTCAGCCCTTCCCCCGCCCCCGATACACTCTCAAGGTCAGAAGACACCGCTTTTGGTCGTCCGTTTAAACTCCCCACCTCAGCAGTTTCCCCGCGACATTTGGCGGAACAGCGTTCGTCAGAACCATACTTCCCCCCCAGGCGTTACCCATTCCTTTCTCTTTCAAAGGCTTAGGCGGTTTTCAAAACAGTCCGTAGCTTCGCCAGATTTTGAGATGTCCACCCCACATTCCAGTAAGGCCCTGGTTTTGAAGAAGTTTGAGATCTGCCTCTTTGATGGGGTTCCCTGTAGACATTTTTTTTAATTTTGTAGTCCTCATCTTTTGTAATTACCCGGCTTGGACTGGAAAACCCCTCCGCTCCGGAAAACTGTCCTCTATGGTGCGAAACATTGTTCCCCCTTCCAACACCTCCCCCCCCCATTCCCCCGTGACTCCTTTCCCCACACCCAATCATTTCCCGGCCGCCAGCACGTTTTTCCGGATGTTTGAACGTTTTTTTTTCTACATCGGCTCACCCCCCTGGTCCCACCCTGTGCCCCCGCCTTTCCATGGGTGTATCTGTGCATTTTCAATCCGATCCAGTTGTTTGACCCACTTTCAGATAGATTTCGTTTAATTTCTGAGACAGCTGTCCCACAGAGTTGGGTGCTAACCGTCCCAACAGACCCCCCCCATCACTTTCGAACGAGTTCCCCCAACCTACGGCTCTTCCTTACTCGAGTCCTTGCTAGCGCCACGGCCTACCCCGCTGCTTTGGAGCACTTCCACCTTTCCCTTTGTCTCGGTAAAATCTCCTCCCACCAACTTTATGGGTCCTGTTTTTTCCCCCTTGGTTTTTGACTTTTCACGCCCACCATTTGGCTAAGTCTGCCTCTTCTCTCTGCAGTTAGGACGGTGATACATCCTTCTCTTTCTTTTTTCCCAGATCACCCACCACCCCCCCCCAAGTTGTGACTCTGATACACTCTCTGAGATCCTACGTAATGTCGAGCCTTGAGGATAAGCGTGGACTTTTTCTCTAGATCGCTATGCAAACCGTTTTTGTCCTAGTGATTCGTTCGCGTCCAGGCGCTCATTTTTCCTGTCAGTTTAAGATCCGGTCTTTTTATTTCCCTTCCTTAGTGTTCAGTGAAAACCTAGCCCTCCCTCCCATCACTTTTCATTGTTTTGTTTTCCTCTCCTTTCGCTTGCTTTTCTCCCCGAGATTCTCAAGTTCTATCCGGCATGGACTTGCATCAAGTTTTCCATGTGAATCTTTTTCTTCCGTTGGCCCCCCCTTCGTCGTAAACCGCCTTGAGTAATACCCACTGTTGGTCGTCATTCCCCCCCTCCCCACCAAAGGTTTATTCCTAGGATGAGTATCCCCATCCCCCCCAAGATACGTCGTGATTTTCAGAGTTATCGTCTCCGTCGGGAGAGAAATCAAGCCGGTTTTCTCTGTGCCTTTATTGTTGAAGGCCTGTGGCCCAGCTGTCGTCCACTCTGCACCCAGCCACACAGCGTATGCCCCCTTTGCCAAATCAGTGCCCTAGCCTAATAGTGACCCAAAGGTTCTTTCTTCTTATACGGATCCTTCTCAATTATGTTGTTTCTGTTTCCGCCCCAACGATTGTGTCGCTGCCAAGAGTGTGAGTGGAATCAGGAGCACATCTTAGAGCACATCGAAGTTGGTTGTTTGTATGGATTTGCGCACTCCCCCCACATGGTCTGGGTTGTGCGATCCCCATGACCAAATTCCATTTGTCCCCCGCCCCACGACACCCAAATGTGTTCCTGTTCCGATAAGCCTTCCCCCCCTTTTAAACTCTCTCGTCTTTACCCCCCAATGAGCTTTGACAATTTTATGTGGCTTTCGGGGGAACAGGCCCCCCCCACTAGGCCACATCGTGTACCCAGATGCCACCCGCGTATTGATCCCCCGCCAGAATTAGGTAAGACCGGCGAGGGTCCCTTGCTGGTTTGGAACACCCACAAATTTTTTTTGCTTCCCCCCCCCCTGACGTCTACTGGTTGAGTTTATTGTCTCCGCGATCTCTTTTTGAGTCTCATTCCAATGATAGCCCCCAGTCGACTTTTCCCTGTACGAAATAGAGTCTTCCCTGTTCCGGAAGTACGGCCCCCTCGGCTGAGCGGAGCCCCCCGGTTCTTTCGTTGTTCCACCTTCTCCCTTTGTCTTTTTCCTAACCCCCCATGGGTTTTCTCGAGAGCTCTTTCTGCTCACTTTCTGAGACCCTGAAGGACATACGCGTTGTACTCCCCCTCTCTCACAGAGAAAACTAGCTTCTCCGTCAAGAGCGTCGATTCATCACACCCAGCATCTTCCCCACTTTTTGCTATCGTTGACTTTAATCTCCTACTTACCCTTCACTATATGAATCGCCATACATGCCGCCTGGAGATGGCTTTACTGTTCACCCTTTTTTTTTTCCTTCCATGAGGTACAGTACCCGCTATGTCAGCTCCTCTCCAACGTTGCAGATTGGCCCCTGCCCTTAAATCAAGCCGTTTCCGTCCACATGTTTCCCTTTGCTCCCCTACCTTTCCACAAGGCAAACCTGCCCACCGTTGTTGAGCCGAGTTGAGGTGCCGGTTAGCCCGTATCAGGTTCCAATAGATTTTTTCGATTCTTAACTCCAATAGCTCTGGCTCATGCCTTGCCAGGTTTCCAGTTGATAGATACTTCAATAAGATTGGTGGCCGGCTGTCGAAGTTTTCTTTACCTTGTCCCTCCTTTTACCCCGGATTCCCGTACCAATTACTCCTTGAAGTAGACTAGAATGAAGTGCTTTGAGTTAACAGCACTTAAGATCGTCAGTCACGTTATGCAGATGATCCCGAACCATTAGTGTGACCAAACAAAGAACCCCCATATAAAATTGAGATTTTCTTGAAATGCTGTTCCGTCTTTTTACCTAAGGTTTTTGTTTGTTTTGATTGTGCACGCTGAGACGCTGCCCGTCCAAGGGAAGCAAGTACGGTAAGACACTGGGCTGGAGTGCTTTTGTCTTGATGGTTTTTTTTCCCCCTGGTGCTCCCACCGATGGTATGTGCGTTTGTTCGAAACTTTTGTTTTTTCTGCTTTTCGCCCCCCATATGAGAGCCATTAATCTCCTTAGAACTAAGCTTTTATCTATCCGTATTTTCTTAAGAGTTGTCTGGCCCCCCTGACATTGCAGCGCTTCATTGAACCCTGAGAACAATAACCTGGGCACCACACAGTCTTCTAAGTTTATCATGGTTGGACCCCATCTTCTTTGCATTTTGACCGCACATTCCCCCCATCTGAGTAGCATTTTCAAGTTTCGTGCCACTGAGTCTCCTCCGAGGTAATCATCCCCTCGTGTTTTTACGAAATGTTTCCTTTTCTGGTTTCATTGCTGAAGCTGTAACTGCGTGAGCTCTCATTTAAGGGTCTCACTTATCATTTGTCTTGCGCTTTTCGAATTTATCCAATCACTTTCTTCCGGTGCCCCCTTTGTTTTCGGACCCCCCGGCATCTCACCCGGTTAAGAGGATTATGAACCTAACAGGTTTCATAGTCCTTGATTT
>Ga0179593_1327365_pt1 | contig 11134 bp, 16 predicted proteins | sample CZODoug2_1_08_16_FD_185931 | JGI IMG/M metagenome (GOLD analysis project Ga0179593, IMG submission 185931) | Vadose zone soil fungal communities from Angelo Coast Range Reserve, California, USA - CZODoug2_1_08_16fungal (PacBio error correction) | ecosystem: Environmental > Terrestrial > Soil >... | reverse complement strand
TTTTTGTGAGGATCCCCCCCACTTCCTACTTTTTACTTCCTCTCGTTGCTCGGGATATCGAAATCCCACTTGTTTACCTCCCCCCCAATTCCCCTTCTTGGGGGCTCCCTTAAACTTTTACCATTGGGGAGGGAGCGACCATGTTTTTTTTTTTTTTTTTACGCCCATAGCTGATTGCCCAAAGTCCTTTTCGCTAAACGTCCTCCCCCCCCGCCCCCGTCGGCTCTCGTCTCCCCTTGACCTTTTTGTCTGTTGGGTAATCCTGGTTCTCGTTTTTTTTTTCCCCACCCATGTTTTCGCAGCAGTAGGCCCACCCCCCCCTGTTTTTTGCCCATTTTTCTGCGCGAATATTTGGTATTGGCGGTCTTATCGGTTGATTTTTTTCCTTTCCTTCCCGCCCAACTTCTGAGTGTCGTCCTCTCCCGAAGCTTCATCACCCGGGACGATGTCGCCTTTTCTACTTTTGAGTCTCCCCTTCACACCCGGCACTTTCCTTTTGGGCAATTAGATTCCTGCGTACATCCTCGATTGCGACTTTTTTTCTGTTTCTGAGGCTTCCACGCACCTCTTTTTCTAGGAATGCCCCTTGCCCTTCCCGCTTTCACCTTTTTTTGTAGTTTATGTGGTTCCCTTTTTTTTTTTTTGGCTGAGTTTGCCCGACAACAAGTGCTTCTTTTCCAGGTTATTTTTCCGTGGCCTCCTAGCTTGATCTGCTTTAGAGTGTACCAAGCGCGTATCTGTCGTTTTTTTTTCGTTTCTCTAGCCTGGCTCCCTGAATGCATTTTTTTCTTCCCTGGAACTATCCACACCTCTGTAGGTCCCAATCTCTTTGCAGAGCTCTTGCTTTGTCCGAACCAGAAACTGACTTCCCTCCTATTGCTGTTATCTTGAAAACCCCGCACGGTCCTCGAGACGTTCCTTTCCCTTCCCCGTTCAGCCCGCTGGCACCGATTCGACCCCCTGCTCTTCCGTCCGATCTAGGAACTTTTTATCTTTGGTGATTTGTTTTTGCTTTCGGATCTAGTCCAGACCACAGTTCACTCGTTCCCCCCCAGTTCACACTGGAAACTGCGATTAAGCCACCATCAGCGCGCTTGCCCCCTGCGCCTTCCCGAAACAGGTTTTTTTCGACATCTCAGGTTTTTTCCCCTTATCCGCGTGTAAGGCACACCGCCAGAATGCAGCTTCCTTGGCCCCCCCTTTTTTTACCTTGGCAGCGTTCTTTTCTTCGTTTTTTTTTTTACGTATCGCTGCGGCGCGTGCCAGTCAGTGCCGCGTAATTTGCAGATTTTTTTTTTGTCTGCTTCTCGAGTTTGGACCACCCTTCCTTCCTCACGGTCAGGGCCAAGTTCTCGACTGCCAACTCCCCCACACCCTCCCCTGGGTCCTTTTGATTTCCCGGTATGACCAATTTACCCATCGGAGCCTCACTGGACCTGAGATTATATTTCTGCTTGCAATGTGCCACTTCCACACCCCGTAAGCGAAACCCCCGCCCACCCCCACTGGCCCTTGACCTCGCCCCCATCCGGTCTTTTGTCCACCGCCTCCTAGGACTCCCGTCTTCCGAATAAATTTTTTCTGTGATGGCGCGGGTCCTTAATCGACTTGTTCTTGTCAAACCTTCCCTTTTCCCAATCTTTAGCATACGGCTTTGCAGGTTTCAGTGGCTTTGACCTGGCTTTTTTTTTTTTATACCTCGCTTTTTCTAGGGCGTCCGGTTACGTGGATGTTCACCGTGCCTGTGGGTTTCCGTCCCCCCAGGCGCGTTTGTTCCCTCTTTTGATTTCTTTTTTTGATTTTTTATCTTCGACCATCGCTGCTATGTCTGCTCTTCCCTTGGTTTCCCTTGACGCGTTCTTGGGACTTTCCCCAGGGCCTTTTTGCCCTCCCTCCCAATTTTTTTTTGTTCCGTTTACAATCGGTGCCAGCGGTTTTTGACTCGTCTGTCCCGTTTACCCTGATTGCTGTGTGCCCGTGTGCCGGCGCCCCCCCCCCCTGTTTTTCCAACACTACGTCCGGCGACATTTTTTTTTTCAACCACGCAGTTTCTTGCCTGGGGTCCCCTACCCAGCGGCGAGGATTTTCTTGATGGATCCCGTTTAGCCCCTTTTTCGGGGGTGCCGACCATTTCCCTTTTGGCATTTTCCTTCGACAAAATGGGCGCACTTTTTGGTCCGTAGCGCCGATTTTAATGTCCTTTCTTCGTTTCCTTGTTTTTCTTTCTTTCCCCCCTGAGGAAAACGATGGTTTTGCCCCTTCCCTCAATTTTCCCCCACTGCATTCGACAAATAGACCCCCTCAACCGGTGGATTGTAGGCAACACGTTTAGCCATCCCCACAGCGCTTTTTTTTTATGTCCCTCGTTCCCGTAGATTCCCCGGTTCTAGGCAATGGGCGCTGGGTTTTTTTTTGTTTCGTTTTGACCCTAAATTGGCAGTTTTTTGTTTGCAAGTGCCGTCTACGCCCTGGAGCGCTTTGCTTTCGTCCATGCTGATGCATGTACGATGACCTGCGGTTTCCCCCAAATGGTAATTTTCTACCTTTGCCGCCCCCCCCCCCCCCCCCCCCCCCCCCCCACCGATTCAGCTTTTAGATACTAACCCTTGTTTGTTGATTGAGGAGTGTTTGGTTCACTCGGAAACTTTGACTTCCTTACCCATTCCCCATCCCCCCCCTGGTTTCTCGGGAGGTTCCTGGTGTCGACCCTCATCGATTCAGGTCCCTTACTTCGTAGCTGCTTCCCCCCCTCTAACCCCACTTAACATCCTTGTCTTCAACCTAAACCCCTTTGTTTGCACGGGGCGCTGGTGCCCGTTTTTGGGCACCGTCAGTCTACCAGTGTAACCCCGCCTGACGGTCGCTCCTTTATTAAGCAATGTTTTAACATAACGATTTCGTTGGGTCTAGATTCATTTTTTTCATGTCGGCTCCCTCCGTCTTTTTCCCTCCGGCCACCCCTGTCACTCATCCCACCCTTTTGAGCTTCTTCCATTTGGACCGGCCGCTCTTTCAACGGTGCGGGCAATTTGTTCCCCCTTTGACCCTTGCACCCGTGTACTTAAGTGTGGACTCCTGTCCCCCATTGTCTCTGAGGGGCCATTACACTCCTATCCGGCTGTGTTCCCCCCCCCCCCCCATTGTCCCCCGATTGCTTTACTAAACAACACTTTTTTTTTTTTCCGCCCAGTTTTGGTGAGGTGCGTGCCGGGTTTTTTTATTCCGGACCACCACTGTCTTTTCATTTCGTTTACGTACGCCCCATCGGGACTTTTTTTGTCCCTCTGACGTGGATTTTTTGATGTTCCCACCACTTTCCGTCAGGGATTTCCCACCGGGGCCTCCCCTTCGGTTCCTTCCCTTTTCCCCCCTACGCTTACCACGTGAACGCACTGGCTCCCATCCCCCGATTTACCGATCTTTTTTTATTGACCCTTGTTCCCAGAACGGCGCCTTTCCCCTACCAGACCTAACGGCTTTTTTTTGACCCTGACCCGAACGGTCTACAATCCCGTACCACCTTTTTTCCCGTGACGTGCCACTCCGACACTCGCTGTCGTCCCCCTACTGTTCACAACTACCCCACTTTCCCCCCACGACGGACCCCCCCCTAATCCACCTTTTTGCCTAACGGTGTGTGTTTCATTACCCTTTTCCCCCAGTGTTCTCAAACACCCCATTAAGTGAACCGGGCTCCCTCACCGGGCCTGTTCTTACACAAAGTAGAGTGTCAGGATGGTTTGTGTCTACACAGTGGCCATGTGTTTGACTGTTTCTTGATTTATTGGCGCCAATCGCTCGTTCGTGGTTCCTTTAAAAAATTCCTCTCTCATATTAATCGCAAGTTTTCCCATTTTTTCGCTCTGGGTCTTAGGTTTTTCCAGTTCCGATCAACATCCAATGTCCCCCCCCCCGTTTATGACGGCTTGGGCTTCCCCCTTATGTCATGGTCGACCTCCCCTTCTTCCACGTCCGAGGAACCCTCCCCCAAAAAATCTTGCCGGTTGGAGGGAGCCCGGACTTTTTGCGTCGTCCTTTTCCGCGATTCGGCATGGGCCCGCCCAGACTGACTTTGCCCCTGGTTTTCCGTGCCATGTCCCCTCTGACTTGGCGGTTTTTTTTTCCCACCCGCTTTCTCTGTCCCATTTTGCTGTTGCACAAACCTGTTTTTTCCTTTTCACTTCATTGACGTTTGCCTCGGATTTCTCGATTGGTTTGGGTTTCCCCGTTCATCTGTTCCAGAGGTTTGTGCCTGTGGTTCGGTCTGGTTTCTGCTCTTCTCCCTGTACGCCCACACTGCCAGTCTCAATAGCGACAACTCTGACTTTTTCTTCCTCTCTTCTGGGCGTGACATGTCTCCAGGTTTTGCGCCCTCATTCCCCGACGTTGTGTTTTATCGTCTGCTTTCCCTTCTTTATTTGATACTTACCTTTAGAAGGTCGGCTCATTTGTTTTTTTTTTTCTGGTCGTGCCTCTATCTTGCAAATCCGATTTTCAAGTGGGATTCTCACCAGGCATGCTTTCCCCACTTTCACCCGGGGTCGCCTTTTTTTCTTTGACGCGCATTCGTTCGTACCCCCATAAGCAGGACCCCCGTATTAGGACACTCCTCACCTATATCAAGCGCGGGGTTCCTTTGTCATGGATAAACCTTGTTTGCATCCTTCCTTGGGGTTTTCTTCCCACTTACTCAGCCCCAATAACCCTGTCATCCCCTCCACCCTTTTTCTTTTATTCTTTAGTTTGCACTCCGAGGACTCTTTTTCGCAGTTTCGTGCAAATGTGACCCATGTCCCCATCTGCCCCCATCCCCCCCCGTCAGTGTGCTGACTTTAGGTCCTTTACTGTCGGTGCTAATGGTTCCAAGTAATTGCGGGTTTTTTTTTTTCCCCCTCTTCTTTTTTTTCTTAGGAGCCAAAGCGACCTCTTCCAGCCTTGGTTTGAGTCTTTTTTTCGCGCACGCGCCCCCCTTGCCCCCCCGATCGCCAATTGGGCTTTTGGGCCCCCTTCAAAACTTCCTTTTTGACACCGTCACTCCCCCCCCCCTGAACGCCCCGAAGCTGCTTCTTCAACAACTTGGACACAGGTGCCGACTCTGCGACCCCGGTTTATTCCCCCCCCGTCTTCTTGAACTCGATTCTTAGTAAACGCCGTGAAGTCCCTTTCCTGACCGCCGGGATGTCCCCCCCCCCTGAGCGGGTTGTTTTTGGGGCACCGTCGGCGACCCGGGTGGACGTTTCCCCTCAAAATCGTTCGCTTTTCACTTCCCGTTCTTGTACACCCCATTCCGCGGATCCTTGTGGCCATATCCCCCCGAGTTCTTGTGACCCAAAAGTGCATTCAGATTCCCCGGACCTCGGAGCTGATTTCCCTGTCTGGCTTTTTGTAAGTCCTGACCTCCCCCTAGATCTCCCCTTTGCTTTCTTTTGTCGGACAGGATCGTCTCCCAATGTTTTTTGACGGCGTTTACAACGGGCCACTTTTCGCTCGGCTCGGCGACGGACGCTACACCCCGGTTTCGTGCATTTGCTCCCATTTGAGGGCGCTTCCCACCTCGTGCGAGGATCTGGTTCGCGCTGGCAGGCTGTGTCTTTGGGTGGTGGCAGTTGCCTTTTTTCTTTCAGCCTGAACGGGGGTCTCTCCGGGAACAAACCACCCTATTCTGGTTTTCCATTACCGTGGCATTTCTTCTGCCTCTTTTGAAGCCTCACTTCTTGTGTGGTGTTGAGCGATCGGCACATTTTAATTTTCATCCCATGGTTTTTTTAAAGTCTCGCTGAATGCCCGATGCCAGCAGAGACCCCCTTTTTGGATCTCGGCCTGAGTTGTTCGCAGCTTTTTTACAAGTTCCCCCAGGAAGAGGCTGCATGGTAGTTTTTCTGAGAGTCTTTTCCTTTTTGTAAACTGCGACCACATGGCGGAGTTGTCTCTCTTTTGGACCTACCGATCCTTCAGACTGGGTAGTTCATTGGGCTGTTTCTTCACCTCCTACATTTTTGTGATTCATCTCGCGGGCGTAACATTCCACTTTTTTTGTGCCCCCCCTTTCCTTTTTGGGATTTTCAGGCCAATTCTCCTGCTGGTGTTTAGAGGACTGGATTGGACGTTGCCCTCCGCAGACTTGCGTCGCTCACGTCAGTACGTCCCCCTCAATGCCGAATCGGTCCTTTTCCTGCTTTTACTTGTGACCTTTTAAGTTTTTTGGGGCTCGGATTTCAATGACTACCCACCCACAGTTTCATAGGGCAGTTTTACTTGCAAAACTGGTGCCACTTTCCAGGAGCTGACCCCTCTACGGGCGTTGCGGTTATTTATCTTTTTCCCTTGACGTTTTCCCCCCAAATTCGCTTTCGTTTTCGGCGCCCCGCATTTCATGCTAATAAACGGGACTCCGTTGTCGGTTGTTTTTCTTGATTTTGTCTTTTGCTTACCCCCCCCCTGCACATTTTCCATTTTTTTGGCATTTCCGCACTTCGCAGATACTTTCAAATCCTTCGTGACTTGGTGCTTTTTTCTCTTTGCGCTGCAACTGTGCCCTCCCCCCCGATTTCCTCGGCTTTTAAGTTTTTCCCTCCAGAGAATGATTTTTACAAGTGGGGAGTTTTCTTCCGACCCCAACCCCATTTTTTGATGGACAGTTTACCCCGGAATAGCGTTCAATTTCGTCAGTGTGGTCCCTTTTTTTTTGTCCTGTTTCGCCTCCTGTGGACTGCTTTCCCCCGCGTGCTCCCCCCGGAAGGATGCTTTGCGTGGCGCTCACGATTTCCCCCCCATCTGTGCCGCGCTCTCTGCTCCCAGTCCCCATGAACCAAACCCATTGATTGTTTTTTCTCCGCTTGACTCATCTAGGGTAAGCCACTCGTCTGTCTTTTCGTTTCCTGATTTCTCCGGGATAGGGAACGATGTACCTGGTCCGCAGCGACTAGATCCCCTTCTTCTTGCTGTGTGGGGTTTTTCTCCCCTTCTGTGCGCCGCACTCCCCCCCCCAGCCCGTCACCATCCCCTGCCCCCCCATTCCCTGGAAAATTGATCTCCCGCCCACCCCAACGCCGCCGCCTGTTCCCTGAAACCCCCAGCGGAGCACGGTGTTTCCTTCCAGCTTTGTATGAACATCCCTCGTTGGGAAAAAACCCCCCAGAACGATGTGCAGTCACACTTTACACTGTTTCACGCGCGTCGTATCGAGTGAGAATATCCTCTGCGTCGCGGCCCCCGTTGACTTGTCTGGCCATCCATATGGGTGTTTGTTATACGCTTTGGTGACTTTTCGCCCTCGTGGCCCCCCCCCAGTCTCATGTCAACCGCCAACGCCCGGGTTCACTTTGTTGTCTGTTCTTTCACCGGCTTTTTCCCCCCCAAGCCCCGGCCCTTCAACCCGCGCGGATTGCGCGGCTTTCAGACCACTGTCCTCTTTCACTGCGGTCATCCCTGGCGAGGTAACCTCTCCCCTCATTCAGTCCCTTTGGGGTTTTTATTCACCGCTCCGCTTTTTCCTCCTAACCCGGTCCCCCCCCCCTGGCTTTGGCTTTTTGTGAAACGTCCTTGTTCTTCATGGGTCGGCCAAACTGGTCTTTTTGCCTTGTACCATCGGGCCGTACTTCTTTTTTGCAAAGGTGGCCAACGTTTGGGCTTTGCCACTAGGTCCCGATGATTGTCGTCGGGTCCTCCCGTTTTTTTTCACGGGTGAATGCCCTTGCCCCCTTCTTGTCCCAGTCGTTTTTTCGGCATTTTTTCTTTTTCTTGTCGATGAGTTCCTTCACCCTATCCCCCTCCGTCCGCTATTGCAGGCTTCGGTCTGGTTCCCTGTGGATGAGGATGGGTCATCTTATTCCCTTTTGCCCCCCCCTTCCAACCGTGAGTTGACCTTCGCCCCCTTGGTTTCCGATTGGGATGTTTTTTACACTCTTGTTCATGACCAGTTTGGGCCCCTTCCTCAAAACGCAACCAAATCGGATTTTCGTCCCGTGGGAGGACCCAAAACCTCCTCTTCACTGTGGTTCCGGTGTCCCTTGGCTTGGTTGTTCTGGTGGCAGAGCTTCCCTTGGCGGCTTTCCCGACCCCCCCATGTGGCAAGGTTTCCAGTCACAATTTTGCACATTAGTGGAGCCTTTTTTTTTCCTTCCTCCTGCGTCGTTGCTTTTTTTCCTTTTTTTGTCTTGCCGGAGTTGAAAGCCTCTTTTTCGCCTACCGGCCCCTAACCCCTGCATCGAACGGACCCACGGTGAACGGCGTTGTCGTCCCTTTTTTTCCCCTGATATTCTTCACTTTCACCCGGGGCTTCTCCGCCGTTTTTCCCAAGTTCTTTCCTTTGTCAGTTGCAAGTTTTTTCCTGGGCCCTGTCGTACACAGGGTCCCCTGTTCTTGGTCCCTTTTTTATCAGCGTACTGGCCGTCTTTTGATTGCTTTTTTTTTCATCTCCTAGGAAGTCTATAGTCTGGACCCTGTATTTCGTATAGTTGGACCTCTGTCCCCCCCCATCTCCCAGTTTAATCATCCTCGTTGTTGGTTTTTTTTTGCTCTTGCTAATCTTTTCGGGTTCATGAGTTCCCGTTCCCCCACCCATTTTAAGTTTCCTTCTATATTACTTTTCACGGATCTTATGCCTCTTCGAAAGTCCCCACCCTTTCTACTTGCACTTTCGTACCCCCGGTTTTTTTCTTCTTCAGTGCCTTTTCCACACCTTCACCTTTCTTACCCCCCCGCAACCATGGACCATTTATTTCCCTAGTCCCCCCCCCGAGACCCCAGGCTACCTTTGCCCCCTTTGGCCCGGTCGGCGGCCTTTTTTCTTTTGAACCCTTCAGGTCACCCCACCCTCCCTTTACCGTGTTTTCCCCCGTTTTCTGCGTGGTTGTAATGGTTTTCCTGCTCCCCCCCTTCTTATCCTTTTTTTTTCCCTCCCCCTCCGTACCCACCCAGTTGGAGTTCAGGGCTTGTTAGCTTTCAATTTTCTCCCCATTGTCGTCTCCCCCTTATCACAAAGGGGCCCACACCCCGACAGTTTGCTTTTTTGCTTTCGAATGCCCTTTTCCTCCCACCCCCCCATTCGGTCCCTAGTCCCCCCCCCGGCCCAATATGTCCTTTTTTTTTTTTCTCCAACTCCTCGGGAACCTGGAGGTTTTGGTGTCCCCCATGTAGTGTTGCGCCTGCAAACACTTTTTTGTAGGCCCATCTGGGTTACACTCCTTTATTCCCCCTTGAGACCTTTCTTTAGGAGATTTTGCCAGGGTCTGCCCCAGTAAGTTTTTTCCTTTTCTTTCAGGGGGATGGTGGCTAACCTTAACTGTGCTCCCCCCGGGAAACGGCAGTCTTTTTTTTTTTCTTTTTTTTCTCCGCGTGATTAGTTTTCCGCCGTAAAGCCCGCCCGCACTGCCAGGCTACTCTGGTTTTTCATTCCCCCGGTCTCACAGCCCCGCGACCCCCCACCACGGGCGGCTTTTTTTTCCCTACCCCCACGTTTTCTACCTGTGTCCCTTAAAGGCCTTTCCATTAATTGTCCCCCCCCCCCCCCCTCATTACTTTTTGCCTAACGGATTGTTCCCAGTCCTTTTTTTTTACCCTTCCTCCACGTTTTCCCTTCGTGAACGACTACCCTGTTTTTTTAAGTCTTCTCACAGTGTCGGCTTTTCCCCAGGCAGTTTGTTTTTTTGATTACAGGTATTTAGTTTTTTCCCCTGTTTGGGAGTTTTAGTTTTCATTGGGCGCTGTAGGAGATTCCTTGGGGTCGGAAAACCGGTTGCAGAGTTATCGCGTACTGAGTGCGCTGTGGGGGTTGAGTTTGTTGTCATCGTGGGGATAGTTATGTCAAATCACCCCTTCAAGGTTGGTTTTGGTTGGCCTTTTCCGGGTCGAACACGTTTTCTGTCAAGGTACACCATTACGGTCCCAATCCAACCACCAATATTGATGATTTTCTCCTACTTGTGGCCTCAATTTACCAGTTTCTGCGGATTGATGCAGTTTATTCATTCCGAGTTCCCCCTTCGAGGAGCTGTTGTCCCCTTTCTTAGTGGACCCAGCCTGCCACTTGGTAGTTTGTTTTTCATTTTTTTACCCCCTGGCCGTTCAACGGCTGTTTTGCTGCTTTTCCCCCAAACCTGTCGTTCCCCGAGGATGTTGTTGGGTTAACGGAGGCTTTTTCTTCTCTGAGTGGGGGGTTTCGTATGCTTTCCCAGTTTGTGATGGGGTTTTTTTGTCTTTCTTGCTGGATGTATGTAGTCCCTCTCCTGGTAAGCACACGATTTTTGCCAGGCAAGTTTCCTTTTGGGGGATTATTTTCCCCTCATTCTTTGATTTTGGTAAGAATACGTTTTTTTCGATTCAGAGTTTTCCATCATACCCAACAGAGTGTTTGTCCCTTTCTTTGTAGTGCTTTTCCTCTCTCCATCAGCGGCTCAATTTTTTTTGTTGACCCGCTTCTTAGGAAACTATCCCTTTTTTTTTCCATAGTGCACAGGAAAGTCTAGTTCCTTTTTTCTCCCCGGCGGCGCGGCTTGGGATTTCTTTTGTGCAGTACTGAAGATAACCGTTTTTTTTTTTTTTTCAGGAGTTGTTCAGCCTTCCCCATCAAGATTTTCTGGTCTCCCCCCCCCCTTGCCCCATTGCTGCGGCGTTTTTTGACTTCTAATAACTGTAACCCTTTTTTCATCCTTTGTGGTGTTTTGCCGTCCCCCTCGCCCCCCCAGTTCACGCTCATACATGATTTTTACTGCCGGCTTTTCGTTCTTTGCCGTTTCCCGCTTCCCAATCACCTGCCGCAAACTCGTCCTCCTTTTTCGAGTTCCGGGTTCTTTTTTTTAATTCGTTTTTTCGTGCGCTAGCCGTCTGCCAAAAATTGCTTACTGGAATGTGTTTTTACAGATGCCACTTTTTTTTCATTATAGGCCAAGCGTGTGGTCACACCCATAACCCCCATCTTAAGTTGGGTTTGTGATTGTAGTCCTTTAGGTGCGGCCGACTCTCCCCCCAACCAACCGACGTTTCATTTTCGTGACGGCCGAACCCCCCCCCCCCTCCTTACATCGCCATCCCCCTCTACTGAGCTCGAAAACCTGGCCAAGGTGCGACGCGGTCCCGACGCAGCATTTTCTGGGACTTGCAGTCCCTTTTTCACCTCTATTACCACGACCGTTAC
>Ga0179593_1286977_pt1 | contig 11134 bp, 12 predicted proteins | sample CZODoug2_1_08_16_FD_185931 | JGI IMG/M metagenome (GOLD analysis project Ga0179593, IMG submission 185931) | Vadose zone soil fungal communities from Angelo Coast Range Reserve, California, USA - CZODoug2_1_08_16fungal (PacBio error correction) | ecosystem: Environmental > Terrestrial > Soil >... | reverse complement strand
GTTCTACCGAGCGTGGCGAACAAGCGTTTTAAGAATTCCGGGCGGCGACTTAGTCCTCCTCCTGCCCATTCCTGTTGGTTGGCTCCTTGCCGTGGACCCAATTTTGGGGATGCTCCCCGTCGCTGCACTTCCCGGCCGCCCCTCACGTCCCGCTTTTCCCGCCCGACGACTGCCATCCGGCGCCAGTTAAAGACGATTCATTTCATGATTTCCGGTCCATTTCTCTGCCCCCCCAACGCCCAAACCGGCGTCGTGGTGCGTCCTCTTGCAAAACTTTTCGCTGAATGACACACGACTTTGGACGCTCTCTCTTTCTGGTCCCGTGACTTCCTTCCATGTTTTTGATCACTTTAATCGGGCTTTCTCGTTTTTCCAGTGCTGCGAAAATATTATCGGATTCTGCTTTCTTCCCCACGCCCCGAACCTCCTTTCTTTTGATCACCCTTGTGCTTCTCCGAGGTTGCTTTGTCTTTCTTTGATTTGTCACCACTTTCGCCCCGGATTCCGTTCCACAATCCCTTTTTCATCCCCCCCTTTCCTCCCCTATCTACGCGCCACGACGGATCAATGCCGGCCGAGTTTGAATCTCTCCCGCCGCGCGGCATTCATAAAATTGTTAAGACACCACCGTCTCTGGCCCCCCCCTTAAGGCGTTGTTTACGGGCATAGTCCCCTCGCCCCGACCTCCTGTTCTTGGCCCCTCTATGCCCCTCGCACACAACGACCTCCCCGTCGTCAAATCCCACGCCCCCGCTTTTTTCTACTCAGCGTCGATAAAAATCCATCATATTGTGTTGGGAAAAGTGCTACATCGGATCGTCGTTGCATGTATGACCCCCAACACACCCACCCCGCGGACCGTGCGCACACAACCCCGACCACCCTTCGCCATTCGCGCAGTCCAGGTGTGCTTGTCTTTCTCGCATACAAACGCAGGTTGGCGCCGGCCGCATTTTTAATTCTTCTTCGGTCGATTCTCATAGATCCACTTCCTGGTGTCCGTCGAGCCGATGACATTCCCCGTACCAAATTTGAACAACTCCCGAGGCGTGTTTCTCTGTTAGTTCCTTTGCTGGAGTTGCCCAAAACCCCTCAGCCTTCTGGACTGATCAGTTCCCGGACACTGAACTGCATAAGTTAGGCGGTATTCAACCTCGCCCTTCCCCCTGGGTTGTTCGTTCCTTGAAATTAAGCATCTTTGCCCCCCTTGACTCGGCTTGCAATCGTGTCCTTGGCCGTCCCCAAGAACCCAATTCTTTCTTACGGACTCCTGCCTCCTTTTAGTGCGAGACTTGATACTTTTAAAAAGTTTTCACCGCAACCCCGTCCCCTTCTCCTTGTGCCTTCCCGTTCCTTATAACCCCTGCCTTGGCGGCGAAACGGTTTTTTCCTCCCCTTTCCAACGTTTTCAGCTCTACGGTTTTCCTCACCCTCTTCACTTAAACGCAAAGAGGGGTTAAGTCCCCGGATGAGATCTTCTGCCTACGCCCTGTCTTCTCTTACACCCGAAGCATTTTTTTTGTGCCTTCGGTCTATTCTTGTCGAGACCCCCCCCTTATCAGTTAAGATCCCCGGAGGATTACGGAAACCTCGGTGATTTTTTCCCAGCTTCCATTTCGTGAATTTTGTTTTTACCAGGCCCCGATTCCCCCCTTCCCGCTCCGCCCCAGCAGGGTATCCGACAGGTGACCACAATCTGCATCCCGAACGCGGTCTTGTGAGTGGCGCCCACTCTCCAGGCCTCTCTTTTAGTGAACCCCTTCAGATGCTCGGCCCCTCGCCTATCCATTTGGGCTTATCGATCCTGCTCGGTGTTCCTTTTATTCAAACTGGCGAGGTCGCTCATTGTGGTTGATTTCGCCCTTTTCTTTTTAACCTCCCAATTTGCCTCTCCACTCTCCTCCCATCCGCAACCCAGTGCTCATGTGATCCCGCACCAAGCATCCTGCTGAGTCTCTTTCTTGGCCCACTCTCTTTGTTTAATGCATATTTTTTTTTGCCAATTATGGGCCTCCTCCACCTAAACCACTTTAATTCATGCGGTTGTATCTCAACCTTATCAAGTTGACTCAGTCTGGCATCTTTACGGATTACCTAGCACCCCCTTCGGCAGCTCTTCTTTTAATAGGTCCCCTATCGTTTACCATCCCTCTGGCACCGCTATACACCTTTCCGCCTCCTAACGGCTAGCTTTGTAGTCTTCTCTCGGTGGTCTCTCCCTGCCTTTTTTTTCACCCTTGGCGCAGTTCCCGAATGCGGGAACTCTCCCTTTGCCGAGTGATGCACCACTTCTTTAGCAGGTGGGTCGGTGTCCCCTACGGACCCTTTCTTTTCCCCCCATTCTTCCTGCGATATCGACATTGAGACGATCGTCTTTGTGCTTTCCCCCCCGCCAACCCCTTTTGCCTTCGACTTCAGGCGGGAATTCTTGACACCTTCGAGCGGTCTTTTGCTCCGACGGCTCTTCGGTCTGGCAAAGTTTTTTTCCTTTTCAATTCCGTCTTCCATCTGCGGATCTTGAATTCCCCCCATATGTTCTGTTCCCCCAGGACAATGGCGTCCTTTTTTTTTTTCCTTTTTTAGCTCCATCCCACAATGTGCACATTCGCGGGTTACTCCGGCCACCTTCCTCGGGCCCTCTTCTATACAAATAACTCCAACATCGGTCTCCCGTTCTCTTACTTTTCCCGCGTTGGTCGCGTGTTATTATCAATGCGGTGTAAAATGCAGAAACAACGACCTGTGGCTCCAACTTTGGCTTTTGCTCCCAGCCCCCCCCCCTTTTTTGGACGTTCCGGCACTGAGATGGATGAAGCGCTGTATTGTTCCCCCTCTAGTATTGGTGTACAGAAAAACCCCACGTACGCCATGTTTCCCTTGTGAACCGACCGCGGACGCTGAACCCTTCTTTGGCACATTCGAGGGGCCCGTCCAGCGAACGATTTCCTCCTTCGATTCCTTCGTAAAGGCCTTCCCCCCGATTTGAAGCGTTCCCCGTCCTTCTTGCTGGTTCTTTTTTTCAGTTGCTCTGGATTTTCCTGGCGATCTGCATGAAGGGCCAGTGAATCCCCGGCAGGTTCTCCCGCCCCCTTCGCCTCCTTGGACCTGCGCTCCTTCTTCTCTTTCCCCCGGGGGGTCTTCTCTGGAGTGTGGTGCAGGATTGTTCTCTTTCACCTTTCCGCTTTTGGCGTCGGGCTGGGTGAACTTGTTGTTGATTCTGCCTTCTCGTTCACTCTTTTCCTCCGACTTTGCCGGCAAACTCCCTCCCCCGGGTTCCAGGGGTCTTCTTGTTCGCTTGACGCTCCCTCCGTTCCAACATTCGTCACCCAATTCAAACCTGGCATTCGTATCTTTGATTTTACGAACCTTTGTTCGTAAACGACACGCACCCTACGCGAGGACTTCCCTCCGATACCGATCTAACGTTGGACTTAATTCTTCCTGTTGTTGGAGTCTCAACAAAAGTACAACTGCTTATTGGGCCTTTCCAATCTCTTTTGACGCGTTCGACGTGTTCTTCTCATGACCCCTCAATTGAACTTGAAGTATGGGTTCCCAGTCTGCCCCTCGGATTTTTCACTACACGATGAAAGATCTAGGAGTTTCTTGAGGGCTTCCTTTTTTTCCCTGTTTTTCCCTCAGCAAAGACGGTTCCGGACTATAGCCTTTTCACAAAGACGCGTCGCGTAGCTTCTTTTTCCTTCGGGCGCTTTTCCTCTCCTCTTACTCAGGCTCTGGTCTTCCTTTATCAACAACGCCTCCCCTGGTGCGATTTCTTTCCCTCGCGGCTTTTCCTCCCCGAACGTTCCTGAACTTTCTCTTTCATCATAATTTGTTCTCTGATGATCTCGGTTCGATCGTGCTTCCCTCTGTTCTTTGACATCCGCCACTCCTCGTTCCAAAAAAATATGTCCTCCTTTTTTTAAAAGTATTCCCAGAAAAAATCTTTTCCCCTTTCTTATCTGCGCCACCCTCCCCCTCATGATACGTTTTTCTCCTCTTCAAGCGCTTTAATATCTTCGCGCGTCTTTCCGGCCGAATCCCCTCTCTCCTCGCTCCGCCCCCCGCTATAGGGTGAGCAGCCAGGCTCCCGCTTCTTACCGAGGATACCTGGAGGACACATCGTTTCAGTTCTATTGTCCCGCTCAAGGCCCCCCCCCCCACGGACCTTTTGAAATGGCCCCTTGCCTACCAGCGACCTCATTTCCCTTTTCTGAAACTAAAAGAAATCGACGAATTCCGGTTTCATTCCCTCACCAAAAGGGATAAGCCGAACCTTTTAGAGCTCGTCTTTTGGCCTTTGTCGAGTTCATTGGCGATGTATTTTCCAACGCTTTCGTCTGACGTTTCAGCTCAGGACATCGAATTGCTTTTTGGAATTTCGTCGGCCTGTCCTCTTCCCTTAATGTACGTCAACAGACATTTCTGTTGTTTTCGTTCTGCCCGTTTCGGTCGGCTTGCCGGCAGTTGACTGTTCAGACTTTCCTTTTTCACCATTCAATGCATGCCAGCCTCACTTGGCATTCCCCATCCAGCACCACCCTCGCTACCCGGCCTTCCAAAAAAAATTAGTCCCTCCCTTTCTTGGCCCAGAACCGCCAATCCTAGTTCCCGCCCGGCGTTTCGCCCTTCTTGGACTGTTTCGGTACAAAGCTTTCAACTGGCTCCGTAACCGAGGAACCTCGTTCACGCCGCCTCTGCCCGTGTCATTGTCCCTTCTTTCCCAAACTCAGGAGAGCTCAAGTTTCGGTTGCCAGCTTCCCGCTTCCTCGATCGTGGCCGGCCCCCCCCGGGAATAAATAAGGTGAAATTATTCTATCCTCTGTAGTCTAGATTTTCACCTTTATTTGCTCTCCCCCCATTCCCAGAGAGCTACGGCAGTCGTTTTTTTTTTCTGGTTTGGAGTTCCCCCCCATCATTATGTCCTACAGAATTGAAGAGTCGCTCATTTCCGTCCCCTTCAGACGATTGCTGTTCTCCTTTAGCCCCTTCCCTACCTAGGTATTTCTCCCCTTTTTGGGAGTTTTCGTTTCATTACGTGAGACATCCCCCCCGCTCTTTTTCTAGCACTTTCGGCTTGGTTGACGGACGAGGGGAAAATTTAGCTTCGGGCGAGCTGAATCCCTCCCCCAGTGGCAATTGTGCGTGACTCCGCATTTTTTCTCCCAACTTCTCGACTTTCAGTCTCGGTTAAAAGGGCCTAAAAGTTTTTTTGCATAACATGGCTCTGTTTTGACACCCTTTTTGGCTTTTGTTTTTTCTGCTTGTCTCCCGGGCTTGCCCTTTCCCCAGCCCCGGATTCTCCTTCTGCCCCCGCCGTCCTGCTGAGAGTTCAGCGTTTTTTTCCCCCTCTATAATCGCCATTGCGATCCGACTCTAACGTAGGTGACTAATCCTCAATACAGGGGTTATGAACCATCTGGTTTTCCGGTCCCTTTGCGGGGTGTGTTCCGAGGGCTTCTTCCTAATGCTCGTTGGACAGGTAGCTGGCAGGAAGGTCTTGCCTCAGTGGGTTAAGCCAGTTCGCCGAAATCTGGGGAAAGAAACATTTCCTCGTCTCTCCCCTTCATCCACAAGAGCATTCTCCTCACCGATCATTTAGCATTCCTGAGCTTTCGGCAACGTCAAGTTTCTGACAGGGCTGTTCCCGAGTACGTAGCTCTAGATTCTACCCTTCTAACTATTTTTTATTGCGGATCCGAAAAAGCAGAGGCATTGAGCCAAAAACGAGCCATCAAAAACCTATTGCTCAAAATAAGCCTTCTTTTTAGTTTTTCTTCACTTTGCCCCCCCCCCTTTGCTTTAAAACGTCTCTCGTGGTAACTTTCAGAATTTTCTTTCCGCTTGGGACGTTGTTTCTCTTAAATGGCTTTTTCCCTTTTCTGTGGATTTTCTGCTGATGTTACGCGTCCCTATTTCTTGTGTCATCCCTACTCAGCAAACCCTCTGTCAGAGTCACTCGAAAAGTTCCGTCTATCCTTCAGGACCCTGGCGTGCGACAAAGTCTCGTGGCAGACTTGATGACTTGGAGACGTTTTGAGGTTCCTGCCTCTCTGACTTGATACACTTTCCACCCTCAGCGGGTCTTCTGACTATTTTTCGGACTTGATGTGTTTGACTCCCTGACTCGTCTGAATTGATGCCAAAAAATCACGTTCTTCTCCCCGTTTTTAAAAGTATTTTTCCCTTTGATTTCTCGTAATCCTTCCGGCGGGTTCTGAGAGTTACTGACTGGACGTTATGCCTAAACAACATGCAAGCTCCCCTTTCACCAAAGCCCTCGCTAACGATTGAGACAACTTCTCAGGATGAGTTTTTCCCTTAATTGAGAGGGTTGTGGCCCTTTTACTGTGATCACTGCTGAATAAAAGAAATTTGTGACACGGATCGTCCACCCATCTATCTCCAAGGTCCGCGGGCCTTCCCCTGAACCCCCGCTGCTGCCCTTTAGTTCGGCCCCCTGTCCCTAAGATTTCCTAGTGCTACGGAGATTCCTTCGTTTTGCTTTTTTGATATTGTTGAAACTTTCAACCCTTAGACCACCCCCCCCGCATGCACTTCCGCATCATTGTGGCCTAATTCTTCAGCTTTTTTTTTTGAATTCCACCCAACGGCGTCGGCGGTTCTGTTCCTTGATCCGAATTTCTTTGTTTCAGTTTACTGCTCGGTCAAGCTTTCTTTTGCTCATATTCGCCCCGACTCGATTGGGTCCTGTGGAAGAGGATAGTTCGCGACCATGGGCTTTTCCTGTGTTCCTCTTCTGACCTAAATTAAAGGCCGATGTGAGCTCGGCGTTTCTACCACCCAACCCCCCCTTCCCTGACAGGACGAATTGGCGTCCTTTACGGGTCCTCCTGTAGCGCTCTAGACATTCCTTCCTTTTTCTTTTTTTTTTTTTCTGCCGTTGTATTACATCTGGGAAGACCATTTTTTTCCGTTCAGAATCTTGTTCCGGGCCCTAGATGGGGCAGTCACCCTAAGGAACTGTAGGGCGTTGCCCGTCCGGTCACTCCACCTTTCCCTATACTTCTTCCTCTCTCATTGGTGAGATCGTCTGTTCGGATGAATCTTCATTGGTGCGACTCGGAGCGTGTTTGTATGTTTTCGCCTCTTAAATTCATTCCGTAATTGCCCCGGGCCTTTTCTGTTTTGAATCCTCCAGACCCCGTGCAGTCCCCTTGGAATATCGCCTTGATCAACAAATCGTTTTTGCTGTCTTCTCCGATACGATCTCCGTCACTTGTCACCAGATTGTGCCACTCTCTCTGTACGACTTCCCCTTCAACTTACTTACAATAGAGTAAAGGAGTACTAGACGGAGTCTTAGGAATGTCGGGACGTCTGACGACGTCGCCCTGGAATTCGAGGATTTTAGATTACGAGAACCCCCCTAATTCTGGTTCGCGTTTTGCGGTAGAGCCAAAAACACCAAAGGTGGGCGTGGTAGGTATTCGCCTGCGTCTGCCAACTCCTAGCTTTTGCTCTTTTTTACGATGGGCATTCTTTCCCTTCCCTTACAGCGAGGTTCTCGCGCCCTCAAATGTTGGTCCCCGTCCTGTTGCCGGCAAGTGGATCATGGGAACGTCGCCCGGTGAGCTGAGTGGCGTCCCCCTCCTTCCTGTTTCCTTAGAGATCCGACGGGCTTTTGACTCCTTAAGTCTACAGCGAAGGTCTTTGACTCCCCCTCGCGGCGTAAAGACAACCTCTATCTTTCTTACGGTTGTGTGGTTAGTTTGAGCGGAAGAGTTAATACAACACGAACAAAAATCAAGGGGCGGCGTTGCACGTCGCTAGTTTCTCCTGTAGAGGCTAACGATCTTTTTCTCCCCCGTTGCTATTAACCGCGTCGTCCCGATTTTTGAAAAATTTTTGGCTAAATATCCCCTCATTTGTTGTTCGGCTCACCCGCCCGTTTCTTCCCCGTTCCAGCGGCTCGGGGCCTCCCAAAAAAACCTCATTCGGATGCTTATTGCCGAGTACCTTCCCCCCCCCGTTGAGGAGTGGCCCCCTTTCCCCCCCCCACCCAGGGGGTTTTTTCCCGCCCCCCTGTCGGCATTCCTCTGTCACACACCGTATGACTCTTCCGCTTTCTTCCAGAGGTGATACGTTTCACGTAATCGTGTTAGCGGAAATGACCTTGTGATTGTAGAACCCTTTCACTATTGCCCCTAAATCCTTTTCCTTGCCAGGCTCGTCGGACCCCCGGCCCGGCTTGAATAACAATCCGCCGGTCATCTTCTGTTCGGTTGTCTTGAACATTTGAACAGACCCCTCACAGAAGCACATCCTTTTCCACTTCCCCCCCCCCTTCACCAATTCCGGCGAAAAAAACTCGTTACGCAAACGGCGTCCGCGACTAGCAATTTCGCGGCGATGGTCGCCATGAACCGTCTCCCACCTTCGGAAAGCCCTCTATTCGCATTTTCAATTCCCGCCCTTCCTTTTCTTGTTAAGAAACGTTCCGTACCTCCAGACGGAAAGTCGACTCAATTTTGTTCTATGAAAACGCTGACAGGTGTCTTCCCTAGGCTGTTTTCGACACAATTGAACCTAACCCCTGAGACCCAGTTGGGCGAAACCTTTTTTTCCTCTCTCAACCACATCACTCCACGATCCCCAGATATGATTGGAGTCCCTCCGTTTGGGGTCCTACAACACACGGGTCAAAATTTTGCGGCGCGCCCCCAAGAACCCCCTCTTGAGGGGTTTGTTTTTTTCTCCCCAAGAGATAACATTCCCCTTCCCCTTTTCGGTCGCAGGATCCTGATCCACCCCAGCGTTTTATCGTTACCGAACCTTTCTAAATGCCATCGATTTCGTATCCGACCCTTGATGCTACTCCTCCGCTTGACCTTCGAGGTTGTACTGGAACTGTTTCCCCCTCCTGCTCACCCTTGGTTCCTTCTTCGCTCGCAGGATTGATTTTTGGTGTTTCATGGTTTTCCAAATTTTGTGAATTGGGACCAGGCATGCAAACGTTCTTCCTTTTCTTGATTCTCTTACGTCCCCCCCAGATCTTCGTCCGTAGCCATATTCGTCGCCGGTTTGGATCGTCTCTTGATGTTTAGCAACTTCCGTGAAAATCTTTTTCTTTTCCAGAGGACCAGTCTCGACATTTTTCCCCTGAGCGAAATACTGGATGGGTTTGCGGCCTGTTTTTTCCATCTCTACCGTCCCCAGAGACACTTTCCCCCCGTTTGTTAAAGGGACGATCCGCGTATCCAGCATAGTTTTTTTCTTTTTAATAGCTTCCTTTTGGAGCATTTCCTCGATCCTTTTCAAAACTAATGGGACGGTCTTTCCTGTCCAATTGCCTTTCTTCTGGGTAAAGAGCGTTCATCGGTTTGGTTTTTTGACAAGGTGCCTGGGCTGACGCGCCAACATCCCCCACGGTTTGGCAAACCATTCCAGAAGCGGTCTTTTGAGCCCTGTCCCTCCAATCCCTCTTTGCATGGCAGTTCCGCCGGTTTCCCGACCCTGTCGACGCGCGGCTCCCGGCTAGCGCCAAACCTGAGAATTTATCGCCTTCACAGTGCAGGTTCTCTTTGATACAGCTCCCTTTTCTGGGAACCTTTCCCCTTAATTTTATCCTTCGCCGAACAGCCCCGCCTGGGTCAGCCCCTTCGGGGTAGGTCCTCAGAACCGCGGTCCACCGTCTTCTTTCCTCCTGATTCAGAAATTTCCCCGTCCCGATGAATAGTGTTACACGGCCTTTTTTACCTACGGCTTCGCCTTGCATGCTCGGCTCCACTCGCCCACTGTGGTCGCGCCGGTTGAATTGTCCTTCCGAAAGTATTCATATTTTTTATTTCCATTTGTCGAGAGACGCTTGTCCTGTCCGGAGCCCTCCCTGGTCGATATTATGTCTCTTCTTGTAGCGCTGGTGCGTCCCCACATGAGAGCAAGCGGGGTTGACGTACGGGCAAGAAGCGACATTCGCCAAAGAGGGAATTTTTCGCTTTTCGTCACACCGGACCCTTGCCGCATGGACGCTCCGAAATTTGCATTAGAGGGTCTGCTTTCCTTCCCCCTTTGTTTGGCCAGTGGAACCCCTCCTTTGTGTCCTTCCACCCCCCATCACAACTTTTCCTCTCCCCCATTGTTTTCCCCCCCCCAGGCGTTCAGGCTGTGGTTGGGACAACTAGAATGATGTGACCCTGGCGCGGCGCCCACCCACTGCGCAATTCTCATATGTAAGGCTTTGATCGATGTGTTAGGCAAGGAAACGCCCCCCCCCCGAGATCAGGACGGCAGTCGCAGAGTCCTTTTTGACATTTATAAAACTTCTGACGTTCTGATGAGGCCCGCTTGCCACTGCGTCCTCAGGAAAGCACTTGACGCAATTTTCCCCCTCTCCTGCCTTGCGAAGGCCCAAACCCCTTTCTAAACACGCACACCTTTGAGAAGACATAGTCGTGCCTGGGACTCGTAACCCTCACCGCACAACCATTGCTTTTGCTGGTCTCTCCTTCCCCCCCGCTCTTTTGTCGAGGACCCCCCTCCGCGCAAGGCGATCTGCGCTGCGTGAAATTTACTTCCTTTTCTTCGCTCCTTTTCCCTCATGACTTCGAAAAAACCTGGCTCCCCCCCCCCAGTGGGGCATGCCCATCCCAGCCTTGACATCTAACATTGATCTCTCAGAGCTCGTCATAGTCGGTATTTTGAGTCCCTGCCACAGGGACCGCCATGTGACCGCTCATGAATTCACACAGTCGGGAGCGGGGACCCAGAGTTAGGGATCGATTGCGGGGCCCAATCATCTTCCCCTCATGGAGAAATGGTACTCTAGAACACAGAAGAGGTGGCTCTCTTTCTCCCCCCTATTTTCAACAGATATGGATGGCCGTCTGAGGGTCGACCAGGAATTTCGTAGGGCGCGATTTTTTCGCAAGGCCTTTCCCTTGTGGGAGGTTCATTTCTGGCAAGGACCGACCTTTAATCACCGAAGCACCGGCCCGTGTCTCGTCTTTAAGAATCATTTTCGTAGCATTTTCCCTTTTTTTGAGATTCGGCTTGGTTTTTCCTTCTTGATTTTGAGGTCACCTTTTGCGCTCTTGGAATTTTGATTTCGGCCTTCGTTTCCTTCTCAGCGACGGTGGGCAGCCTCGTCATGCTTTTTCGCTTTCGCTTTGGC
>Ga0179593_1569396_pt1 | contig 11135 bp, 17 predicted proteins | sample CZODoug2_1_08_16_FD_185931 | JGI IMG/M metagenome (GOLD analysis project Ga0179593, IMG submission 185931) | Vadose zone soil fungal communities from Angelo Coast Range Reserve, California, USA - CZODoug2_1_08_16fungal (PacBio error correction) | ecosystem: Environmental > Terrestrial > Soil >... | reverse complement strand
CTGAATAATCACCCGACAGGGCGAGACACTCCACGGATAGGCTCTTTTCCCCAGCTTCGCGCTTTTCCCTCATTTATCTCTCCCTACGACCCCGGATAAGAGCCCCTCTTTCCTCCGGGAGAGTTCCCCTCGTTACCTGGCATCCTCTCCTGAAATTCTTTCTTTTTTCCGAAGGCAGCGCAGACGGCAGGTTCACAGGCTCTCCCCCTTACTTACTCTCCAGAGAAGTTCCCCTTCTTCGCCACCAGTCCTTTAACCTGGCTAATTGAGGGTCTGTCTCCCTGGAAAAAAGAAGGTCCTTTCCTTTTTCAAAAGCAGCTGAAAGCCTTTTCCTTCCCCCCTTAGCGGAAAACGAGTCTTTTACCCCTAATGCCTTGTCTTTCTCTCCAATAGATCAGTTGTCCTCCCCTTTTTTTTGCCGAAGGAAATAGCATGCCTCTTTCAGTCCGATCGTAAATCGCACCCCCCCTTTTTCTCTGCCTGGCTGCTCCTTCTTCTCAATCCTCCCTACCAACCCCCTCCTTTGTGACGAGCCCTTTCCCCTCAAAACATAACGCGGAAGAGAAAGGTCGTTCCCCAGGCTGGCAAGACGCTCTCTTCCTTTCTTTAACACCCTTTACTCTATTTCCCTCAGGTAAAGCCTGGCATCGCTCGTCCCGAAATACGGAGATATCTATATTTTCTTTTGAGAGAGATCTACCGTATCTTTTCGTAAGGATCTTTTCTGCCTTTTCTTCGTGGCTTGAGGAAGGGGTTCCTGCCAGAGTCCTTTCTACTTTCGAGTATGGACATTCCCCCCAGTTCCTGCTCTCTCCTTAGACATGGGTGCTGCCTTCTGTGTTCCCTGCAAAGAAGTCGGTTTTTTTTCTCGTACTGTCTTTTGGCTCGCTCCCCCCCTCCTTTTTAGCCTCATTCTTCTTAGAGATTAACCTTGGCGATTGAATTACGGAGCGACTCGAAGCCATTCCTTCGTCCTTCGTCAAAATAGCCTCTTCCCCTTGATCTGCACTAAGCAATGAGGTCTGCTTTTTTCCCCTTTTCTTTTTTCCCTTTTTGAAGATGTCTCCCTTTCCAATGGCGAGCTGCTTTTTGCACTTTCTAAGAGAAAGGGAAATGCGTCCCGGCCAGGTCGTCGATCCCTTTTTCTCCTTCCCCTTCTATTTCGGCTTCCCGATCCGTTTTCTTTTCGAGAGCTCGGCCGCGTAGAGATCGCTTCTAGAAGGTTTCCCTCTTTTCCCTTTTTTTAAATCGATCTTCTCCGAGGCTGGTCTTTAAAGTTTCTGTTTGAGTAGGTTTTCTTCTTCCTTTTCCCGATCTCTCCCCTCCTCACCCCGCTGCGACACCCGCCTTCTTCGGATTGTTATAAGAAAGGTTCCCCCGGAAATCCCCTTTCTTCCTCCTTTACCTCCTCTCTCGTTGCTGCCCTTCCTCTTCGACGGCCTTGAGCGAAGGGTTTCTCTTGCGCACGCTCCCTTCCTTCCCCCCGCCTATTTCCCTATCTTGGAACTTGCCTTGGAGGACCAATTTTTTAGATTTTTTGTTCCCTCTTCTTCTCCCGTCTGACTTCTCTTCCCCTATGTTTCCCTTCATCGAGCCTCTCCCCTTATTTTTTTGAAGAAAAGCAACCTTTTCCTCCAGATAGCCATGGAAAGACCAAAGAATTATAGCGGTTTTCTACCTCCCTGAGTGACTTTTTCTTACTTTTTGGTTTTATTTTCGTATGAAGGATCCCCCTCCCCTCACGTTTGAGAGTCCCCTTACGTACGCTTCCGCTCTTTTTTTCCCTCCGCTGCGTCGGGCTTTCTCTCTTTTCCCTCCCGCAGTTTCGACGTCGCCGGACAGAGCTTCTCGACGATGACCGTCGCCTCCCCCTCTCCCCACTCGCGAAGTCTTTTCTTTCTCCCCCACCCGACACTCTCCGGAAATGAAACTTTCTCGCAGGTGATCAGGGACGGCCCCAAAGAGTTCTCCTCCCCCAGACAGTTTTCCCCTCTACGCATCTAGTTGCCTTTCCTTTCGCGAGGGTTACTATAAATGACTTCGCCCACTTTTCACTAAAGGGCTTCTTTTCCCTTTTCGCGCCCCCCTTAAGGACATTCCGATCCCTTTCTTATGTTTGATCCGCAGGGCACCGAAAAAGATTCCCCTTCCCTCCCTGACGGATTTTCCGCGTGTTCTAGACGTCTTCATGGCCCGACCAGCTTGAGCGTTTCCCTTTCCTCGAGCTTGCCTTTCCCCCCTCCCGTCCGAACCCACCCTTTCTCGCCCATTTTCCCCACGTCAGGCGATCCCTTTCCTCCTATCCCCCCCCTTCTTCTTTCTTACGGAAGTCTCGGGAGACTGGCAAAATCACCCCTCCTGTGAAGTCTTACTTACCTTTAAGAATCCTTGTTGTGAAAAGAGGGCCCTTCTGAATCTTTTTGATTTCCTTTTTTGAGGAGGTGTAAAAGAACGGACCGCACCACTTTCGCCCTTGGCTTCTTTCCCTTCCGTTTTGCACCCCTGTTTTTCTATGGGAAAAGTGTGCGACCTCCCATCGTGCGATTTTGGCAGAAAAGAAGATGTGACAAATCTTTCTCCCCTTTTTTTCCCCCTTTCAAGCCTCCCTCACGAGGGAATTGGTTTCCTCTGTTAGTCTATGTCCAGGTCCGTCATTTTCCCTTCCCGCGTCATTAAGATGGTTTTAGTGGAGTCAGCCTTTTTTTCCTCCCGTCTCATAAAAGCATTTTTCCCCTTTTCATTTGTCTCTTTGGGAAATTTCTTCCAAGAGGTATTCCGTGAAGTTCCGTCCCCCCCATCCTACCTGCGCCCTTTTTCCTGCTTTTCCATTTTTTTCAGCCTGCGGTCAGGACATATAAATGGGATCGCCCTTCGGCGACGACTTTTTCCCCCCTCTCCTTGGCCAACTGCCTTCTTGACACCCCCTCGTTTCCCTCCTTGTGAAAACTTCTTTTCACGCCAAGAGACTTCCCTGAAAGATGGGTCGATCCCACTATCCCTCCAGAGAATTTTTCCCTATTTAAGCATCTCCCCACCTCCACCCCCCAACCTGACAAGTGGGCAGTGGTGCTTTTTTTGTTTCTTTGCGGACCCTTTTTTCTCGTCTTTCCGCCGTTACCTGCCGGGCGATCATCGCCTCCGTTTTTTTTTCCGCAGGATGCAAGACGGCACCCCCTGAATGAGATAGTAGGTACCCTCCCTTTTTTTTTGAATTCACCGTGTTCTTCCCCCCCTATCGTCTGACCAGATATCTGTCGTGCGTTGAGAGTTGCCTTCGAGAAGACGCTCTCAGATCCCCCCTTCTCTCTCGGAGTCAAGAAATGAGAAATCCGATGATGTCTACCCTCCCCGCGGCGGCAGAGGACGTTCCCCCTCCCTCTCGAGACCTCTTCTCGGTTCCTACGGAACCTCCGTTCCATTCCATCTTTTCTTTGCACTTGCCCGCCCTCTCTTAGTGGGGAGGGGAGCCCTTCGGGATAATAGTAGGACACCTTTCTCTCCTGGTTGTCTCTTATCACCGCTCAACCCCCCCCCAAAAAATTTAGGTCGTGAAGCCCTTTTTTTGACCTGCTTTTGAACGCTTTCCCTTTCGGAGGGATTTCCTCTCATTTTCCATATTTTGAAAGGTCGCCCGGTTATGGGTGAAGATTTCCGAGGGTTTGGAACATCTCTCCCTCTTCAGAGCATTAGTTTCTCCCACTGGCCCGACCCGTGAACCCCTAAAAGGGGAAAAATCTCTTCTCCCCCCTTGGGGGAGGTCTCACCTTAATCATCGTTTTGTTTTCTCCTTCCCCCCTCCCTCCCCCTCGGAAGGTTTCCCCCCCCGTCCAGTGCCCTTTTCACCTCCTCCCCTCCTAAAAAGGGCCCACGCCTTTTGGTCGACACGAAAGGATAGTATCTTAGGCCCCAAGTCGTTGTTTTTCCCCCTCCCCAGTACCTCCTTAACCGCCCCGATTCTTCTCCGATATAGACTGAGAGTAGTACATCCATCTTGGAGTTCAAAAGCCTCCCCCACCTTTTCGCAACTTTCCCCTCCTTATTGTTTAGTCTCCGTGGATCCTATTTTCCTGCTCGAGAAGCAAAAAGGTAGAGTTAGGCCGCAAGTCGACATTCTCCTCCCCCCTATATCGGTCTCTTTCCCCCACCCGACTGTAATTCCTTTCCCTTCTGGTAATCTAATATTACAACCCCCCTTTTTTCCCTCTTCGAGAAGTCGGAGAAGCCTTCCGAAGAATGGAAAGGTGTTTAATTCTCTTCATGAGGACTTTCCACTTTGCAACCCGCCATAGGCCCGACCCCAAGGGTCTCTTTAGCGACGTTTGTCCGTCCAACCCCCTTTTTCTCTGGTTTAAGCGACTTGTTCCATTTCTCATTTAAATTTATTAGATCTAAGAAAAGTATCCCTCCCTTCTTCATTCTGTTTGACGGTCCTTCACTCTGTCCCTAAGTCTTTCCCCCCTGGCGATTAAGTAGCGGACCCTAGTCCAACCTTTTTTCCCAGAAATCCCCTCCCTCCCAGAGCTGACCCCCCCGTTTTTTGTTCTTCAGTCTTCATCTTTTGAGGGAAAACATTCCCCTTTGTATCGAGACACATCGTGATCTTTTTTTCTTTCTCCTTTTTTTCGGCCCTCCGAACTTCTTTCTCAAGTGATCGATTCTTTTCTTGCGAAAATCCAAATTGCAGACTCAGTTTTCCTCTATTCTTTTTATGGTCCCTTTGTCGCAGAAGTTTCCCCAAGACATAATGTCTGACGCTCCGCTCTTCCCCTCTCCCAGCTCTGATAGTTCCCCCTTTTCTTTCCCCTCTTGATTTTCTGTCACGTCATTGCGTCTCTCCCTCTTTTTCCAAAGAACTGAGGCGGCCACCGTCCTTCTTGTTGGACACCTGCTTGTAGGAGAGATTCACCCTAAAACCACCAGCGGAAGTTCCCTCTCCCCTCTTTCCCTGCAACTCGTTCCTCGTCAACATGTTCTCTCCTTTCTTCAGCGTGGACCGGCGACCCCCCCCCCTTTTTCTTCCTCATATTGTAAATAGGCCTCTTTTGGGCAGTCGCAAAACTTTTTCCCCTTCTCCTGTCAAGAGGACTGTCCTACCCCCCCCCTCAGCGACCTGCATCTCTGAAGGCGCGATTTTTTTTTCCAATACGCCGGACTGCTTCGATCGTCAGCAGGAAGGGATCTTCCTCCCCTATGCCAATCATCTACTCCCCAAGGCCCCAGTTTTGTTTTTCTTTTTTTTTTTGGAGCGAAATAGAGCCCTTTCTTGAGAGAGGCACGCTTCCTCTTTCTTTCGACAGACCTTAAACGTTATTCTGACTATTTCTGGTTATTGAATTAAAGCTCTGCCCCCCCCCCAAAAGAAGAGCACTTTGCGGGCAATTAAATCTTCTTTTCTATCCCCTCTCTCTCTCCCCTCTCTTGCAATCTTTTTTTTTTTTCTCCATGCATGCGGATCCAACATTATAGATCTGTAATTAAAGGGGCGCCAGTAAGACGTGGAGTCCTTCTTTTCCTAAGATAATTCCTCCTTGCCTACTCCAGCCACTCCTCTGATTCGTGAGAAGTAGCCAATCCTTTCGGGAGAACTTAGGTGGTGTCGTTCCCCAGATGGACGAACTTGAACCTTCCCCTTCTTTTCTCTAATTCTTTCCCCTCTTTCAACCCGTTTCCTTATTCTCATGAATAAGATTTGTAGGTCAGTGACCCTAGGAGAGGAGATTTCTTCCCTCGTGGAACGCCCCCCCTCGTTCGTGATCCTTCCCCCTATAGGACAAGCGGCCCCTTCCTTCGAAGAGGGTATCGCTGGTTTGTCGAAGCTTAAGGTTTTGATAGCGCAGGAGATTGGGTCTCGTTCCTACTCCTACCAGGAGATTTTTGCTCTTTTTGGTCTTTGGAGCATTTTCTAATGTTTTCGAAAGAGCAAGATATATAGGTCGTTTCTTCTTTCTTCCCCCCCTCTTGATCGTCGGATTCCCGAAGGTGCCCCATCTTCTTCCCCCAGTTAGCCGAATAATTATCTTTCATGGCGGAAAAGAACTCCCCCCCTCCACATGGCATCTCCCCCTTAATTCTCTAAACGCCACTCTCTTTCTTTGGTTACCGGCTTTAGCTCTTTAAGGAGCAACGGTACGCCCTTTATATCAAGGAATTCGCGAGGCAATCTCCTTCCCTTTCTGTCGAAAAATTCTTCCTTCTTTCCTTTTTCTTCTTTGACGGCGATCCCATTCCTCTATTTCGAGGTGGCCAAGCTGTCTGCGCTCCGATAGAGTGGACAAGAATTTTCCCCCCAGAAAGAGGAAGCACTTTTCCTTCTCCCTTCTTTTCTCCTGCTAGTACCTCCCCTTTCTATCCTGCTAGTACATCTCTCTCAAAGGTCTATAAAGAAGGCGCGACGCCGTTTTCCCCCAAAGGGTTCACGGAGAGAAGATAATTACTCCCCCCCCCAAATAGTCCTGGACGCCGAACACCCCTTTTTCTTTCCCTCCTCCCTGTGAGATCATGTCTTTTCCTCGTCTAGAAGATCTTTTTTCCACTCCCTTCCTTCTCAAAGGAGCTTCCCTAGTGCGCAAAAAGAGTAGGCCATTCCTCCACAATTGCGTGACCGCGGGTTCCCCCCCCTCTATGTGTCTCTCCCGACTTTGAACCTCAGAAGGCCTTTTTCGTCTCTCAGTGATTCAATAGAAAGGTCCTTTTCTTTCCTTTTTCTCTGAAGTCTCCCTCTTTATTTGAGCGACCCCCCCCCTTCCAGTACTATCCATTTTACCCCCCTCCTTCGGGTGAAAGATTCAAGAAACAAATTCAAGCCGTTCCTCCCCTTCTCCTTGAATCTCTTTCCGGTCCTCGAGACTAGATTAAACGTAACCTGCACTCATCGGCAGAAGTTAAAGACGTTACAAACGGAGATCTCTCTCTTTTTCCCCCCTCCCCTTTTTACCGATTAGTCTTATTCGATGCCCCCCCGGTCTTAACTTATGACGATGAGCGGTTTTCCGTTGATAATGCCGCTCCTCTCCCTTCTCCCCGATGTATGGCCTCTTTTCTTTCCTCCGATGTTTAGTCGCTTCTTCTTTTTTCCTTTTTTTTTTTACCGAGGGGATCTTGAGTAGGTTTTTTTTTCCTCTTTTCTATTTACTGTCTGTCTTCCCCTCACTCCGATTTCCCTTCTAAACTTCGAGATTACCTTTCTTTAGATGAGGAATTAAAGGTTGAAGGCGATGTACGTTCCCCCCTTCCCTCTCGCGCCCTCCGCCGTTTAGAGCACCTCCCCCCAATGAGGGATCCCCGTGGCAAGAATATTGGTCCCCTTCTTTTCTCAGTCTTCCTCCCTTTTCTTTCAGGTACACTCCTCCTTCCTGATTTTTTCAAGGTAGCGACGACTTTTGATTGGTAGATCCACTTGGTTCTCCTATTTCGGCCTTATAGGTCTCTTTCTTCTTTCGATCCCTTTTTTCCTCCGGCCCCGAATCCCATTAGTGTAGATTCGTCGCCAGCCCCCCTCCTCTGTGAAAAAATGTTACGTGCTTCCCCCTCTCCCCCCTCCTCCCAGAGGGCGCTTCCTCCCTAGGTAGGGAGATTCTCGGTCAACGCGATCGGGACCTCTTTGGCCAAATAGAAGATCGTTCTTTTCCCTTTCCCCCCCTTTCGGACCGCTCCAACCCAGTCCGTGCCGTCCTGTTTTCCTCCATCCAGGACGCTTTTCCTTCGTTTATCAGTTCTTTTCGAACGTGCTCTTTTCTCCTCCTCACAGCCGGTACCCTGTGTACCGTCGAGCTTGGACAGTTCTCTTCTCCCCTTATGCTCTTTGGGACAGGTGCTTTTCGCTTTCTGTTCCGCCATGATCTCTTCGGCTAATGAATGCCTCCCCTCTTTCTACAGGCTTTCCCCCCCCCTAGCACCACTTCGGCGGTGGGGTGCCCCTCAATCACGACCTCTCCCAGGAGTCCCCCACGAGGAATCTCGGGTTTTTCCTTTTTTTGCAATTTGCTCTTTCGTAAGAAAAAGCCTTTCGTCGTGAGAACACACAATCGCCCTTTTCCTCTTTTGTATTCTCCCCACCTTCCCGTCAGAAAGCTTAGTCTCAGCTTTGCCGATTGATAGAGAGGAAGGCCATCTCCTCCCCTCCTTTTTTTCGAGTTTCTTCCCATTCGTAAACCCTATTCCAGTCCACTCCCTTCTTTCCCCAACTCAGGAGGAGCCCCCGCGTTTGCCCCCCCCCCAAAGATTCCCCCTCTCGAAATACTTTTCTTCCTAGCGGCAAAGTCTTTCCCACAGCTTTGAGTACGCCTAAAAGTTTCCCCCCCACTTTTCCCCCCCGCCAGTTGCGTGTTTTTTCCTTTGTTCATCGGGAAATTCCCCCTCACGTCTTCCCCTGTCCGCGCACCCTTTACTGCCCTAGCGATCAAAGAGGGATTTTAATTGTGTACCCCCCCTGAACCCCTCAGTGCCCCCTTGAATTGAGGAGATACTGATTTCTTCCTTTTCTGGACCCCCAGTAAGGAGTTTCCAATTCGTTTGTAGAGCCCCAAGAAATAGAAGACTCAAAAATCGCCCTCCCAGCCTTTGACGATCTACAGCGATATTTTCTCAACACCTTATAGGATCCGGTTTTGAGGGTCTTCCCCTTTGAAACAATCCCCCCTTGCCTGGTGGCCATGTCTGAAGAATCTATGGGTTGTTCCCCTCCTGATACCGGAAGGAGGGAATAGTTTCGGGAGGAGTTTTTTCCCCCTCTACCTCCATAACTTTCGGAGAGGCTTCTTGCCTTCCCTGGTCGAGGAAGATCCCCCCTTTAGCATGGGAAAGTTGAGAACCTTCCCCCCATCGTGCGATCTTTTTCTTTTCCTTTCCTCGTATAGAAAATTGGTGTTTTTCTCACGCTGCCGAAGATGCGATTCGCCCAACCTGTTCGTTCCGAGGGGCAGGGCCCTCTTTTCGATGGTGGTGGGTCTGGGTCATGGTTTTCAGGTGAACGCCCCCCAAGCAGTTCCCAACTGCGATGGACGTGGCCGGCTTGAAAAGTGGGCCTCTCCTTTTTCGTTGACGTACTCCCTTCAGCAGTCATCAATAGCTCCCCTCGGGCGGAGTCAGGACCCTCTCCCCTTTCGTCTGTGTTGCGTCTTCCTTGGAAAAGAAACCCACGTGGACGAAGGTTCCTCTTTTCCCCACTCGATCCTTTTTTTCTTTTTTTGTGCCTCCCTCGTTCCCCCGAAAGCAGAAGCCCAACGTTCCCCAAATTGATGGACGCCATCCCTTTTTTTTACCTCTTACCGTTTCCCGCCTCGACCTTTCCCCGCAAAAATTGGGTCAGCCTTTTCTTTTTTTTTATGATGTTGGGTTTTCGCTGTGGCGTTTTTCCCCCGCCCGGTGGTTACAGCCTTCTTCTCCGCCTCAGTTGCCTGTCTTCAAAAACTGAATGAGGATCGTCGGGCCATTTTTTTCTTTTTTTTTGGTGTGATTTTCGGCCGTCCCCCCTCCTTTTCTGCTGAAACTAGCTCTCCGTGGTTGAGGGTTCCCCCTCTGAAGCAGTCGAGAAGTCCTTTGAAAGAAGTCGGGCCTTTCCCCAAGAATGCCGCCCCTCTCAATCCCCCCCTGGAGGAAGATTTTCCGCTTAGCAGACCGCTTCGAGTAAAAGCTGGAACTCCTCCCCCCCCTTCCCCATTTTCTTGAGATTCTTCCACCTCTCTTCGTCTGGTTTCACTTTCGAATTGCTTGCTAGAACTGGTTTCTCGAGAGCTCATACCGTCATTCTCTTCCAGAAATCAAACATCTTCTCCCATTTGTCATGTGAAAAGGTTTCCCCCGAAGCTAGTCCTTCTTCTTGGCCCTGATTCCCCTTCCTCTTTCTTAAAGTATAAGGGTGACGATTAGTTCCCTTCCGGGGCGCGGGTTGCACAGCGCTCTCTTTCGTGTCGACAAATCCTCTTTTTTTTTCTGTCGATCTGAAACTCCCTTTTCTTCTGAACCCTTCCCGCCAACAGTCCGATTTCTTTGTTAGAATCTATCATATTTTAATACTCTCCCTGCAAGGAAAATAGACGGTGGCTTCCCTCTCCCCCCCCCTTTTGCGGAGTCTTCCACTCTTCCGGACCGGCACTCCTTCCCCCTAAAGGATAGAAGATCTTAGACCCAGTCTCTGTAAAAAGCGAAAAGAGATAAGAGATTTCCCGGGAGACCCCCTTTCCCAGAAGAGGCGTTTTTCCCTTCCCCCCTGTTTCAATATCCCGGGCATCTCGCGTAACTTTCACCTCCCCCCACCTGTACCCCTCTTCTGGCCCCCTTTTGCCCTCCCCTTTCTTATTTAGGAGAGTCCTCTCGGACGGGGATGCTATCGGATCCCCCCCTTCCGAGAACTTTTCTTCTCTTCGCGCCGCTCTCCCCTTTTTGCCAAAAATCCCAGTTCCGCGACTCATATCTATTAAAAAACGTCCCTTCCCTGGTCGGAGCGTCTCCTCTTTTTCCCTAGGCCGCCCTTCGACCAAGGATTTTCATCGTCCCTTGGATGAGAAGTTCCCCTCCGCAAAATATGAAAGACTTCCCCTGGCGAGGTCTCCTCCATTTCCCAACGCTTCAACAACTAAGATCTGATTCTCTTCCTTCTTCGGGCACTCTCCTTCCAGGGTCATGTTTCCAACCTTTCCCCTGTCCGAAGACTCCTTGGGCCTGGACTGTCCCGAGGAAAACTTGATTGATGAGAGACGGCCCCAGTCCTCGCAGACACCCCCTCTTACACAACTGTAAGCCCAAAAGCAAAATCCCCCTTCCCCCCCCTTATTGAACACACTGGCATCTTTCCCTCCTCCCTCGTTCGTATCGAGGTAACCTTTTTTGCGTCATGCACTTGCGCATAAGTGGATTTTCCTCTTCTTTCCTGCAAGCTTCCTGTTTCCCTAGAGTGTAACTACCCCTCTCTTAAATTAGATACTTTTTAAACTCCCTCTGTAGTTCAGTTCCTTTCAATAATAGATACACTTTTTTCATTTACTGAAGAGACGAGAAAAGCCCCATCTTCTGTAGGAACTCTCTTTTTTTAAGTCTTTCCAGTCTTTTAACCCTTCTCGGGAAGGAAAGTCCCTCCCCCACATGCTTGTATGAGCCTCTTTTTTTCCCCTTCTTCTCCCCCCCACCAACAGCGGTCT
>Ga0179593_1407657_pt1 | contig 11135 bp, 6 predicted proteins | sample CZODoug2_1_08_16_FD_185931 | JGI IMG/M metagenome (GOLD analysis project Ga0179593, IMG submission 185931) | Vadose zone soil fungal communities from Angelo Coast Range Reserve, California, USA - CZODoug2_1_08_16fungal (PacBio error correction) | ecosystem: Environmental > Terrestrial > Soil >... | reverse complement strand
GAGGTTTCTCCCCTCCTTCGATTGGATTTTCGTTTTGAACCAACCAGAGCCTTTTTCCATCGATTTTCTCTCCCCCTCCTCTCTTGTATGAGAAGAACCCCACGATACCCGGGGTTTTTTCCCTCTTCGCCACAGTTTTTTTCCCCCTTTGCCGATGTTCTGAGTTTTTCCGGCCTCTTTTGACCCCCCCATTCCTTTTTTTTCCTGTTTTGTTAAAGGCACGTTTGCCAGGCTTTTGTTTTTCTCTCCGCACCTTCTGTTTCCTATTTGAACTTTTTTTCTTCCCTTCGTTCGATCTCCCCTGCCAGGGATCTCAGAGTTTCTCCCTAGGAACCCAGAGAAGAGCACCTGGTCTTTTGTCATCTTTTTCGAGGACCCCTCGTACGGAGATTTTGCATGGAGAACTTTTTTGAAAAGACAGAAAATTCCCCCCCTCTAGCTTTCCGCAGCGTCCCGCATCATCCCCCCCCCCCATTCTAACACTTTTTAGAATCCTTTCCAAATTCCCAGGTAGATTCCCCGCCCAGTTCCTCTTCTTTTTCTCCGATTGAGCCTCCTATGGACCCCCCTGGAGTATGTTTACTCCCTACCTTTCTTCCCCCCATTCATTTAACAGTTGGGTCCCAGAATTGAAGGGAGTATTTCCACCCCCAATTCGATGTTTGCTTTTTTTTTGTGTTTTTCCAAGTCCCGCGCTTTCCTTATTTGAATTTCTTCGCAGTAGAAAACAAAACGCTGCTTCCCTTTTCCTTCTCTTGAGTCTTCGTAATCCCTCTTCCGTCGGTGAGGCTTTTCTCCCCTCCCTTTTTTTTTTTTTTTTAGGTGAAGTAGTAAGGTACTCTCCCCTTTTTCTTCCAGGAGGATCCTCCTTCCTCTTTCCCGAATTTCTTTTTTCATGAAAGGAGTTCCCTCCCCCTTGAGTTCTCGTGACACCCCAGAGCCGTTTTTTTACCCCCTTTCCGTGTACAGGTTCCTTTCATACCCCCCTCTCCTGCTGTTTGTCAGTACTGGTCTTTTTTATAACGCCAGCGGCCCCCCTACGACCGACTTAACGTCCTTCGTTGCTCCTCTCCCTCCCATGTGGTCCGGTACTCACGGACCTTTACCCCCTTTCCCCCCTGCGCTCACTCTTCTTGCCACATGGCCCGCCCTTTTTCCGAAGACCCCTTTTTTCTTGTCTTGAACCGACACGCCCGACCTTCTGAAGAACTGTGAAGTATCTTTCTGGATGGAGTAGGTCTGCTCCCCCTTTTCCCTGTTTTTCCCACTATAAGCGGACCCCACCAGAACTCCTGTGTCCTGGCCGCTTTCCCCTTCCCCCTCGACTCGTTTTTCCGTGTGGACGTTAGATAACTCACGTCATCTCCCTTATGGCCAGTTTCCTCATTTGCCCCCCCTGTTTCAACGCACTTCCTTCCCCGACTGCATCGTTCCCCCCCCGGGTCCCAAATCTCCTTTTTTCATTTAAATAGACTTCGTGACGGAATTAACCTTTCTTTTTTCCCCCTCTTACGCCGGCCTCGCTGTGTGCGGTTGCATCTTCCGGCCTTTCAGATTTTTTCTTTATTCCAAGGTTGAGTTCTGGTCTTCCGTCTTCGTTTTGAGGTGTTCTCTTTTCTCTTTGGACTTGTTTTCTTATAACTTCATAGAACCGATAGCCGAGACTACTTCTCTAGGCCGTGGTCTTTTCCCACTTGTTTGGCCTATTCCCCTTGACCTCCTTACGACTTGCCCGATTCCCGGACCGAAGTTGACTGTTTCCGGCTTGTCTGCCTTTTTTGTCAATTGTCTGGAGTCTCCCGTTTCAGAAGGGGTTGCCCTCCCCCTCCATACAATTGGTTTGAGCTTCGTTCTTTTTACCTAGGCGACCGTGCAATTGTGGAAGTTTTCAAGACCCATTCGCCTTCCACACTTTTCTTCCCGCATTTTTTTGTTTTGTGGACCATTCCTACCCCTGCCTTTGAACCCTCTGTTCTTTCCCCCCAGCTAGACTTTGCTACCCTTCTTTTCCTCTTAATGAAAACCCTTTTCGAATCCTGTCCCCCCTTACCAAGCTTCCCGAAACCCCTCTTTTTCGCATTTTTATGAATCTTGCCTTTTCCTTTCCCCCTCTTTTTCCCCTTTCTTCTCTCTTTCGTCGCTGAGACGGTGGCGCTCTTTGTTTTTTTTTCCCTTCGTCTTTACCGTCTTGGTTGGAGGGTTGATTTTTCTCCGCCCCGTGAGCGTGACCTTGTTATCGTTTAGGGAAGTGAAGCTTCTGGTTTTTTCCTACTCCTAGTATCGTCATACCATTTTCTTCCCGTGACCCTCTCTGGGCGTAGATGCTACGTTTCAGCTGCTTCTCCCTCCCGGAGACCCGATAAACACTTCCCGTTCAACAACTCTGATTCACAACCTCAAAAAGCCCCCCCTGCTGTTTGCTTTCCGGAGGTGTATCTACGAATTCATCTTGATCCACTCCCCATGCTCTTCTTCTCTCAAAAGATCTTCCCCCCTCCCGTCTTTCACACGACCACCCTTTAAGTTTTGTCCCCAGTTGTCCCCCTTTTCTTCCCGGGGACCTCTCCGACGGCTCGCTAGGTCCAACGCGGCGGACGGATCTTCTTCTTCTCCCTTTCCCCTCGGACGTCCAGAGGCTTAGTAAATGAAGTCTTCCACCGATGCAGATTGCAATTCCTTCCTTTTTTTTTTTTTTTTTTTAGAGACTAGGTTTCTTTTTTTTTCCACAGCTTCAAGAGCATCAATTGTTGAAATCCAAGGTTTTTTACAAGTTGAGCGCCGGTAGGGGTCAGCCGTTTCCTATTCCTCTTTACCCTAATAAGTTGTTGTTTTGTCTAGAGCTTTTTTGGTTTCAGGAATGGCCCCGACTTGAATTCAACACCCCATTGCGTGCATTGATTCTTTTTTCCCATTCCGAGGAGAGAACCCTTCTCCTTACTGGACGCATTCAGAGAGTGAGAAGTAAGTTCCTTTGCAGATCACTCTCGAATTTCCTTTCCCCCTTGGTAAACTTCCTCTCACGCCGACGCCTCCCTTGTGAGTTTTTTGACAGAAGGAAGGCTGTTCCTCCCCGTTTCTCATCATTTTTCCGGGACGCCTTTTTCGTGTCCTCATTCGTTTTTTATTTGTCGTAGAACTTCCCCCGCCTCTCTCGGGAAATTTCCTTTCTTTTATTACTGATCTCTTTTACAAACGCCCAACTCAAGCAGTTCTTTTTCCTGGTTGGGTGACGTTGAAAGTATGGGTGCACTTCTTGTGGTCCTTTCTCTGCTTCATTTTCAGCCAGGAGAAGATGAAATACCCCCCTGCCTGAGACGTCCGACTTTTTTGAGGTTGGCTCTATATCTTTTATTCTTTTCTCTCCGTCCCCATTCCCAAGTATCTGACCGCTCCATCTTTTAAAAGTTATCGTTCTTCATCTCTCCCTTTCCTAGGCGTCTTCCTATCTTTTTCGAGGACTCCTCAAAAAGCTCAAAGTAGTCGTGCGTTTTGTTTTGGGTAACGACTCTTCTACAGTCAGTCGCGGAGCTCCGGTTTAATCCTTCCCAACACTTTTTCTTATGATTTATCCCCCCCTACGTCCGTTGAATGAGTTTCAAGGTCCGGGTTCTTCCATCTGTGAAGAAACAATTTTACTTATCATAGGCCTACCTTTTTTTTACTTTCGGTCGAATTCCCTCCCCTCCCCGGCAGCCGGTTTTTCACGGGTTGTTTCTAGGCGGCGATTTAGACGGCCCCCTTTTCCCTTTTCAAGAATCTATATACACAAAGTTTTCTTTTTTAGTCATTTCTCGACGGCGCCCTAAGCGGTTACCAGAAGTAGTTATGGCTCTAGGTTGTACGTAGGTCATCTTTTGTTCTCCAAAATATTTCAAAGACTCCCTTCTCGTAGTCCTCTTCCCTTGCAGGTTCTATGGTTTTTCTTTTTCCCACGTCCTAGATCATTCACCTACCGCGACAGTAGGTGCCCCCCCCCCCTCCAATACCTGGGCTACACGGACTTTCCGGTTGCCTTTCGCTGTCTCACCCCGTCCAGTAAGAACAGACCTTCGTCTCCGGCAACTAGTGAGTTTGCCCTCTCCCCCAATCCTCTTTGATTTTAGAGTAGTCTTTTTTCCTCCTTTTCCCCTTATTTCTTGTAATAAAGGAGTTCGTTAAGATGGTTCGGATTCCCTTTTTTGAAATTTGTGCTTTCTTACTAAAAGCATTAGCAGACTATTAACCCCCCCCCTTTTTCGCGTTTGTCGGTTTTTTGGATTTCTTTATCCCCTTAAGGTTAATGGGAAAAAGGTCGAGGTATCAGAAAGAAGTATAGCAATCCTTCACTCTTCTTTTTCCAATTACTGCTGAATTAGTTCCTGGGTTTTTTTCTAGCTTTCGTGCTTTTTTTTTCCTTTTTGTTTTTGTTGGTTTTTTTTTTTTTTTTTTTTTTTTTTTTTTTTTTTTTTTTTTTTTTAATAAACTTGGAAATCTCACTTGCGACCTCCTTTCTCCCCCGTGACCCCTTCTTTTTCGCAACGTTCTTTTCCCGGGCTTAATTCCTTTTTTCCCTTACCGTAAGTCCCCCGGAAGGCACATCGTTCCAACAGCCGATGACTGTTCCCCTCACCTAGGATCTTTTTGTTTTTTTTCCAGACAACAGTCCCTTCCTTCTTTTAATTCGTGGCAGACCCTCGTAGTCCCCCCTTCCCCCCCTGCTCATATTTGTGCTCTCGTTGATTCTGCCGCATTCGGTAATGAGGTTTTTTTTTGCTATGGCGCAGTCCGACGTGCGCCGAACCCGTGACGGCTAAGGTCCCCCTTTCACCAATAGGGTAGCCCGAATTTCCCTTTCTAAACTTTTCCCCCGATGCTTTTCTTCCCTTTTTGCCCCCCATCTCTACGCAGACAGACTGCTCCGTCTTTTTTTCTACGTCCTACTCCTTCCCTTTCAACTAGGGTGGAAACTTGGTGGAGAATCGCAAAATGACGGTGACTCCGACGCCCTGATGTCCTTTGTCCAAAGGAAGTGTTTTCTATAATTGGTGTACACGGTGCTTTTCGTGTTCAACCAGTCACCTTTTCCCTCCAGATTTCATGCGTTTCCATCGAAACCCGCGCTTCACGGAGACTTGATCCCCTTCGCTCTTCTGGGGCTGGATAACTATGTTTCTCATCGGGTGTTCCTTGTTGTCGTATTTAGGCGTATAGCGTCGAAGTAGTTCTTTTTCTTTTTTAATTTTTCGGTTTTGTTTCCTTCCCTCTTAGGCGTCTCTTTTTTCTTGGACGAAGAGCTTTCAAAATTTCTCCCCCCCCCCCCTCCCCCTTCCTCGGTATTGGACACTTTTCTTCCCTGGGAGATGTGGTCGATTCTCCAAGTTCTTTTCCACCCGTTCAAGAGATTCCTCGCGGGCGATAGACGATTGGCGAGCCCCCACCCCAGTTCACCCATGTCTTTCCCCTCCTTGAGTCATGGAGTAAAACCTGCTCGTTTTTTTTTTTTTCAGAACTTTTCGCGGCTAAGCTGAGAACACGGGTGATCGTTTGTGGCCAGGCCGACATCTCTTGTTTTAGATCAGCTTTTTGACTCTTGCTGGGCGTGGTGAACCACACCCCCCCCACCAAACCCCCCACCCCGTCCCCTTTTCCTCCCGCGAAGGAAGATTCCATACTTTCCGCCCTCTTTTTGTTTTGAGTCCTGAAGTAGTGCTGGTTCCAGCCGTCCCTCTCCCTGTCAGGGGCTTGATCAAAAAGTACCCTCTCTGCTTCAGCCCTTTCTTCTCCTCGCTTTCTCTTATTACTGCCCCAACATCCCAAGTGTTTTCCCCTGAGCTATCCCCCCTGGATACTTCAAAGTAATAGAGAGGTGCCCGCCAGCTGAATCTTTTGCCCTTCCTCTTTTTATTTTTCACGCCTTTTTTTAACGTTTTTTTTTCCCGTGACTTTTGGAAAAAAATCGTCTATCGACATCTCCTGCTGCTCTTTTATGGTAGGGAGTTGTAGACATCCGACCCCCCCCCCCCTCGGCAGTGGAAGTTGAGTTTTCTCCTTTGAGGAACCTCGTGAACAGCGCCACCTTTGGTTCGGGGGTCGCCTTTCTCCTCTTTTGGTACCTGAGTTTCGGAACTTACACCTCCTCCCACGCCCCCCCCCAGCGTGACTATAGTACGCGAGCGTTTTACTCCCGGGCGGCCACACCTATTCGCAATCAGAACGTTGTGACGCCCGACCCCCCCCCTCCCTGAGCCGCTCCATATCCCCGTTTAAGTGCGGGTCCCCCCTTTTGACGCTCGATAGTCTCCCGATTTTTGTACCTGCACCCGTGGCCCACCCCAATGACTTTTCTTCCACTTAACTTTTTTTTTCTTTTTTCACACCCTGAAGGGAGTAGGTTTCCCACCCCCAATCGTTGTTGCTCGTTTTTCGCTGGCTCACCGTCCCGTTTGTCAATGATCCGTCGTCGACTTAGAAACCCCTGCCGATGAGGCGTTTCCGGCCGTATCTCTTGTCGCGTCCTCGTCGGAGAGAGGATTTCCGGTCAGCACTACGGCCCTTTTTTGTGTTTTTTGATATTTCGCAGTCCCCCTTTTCCTGAGCCCAGGGCTTATGCTCCCTCAGTGGCCCCCTCAATTCTCAGCCGGAAAGTAAGACCTTAGCACTGAGCATGGTGGTACCATCCTCCCCTGTTTTGTTTGTGGTTGAATCCAAAGAGCTGAAGGTTTTGTGTTGTTCTGGTTTGAACGACCACAGTCCTAAAGGAAGCTCTGTTTCCCTCCTTTGCTTTTCTGAACGCGTTTCCCTTTTTTGTACTTTACGGCCCTCAACCCCGCAGGTCCTATTTTTTTTGGTCAAAGTGAACCGCTTTACCCCCTCCGCCCGCACTTCTGCTTTTCACCTCTACTGAACAGTTTTCGTCTTTGGGGGGTTCTTTTTTACCTTCAAAGAACCCAGGCGACGAACATAGTTTGTTTCAAGTGTGGCCCATCTCGGTGGTTTTTTCTCATCTTCTACTTATGTCATGGCTTATTCTCAACCCTCCCCTCTTTGCACCGCCTCTAGGAAAAACCTTTTTTTTGGCTCGCCTCGTGGGTTTTTTTTTTCTTTTCTCCCTTTTTACCTTCCCCTCACGAATTTTGGAGGCACTATTCCAACCGGAAGTCCTTGCTCAAACATGTCCGCGCCGTTAACTACGGCGCTTTTTTCTTTTCACACAGTATCCGTTTCTTGGGGCAAGGGCCTTGGTACCTCACTCTTTTCTCTACGGCAAACGTTTGATAATGCTTCTGCCCCCGGGACTCCTGCGTCTTTTTTTTTTTCCGGAGGCTTTTTTTTTTTTCCTGCCTCCTGGATGGCCCAGTGTGAGGATTGGGCCTACGACGTGCTTCTTCTTCGGGAGGAAGGAGCCCGGATTGATCAACCTCCTTTTTTTGTGTCGCCGCTCCCTCCTCGGGTTTCTTTTTTCTCTGGAACGGGGGCTTCTTTATACGGAAAAATTTCTTTGAAGTTTCCTAACTTTTCAGCGCTTCCGCGACGGATTTTTCCTTTGGCTGAAGGTGTTCCCCTTTTTGGTCGGACGTGTCCTCCCTTAATGTGCTTTCGCGAAAGAGGCTTCCCCCTTTGATGGTTTTCCGGTTAGCTTTTCTCTAGTCCTCCCCCCAGGGAGGTCCACTCTTGTTAAAAGGACCTGACCTTTTCGTGCCCTCTTTCTTCCCGTCACGCTCCGGGAATTAACCTTTATTTAGCTGACCCCCCCTCAGTATTCCCTTCCCCTTTCGAAGAATGCCCCCTTCATTCTCACGCTAAGGGGTTCAGCATGTGCATGAACTCCGGAGTCCCGCGTCACCCTCCTTCTACCCGTCCCGATTACTCCTCCCTACTTCCTTCTGTTTGCGTTTTCTTCGTCGTATCAGATCTTTCTTGTATCAAGATGGTCTGGGTTGGAATCATCGACCGGGGAGACTGGGGCATCTGCTAGATAGGAGTTTCCTTTTTTCATTTTGATGGGTGGTTCTCTCCTCTTCCCTATCTACTTCGAGCCCTTTCGAGAACCAGACCTTTTATTCTTCCAGTTCCCCTTCGCACGGGTTAGTCGGACACCCCTCTTTCCAACCCTTTTGCCCTCCCCGTTCCCAACGATCATTCCCCCCCGTCCACGTCATTAAAACCGGGTCCCCATCCACTGGCTTCCTTTGCGTTGTTCAAATAATTTTGTAAATGATTTCTTCGATGGTCTTCTTCAGTTGCCGATTAGCCCCCCCCCTCTCACCCTACCTTCGGCAAGGACAACAGATGGTTTTCCCCTTAGTTTTGCATCTTGTTCTCTCCCAATTTATGAGGTTATCACCTTTTTCCAGAACCCGATGGTTCCGCACCTTTTTTTGTACATGACGGAGCGCACCCCCCCTTTGCCTTTTCATGAGTTACCTAAGGTATGAGGCTCCGCCTCTTTCTTTCAAGACTTCAACATTTTGACTAAAGAGATCTTTGATGGCTATTTCATTTGTTTCTTCTTTTTACAGTTCCCCCCCCTTTTATACTCCTACCTTTTTTTTTTTAGAGAGGGCGAGGAGCAAACTGGACGTTCCGATTCCTCCTCCCTTCTTTTCCTCTTCTGTAAATTGATTCCCCCCCCCCGCCCACGGCGAGAATCCTTCCCCCCCCCGTACTGACGCTTGCGCAATATCTGTTTTACGTTAAACTTTTCTCCCCCCTTCGTTCCTTTGGACAGGGCTAAGCTATCCCTCCTCCTTCCCCCTCCCCCTCGTTGCAGTCCGCAGGAGGATGTAAATGGTCCTCCCTTCCCCTGGTGGCCGGGCTGCTATGTGATTTTGGCAGAGCGTGTCGTTTCTAGCCTTTCCCCCCTCCCGGAAGATGATGTATATGCGCCTTCTTCCTCCGTCACCTCCTCAAGAGCAGGGGAATTGCATTTTTTTTGGCCGGACGTGTAACGTTTCCCGTGTGAACTTTCCTCTTCATTGTGGGTACTCTTCGATTAGCATGCTCTGACACTTACTCCTGCCTCCTTACGGAATGTCCGATGGCGATCTATCGCGCTCTTTTTTCGTCATTTCATAGGCCCCATTCCCGGACCTTCCCTAGCAGAAGCCTCTGCCCTCCAGTTTACTCTTCTTTCCCCCCTACCCTCCCTTTCAAAGGAGAATGATCTCCGACCTTCCTCTCACCGCTTTCCGTAGTGGCTTCTTTTTCCCACCTACGGCTAAGAACTTTTGTTTTTTTCCGAGCTCCTGCGTGCTTTTCCTCCTGCTGAACTGACGCTTTCTGCGTTTTTCTCCGTTCTGTGCCTGATGTCGTTTTCTGCTTTCTCCGTAAGTGGACATTCATTGTATTTCCGATTTCCCAGCTTGAGCCCTTCTGCCCTCCGGCAGGAACAATCTCGTGTCACTTGGGTCGGGTCCTTTCCCCCTCCCCCCATGGAAAAGGAATAGGAGGACAAGGTGGTCTCTGCCTTCCTGAGTTCTTCACCTACCCCCGCTGGTAATCCCTTTGTCTGCGCCGGCTCCCCCCCCAACAGGAGCTTTTCTTCCCCGGCTCCCCCCTTCGAGTATTGCAAGAAAATTCTTACCGCTTTTCAATCATGTTGAATTCTCTCCCCTTTTTTCTTTTTTTTCTCCCAGCTCAGTGTAGTTTATGCTCGCACCGCCCGGTCGTAGATGAGAGCCCCCCTGTCATCTCTCAGAAACTTAGCTTGCCCCCCCCCATCCCCTCACTTGGCACAAATTTTTTTCTTTCAAGTTTTCTCCCGGCTTTGCTTCCGCACCCTCTCGCAACGTATTATAGTGTCAACAGAAATTACTTCCCTCCCCCCTTGCCCTTGGGTTCAAGCCCTTACCACTCCTCCCCCACGGAGATTGGTGACCGGCAGCGAATTCGCGGTCAGGTCCTGGACCGATTTTAATAATGAGTTAGAGTTCTGACTGTCAGGATCCGGCATGTCCCCTGGTTCTCAGCCGAAAAAATATCACCTTTTCGTAGAGATCCCCCCCTCCTTCCCCCCTTTTGCCTATTCTTTAACGAGAGAATCTGGAAGTTACCCGTGGCCTCGGTAAATCCCCCCTCCCGATCTAAAAGCGAAATATATGGGCCCATCCCCATAGATGAGTCTCTTGAGGTTTCGTCTTTGCGCTTTCCCGGGGCCATCAGAACCTTTTTCTTGTCGGCCCCCCCTCCTGAGAGTGTTGATTTCAGCATCGGCAGTGTCACGTCCATCCCCTTTGCTTTCTGTCAGTAAGGACCGGAAACTAGTTTTTCATTACGCGCATTAGAACCCCCGAAGATGACCTTTCGAATTTTTCCTTCTGTTTCTGGCATTTTTATCTGATTTTTCACCAGCCAACCTCTGCCCCTTCCCTGGTTCTCGGCCCAAGCGGAACATGTCAACCACCCTTCTCTTGTTTTTTTTTTTCTTGAGTTTGTCCTTCGTTGTTCCTTCGAGAGCCCCCCCCCCGTTGCGCCTCCCACCCTTTGGAGGGAATTAACCGTTTACCCCAGACTGCCTTAGTATCCATCGCCTTCTCCTTCGTTTTGCCTCTAACGCTGAACAAGACCGCATCAGGCGTTTGTTTTCTTACGAGACTTCTCCGTTTTTGACAACTTTGGGGTTTCCTTCCACATTCGAAACAGCGGAATGGGTGACTCCGCACGCCCTTCTGGACCTTTCCCAACGGTTCGGCTTAATCTCCTTTCCCGTAACCTTTTACCCCCGGTAGGCACGTCTTTCCCCTGGAGAAATCAGTCTCTACCCCCTCTATTTCCCTTTCCCCCCTTTTACTGCAGGTTTGGTTTCTGCGGTCCCCCGGGATACCACACGTCACTAGTCTGTCAGACGGGTTTTTTTTTTTTTTTTTTTTGGGTGCGAGGAGATGGCGTTCCTTTCGTCGCGTTTTTGATTTTTTCACCTTTTCTTGTACGGATCTTCTAAGTTGCCTTTCCTTAGAGACAGTCTGGACACACTACCCTCTGGCCTCCCCTCGTTTGCTCTACTGCCTCTCCCGGTTAGGTGGTAGCTGAGCCCCACCTTTTTCCTACCATTTTCCCCTCAGCCCCCTTCTGCGATTCCCTGCGTCCTTCCCTCCCCAATTCACCTTCGGTGAACCCCAAACGCCCCCCTTTCGTTCTATCCGTGCCAAAAAAACACC
>Ga0179593_1382983_pt1 | contig 11135 bp, 16 predicted proteins | sample CZODoug2_1_08_16_FD_185931 | JGI IMG/M metagenome (GOLD analysis project Ga0179593, IMG submission 185931) | Vadose zone soil fungal communities from Angelo Coast Range Reserve, California, USA - CZODoug2_1_08_16fungal (PacBio error correction) | ecosystem: Environmental > Terrestrial > Soil >... | reverse complement strand
TTACGCACTTCGTCCCCCAGCGTTGCGGATCGGGTTGTAGTACCTTGCTGTAGGATCCCCCCCCCTCTGATTTTCTGTTGCTTTGAACTAGCACGCAGACGTACCATTCCCATTATCCAGTTTCCTTTCCTTCCATCGAGTTTGGTCTTGTTCCGTTTAAACTGTTGACAACAGCACCCCTATTCCTTTCGTTTCCCCAGTTCCCCTCCCAGAACATTTTTCACGGTCACTTTCGGTCACAATTCCCCTGCTCGCTGGAAAAAAACCTTCATTCAGCTCCTGTTTTGCGGCCGTTTCCGCGCGCTCCAGGAAAACCCCTTGCTGCCCAACTCTTCAGCAACCACTGTTCTTGATTTTTCACCCGCAACTGCCGCGTAGAATCTCCGTTGGTCTCCTTCGTCATTTAATCGCCTTTTTTACCAAGTTGCCCATGCCTAAACCCCCTTACCCCCTGAAACTTTGGGGGGGGTTTTGGGGGGCTTGTCACTACCTGCATCCACCAGTTGACTTTCGGGCACCCTTTGAATTCTCCTGTGTCCCACCACCACGTTGGGAGGACCTTACCAACCACTCTCACCACAGTAGTAATCCTCTCTATGCCCTGCCGTCCGCACCCATTCCTGCCCCGTCTCCTCCTGCGATATGTGAGGCTTTGATCCCATGTGACAACCCCAATCTTACCATCCGATCGATTCTCTTTTTTTTTCCGTCCCTCCTTTTCAAAAATGGGGCGCCTTCATGTTTTTTGCATGCCGATGTCTTTATGTGTTTAACTGACCTTTTTCAATTCCCCAATGCAATTGAGCCTTTTATGCTTTTTACGTTCACCCGTTCGATCAACCGACTATCACTTTGGATGCCCCCCCCCCCGTTTCATTTCTCTGTTGATCACCCATCTTTGGAATCTCCCCCATGTAATGAAATCCCCATCAAATTCGCCTATATCACATTTTTCGTTTGTCCAAGCGGTTTCGTCCGGCCCTTTTGTCCCTATCTTCCCCCTTCGTTCTTTCGTTCCCCGTCGGGTCTGCTTTTCTGTCCCTTTTTTCTTCCGTCGTCCCGGGTATTCAACCCCCCACATTTTTTTCATCTTATTATGCTTTTCATTCCTCGTATTATACAATTTTGCTTCATCGGGTCCTCTTGGCCTCCTCTCTTAGTGCCATGTACAGCGACAAAATTTTCATGGCCTCACCCCTGATCTCCCAACTTTTGTACTCCCCCATTCTTCTCTTCCTTTTTTCATTTGTTAGCCCGTTATCTGCAATTTTTATTCTCGGCCCCCCCCTCTTAGATCAGTTTCTTTTTTCTCTCTCCTGAAGCCGGGCCTTTCCTCTGCTTCGCACCCCTTTCTTTTTTCCCAGGTACTTCCGCCCGCTCTACTATGCTTTACCCATTTGCCCCCCCTTCAAACGCGTCTACCTGCCATCCCCCCCCCTTCCCCCCACCAACTTCTCTGCTATTCCTTTTCTTTTCCACTGGCCCTTCCCCGACCACACTTCCTCTCTCCTGCCCTTCCTCTTTCGCCCTCGTCCTTTTTTTGTGCCTAACCTGGCGCCGTTTTGCAACACTCGCCCCACTGTCCAACTAACCCTGTCCGGGCCTGTAAGCCTTCCCCCCTGTTTGCTGCGCCCACACTCCTATAATATTCCCTTCACCCCCTGAACACTTCACAAGCGACCCTCACGAATTTTCACCCCGCCTACTTATGGCCACCATTCCCACTAGCCCCCTGATTTTCTCGTGGAATTTGTGGATTTCGCCTTGCCCCGTGGCGCGTTTTTTGATTTTTGTTGTGTACAATACCCATCTCTTCGCTCACCCCTTCCGTAGTTGATTTGCCCTTTTCCTCCCTTTTTTATTTTCCGGCCAGTTGCTGGGCTACGTTTAGCCCCCGTCCCGGTCGGACCTCCTGCTTTCACTTTACTCTACTTCCATTTCTAAGATTACTTAAACTCTCATATGGTTAGGTGATATTTAATTCCGCGCTTTTTACCTGCGCAGTTTGCGTTCAACACCTCGCCGTTTTCTTTCGTGGGTGACTCCAAACCCCATCCTTTTTCAGTCACTGTCTCTTTACTTAAAAGTCTGTTGAACCCATTCTGTTTAAGGGAGCTGCCTTTCCTCTTTGTTATTTTTTCGCTCTTTCTTTTGCTTGCGACGTCTGCTACCCTCCCCACCCGCCGTTCGTTGCAACAGGGTCGACCCCCCCTCACCCCGCAAGAATTTTCTAAGATGGTCCATCCCCCCCTTTCGTATTTTCGGCACACCCCCCTCCTCCCTTCCCATTCCGTCTGACATCACAGCCGTCTCAGATTTTTCTTTTTCTCCCCCTATTCTACTCCCTCCTTTCCTTTTCCTACTTACAATCCTTTGTTTGTTTTTTTCGATTCGATTTTTTGACGCCCAATAGTAGTGACTACTTGATTGCGGACTGCAGTACGATTCCATTGCTTACTTTTTATAATTTTTCGATTCGTTTTTGTTCTTTCTCAAGATACAAGTAAGACGACCCACCCCCTTTGTACCCCCTCTCACCATTTCTTTCAGGGGTTTTCTTGAGTCGTTTTTGTTTGCAATTTTTTTTTTTCCCCTGCTGCCCCCCTTGTCAGTTGGCGTTGTTTGCCGCAGTCCCTACATGCCCATTTTTGCCCCTCTTACGTTGACAAAGCTTGTTCCAAAGTGGTGCTTTCACCCCACAAGCGGACCATTGACCCTGCTGTTTTCCCCCCCTTTTTTCCAGTTTTGGGGGGGTTTGTCCAATCAAGTAGAGACAGAATCGCGACGGCCGGTGGATTTGTGAGTAATCTCCCTCAAATGGAGTTTTTGGTCCTTCGTTCTTTGTTTTTGTTCGCCCAAAACTTTCACGTCCTCGTGTGTTCGGACTGTTGGTTGCCCCAACCCTGACTCCCCTTCCCTCCTATTTGCCCGAGCGAGGCCGTTTTCCCCCCCCCTTCCCCCCCCACCCCCCCAGCCCCGGATCTGGTAGTGTTTGCCCCCAACACCAATCTTAGTTAAGTCTGACCCCCCCACCAACCCTTTTTGAAATGACCACGTGTACGATCCTCATGCTTGTCCTGTGTCCCCAAAGCGCTGTAACGTCCGCGGCGGTGTTCCCGCGCCGGTTGGTGGTTTCAGGCTTCTTCAGGCTTTTCCCTTCATGGCCAAAGTCCCCGCTCCGAACCGGTTGTTGTCACATTTTTTTCACGTCGCTTTTTGACAAGCTCCTGGTATCTTCAAAAGAGGTGTGTTTCCCCTTTATATGTGGTTTCTCTGCTTATTCCAAAACCCCTATCCGTTTGTATATTCGGCGTGTGTATGATGTCATTTCGCTCATCCTACTTCCTCTCCGAGTCGTGATCCTGTGTGAAGGTCAGTTTTGCGTGCTCCATTTCTTACTGAGTTCACAAAGTCATTCCGTGTGATCTCTTGATAGGGCTTCGCGTGACTGGTCTTCAGCTGTTATTTCTAGGATTTGATTTCCTCTTTTATTCTTGTTTTGTTTACGGCTTTTTGCCCCCCTTCCCAGGAAGGTTTTTTTTTTTTTGTGTTTCCCCCGACGATGTCTGCCCGGGTTTGCAATTGTGAGCTTTCCCTCTCCGTCTCCGTCGGCCCAGGTTTTTCCCCCCCCCGTGGGAAGGGAAGAAGGGCCCTTGGGTTGGCCGGCTGGAGACTTTCTGATTGTCCACGGGAAGTTGAACACCCATGGTGGGTAGTTCGGTGGAAAACGATCCGTCACTCTCCCGGTCTCTACCTTTTGTTGGAAAGAAAATTTGCTGCAGTCCATGATGTCGCCGAGTCTCTTTTTGCCCCGTCCCTGTAGGGAGGCCCTCTTGAGGAAGCCAAAGTTCTTTTTTTTGTGTATGAGCGCCCCAGCCCCCTTTCCACCGGCGAGTGTTCCCTTCCACCTTTTTGGAGTTGTGGGATTTTTTTTTCTTTCTGCCTCCTATGGATTGGTTGCAGCTTTTAATCCTTTTTGCGTTTTGCCTTTCCATTTGGGTTTCACACCACATGTGTACCGATGGCCAGCCCCACGTGATAGTGTAGTTTACCCCGCCCCGACATTAGCCCCCCCCATTCTATATATGTCAGTGGGAACCTTTTCCTGAGGTTTCCGTTAGCCCGATGCCTTTTGTTTGGCCAATTGCCCTTCCCTTTTCCCACTCTCCTTGTGTTTGTCCACTCCGTTTTGACTTTTAACGTTACCAGTCGGCAGATTTTTGTGTCGGCCCACATCTACCTGCCACTGACTTATGGGATGTTTGGTGGGGGGGACTAGTCTTTTTCAGTTTACTTTATTGGGCCACGTTGACCCCTGGGTTCAGAGGCTTGTCAGTTAACAGCCCCTCCCGCACCCAAGTGGAGTTCTTCGTGTCTTCCCCACAAGGTACAGCCAAGCGACTGCGACCTATTCCGTCCCCCCCCCAAAGCCATTGCGTTGCGCACTATTATTGTCGTTGTATATTGTCATAGCATGGGATGTTTTTTTTTTTGCTTTTACACCCTGGGTAATTACCGCTTCCAGCAGACCTGCGTGTGTTATCTTCGGTTGGTGGCCATGTTCCTCTTTCTTTCGACCGTTGCGGCAGGTGCATTTTTTTTGCGACAAGAAGCCTTCTCCCGTTAAGCCCATGTTGTGTTACGTTTGCTCCCCCGCGCGGCAATTTTTTTGGTTTCACTCAGTTTTGTTTACAATTTTTTTTTGGGAGTGCTTACGCTCCCCACCCGGTACCCCCCCTCCTTTTCCATTGGGCAGATCTTTTTTGGGGCCCCGTTTGATTGTCAACCCCCAACCCAACTCCCAGTGTACGTGTGCCACCAGCACAGCATTTTTTATCGTGATTTTTTCCCTTTTGATGATTTCGTGATGGTTCCATCCCCGGCTGATTTGGGTTTTTTTTTTTTTGTGCCCCCGATTACCCCCCCCAATAGCCTTGATTCCATGAACCTTCTTTTTCTTTGAGCGGCTTATAGAGGACTTTGTGGTTGTGTTATACTTTGCTGGCGTGTGGTTTGGGATGGATTTCCTTTTCTGTTTTTTGTCCACGGCCCTATTAATCCTTACTTGCCGAAATTCAATGGTACCATGACTTAAAGTCTTCTTTAGGATTCCCCGAGTTTCAACTCCCGCTCGGCCCCCGTTCTATTCCCATTCAACATGTTTTTTTTCAGTGTGGACCACTCACACTGGACTGAGTTCATTCTCTCCACTTTCGCCGATTTTCTTCTGTATCCCTAAGTTATTTAAGGATGGACTTTTTTTTCTCCTTCGCCAGTCCAAGTTTTCTTTTTTCTACTACCCCCCCCTTAGTTTTCTCACCTTTTCCGGCTGGTCTTTTCCCAACTACCCAACGTGATTTCTTTTTTTCTGTCGTTTTGTGTCAGTTTCTTTTTTCGGCTTTTTAATCATATCGGATGTGGTTTTTTGTACTTCTTTGTCATGATTTCATGCAAAACTTTTTTTGAATGTGACTGGTTTTTCTCCCTCCGCGAGGGGCCTGTCTTTGCCGATTTCGGTCTCCCTTTTTGTTCTGCTTTTTTCTGCTTTATTGTTTGTGCCGTTGCAGGGGTGTTTTAGCCCCTTGCGTTCTTATTCCACCCTCTTTTCCACGACTGGATTCCTTTTGTGTGGGCCCTTGGTTTTGTTACAAATCGGCGTTCATTAACCCAGAATCTTTTTCCTGCGGAACCCCAAAACCCAAACTTCCTTTTGAAGGCCCAGCCCTTTGATTACTTGGCTCTTGTTTTACTACCTTTTTTTTTATCTCGATGTCCTATCTTCTCGCGTTTTTCCTTGCCTTCAACTGAGCACTACTCCTTGTCCCACCGAAACGCGCTGAGTTTTGGTCGGACCCTCTCTCTCTTTCCTCCCTCCTCCCTTTTTTGTGTTGCTTTCTTTTTTCGGTCCGTCCACCTGCTTGTTCATTCTCTTTGGGGTTGAAGGCGTAGTGCCCAATTCGGCTCGGTCCCCTCCTTTTTTTCCCTACGCCGGTACACCCAGTGTCCCCCTCTTACCTTCCCTATTTCATTTGTTGCCCCCCCCTTCCTTTTTTTTTTTTATTCCTTTTCCCCCTCACGGGTGAGACCGGCACACCACAGTGTTTTCTCCTGTTCGTCCCCCCCATGTTACTCAATCACCCGGCCCTTTGTCAAATAACTGCCCCCGTTCTGCCCCGCAATCACCGCAGCCCGCTTTTTTACTTCTTTCCCAGTGTTGTCCTGCTGTCCCGCCTTTTCCGCCTCGTTCGCTTTTGTTCTTTCCAAAGCAACGTTCCCTGAACTCTGTCTCAACACTTCTTCATGTCCATACAGGATATCACCTTTTTCCTTTCACCTATGAGACTCCTCTAGCTTCCTTTCTTCCCTCTCATTGTCGACCCGCTTGAACCTGTCTTCAACACCCACTTCCTTGTACCACCAAATTTTATCCCCTTCTTTTTCACCGCCCTTTCCCTGAACTCCCCTCTTATGGACATGTTTTGATAATGTTCCTTGTTTTCATCAGCGTACTTTTTTCTACGTTACTGGCCACGTGGACCCTTATCATCATCGTGCTCCCTTTCCCCCCGGCTCTTCCCCACTGCCCCCCAGGTAAAAACGCCCCCCCCCCTTTTTTTTTTTTTTTTCTCCACACTTGATCTCTCTCGCTTGTTCTATCAGGTTTCCACATGCAACCATCCAAGCGGGATCCCGATCATTTTTTTCCGCTCTTCCAGCCACGATTTACCGTTTTTCCGCACGTACCGACCGCTGTGTTTTTTAGCACCCCGTTTTACGACACAGCGGGCGACTTTGATGTAACGTATAGTACCACCTGCTCCCCTTTCAATTTCTTTTCCTTTTAGAATTGTTTTTTTGTTCATTCTACTTCTTGTACGTCTACACCTTTCTCTTCTTCTCAACCCCTCTGCCCTCTTCCCCCCTTTTTTTCCTCCTTACCCTTGTGCCGCCTCTCATTTTAATTGGGCACCAGCTTTTCTGGAATCCACTCCCTCCCTCAGTTAAAACATTCCCACTTCCCCCTTTTTCATCGATTTCTCCTTACCTCAAATCCCATTTTTTCCCGTGTCCCCTCTTTTCGGCCACCGTTGTCGTGACACTCAACAATTCGTTCCTTTTCTCCCCCCCCTTTTTTTTCCTTCCTCCCTTATTGTTCCTTTCTTTCCCGTTTGCCTTCGCCTTGTCTTCCCAAATTTTTCTTCCTTTTCCTCTTCCTTACATGTTTCTCCAATAATCCCCCCTTCGTTTGGCCGCATCCCCTTTGCTCCTTCAGGGCCTTTTTTTCTAGATTCTTCTTTTTCCTTTCTGTGCTCGTATTTCACTCCAGAACCATGTACCTTACAGTGCCTACCCTATCTGTAGCAATTTTCATTTTTTCTCACCGCCATGGATTTGCGCTTTTCACCTTATTTTTATTGCCCGTCCCCTTTCCTTGTTTTCTATTTTTCCTTTATTCCCCGTGCTTTCCCTTGTCGATCGCCTCGCCCCCTGCTTTTTTCTGTCCCCCCCCCGTTGCCTTTCTAGCTATCCCATTTTTGTGCAGCGCTCGGGCCCCTTCTCCTTATTCGCCACACTTTCTTCTTGTATGGTAAGGACTGCTTGTTTCTGATCCTGAGAGTTTACCAATGTCCTTCACACCTTCCTCACCCTTCCCATCTGGCACCCCTCGACTGGCACGGGCTTCTTTTCTTTTTTTTCACCCCTTGGTGGCCCAGTAACGCGGAAATGGCGGTCTCTCCCCCTTCCGCATCTTTTTTGTGTGCGCAACTCTTTCGCATTTGACATTTTCTCTCCCCCGTTCAAAACTCCTCACACTCCCACCCCGATCAGCCCCAGAGGAACCCCCCCACCATCACTCAGTTCCCCGCGAACCATCCTAATAACATCCCCCCTCCACGCTTTTTTCCCATGATCTTTTTTTTCATGGGCTCTCGAATTTCCCCCCCCTTCTCTGTGTAACTGTGAACATTCGGGAAAATCTCCCAAACCACTTTTACCCCGATTCCTCTCGAGTGATTGGTCCCTATTTTGATCGTGCTGGCTTGTTTGGGCGACTGATGTGGGTGCCTCGACGGCCCGTTTTGTAACCTCTCACCTACTATTTTTTTGCCATCCCCATTTAAGTACTTTTGTTGCCTTTCCGAAATTTTCCTGATCTGTCCCCTATCGAGGAAGCCTCAAAGCCCTGCGTACTTGGTTAGTGTTGCTCTGTCAGTCACCTTCTCGTAATGTCAGTTCTTGCATACTACTGCTTTCATAATGGGGCTCCTTGGATTGGATCCGTTCAAGGGTCTTTTCACCCTCTTCTTTATTTCGTACCCTGTGTGGTATCCGCCCCCACCTCTTATCCGCGTTTACCCCCCCCGTTTTTATGACTCCTTTTCCCTTGGTAATGTTCAACGCTCCTGGAGCGTTGTTTCCTTCTAGTCTTGTTCTTTCTATCCTTTTTCAGATGTTGCTGGTTCTGGGCTTGCGTTCCCGCCCCCCCTTTTTTTCTCTTGCAAAGTGGGCTGTGGTCCCACCCCGATGCCACCCGGCCACCCCCTAGAAAATGTGATTGTGTTTCAGAACTTTTTTTCTCACCCCTCCGTCACAACTTTCCTTCCCCCCTTTTTACCTCCTCCGCCTTTCTCTACTATTCTCTCTAGTCCGTTCTTCCCCTAATCTTTCTTGTTTGTGTTGTCTGTTAGATGTCGTGAACGAAATAGGTCAGTAACGAAGCTGGCCTGAGTTTTCTTTGTAGATGTCCCCCCTTTGGGTAGGAAGTTTGTTTGATTTTAGTTTTTCTCCCCCAGGACCGTTTTTGTTTCCCCGGCGCCCCATCTCTTGAGAGGGTGGAGGTGGCGTCTCCTTTGCCGGAAACTTCGTGTCCTTAAGCAGTCTTTCCAGTCCCCTTTGTCCATAGTTGTTCCTCCCTGAACGAACCTTGTCAACCAGGATGACGTCTCGCTCCACTTCAAAGCGTTCCCCTGCGGGTTGGGCCGGTCAGGGCCTATGCCTTTGATGGGTCTGCTTTTCTTTTTTTCTTTGCCCCCCCCCCCACATTGACTAGCGGGTAAACCCCTTACGCCCTGACGCTTTGTTTTTGCGTCCCATTTAAAAGTTGTCCTGCTTAGTCTATCTAATTCCCATGTCCGGGCCGAATCCTTTCTGCAGTGTTAAACACGCTCGGGGGTTCCCCTGCGCGGGTACTTCGATTCCCGTTTCGTAAGGTTCACCCCAACCCTAATATAAGGGGAATTTTTCGACAGCAGATGTGTCGATTCTCCGCTTTCCATTTTCTTCCGTTTTCGATTGCCTCGCGTGGTTTCCCCACAAATCCTGACTTGGGAATCGTATTTTTTTTTGTCTTTTTGAGGTGTTGTCTTCCCCCCGGATTCCGCGGCGCTTTCTTGAATGATTGGGCAGTCGTCTGCGTTTTTAGGACGGATTATTTCTTTTCTGTCTTTTTCGTTCTTCGCTCCTTAGTGGTGCCGTTCTTTTGATGTGTTCGTCAGCGTTTTTTTTTTTTTACCTTCTGCAGGTTCTTGCGATGGGCACTGATGGCTCGGCCCTTTGTTTGGCTTTCTCCTCCTTTCTGCCTGGTGCGTCCCCCCGCGATTTTCTTTCACCAACACAGGAAACACTTGCCGTTCCTTGGTTTTTCTTTGAATGGAGAGACCTTATTTGATTTTCAATGCACAATGTGGTTTTTTCCCGATTTGAAGACCCCTGCCGCTGTGTCAATTCTTTATAACTTTTTTTCTCTTCTTCGATCCCCCCTTGAGGGCTCCTCCTTTGATATCCCGCATGAAAAAGGTTCTTCGATTCGCATCCTCTGGCGCTTGACCGCAGTACCGTAGCAGTCGGATGTTTTCTTTGGTACGTTAGTTTTTTTGTGAAAGCTCAACCAACAACAGCCCCTTCCACGGCGAAGAAGTCACCCCCTTTGGTTATTTCTTCTGGATGCTTTCTTTTGCCGTTGTCGGATGGACTTGATTTGATCTTCTGTCTTCTCTTCCACCTGGAACATTTTGGTTTTCGTGATTGCCACTCCCAGTTGACTCGAGATTCTGCGCATGTGATGAAGTACCGATTTTCTCTGGTCCACAATGCATATCCAGAGCCTCTTTTAGTTAATTCTTCTCCGACACTGGGACCAATGTGGGCGTTTCCCCCGTCCAAGTTCCACAGTCCTGTTTGGACAGTCCTCTGGGTTACCTTCCCCCATCCACCGAAATTTCCTATTAGTTGATGGGCACCCACCTCAATCTTTGTCGAAACCGATCCCCCCTTCCCCAATGTGCGTAGCTGCTGAAATGATTTTCTGTTTCCTGGTTTTTATTTCCTCACCCCTGGGTTTTCGGTTTTCTGAGATTCCAGCCTGTTCCCTTCGTTCGTTGTGATGAGGTTTTATCCTTTACTCGTTTGTCTCCTGCTCCATTTCTTTTGTCTTTTTGATAGATCTTTTTTATATCCGCCCTTCCCTCCCCCCAAGCCTGTGCGCCACACCGCATGGCCCTTTGACGACAATTTATGTATTTTACTTACCCCATCTTTACCCCTTCGTTCTACTTGGGCCAATGTCTCGTTCCGACGCCGTGGGGACCTTCCCCCCTTTCACCCACATTGATACGTTACAAGAGATACCTTTCTTTTTCATTTTTTTGGTTTTATGTTAGGTTTTACCTCGCCTCCCCCCCGATTCCTTCCTTGTGATGTTTTCTCCTGGGAAATGTTTGTGCCTTGTACTCCGTCTGTGTACATGTCTACGACTTTACTACTGATGCTTTCTTTTTGGGGTTATTTGGTGAGGGTGACTGCCGGTTTTACTCCTGACATTCACAGGTGTCCCGGTCTGTTGCATTCCCACACAGGGAGTGCTCTCGGCGTTTCATTCATTGACCCTTTTTTTTGTTTGATTTTGTTCGTTTTTTTCCAAAAATGGCGGCATGGTCCAACTGACGCCCTTCCAATCTCCCCATCTGGTCGCTTGTGCTTTGGCGGTTGTTTCACGTGAATCCATTTCTGAACCTCGGTTTTTTTTGACGCGTACTTTTGTTAGAAACTGTTTTTTACTGGGTTTTTTTCTCCGCAGTGTTCCTTCGCGGGCCTTCTTTCTGGCGATCTGATCAAGTTTTTTCCTCTGCTAGTGA
>Ga0179593_1348377_pt1 | contig 11135 bp, 9 predicted proteins | sample CZODoug2_1_08_16_FD_185931 | JGI IMG/M metagenome (GOLD analysis project Ga0179593, IMG submission 185931) | Vadose zone soil fungal communities from Angelo Coast Range Reserve, California, USA - CZODoug2_1_08_16fungal (PacBio error correction) | ecosystem: Environmental > Terrestrial > Soil >... | reverse complement strand
GACCATTCCTCCGTGCTTGTTGGTCACGCCTTTCCACTTCCCCACCTAGCGTTTGTCTCGGGCCGTGCCGCCGGCTTTTTCTTCCCCCTTTTTTCCCTTTGGCGCTATATTTCCCCCACTTCGTCCGCCGAACCTCTTACCCATTTCCCTTTGAGCTTGGACCTACCTGGCCAGTGCTTAAGAGCAGGTTTAGGGACGAAGCACAATGGAGCGCTGTCGATCCTCTGACGGGGACGCGTCGGTAAGGGGATGATACAATACGGGCCTTCGGCCCGGGCTTATTCTCTTATTTAAATGAACATGGTGTTGGCAAAAGAGACAGTGAGCTCCCCCACTCTTGATTTTGGTCAACGACGTTCTAGGAGGACCCAAGTAGCCTTGGTCCTTCGACCAGTCACCTTTCAGGACGCATGTCCGTACCCCCTTGTCAGATTCTCTGCGTGGGTTTTCCTTTCTTTTTTGTTCCTCTCGCCATCGAGATCTCGTCAGAGGGGCTGTGTTTGGTTAGTTTCATTGGATTTTTTCGGGCTCCCCTTCGCAACTAACGGATCTCTGCTCGGTCCTCCCCTCGTCCGGTTTTAGGCTCCCCTTGACACTAAAGTCTTTTCCGCCGGCCGGACGGACACTCAATCCTCGTTCAAACTTCTCCGTCCCTTTTGTCTCCGGGACATGCAGGGCCATTCCCTCGATTAGATATTCATTTCAGACTCACCTTTTGTTTTGCGATTCCCCGCGGCGACTTTTTTCCGGAGTCAGTACTTTGGTCTGTGGTTGATTGTCCGCCCGTTCGGTTTTGCGCCCCTTTCGGTTTCCTTTCTTCCTGAAAGCTACTTATGTTTTCTTTCCCGCTGAGAACGCCTTTCGTGCAGCCAGTTCTCTTCTCCTGCTTTGGCCCCCCCCTTCCTTAGAGGAGGAGAGAGGGGCCTTTCTCGATGCCCCCGGTGCCCCAAAAGTTTCCGTCTCCTCTTCCCAACTGTAAGCACCTCGTTGCCTTCTATGAAAAGGGCATTGTTACTTCCCGGTTCTCACAGTAACTATGTGGGGACCCCTCTTTGGTGATTCTCGGACTTATGTTCCCCCCCCTGGGTAAGTGAGTTCCCTCTCATTAGCCCCGGCTCCCCTTTTCTGCTTGTTTGTAACCCGCTCCCCCCCGGACTACCCGTTTATTACGTTCAGGATCTTCCACCTCTCCTTTTCCCGTGTCGACCTCTCTCCCCGCAGTTCGACTGACAAGGAAAATTTATGGTCCCCAATATTGCCTCGTCAGGTTGGGCAGGTTGAGTTCAATGTCTTTTATCTCCGTAGGGGCAAGGTAGGAGAGTCCCTCCCCCGAGGACTCCGTCACCCTCCACCTTTTTCTTTGGCCGTCATGCAGTGGGGAAATACCGTTATGGCACTATCAAATCTCGTAGCTGTTCTCCATCACACGTGGACCCGTTTGATGTCGGTATTTGTTTTGCGGAAGAGGCTTTTTCCTATCATAAAAGTAGGTCCTCACTTTTAGCCCTCGTCTTCCCACTTCCTTTTCTTTCATGTCCTCACTCCGGGCACTGTGGTACCTCTCCCCGAATTTCAAATCCCCCTAGAATGTTGCACCAGCTTTTTCCCCCACACTCTTTCTCACTGTTGGACTTCCCCCCCCTTGCTCCTGGGATGATTTCCACAAATAAGGGTGCCCGGTCCCGGTCCTTCTTTTCTTGTGTTTTACTTCCGTAAGGGTTTGTTTCGTTCCTTGGTGATCTTTTTACCACGGGAGGAAATGGTGTATTACCCTGGCATTTTTTCATTTTATCTTTTCGATCTATCTTAATATTAAAGTTCCTATTGATGGATCGATTTGATCTATCCTACGCGTTTTGACAAAAAACGACATAAGGTGATGTTTTTTGAGATCGAGCTACGGTAAGAGAACCTTTTGCATCTGGGTTTTTCAGGCCATGACCCGTCTTCGAGAGGCTGTGGAACATTTGCTTTCTTTGTGAGTTTCCTCCCCCGTTTCTCGGAATCTCGATCTTCGCCCCTCCCTCTCCCACGTGGAGTTTTTGAGGCTACCTGATCTGCTTCGCATATTTTTTGTTGTTTTTTTTTCTGTGATTTCGTTCTTACCTCCCCCCGACGATGCCCGTCCCTCGTCGTTATTTGACCCTTTTCTTCCTTCCGACCGTGAAACCCCCCCACCGTTTTTTTGTTTTTAAGGGAGTCCTCCATTTGTTCATTTCTTCTTTTTTCGTCCCCGGTTGACCCTTTCGAAGGCGCACCCCCTATGGCCGAATAGAGCGGACATGTTCCCGTTCTGGGTTTGTTGCTCGGACGGTAGATATCTACGCTGGAAGAGATTTTAGGGAGGTATCTTAGTTCGGGACCAGTTCCCCCGGCGTATTTTCTCCTCTGGCGGTTCTCCAGTTCCTGTGCCTCTTCACCTGTCAAGTGAGGGGGGCGTCTCGTTCCCCCGAATTTCTTCCTCCGCCATTTCGTGCCCGAGCTTTTTCCTGCGACAACGACCTTTAGAGGGTTCTTCTTTCTCATACCTTCTTCACCTCTCGTCTTACTTCCTCCTCGGGGTCTTTCAGAAAGTTGGTGGACATTTTCCCGTCGGTGCCTTTGGTCCTTGTTCAACAGAGAGGTTAGTACCTTTTCTCTCTTTTCCCTAAGAATGTGTGTTGGGTCTAGATAGTCTCTTTGCAGATCTGGGACCCCCATACCGCGATCTCCGCAGCAGCAGTTTCCTTGCATGGAAAAAGAAAAGTTGCCCTACCCCTAAATTTTTTACCCCAGGTCCCTCTTAAGTGCCGGTTCTTAGTTCATTCTCGGGTGGAATTTGCTTCTTTCCTCCGGTTTTTCGGAAAGATCCTCCAATTCCCGTAGTTTTTTTTTTAGTCCATCTCTCCCTTTTCCCTTCCAAGATTCACTGTTCGTCGCCCCTCCACCTGGATTGGAACGCTCCTGGCCCCCATTGTTGACATCCTTCTCTTCCCTTTTCAAAGGGTCCTCCTGCCCCCTCCAGAGGCTCGAAGCCCCCCCCATTCCTATGTTTGGAAAAGAGCAAGCCCTCGACGTTTAATCTCCCCCCGGCAACTTTCTCTCTCGCCTTGTTTCAACGACAAACTCACTTTTCCCCAGGGACTTTCAGTCGTCGAATGTCTTGATTGACCCCCTTCGCCCCTTTTCCACAATTTCAAGGTGTCCCGTTCCTTCATCAATTTGATTCCCATAACAAACCTTGCTTGTCACGAGTGGCCCCTCGTTGTATTTAGAAGGTTGTCATCCCTGTTCCCCCCAATCCCTGGCGAGACCCCTTTTTTTAGGCTGGGGACCTGTCTCTGACCCCCGGCACTCCCCCCTATGCCCCCGCCTCCGCACGAGGTTTATGAAAAGAAAAATCCACAGTTATTTTTTTTCTTCCCTATATGTCGCCCAGTCAACAAAATCTCCCCCCCTAGGTAGTCATTTAAATCCCAACGGGTCCACCCCCCCGACCGGTCTACTCGCCCCAAACAAACGTAGGAAGCCCAACCACTGAAAGAAGCCCCCAGGTCTTCCTCGGTGAGTCCTCAGCGATTAGGACCCCGACCCCAAAAACAGGACCATTCTGGGTTTCGTGGTATTGTGCCTTTACCCACACAGTTAAGTGAGGAGACCCAGTATTTACGTCGCTGGCGACCCGCCTCCTACGGGTTTTGCACGAGCTTGTTCCAATCCGCCAACTCCCTCTCCGCGAGTCCCTATTTCCCTTTGCCCCTTCCTGCGCTTAATCGCCCCAAGGAGGTTATCCCTGAAATGGTGAGGTGCCGCCACCTATTTTAAACAGGGAAGCAGAACATCCCCCCCTTCCCCCCCTTCCTCCTTGCCGCCCCTCAGAGAACGCCTGCCCGACCCCTATCCTTCACCTCCCTTCATTCGTTCCTGTCGGTGATAAGTCGAATAAGTTTTTTCCTTTGGTCCCCCTCCCTTTTTGTGACCTCCTTTTTCATTAGGTACCGCGTCTCTGTTTTTTTTTCCTTTTTTTCCCCCTTGTTCAGCCCATGATCTTATTACTCCTCTAGGTACTGACTTCTTGGCCCTTTGTCATTCACCCTCCGGGGAGACTCGCGCATTAAATGTGAGTCCCAGCCTTTTCCGATAGTACCTCCAGGTTACCCACTAAGGGACCCCTCAAGAAGACGCATTTTCCCAGTCTTGGCGACACTCGATTTTGACGTCCCCTCCGTTTTTCCTAATTCGCACCCCCTCCAGACGCCGTTGGCCTTCGTTTACGTACTCTAGTTTGTCTCCCCTAGTTGAAAGAACCATGTGGAATCAGGATCCTCCCCCCTTTTTCCTCCCCTCCCCACCACTGTTTACGACCTCAAGACTTCCACTTCTTGGAAGTACACAAGTCAATTTCTTTGTTTATTTTTACCATGAGTCGTTAATTTTCTTCCCCTGACCTTGCGTTTCGTTTTCCCCCACTCTTTTTCCTCGAAGTTCAGGTTTCTCTTTATAGGATGGTTGAGCCCCCCCCCCCAGGAAGGGCCCCCCCTTCCAGCTTTTGCTCCATTCGTTGAACCTGGCCCAACATGGTTTCTCAGGGGGAGGACCCAAGATTCCTCTCGCCCCCCCACCCTGGTAAATTCCCCTTCAGTTGAATGAAATGGTATTCAGGGGGGTTCTTTTCAGTCTAGCAGCCTCTCCATGCTTTGCATTCTCAGGAAGGGCGACCCTAGAGGAAGGTAAGGTTCCCCCTACTTCGTAGTTTCTCTGGTGGAGGGATGCGATTTGAGTGGCGGTTTTGCATAGTCCTTCCCTTTGCCCCTCTTTTTTTCCATCCCGCAGAGGGTGCTGGCGGGGTGGGTGACCTTTCTGTTCCCCTTTTTCCGCTTCTTATGTGCCTGCCAAGAGACATATTATCGCGTTTTTTTCCTTCAGCCGCGTGCAGCTCTCCACTTTCCTCGTGTTTCTCTCCTCCCCCCTGCACTTCTTGACAATCTAGTGACCCAACCATCCTCGGACTCTGATTCTTTTGACCCGCTTAGTGAGTCTACTTCCCCTCCGATATTCCTCTCTTTTCTAAGCCCCCTTCGTTTGTTCTTTTGTGTCTTCTCTCTCGACATTTTTTCATTCTCCCTCGGATTTTGTTTCCCCGATTTTTCTTCCCTTTTTAGGAGGCTCAACCTATTGTTGGAACCTTCTCCTTTTCTCCTTGCGTTTCCGAAGAGCTTTCTTTTTTCTTTTGGAACGCAGCTCCCTACAGGGCCCTTCACATTAGTATTATCTCCTGGTTTCCCCGGCTGCTATTGTCAGCGAATTCCCATTTCCTTATTGTCATACCTTCCGGAAGTAGTTTTTCTTCTGTATTCATTTGGTAGATGTTAGTATACAGTAGGTAATCGCCTTTACGGAGTTTTTCTTTTCCCGGAGACGTGGAAGAACAACTGGTCAGGTGCCTTTAATTTTCGCACACTGGTTCCTCCCCCTGGTCACGGGATGGTTGGATACGCCGCAAAGAAGGACCCGACCCTTGGTTCCCTCATACCCTCTAACCCGCGTCCCAGTGCTCCTCCTCCCCTTCAGCGGCGTTGTGGATACGTAAAATAATCCTGTTTTTTTCTTCCAATCCTGTGTCCCAGGAGGGTTACTGTTAGCCGTTTACATGTTAGTAGAGTATGTCCTTAGAGGCGTTTTCCCCCCCCCCCCCTCCTTCTGGCTCACGCCCCATGCATTCTTTGGAAGTAAAGTCTCTTCCGTTTGTCCATTCCTCTCCCGGATGCAGAAATAAGGGGAAACGTTCAGGGGGAGTTTGGACTGTTTTCAACGATCCCAATCATTCTTAGGCCAGTTCTGATCAGACTAGGAGTCGCGGTCCAGGCATGTGCTACTTCCGGGCAGGGAACCTGTGTAACTCCCTAACGATATCAAGCTCCATTATGCACCTTTTTCCCCCCCTCCTTTAACACAGTTGCAGGATACCCTAGAACGGCGGATGACCACGGTTTCTGACCCGCTTCCCCCAGTGGAGGACTTTTGATAAACCCTTTCATTCTAGGTACTTTCATTCAGTCTGGGTTGAGGCTGGGGTGACCTGGCCGGCTTATCCCGTTTGGCGACTGGTATATTTTTTCTGTCCTTCCTCCGGAGGATCTGTTCTGACCTCGTTTAGCATCAAAGGATCCTGCGTTCTATCTTCTCCCTCCTCTTCGGGTTTACCACTTGACACGACCTGGGGCGTTCCTGATTACGCTCACGAGGGGACGTCGCCGCTCCGGCCCTTGTCTCCTCTGTTTTGAGTATTTGACTTTGACCCCGTGGTATTTGATTTCTCGACGACCGCTTTTGTGTTCCTTATCTAAAGAGTACCATCTTAACCCCCTTTGGGGGAGGTTGAGGTTTTACGTTTCTCTTTTGTGCTTTTGTTTTTGAATGCTCTTTTTTCCCCTCCGACGACATGGATTTCCAGAGACTGGCGTACCCTTCCTAGACCCCCTCTTCTCACCCCTTGCCCACCGTTTCCCGTTCAGCGGTGTCTGTGTCGCGTGGATGAGGGACGGCCGGGGATGTGCTGACCCTCTTCTCATCTACGGCGACTGCCGGGACGTGCTTGGTTTCCCGGCCCCCCGTTCGGACAGACTGTCGATAGGGAGTCCCCCCCTTTTTTTTCGTCGGGATATGGCTGAGGAGGCCCGGTTAAGGTGCCCTCGAGCTCCTTTTTCTCGTTCAGAGTCAAAGGCTACCCATTTTTCCCATGGCCTGGTGAGGGTGCGGAAATTGCTAGCCTCACACCCGGGCTACCCCGGCGATTGCAAACTACCAGGAGGGGCATTACTTTCTTACCGGCAACAGAGACATTGACCTATGAAAGGTTTTCTTTTCTTACACAAAGTGGGTTGAAATGCAAAGCCCGCGGCATTAATCGGTCTGGTTCCACTCGTGCGAAGGCTCACCTATATATTTTCCAACCTGTTGTCTGTTTTTGGAGAGTGCCTGGAATTCCGGGACCCCTACTACGATGGCGAGAGAAGAAGAAGGGATGAAGGTTCCCCCCACACACCTCGCAGGGTAAAGAACGAAACCCTGTTCATGAACTGCTTTCCCGTTACGATCTTGGTTACTCCCGTTCAGGTGACGATCAATTTCGCACGTGTGTTTTCCGCCGAATCGCTCGCCCACCTCTGGCCTCTCTGGGCGTCGCCTCAAGGATTGGCCACTCGCCTTGCCAACAGTTCTCGCGGTTCCCGGTCGTCCGGCGTTGGCACGGAAAACCCGTTTCAGCACCATCGGGAGAGCGCTATCAGCAAGGCGACCTGAGCTCCAGGTGCCCCCCGCCCGGTCCAGCGTCCATCTGATCCGTCTGGCCTCCCAACGCCTTCCCGGCCCTGTCATGCCGTCGTTTTGTAATAGCGGAGAAGCGTTCACCGAAGGGCCTCCGTACCCCTGGTTGCCTCCATGGGAATGGCCTGGCCCACCATTTTTATTGTTTTTTCCCACTTAGCCCTTTAACGGGGTTCATACCGTCGAGGTCGCGTAGTTCCCCCCGACATGTATGGAACTGCCGCCCCAAACTATGAGACAATGCGTATTAGCTTAACCCAACGAGAGTGTGCTGGATGGGTCTCCCGTCGGAGTAAGACAAATCGCCCCCCCCTGGTAGTTAGATCAAGACATGTTACCCCCCCTGCCAGCCCGTTCGTGCAAAGTTGACTGGCAACAGGGCCGCGGTTCCCCCAAGTGCTCCCGGCCTCCTCCGCGCCCGGGGGCTTTTTTTTGTCCCGCTTTGACGCCGGCTCCCGACCCGAAAAGAGAATGAGACCGCAGAGGATTTGCCTAGCTGGAGAGAGGGAAGGAGGCACCTAGCGGCGCCTTAATCATATGTTACTGACGGAAGCTTAGTCCCCTATTCGTACATGGAGAACGAACTTTCTCAACTTTTGACCCACAAGGGGAAAAGGGTCCCCGCCGGCAAACCCCAAGCTGCACAAGTTGGACCAATAGGAATCCTAAAGTGTTTCCCCCACCGAGGGTTTAAATCGTCTGTGGGAACACAGAAGGGGGGGGTCATCAGAGAGGGGATGGAGGTCCCGGCTCAACGTGGGGGGATCAAACCATGTCTGATACAATTTTGACCTTGCATCAATCTGTACGGCGATGACGGGTTTTTTCCCCTTTCCATAACATGGGTCGAAGTCATATTCTGGCTTCCGTGAGGAAGAGGCAATTCGGATGGAACGAGTTGCACCTTTGCCGCACTCCCGACGCGAAGTGAGTTATTAAAACTCCTCGTTTTGACCGCCCAGACCTTTTCAGATGGCCCCATCAAGTTGGGAAATCGTTGCGGCATCAAGATTTTTGGCCTCTCTGGGTACGAGAACACCGTTCTCAACGTTTTTCCGAATGTGTCCCCTCCTTTAAAAGTTCCATTATTAATACCCTTCAATGTCTGTCGGTTTACCGCGGTGGGATAGGGACGGCGAAACCCTTGTGTATTTACAGATGGGGATACTTAGTACGTTTCCCCAGTGAGCTTCCTTGTTAGGGTGGCGTGACGGTTTTTTGTGCATTCCTCTGCTCACCTGACCTGGTGATTCCACAGCAGGATCAAACCAAGTACTGCACTGCAAAATTTCCTGGGACACTCCTTTGGTTTTGAGTTACTGTCGCGGACACCAAGGCCACGCTGCCGGAAGGAAGCACTCTTTGGAGGCTTTAGTAATGGACTGCTAGGGCCGTGGTGCCGGTCTTTTTTGGTTGGTAGAGATTTGACCCCTGCTCGTTCCGGAAGAGGAGTGGGGTGTGGCTTTTCCTTGACTGTTTGATTCGGCCCTCGCCCCCCCAATACCGGTCTGTGTATTTGCCCCAGACGTCTACCTTATATCCCCCGGCCAAGAACGTTCTTTTCCTCCTCCCTGATTCGCCCGAAATCGTTTTAACCACTCCGTGATTGACCCCCTCCCCTGAGTCCCAGTATCCCAGATTTTTCCTCCCCCTTTCCCCCCCCCACCCCCCCCCCCCCCCCCCCCCCCCCCCCCCCCCCCCCCTGTGTTTTTTCGAGCATATAGAGTGCTTCCTGTGTTCTTATCCTTCTTTTTTTTTCATTTTGGGGCTGCTAACCTCCGTTTTTCCCGCTTCTGCTGACCGCTTTCTTTTTCCCTCCTCCAGCCTGTATTGTGATTTTTCCCTTCCCCTTCCTTTCCCGTACCTTTCTTCTTAGGCTCTTCGATTTTCGTCTCTTTGCCCCGGCCCCCCCGCCGCGCCTGATTCCAGTACCTACTTCGCCCTTTCCTCCCCAGCTTCCCTTCGCCCTTCCCACAGTTCTTGGAACGTACCTTTGTGGTGCTTCTGAGCGGCCCCCATTTCAATTTTATCCCCCCTGCCATTTTTCGAGCTTTTTTTGTTTGTTTTAACGTTCATAACGTTTCTGAATACGGGTCACCTCATTTCCCTCCCAGATGCGTTTCCCCCTTCGTATCCCCTTCCTCCTTGTCTCCCGCCTTGGTACCTCTTGGCCTGTCTTTTTAGGGTGCGGAAGGACACTTTCTATGCTCGTCTGGTCATTATTCCCGCGGAAAGATGCTTCTGCCTCCCCGAAAGAAATATGTATTTCCTTAATGACCTTTCTCTTTGTAATCCCAAGCTAGTCTGATTTCCCAGCATGATCCGAGATTGGATTTTGGCCCTTCAGTTTCTCTTTCTCCGCCGTTCCGCGACGCCCTTAGTGATTATTTTCCCAAGGATTTTGATTCCTTCCCGGCATATCCTTTTTACCTCTCCCTCATTTTCCTTTTCCCGCTGCTAATCTGTTTCCGTCCCGGCCTGTCCCCTCCCTGAAACTAGAGGCCAAACTTCTTTCAAATGTTCCCCGATGCGATGATCAACTCGGCAGGCCTGGCAGTCTTTTTTTGCATAGGTGAGGACCCTTCCTGGGGGCCATTCTTCAAGGTGGTTGGTAGCCCATTAATTTTTCTCTTGTCTGATCTTAGATCTATAGTTCTCTTAGGGAAGAGTTATATTTACTTTAGAAGCCCCGAGTGGGTCAGCCAACGGCATGTTTTTCTGATTCTCGAAGACCCTACTCGCCCGCCCCGAGACATGTTTTTTGAACTTTATGATATTCCCCCGTTTGCTTTCTCCCTCTGCCGTACACGTTTTGCCTTGGTCCGCTCTGCACGACTCGACCTCGACGTGTGGTATTTCTGTTCCTCGGCCGCCTGTCGGACTTTCATGAGAACTTCTTTTGAAACCCCGAGGAATGAGGTTTCCGGGACTCGACGTGAATCGTGGTGGAAAGTTACCTTGTATTTTTTTGGTTCTCGGACCCCTTAGTGAACGCTTCGCCGTCAAATATGACTAATCGACGGGCTGAGTAAGGTTGGTGGAGTAAGTGACAATACCTGGCCGAGCTGGCGGAGTGGGTGCTTGATCTTTGTGGGACACCCCTGCGAGAGATTAAGCTGGCGGGCGCGTGTAAGTCGGATCCGACACAGGGCGTTAACATTTTTTTTCGGCCAAGAGGTGCGGGTCTGACGCCACGGGTAGACCGAGCTCTTTTTCCCCGCGACCACCGCGTCGATGCCTCGGTGCCTCAGACCAAGCCATGACCCCCCTGCCTTATGCGCATTTTCGTGCTTCCCGCCCCAGTGGCGGGATGCCGCCCGGCGGACCTAATATAGGGTGGGGGGCCCATTAGTCGCTCAGGGCAAGCTTGATTTCCCCCCCCTTTTTTTTGTGATGTCATGCCTCCTTTCCTTTGTAAAAACTCCATGCGAGGGAGCAAGCACTCCGGTTGATTTTTACCCAACCCTTTCGGAAGCCATCAATATTTTGCAGCTTATTTTTAGAGTTGATGTTGTCCCCTTTTTATGGTAAGTTCATTTGCCCACTACGTTGGTAGAGACCTTCGTCCTCCAACTGCGTAGCTCCCCCCTTCCTGCCCCGCCTGCAACAGTCCTTGGACATGTCGTTTCCGTGTTTTTACCTTTCACCTCTTTTCTTTCCCAAGTTTTTTGTTCTAGACTGAAATACGCTGATCTCCGAACGTAAGAAGCAAGTCCCATCTTCTTCTGTCCCCTTGTTGTTCATGGGCGCGGATTTGGTTTCTTTTTGTTTCTTTTTTTTTTGTGTGGCTTGGTGGTGTGTGTTGGTGTGTGGTGGTCCGTTGCAAACGC
>Ga0179593_1184646_pt1 | contig 11135 bp, 15 predicted proteins | sample CZODoug2_1_08_16_FD_185931 | JGI IMG/M metagenome (GOLD analysis project Ga0179593, IMG submission 185931) | Vadose zone soil fungal communities from Angelo Coast Range Reserve, California, USA - CZODoug2_1_08_16fungal (PacBio error correction) | ecosystem: Environmental > Terrestrial > Soil >... | reverse complement strand
CAACGTCTCTTACTGGAATAGAGGCGACGATGAACGACACTTCTCCTTCCTTTCTTGATCCCTGTAAATCAGCTTTCCTTCCATGGGGAGTGAGGTCCGTCCTGAGGCTTTGACGTGACGGGTTTTGGAATAGGGTTTCCGTTTTGGCGCATCGTCGTCAACATGGCCCTATTGACCCTGCCATGTTCCCCCTCCTCTTCGTAAGCCCCGAACTTTCCGATAGCTATTCCGTGGTCCATTTCGGCTGATGACGTCGCACCCTTCCCCGTATTTGCATGGCTTTTAGGGCGTTTCAGTTCCCTCTGGTTATACGTAGCGACCGATTTCGCTGTTCCTAGAGCCAAAGCCCCCTGCAGTCCAGCTCCTGTGCCCATTTACTTTCATCCCCTTCCCCACAAGGTTTTCCTGCGATGGCTTTCTTTCCGGTGCTTTCTTCTCTTATACGGTATTTACCTCTCTACTTCTCTCAGTCGTATTGAATTTGGTCAACACAATGCCTTCCCCTCCTCCTGGTCCCACATCTTGAGTGCCCCAGTAACGTTGACTGGCCATCCTTGCAGTGGTTTTCCGCCCAGCCGCATCTTATCGTCCCCTCAATAAGTCGTACGCCGCCACCTCCTGTGTTTGTATTTCGTTTTAATTTTTTCCTCCCCCGAACCCTTCTGTATCCCCTTTTACAGATATCGTCCCAGAATTTTTTGTTCTTAGACAAAAGATCTGGCTACTCTCAGCACCTTTCCAACTTCCTGGCGCCGGTCTCTGTAGACCCTAGCTTTCCCCTTTCTGCCTTTTAAACAGCCTTTGCGCCCGCCCTTTATTTTTCCTTTGGGACCAATTCTTAATTACCTCTTTTGCCCCTCTGACATTGTATTGATCTCCCCTTTACTTTTTTTCCCCCTCTCCCCATCCCCTGCCCTGATTGAGTCAACAATACACATGCTCTCACTTCCCTCGTTGACCGTTGGTTTTTGAGCGATGTCAGGCTCATTCTTTTGTAAAAATCCTTGCGAAAGGCATTTTCTTTTTTTTTTTCTTCCCCTCATGCTGCCTAAAGTCATGTCACATATCCACCTCCCGCACGATTTTGACTTGATAGAGGTTGTTGAGACAGACCCTTGCTTCTTACAGAGCCACCCCCCTCACGTACGATATGAACTTTTATCCGTCGCTCCAATTAACCGCTTATTTTTCAGCATGGCGGATAGCCCATGTTCACCGTGACCTCCAACATCCGCCCCCAAATCGTCCTCCACCCCCCCCGTGCTTTCCACTCTGTCCCTCCAAAGGCGTGGTAAATAGGCATCAGCCGACTACGCCGCAGAAATGCCCGTTTCCAGGCCTTTCCCTTGTGACCTTTCACTGATTTCTCACCAGCGATTCTTTCTATCCCCCCCCAATTGCTGACCAGGGCCTTTCGTCCGATTGATGACCGTCCATTCGATCTGCGCTATCTTTTGGTTGTCGAACAGTTCCACGTGGCCTCTCCTTCCTCCACTTTCTCGTCAGCGACGGTCCCTAGATACGCTCATCAGAGGAGCGCTGCGCCCGAGGTTGCAAGGACCTCCACTTTGCTTTGCCCCGCATGGCTGCTTTCACCTTGACATAACGGAAAGTCAGCCTTCCCCACCCACTCCCATCCTCTCCCTGTCTTTATCCATCTTGACCAATTAGTGATGGGTTTTCTTCCCTTCTGGTTAAAATCCGTCAAGATTCCTCAAGTCCGCTTCTAAGTCTTTCTCTTGTGCTTTCCCGTGCCTCTTCGACCTTAAGGCCGACATGCCTCCCTTTCTCGGTCACCGCTTTTTTTTCACACCGTTACGCAGGTGATCCCCCTCGTATTTAATCGGTGACGTAGCCAACGCACGCTGTGTTAGGAATTTGTCTGCGGACTTTTCTGTGCGGTTCAGCTTTCCCCTGCGTGCCCTCCGTTTCATTTTGAATTCTATGTAATTTGCGCCCATGCGTCGTCCCGCCTTTTTCCCTGAAAGAGCGCCCTCTTTTATCGATCTCAGACCTTTATCGAACATGCTCGTTTCCCCCTTCTTTTCTCCCCCGACATTCGCCCCTCCCCTACCTTTTGTGAAACGACCACTTGCGGCGTCCGGGGCATTTCCTTTCTCAGGGGGTCCTTTACGTTTTTTCTCCACAATTTCCACCTTCACCCAACCCTTCCTCCCCCGTCGCCCCGAAAGCCCCACTCACCCTTCCCCAACTCTGTAAAGATTATGCCCCTTACGCCCTCTTTAAGTGTGTTTTTTTCATCTCCTGGACTCCCTTGGTCCATTTATTCGAACCCCTCAACCTGATCCTCATTCTGGAAAGCCCCTCTTTAAGTCTGCTTCAGGTAGATGTGCAGTCCCGGTGACTCCTTTTCGAAGGCTATTATTTGTTTCGCGCTAAAGATCTTTTATCCAGGAGCCTATCGCGACTCAGCAGTTTCAAGCTTTCTCACATGTTTTGTGAATTATTTGCGATTTGGTACCCCGACAATCGTGAAGACCCACGACCAGTCTTAGTACTCTTGCCGATCATCTCTCTAGCGCTTCGTACTTTCTTTGTTCCTAGTTCGCGTTCCCCAGCTCGTGTTTCCGCGGCATAACGTCAAGCGTGGCCTAGTCTTTATTTGCTTCGTTCACGTTTCTTGACAATGCATCCCGTTTTGTACGACACAATGAACTGTGACATGTCGACCCCATGAGACCCGACAGTTCGGAAGCCCCTCGTATAGTGTTCACTCTAATTCCGTCATGAATTCAGCGTAAAAGACTGCCCTTCATTGAGTCTCGCAGAGTGCGCGAATGTGCGACGAGGTGCCGACGGATTTATAGTGGTTCTAAGCCGTTTTCTCTCCCTGACCTCACCCCTAGCGAGAGCACACATAATGAGGTTCCCTGGCACGTCTCGATGTCAAGAATCAGCATTCTCTTGCCCCTTTAAAACCTGCTTTCCTCCATTGTCGGTCGGTACACCGTTACTTTAGGTCTCTCAGATCTGATTTCTCCCGGTTCCTCTATATTGTCCTTTCTTCATCACACAGCGCCTTTTTGACCGCGCTCTCCTGCTGTTTTCCAGCTCCAGGTTTCCCCGCGTCCTCCTTTTTCATCGCTCTTTTCCTAGTATCTCCCGCTTTGCTTCCCAGCAGATGCTGCGCCTTCAACAGGACGTTTGAATGCTCGTTTCTTTTTAAAGTCCCCCCCCCACTTCATTGACTCGCCAATAGAACATACCTTCGTCTCGCCTACTGGGCCCATGACGGACGTTCTACTGCCCTGAGAGCCTAGCTGTTCCATCCTGGCCGACCTGTCCATCCTGTGAGACATTGCACGGGCGACCATATTGTTTTTTTCTCCTTGCGATTCGTCCGTTTACTAAACATTATCAGCGGAGTATCGACATGCCTTTCTTTGCTTTATGCGGTCTAAGCAGCAAATTTGACTTTTTAAAGTGGTTCAAACCCCCTTTTCTTTTTTTATCCGACGCCCGCCTCCGTTTTTTCTGAATGACCTTCGACGGTTTCCTTCGCCCTTGGACCATTACGATGGCGAGAATATAGCCTTATATTTTTTGCATGCAGCACCAGCATCTTCCTTCCGTTTAACCTTTTCTCCTTATCTCGATATTTTCTCCTCCGATCGCTGAGCGCAGTTCCCAATCGAGCGTTTCTCTTAGGCCGCCTGCGATTCCCCTTTCCATCGTCTGCTCAACTTTACCTAACTGACGACTCAGAAATTAGCTTGCGATGCCACCCTCTTTTTTCCTCCTCCCTAAGGTTTTTTTTGTCTCTCTCTTGCCCCCCTCCCCCAAGAGTCTGTCTGCGTTGTACCTTTCGTAAAGTCTTTCTCCGCTGTCGGACCTGTTTCCCAATCGGGGCTTCGAAGAGTGTAGATTGCGGCGCGCCACTAGCTCTTTCCCTGCCGTTCATAAGGGCTGACGTTGTCCACGCTGGCTTGATGCCAATATCAAGACTATATCGTCTCGCATCTCCTTTTTAAAGTGCTGAAGGACTGCTGGTCTACTTTTCTTTCCCTCGTGAGCGGCGGTTTCGTTCATACCCGGTCCAATACTGGGGGGTTCACCTTTCTTGAACTCGGTCGTCTGAATCATCCCACTGCCCCTCCTGAAAGCGCGGGCGAGCCGACCGGTCCCCTTCTCTTAGGTTGGAACGGACAGCACCTCGACGTCCGATGAAAATCCCCTCACCCTCCCCCGTGAGATGATCTCGAAGGCCATCGTTTGGACACGCTGAGTCCAGCTGCGCTCGATTCCTATTCCTCCCTCCGTCATCGGAGTCGCCTTCCAGGATTTCTAATTGGTCACTTCCCCTTAACCTTGTGTGCCCCAACTCACCACGAGCATTCCTTTCCATGTTCTACCAGGCATTTACGCACTATTCTTCGCCAGCGCGCCTATCCTCGTTTACCTCTTTCTTTTCCCCGATGATTTCCTGGGAAGCCTTGCTCCCTCTGCCAAAATCCTTTCCGTCCTGGATCTGAGGAGTTCCGAGGCGATGTTTGCCTTCCAATTCCCTCCTCTTACCGGGATTTCCATCAGATCGAGACCGACCGCCGCTTTTCACAGGTTACCGAGAATTGGCATGTCGGATCGACCTACGCTCGGCCATTGACCCCACTCTGCGCGTGCAAGGCTTACCATTCAGACATGTCTCCGATCCCGATTCGGTCGGGTCACCTCGTCTCCCACCCTCTTTTCGTCCTGGTCACTCGTTAGACATCGTATGCACGCTGCGCGCAGCAGCAGGCGGACGGTGCGTTTTCGTACCGCCTGATTTTGACGACTTCCCCGCTTCCTTACCCCCTCCTTGTCCGCGCTGCTCGGCCATTTTCTTTTTCCATGGTAGTACCAAAGCGGCTTTTTCTTCATTTCCAAGACTTTACGACGCCCTCCAGCGCTGTCCAACGTTCCGGAACGCTTCCCACCCAACTTCCCTCGTCCAAGGCCAAGGACCAAGACGAGGTCTCTCCCCTGCTCGGCAAGCGTCGCCTACTGGTGCGGCAGGGAACCGCATTTTCTCCTCACTTCGCAACCATCATTGTGGCGCGCCGCGTGCTCCATATGTCGGCGCTATCTTGCATTTCTGAAGTGCTCTCTCTCCCACCGACGACCGCTCGATTAGACCCCTCTGACCGTCCTTCCCGACCTGCCCGCCTTTAATGATATTCCCTCTTTATCCGTTTTTTTTTTAATCCACTTTCCCTCTTGATGTCCAGGCCTCTGCACTTGAAGTTTTCGTAGTTGCATACTCTGGACGCCTGGAGCTTTTTTTTGTGCTTCTTTTCGCTTCCTTTGGGGTGTTCCGGGTGCCGGGAGAGTGTCTTCTGAGAAGAGGAACTTTTCACCCGCGGCCCGGCATGCCCGGACGTCCCCCCCACCCGCAACTTTCTTTCTCAAACGTCGTGGTTTCTCGCAGAGAGGTACGTTAGATACGTTTGTTTCCCCTTGCTCTCCTTTTTTTTCGCTCCCTTCTTGAGTTCGACGCTTGGTTGATTTAGCAGAGGCTTAGACTGGACTGTCATCCTCGTGACGCAGCTCTCTTCAGAAGAGAGCCCGGATGCCCCTTTTACAAGCCTGCACCTCACACCCTTTTCCTGTCCGACCCACACGAGTTGGTTTTGGCTCGACTACTCTTGATTCAGATTTTCCCCTTTGCAAGGATTCTGTTGATCTGTCCGTGAGTCACCCTTCCTTTAGCTTCTTCTCCTCCTTCGATGGCACGTCCCCGACAATAGCCTCCCTCTTTCCGCCTTAGTTCGCCGCTTTATGATTTTAACCCGAGCGACGACCGACAAATCAGATATGGCGATTTATTTCATCCGTCGGTATTGGGACTTTTTTTCTCTGTCTTACCCGTTTTCACTTGGTGTAGATGCAAGTTGGTACCTGGAGTCCCCTTGGGGGCCCCGATTTAGATCATTAGTCCCTTTAAATCCGCGGTCGCCGCGATCGGCCCTTTGACTGCTGTCAGGGCCCCTCCGCTGACGAGCGGCGGAGATCGTTCAAAAGTTTTTCACTTGCTGCCTACGAAAAACCCTCAACGATAGATTCAGACGACATTTTTTTAGTCTTTTCCGCCCCTCTTTGCTGCCTGGGTTGTTGCTTTTTACTAATATTACTCTGTTCTGCCTGCGTGGATGGCACTAGTTTCAGGCGGGCCCTCGGGAATTTCTCCCCTTGCGTGCTCGCTGATGTTCCCCCCAGTTTTTTTTAGTCTCTTCTTCCCGATTTCCTATTGGACTTGGCCCTGCCGGGGTTTCCTTGAATTTGACCTGGTCTCTCCCCCTCTTCCCCATCGTCCTATGTCTCGTGCCCGAGAAGTTCGTATTCGACTTTAGCAGGTGATGTGGTCATTCCCCCGAAGCAACTTGTCTTCCCCAAGCCATGACCTTCCTTTTTCCACCTTTGCTTCTTTTGTACTTTACGTTAGGACTAGCCTTTTTTCACAGTCCACCTCAGGCCTGTGAGCCCGTTTTTTCAACGAATGAGCTCTCGCTCAATCTTTTCACTCTTCCCCCCCCCCTTCCGCGCTTTTTATTGTTTCTAAATCCTTCGTCATGAGTTGCGCTTGTCCCAAACTTCGGTCGCTACATCCCCATGCACCCGAGTTGAACGTCTTGATCCTCATGGTCCCAAAGCACGCCCTTTCTGCCCCTGTTCGCAGCTTTCACGATTCCTCCCTTTGACGCCTTGTCGTCCCATTATATTTGCGCTTTTCTTTCGAGAATCCGCTTTCGTTTCTTTCTGGAACGCTTTCCCACGTAGCCCGACTTCGATATTCTCTTACCGTTTTATTATTCACGTTCCCCCCCTCCCCGTTAGTAATAGCGGTACTGCTTACTTATTTCCTGACGATGTTCCCGTTTCTTAGTTTCGCCCGCAGGGCCGTCTTTTTTCCGTCCCAAAGTATTACGCCAGCACGTATTCCCCCCCCCATTAATGTCTCTTTTGTGATGCCCCCCCAATCCGACTGGCGTTTCGTGAGTAAATACTTGCATTTTGCTGCCCCTTAACTTTCCCTTGACCCTTCCTTCTTATCAGTCCAACCATTTTTCACCTACTAGATAGATCCCAATGCAAGTGAGATTGCTCCGTTTTGGCTGTGTCCAGCAGAGCCTCTTTCGCTCCCTTTACTTCAGCCCTTTGCCTTGCACGATCCCGTCACTTTCCCGGAAAATTCTTTGCGACTCCTAGCAGCCTCTAGAAAAACATTAAAGTATTTTCTGTTCATTTTGCTTACGAAGCGTGCTTTTTTTGTCCAATGTAGGGTCATCTGTTCCTCCGTTGTACGCCTCTTTTTCTAACTTCAAACACCCCCTCTTTAAGGCCTTATTTCCCTCATTCCTAGTCACGGACAACTTATCAAATGTTCGCGGAACTTCTTCGACCCCGCCATGCCTGCACTCCTTTTATTTTTTCTCCTTGCATATTCCTTCCCATGTCATATTACCATTCCTCCTTTGTTTTTTTTTTTATCTTATTTTCGAGGAGAGGTTGAATAGGAGGCGACGCTGAGCCACAGAGGCCGTCATTTCCTTGAGATGTCGAAGAAGTTACGCACATGGTGTGACTTCGTCGAGGCGGCTTCCGTGTCTTCTCTTCCCTTTTTTTTGCCCTGTCTGTCCGCCTTTTTCCCTCTTCCCTTGCTTGCCGATCTGATGAACCCCCAGAGATCGTCCTCAAAGAAATGACATCTTTAGACTATTCATTGTTCTTAGAGCTTATTTCCCACTTTCTCCCCCCCCCTTATTCCCTTTTTCCTCTGATTCGTGCCGTCACCCCCATGTTTTTTCTGATTTTTCACGATGTCTCTTCTGGAACGAGCCACCGTGCATCAACTACGGGCATACTTCTTGTTCGTGCCAAAATTTCTTCTATTTTACTTTCCTTAGCTTTTCCTGCGATTCCCCTCGATCGCGCATTTCGGAGTGAGTTTGCAACAATGATAATGGACTTTAGGTCATCTTTCCGTTCTCATCGTTTGACGGAATACGTAATTGGCGTTTCGCAACACTAACAGTCCGCCCTGCTTCCATAAAATCCTTTCCTCCCTCTATTACTGTGTGGATTTTCGGTTCACGTGTACTACTCCAATCTGGATCGGTGCACCCCCCGAAGTAGAAGGGGCGGCCTTCCACTCCTTCCATCCCGTTGCTATTCATGAACATTCCCCAACGTCGAATATGATCCTGGACGAACAATTTTTCAATTCACGTCAACCCTCCCGGTCTTCCCTTTTGCTTTTGGACCAATTTTGACATACTAGTGCCCTCTTGCATTTTGATTTAGAGAAAAGGATCGTTTGGCCCAATGAGCAAGCTCAGCCCGCCTTCTGAGAAACCCCCACCAATGATAGACCCATTTTCTCGTTCCCGCGGTTCTGATTTTCTTTTCGTGGACAATCTTTCTTTCACGGCCCTATTAGGCCCCCTGCCAGAGGATCAGTCACTTAAAATCCACTCCCCATAAAACCCCCCAAACCACACCACCCTCACGAGTTTGACTTATTCTTGACTCTTTGATGGATATTCACATGCTTCGCCAATATACCCCACTTATTCTCCCGATCTTGAAACGTTTAGAGATTAACAATCTCCCACTTATGATTTCAGCCTTTTTTTTTTGGGACGAGACACATGTGTAAAATTTTTTCAATGCCACCCCCCGTAATTGCCCAATCGTCAACCCCCTTTCCAGGGCCGACCCTTGTTTGTGCAAAGTAATTTCAGATTTCAGCCGTGCTCCACTTGCCGCGTTCCCCGTTGACATGAAACGTGCTTCACTCTCTTCCACCTCCCTCGTCTAGCCCCCAACCATCTTTCCCCATTTGTCCAGCAGAGAGTTCCTCCTCTATTTTCTATAATTGAGTTTTTGCGCCCCCCAGTCCACTTTGTCTCCTCTTTTCTGCCGATGCTTGCCCCCTAGGCCGCCGCAACTTCCTTTCCCTTTTTCGTTATGAGCGCCATCGGATGGGACCGGTACCTCCGATCTGCTAGGCCCCGTCAGGTTCAGCATCCCCCTATCTCCCCCTTTTCTTGCCCAAGTACGCAATTTCTCCCCCCACCCCCCTACGCACCGGATGTCTCCCTCTTCCTATCGTGGTATGTGTAGGATCTTCGCTCTTTTTTTTGAAAATCCCTGAGCCCCCTTGGAGACTTCCCCGGACGCGCATCGGATCCTCTTTCGTTTTAAGTTGTCCTCCTTGAATCTCTCCCCCGTCCTGATGACGCCATTTGTCATTCCCTCTTCCCCACAGACGCAGGTTCTTAATCACAATGCGGATCATAGTGGAGATACAACCGAACGCGTGGCCGTTTCCTTAGTTTTTTATTTAGTGGCTTTCGTCATTTGTGATTTCTCGTTCGATAGTAGACGCTAGTTTGCGGATATTTCCAAATGCTGTCGCGGTTCATCCCTTACCCCCATCGTGAAAGATTCTTTGTCTCGAGCTCCCTCTTTGACCGATACCCAACATGCTCCGTCCATTAAGTATTCTACCCCTAATCTCGATTCTGACCCCCGCGTTGTGGGATCCCCCCCCACCCACGTTTTGACCTTCCGTCGTTCATTTCCGTGCGTTCAGGATGGGATACGCCACTCTCCCCTGCCCCATTCCCCCCCCCGATAACATTGCGACAAGTACCAAACTCCTGCCATTTTCCTGGTGCCCATTCTTCCATCTTTATGACAGTGGCTAAATCTTCCCCGTGTTGGCAGAATCGCCTTCAGAAGCGGGCCTTTAGAAAAATCCAATGTCCGCAGCTTCTTCCTCCCCCTCTCATCGGAAAGGTCCTTTTTCTTCGGGTCGACCCTCTAATTCGGCGTTTCGTTTCTTTTTCGCCTCCCTAGTAGTTTGACAGGAGCCTTCCGATTTTTACGTGCGCGTCCCCCCACCCCGTGGACGTTCCCCCTTTTGTTGCCTTCGCGCGTGAGGGCCTTTGAATGGCTGTTTTTTTTCCCGCATTAGGCCTCCTTTTGCTTTGGTGCGCCCTTTGCCTCGGTTCTTCCTTTAGCTTGGGTTCACTTGGTGAGGCCTCCGTGACGACACATGACCTTTTTCCTCTTTTGGGCTTTCACGGTTTCTTCCTAATTCACAGCGCTTTTATCGCCATGTTCCATGGAAATTGAGATCTCCACCCCTGCCCCTGGCTCTAGTATCCTTTCCTCCTATATTACCATGTATAATTTTCAGCTGACAAAGAATGCCTCTCTATGTTGTCTCGACGTACTGGCCGTAGAATCCGTTTGAACTAGGCGCTAGGGTTCAGCTCAGTCTTAATTGTTTACCTTCGAGCGAGATTTGCCCCCTATGTTTCCCTCTTCTCCGGGCCCCCCCCCTCCTCCTATTTCGCCTACATTCAGACATCCTTGCGCTTTCCCTAAATTCGTGTTGGTCAGGGGTTCTGCCCCCCCTACTGCTCCTATGACCCTCCTGGTTCCCTGCTTTTTGTCCTTGATGGAAAAAGATCCCTTTCCCTCTAGCCCTTCCTTTACTTTTCCTCTTTGAGCCTTCTCCCTTCCATAGACTATAATTCCCCCACCTTGTTCGAGATTCTAGCTTGCGCAAGAATCTTAGGCATGCTTTTTCTCCCCCATTTTGTCCTTCTCCTTTCACCCTTTATTTTGCTCTCACCATAGAAATAGGAGACGACGTAGGCATGCGCTTGTCACGGACTTCGATCTAATAGATTCGCGGTGCCAGCCCTCCTTAGGGGCTCGCCCGCTTCGTGGCGAATTATGTCTTTATAGGCGCTTAGTTACGTTACTAAATCATATGGGACAGCTGTTATCGTCTCTTGATTTCTCTTTCGCGTTACGCCCCTCAGCCAGTTTTGCACCCCCCTTTTGTTAGTGAGTCATATGCCCCCGCCGCTTCCTTCTCCTCCTCCCGAAAAGCTCATTCGTCCTTGAACCTGTTATTGCTCCTCTTCTTTGACTTATCTCCCTCCCTATTGCATACTCACCAACAGCTCCGAGCGAGAGAGACCCCCCCATTTTCCATATTTGAGCGCTCCCTTCCCCAACTTTTTTTTCGTGGTTCCTGCCCCGGCGATTCCAATGTTTACTAGACTTTCTCACAAGCTGTGACGAAATTGCTCCTACGAAAGTTCGCTGGACTTGCC
>Ga0179593_1723359_pt1 | contig 11136 bp, 12 predicted proteins | sample CZODoug2_1_08_16_FD_185931 | JGI IMG/M metagenome (GOLD analysis project Ga0179593, IMG submission 185931) | Vadose zone soil fungal communities from Angelo Coast Range Reserve, California, USA - CZODoug2_1_08_16fungal (PacBio error correction) | ecosystem: Environmental > Terrestrial > Soil >... | reverse complement strand
TCTACCGGCGTTCTTCGACCTCCCTTCTCTTTCGGTAGTCCGTCGCTTTCCTTTTCCTTTTCCCTCCCCCGGCGAGCTTGTCGGTCCCGAGAAAATTTTTCGGAGCTTTTCCGTGCTGCCACGCGCCGGCCCCCTCACTTTTTGAGGATTTGTGTCATCTTCGGTTTCGGCGACAAAAAACCCCCGCCCCCCCCCGACCGGCGCGACCCCCCTCTTCCTCTTCTCTCTTCCGCCCCCTGAAGTTCTTTTTCCCTTGCGAAACGCGTGTACACGTCGTCCAGCAAGGAAAATGTTTGTTGTTCCTTCCCTGCAATCTTTTACTTTTTTTCAGTAATCAGTTCCCTCTGCGGTCAGTAGAGTCTCTCCTGCAACTGGTATCCGTTCCTACACCTGAGAGGTCCCCCCATGGCCCCGAGAGGTGGGCACCGAAATCCCAATGGGGGAAAAACATGCCGCCGATTTCGAGCTCCCCTGCGACCTTTCCTTTTTCAAATAGGTCACTAGCAAACATCCCGCGAGATTGTTTATCCAAGTGCCCCTCTCTCTTCCAGAAGATTTTTTCCTGCTGCTTCCCCCCTTTGACCACCATAGGCCTCTCACGTAGGCCTCCCCCTCCTAGTTCGAACGACTCATCCTGTTTGCATGGGTGAGATCAGTTCCCGTTTCCTTTTTCCTGTCAGAATTGCACTTGCCCGTACCCCCGAGAGGTGAACTTGAGAGAAATGGGGTAGGCAGCTGTTTGCTTAGAGTGTTTGGCGGCGCGATGCGGCATTTTGGCCTCCCTTCGCGAGGGCCTCTTTTTGCTGGCAGCCCCCCCCCCTCCCCCCTCCTACCAGCAGGCCCGCGACTTGTTTGTGCCTCGACATCGGTTTTGTCACCCGGCTCCCCTTCCCCCGAGGTTTTTTCACCCTCGGTCCTTATCCCTACCCGAACATGCAAGCGAGTAGGCGCGTTCTTCTTTCCTCGGATAGTCTCTTCCCTTCCTAGAGCAGGTGGGAGTGATAATATTCGCCCGTATCGGTGTTTCCTTATGGACAGAAAAAAGACGTTACATCCCCTTTTCTGCAGCAGAGAATTATCCCCCGCCAGCAGGTACCGTAAATTGTGTTTTATGTAAAAGTGTCTAATGCAAATTCATAAGACGTCGACGCGCGCGGTAACTTCCGGAGGTGCCCCTAGGACATGGAGGATCTTCCCCGGCCTGCCGACCACGGCTCACTGTCCCCCCCGCAGTGTAGTAATTCAGATTTGCCTTTCCCATTCGACCTTTTTCGGAAGAAAATGCTTCTTTTTTCGCAGTCGTGCGCCCAATGGACCTCCCCTTCCCCCTTTGTAAAAGGTTTTTTTTGTAGACGATAGCACTTGGCAGACTCGTTTCTCCCAGTCGGACTCCTCTCTCAGGGTTATTCCTTCCGGCATTCCCCTTTTTCAACCTATGGACCGACGTGGTGCGATGAGTAGCAGGTCAATGACGACTTTCTATCCACTTATCCGTCGTCCCCCCGCAGATCAGATTCCCCTTTTGACTGAGGAGGCTCAACCCTTCTAGGAATTAAGAAAGGCGCTATTTCCTATGCTTCAAATTGATGTTCACCTTATTTAGATGAGCTTAACCCTCTTTTTTGCACCTCATGAGTTTACGTACCCCTGTGATTAAAGAAGATAAGGTTGTCTGCCGCTCAAGTGATCTAATTTCGGCGGTTTGTTGATCCGGAAGACTTAGACGGCCTCTCGTCAAGCCTTCGACCGCTGACACGATTTCCTTCCCACTGACCCGAGTCCGGAGCCCAAACCTTCTTCTTTTCTCGGTTGAGTACTACTCCGAGGGAGCCCCCCAGTCGTCCAAGGCGCTCTCTATTCTTCTTGACCCGTTTGCTAGGGTGGGGGCACCCAGCTCCTCCCCCCAGGTTTCTGTCGTCTCCGGTGCGATCTTTTCAGTCGGACAGGCCCGTCCCCCTTGCGGGCCAGTTCTTGGGTCGTCCTTTAGAGTCACCGCCTCGCCTAAGAAATTTTTCTTAGAGCGTTTTCCGACCCATCGTCTCTGGGGAACCTCTGTGCAAGGAGTAGAAGTGCCCCGTTCGGGCAGCACGTTTTTAAGCCTCCTGTTGCCTACTTCATGCCGGGCCGATCCAGCAGTCCATCTTGCAGCATTGTTTTCCTTTTTGGGCCTGTTCCAACCTCTGTGGCGGAGCCCAGAGTTGGCAACTACCTGTAGCGGAAGGGTGATTGCTCTCCCTCTCTTCCTTGCAAAATCTATCAATCTCTTTCAGTCCTTTAGCGGTTGCAGTACCTCGGTTCACAAGGGGAAGGAGGCCGGGTACCCTTCACCTCCAGCTTTTCCCCCCCCTTATGTTCATGTTTATGGAGGGGTGTGGAGACTCTAGTATTTCTCTCTAGTCTCTGACCTCGTCAGGAAGGGGCCCTTTGTTCCCGGATGTCTCGAAGCATGCTCAAATTTTCACCCTCCTTGGGGATTTGAACCTTTAGCCGAATATGCGGCCTACTCCACACATCGTAAGTGAAGGATCCTCCACCGGAGTAGCCGCTTTCTTTGCCGATTGCTTTTCCCCTCTTTGGAGACTGAATCAGGCTACCATAGTCCTGAGGTCAGGATTGTTCTGTCTCCTCTTCCGATGTTGGGGTGCTCTTCTTATCCTTTTCCAGCGGGCCTCATCGCTGTATCTTCTTTCCCCTAGCATAGGCGGGATCATTGGTCCACCATGTTTTCCTTTTCAAAGCCCCCTTTCTTGGACTGGGTGCCATAGTGTTTTTCCCCTCTTTTATGGTGTAGACTTGGCTTTTCGTTCTTTACAGAAGGCCGCTTCCACCGGTTTCTTGCCCCCCCCCCCCCTTGCTTTGTTTCGCCTTTCCCTCGTTCCCCCCGCGCAGAAAACCAGATGCCCGTTCGGCTCCCCTTGTAGGCTTTCCCTCTTGGGTCCGGCGGTCTTAGTTTCTTGTTTCGATGGCGAGATGTTTCTCCACCTAACTCTCGGCGGGATCCACCTGGCGACTTTCCTGACAGAAAGATCTCGACTTCTCTTTTTCACGTTCCACGTCCCCCGTTTCTATTTTTGCCCCCCCCCCCTGAAGCTAAGGACCCTCTCTCTTTAATCGTTTCTACTACCCTCCCCCGGTCTCTCCGGAATATCTCATCTTTTAATCTCGTTGTTTTTCTCGAGATTTCGCTCTTCCCCCTACGTCCACGCTTCCTTCTAGCCGGAGGGGGGTTTCCCTGTCGAGCTGCAATGTTTCCGCCCACTTCCTTTTTTCTTTACGTGGACACGGTCCCCTCCTCCTTCCGCGAGCTTTCTGGAAGACAGGAGAGCTTTCACGTTTTTGTTGTGCCGCCGCGCCCTTTTTTTTTCCCCCACCCCCATGATCTCATACCCCCCTCCCCCCTATATGGCCGGTCCTCTGTTCTTAATGACGCCACCGCCGCTTTGCTTTTTTTTCTTACGCGGGTACAATCTTTCCCGCCCCCGGCCCACTTTCTTTGCCAAGAACGCCGGCTACGCTGCCTCTTCTGACGTCGGTCGTCTCGGCGAATTCCTGGTTTTTCCTCTGTCACCGACCGGCGAGGGCACCCACCACTTCTTCTGTGACAACGATTCGACGATCTCCCTTTCCTTTGCGCTACCCGACATAGACCGGCTCAAACTATCCTCCCGCACAAACCTGCCGCGATGGAAAAAGTTCCGCTTTTCCCCTCAGATCTGGGCCTCTGTCATGCATTTCCTTTTCTCCTAGGCCTCAGACAGTTCTCTCTCCCCTCCGAGTTTCCGGCACGTTCCGATGGCTGTTGTGATATCACGTCTGTCTGATCCGTCTCCACCTCGGCGCCGCCCCCAGGTTGGCCAGGGGGTACCCCGGTTGATCGACATGTGGCTCTCCCGCGTGTTTCCCTTTGCGATGACCTTCTTTTCCGAAGGATCCCTCCTCTCTCCCTAGGAGTCGATTCCAGCATGACACCTCAATCTTCCAGCGACTGGTGGACCGCGATAGAGCGCCTTAGTTTTCGCCCCTCCGTCCCCTCTGTTATACCGATTACTGTAGCCCCTTTTCCCTCCCCAGGTCCTAGTAGTTTTTTTGTAGGCACCTTTTCCTCCTTGATAATCGGAAAGGCCCGGCGAGCAGGTAGGCCCCTTTCTCCCTTCTCCAACGACCCGAGGTAGTTTGAACTTGGGCTACCACTCCAGCCGTGACTGCACGAGTGGACTTTAATTTTTTCACTTCGGCTCACCCTCATTCCCCTTTGCTGAAGAACGGGCGCAACTTTCCGCTACCTCCCCGCGATTGCCCATCCTTTTTTTCTTTGAAAGGCTCGGCCACCTGCCGTCTTTTTTGACAGATACCACCCCTCCTGCCGCGCTAGGTCGGGCATCCGACTTTTCCGTTCGCGATGCGAACCGGGCTGCCTCACATCGCGATCATGAGCTAGGTCTTGCTCCCCACCTTTTAAGAGAATACCCCCCCGTTTTCTTCCTCTCCGATCAGAAATGGACGATGTGTGCCTCCTTCGCAAAGGAGAATTTGTCTTTCCCATGTGCCAACTGCTGGACCCGCTTTTGGGTTTTCCTTCCTTAACGAGGCGCCTGGTCCTCCCTTCCGCGCGACGCCGAAGCCAGACCTGGCGTGCACATTTGGACTGGAGCCCCTTTCTTCAGCTCGAAAGAAAGCGAGCGTTTTCCAGGTGAATGCTTTTTTTACAATGTTTGAGAACTTCCCCCCCCCCCTTCCGGGTTGTTGTTGAGAGACATCAGTGTGCAGCATTTTGTTCCTCCGTTCCTCTACGAAAGATACGTTTTGGGCGCTTTGAATCTTTTCCCAACGATCTGGACAATACTGCGTTTCGCTGGACAGCAGTTCTTGCGGCCGGCTCGTACCTTTTTTTTTCTTCAGCAGAACCCGAGTATTACACCCTTGCGGATGCGGTCGAGAATAACCCGGAGATTGCTCCTTGATAGAAGAGCCGGCCCCCAGCCTCGTACCGGCTATAGGCTCCCTTGCCTCCCCCTGAGGCCCTCCCCAGTTTTGGAGCACGCCGGAGTGCCCCAGGATATATTCGATGTCCGCCCGACGATCGAGTTGTTCCCTGTAAAGGCAACCGTCCCTTCCAGTCGCAGTGGGTCAGGGCGACGTTGTAAAGCTGGTCTAGCCCTCTTCGTCCCCTTTTTTTTCCCAGGGGTTGGTCCGCGCTTGGCTGACTTGTCTTCTCCCGGTCGTAAAGGCACTGTTGAGACCTCCCGCGCTCGGGGGAGACGGTCTTCACTTTTTTCCCGCGTCTCTCTTCAGCACGTTGTGATCTTTTTTAGCGGGCACCTTGGAGAGAAAGCGGAGCACGGGCCCTCGCTCCGCCCCGGTCCGGGCCACGATACGACTTTCCGACTCGGGCAAAAAATTCGAGCGACTCGTGACATTTTCGTTTTCCTTTTTCCAAGCTCCCCCCGGGAGGAGGACCGTCCCAGGCCCTCTCTATAGACCCTGCCACCAGGTAGATTATTCTTTTGATTGTTTCGTTAGCCCGCAATCTTACCGTCAGGACTACCCTAGTACACGCCTTCCCCACGACCCCCCCTCCCCTTCCCCCTTTTCCTTTTGAGGGCCGCTCCCTTCTCCCCTAACCTTTCCCTTGGCCATCCCATCCCTCCTCAGTCTCGCTGTCCTTCGTCCGGCGTTCATTGTCATTCACCCAACACGCCTGAGTAAGGACGCGGTTAATAGCGCAGGTGGGCAGTCTGGCTGCCCTCCTACGCAGACACAGCTCGGAGAGACCATAATGGCGAGCACTGCCCCCTTGCCGCGTGGGGGAGGCTGAGGATGCGCCGTCGGATCGTCGATTTCTTCCCCCCTCCCCTCTTCCCTTGCAGTGAACTAGTCTGTGAACTCCTCGTCTGTCGCAGATTTCGCCAGATTGGTGCTCATCAGTGATCTGCTGAGGATCGCTGTTCAGTTCGGTCAATTCGCTTTGGCGCTATTCTGAGCAGCTCAAGCTGTCCCAGTAGCTCTCCAGCGCTTTCCTTTTTTCCGGTCAGTTTTTTGGCCCCCCCCCCTGGTGGATGTGCAAAAGGTTTTTTCCTTGGGCAATCTTTGGGTTTGACAGGAAGGGTAGCAGTTGGCCTGGTAGAAGAGGCCGATCCTTCCGCCTTTTGTTCAGCCGGAGTGCGTGTCTCCCAGGTCCTTTTTTGCCGACACCCGCGCCGTCAAAAGACGTCGGATTTTTTTGCGTCGGGCTCACTTTTAGGAGTTTTGCAGATAGTTGTTTTTTCTTGGTTGGGTAGATGGCGATGTGGTTCGCCGACCCTCGCCTTCTTGAGAAACCCCCCGAAGTCTTTTTTCCTTCGGAAAGCCTCTTTCGCCCCCGCGCTTTTTTGGGACCTTCTTCCAGCTAGGGGCCCTTGACGTTTCTCCCTCAGACTCGCCGCTTATCGCCGGGTGTGTCGAGAAGAACTTTCTAGAGGGCTCTTCCTTCCCCCCCGTTGTTGTTGTGAGACTTTCAGGGCTCTTAAAGTTGAGTTATGACGCTTTTTCCCCCTTTGCGCGAGGCGTCGAGCTGCCAATGGGTGAAGATTCCTTCCCGCTGATACGGACAGGTTTCCCTACAATTTTAGTCTTCTTGCCGGAAGCCCCCTTCCCCCGGCAACCTTCCTTTTTTTTTCGGGCAATTCCCTTTTTTCGGCAAACCCCTCGCCATCTAAGAAGACCTGAAGAAGACCCCAACCCCCTTTCCGAAAAGATGCCGACCTCCCATTGAAGAACCTCACTTTCCCTCAGGAGCCCCTTCGGCCTCCCTGGCAACTGGTCTTTTTCCCTTTTTCCAGCTCCTTCATGTCCTTCCTTAGGTAAGCGCGGCTCTCTTATTCCCTGGTATCGTATTTTCCTTTTCCCCTGCGGGAAACCCGGCCAGCGTAGACCCTTTTTTTTCCCATTCTCCATTCTTCTTTCCGGAGACTTCGACATATCCCTGATTTCCCCTTTTAGCACGACCCCACGACCTGCTTTCCCTCCCCCTTTCCCCCCCTCGATATTCAGGTCTGGACTTTTTCAGGAAGACCTCGGACCACGAAAAGGAAACCCGACCTTCCCCTCCCCGCGACGGTTACGGACGAGTTTCTCTGTTTTTGACCCGGCTGGGTGAGAATGACCGGTTTCCCTCCCGCCTCGTGCCGAAAATGCCCCACCCCTTCCCTAGGCCGGGTGACACTTTGCTTCCTTGCTCCAGCTGTTTTGGGCGGCCCTCGTCCCCCTCCGATTCCTAGCTATTTCTGCGTAGGACTCCTCGCGTGCCACCGCAAATGAAAATAGAACTTTTCCTTGACCTGGTTTCTGTCCTCTCGAGGCGCGTTTGCGGAACCGGCCTAGTCCCCGAGTATCCCCTCTGTTCCTCTAACCCGGGACAGAAACCGCGCCCCGACTTTTGCAGGCCGAGTAGATGATTCGAGGCGATCCTTCTTTGGACTCCTCTCCCAGTCGAGGGCTCCCTCCTACCCGGGGTCCCCCTTTTTTCTACCACCGCGAGATCAGCACGTGCTTTTTTTTACGGACTAAATTCCCTTCAGGTCAGTCCTGCTCACGCGCCTGCTGTCAACGTGATGAATCCGGGAGCAACGCGTACCCGCGGCGGTTCAGTCTTTTCCTTGTTAGGAAAACGCCATTTTCGTCTCTCCCCGATACCGAGACGACAAACGGCGACCGGCGCTCGCGGGCCATTTCCTCTGGGGGGAACAATCGATCTTTCCTCCCCCTTCCTACGACACGCCGAGATTCCTGTCGTATGTTCCGCGTGAGACCCCCCAGAGAGGCTCGCTGTCCCCAGGTTCGCCCTGACTCTTGGGCCCGGCCCCCTCCGTGAGGCTTTCTCCTGGTTATTCAGTCCTTCCGTCCCTCCTCCTGTGCGACGCGGTGCTGGTCGCCGGCCGGCCGGGCAGAACTTTTTTTTACCCTAGGCTACTTTCCTGAGCACTTTTTCGAGTCGGCGCGCCCCGGCCGACCCGGCTAGTAAGGGGAGGAATGATGACCTTTCATCCTCTTCTTCGTGGTTGTTGAGAGAGATTCCAGCGGGCAGCAGGCCGGTTTTACGTTTTCCTTTCTTCGGGAAGTCTCTTTTTTTTCCGGTCACCTTTCGGACAGCGGCGGGTTTCCCAGAGTTTCCCCCTTCCCTTGCTTCGTAAAGGCCTTCTACTTCCCCCCCTTTTCAGTTTTCCGTGCGGGGCCCGTCGCGGCCTGGAGATGCGGCACGGTGCAGTCCCTCGCTTTTTTTCCTTGCTATCCCCTGGCGATCGGGTCGATGCCCGTTTTCCCCCTGGTGGGGAGAAAGCCGAGACCGCCATTCCTGCCTATGTCCTTTCCTCCAAGGTCGCATCGCTGGTGACCCCCCTTGTTCACACGGTTCTTTTGTGGTCGCGCTTAGCGGGTCGCCGGACTACCGACATGGAGACCTGTTTCCAGTTTCTCCTTGCTTTGGCACCCCCTCTCCTGGCGACGGCGTAGCTGTTGCGCCCGTTTTTGTGTTTTTTTTTTTTTTTTTTCTCCTTTCCGCTCCTCGGTGAGCTGGAAGGACGGTGGTATGTATCCCCTTTCCCGCGATTGCAGCACGTGCATCTCGTCGGTGTTCTCCGGCAACCCCCTTTTCGTTTTTATGAATGCATCTGACCTGCGCGGTAAGTCCTTGATGCGCAGTCCTCAGGCCCTGCCCCCCCCCCCATCCCGGCCTCGGGCCTTTTCGGCCCGTTTTCGTACCTCCTCCCATTTTTTTCCGCGACGGGTCCCAGGACGCCCCTCTCCGAGATGAAACATGTCGAGGGGCTTTTTCGCCTTTCGGGAATCGACTCCCCCGAGGAGTCCTGCAGCGAGGGTTTTTTGCAGCGCGCTTCGACCCCACATTTTTTTTTTTTTGAATGGGTAGCACCAGTTCACCCTGCCTAGTTCCTTTTGAGGGAGTTCAGCCGTCGCGGACTTTTGGCCTTTTTTTCCTTTCCATCAGCCGCCACGTGCAGGATCATCGCGAAATCCCCTGGCTTTTTTTTTGTTTTTTCCGGTGAGGCGAGGTCGTGTTTCAGCTTGGCTCAAGATATTTGAGGATCGAGTGTCCTCTTTTTCCCATAGATGCGATGTGCGTGATCTCGCTCCGTCCGGAGATCTCCCCTTTTTTAGGGCCATCGCAGGGTACTTTGGTTCACCCCACCAACCCCCCCCCAGTTTGTCGACAACCGGCTCGACTTTTTTTTCCCCCTACGCAGGGGTCGTTGCCCAGCGGGAGACCAAGGTAGCCCGATCCTCCTTTTGACCAGGCCTCGTGACATGGACGGTTTGCCGGGCCTCCACCCGGTTGCCGTGTTCGAAGTGCCACCCTTTCCCCTTCCCAAACAGCCGTAGCGGGGCGTCCGACGTTTTAATAGGGGTGGGCGGAGTGTACTTCTTTTTCTGGTTCATGGCGATGGGTTGTTCGCGAACCGGCGGTGTAACACCCCTTTTGAGCGGCGGCCAGCACATGCCGCTAGAGGTTTCCCCCTTTAACGAAAGCTTCCTTGGTCCTTTCTCAGCCCCCCCCTCGGCTCATCTCTGGCAGTGGAAGCCCTCGGTCTGTTTCCCCTTTCTCATCCTTTGAGAGAGTCCTCGCACGGCTTCATCCAACCCTCTGCAAGGAGAGCTTCGATTAGGGCCCTCTCGACACTGGGTTTTCGCCGCCCGTTCGTTGTTCCCCCTTTCACGCGCCCCAGAGCGGGAGATCTGCTGGCCCTCCTCCTGACGGTCAAACCCGTCTTTTTTTTTGCTCGCTGCGGTTCCTTCGTCCATTTCTCCATCCCCATTTTTTTCTGACGCCCACCACTATCTGGCCCTCAACGTTAGACTCCCCGCCACAGACTCTTCCTGGTTCCCCCCTGGCGGACGCTTTTTCCCTTAATTCTGCAATGTTTTTGAAAGAAAAGAGGCACTTTGGCGGCACCGCCCGGGCCGGACGCGTCTCCTTCCCGGCCAATGTTTAGTTTTGCTCTCGAGGGCACCAGTGACACGCGGTTCCCCCGTTCCCCTTTGGACCACCTGATCCCTCGATTTCCTGTGTCGTTCCGGCTCCCCCCTTTCTTTTTGAACAGCTGCTCGCCTGAGCACGCCCACCGCGCTGTCAGGACAGAGGCCCGTCCGCCCGACCCTCTCTTCCTGTGGCAGGCCGCCAGATGGACCACGAACCCGCCACCGACAGGCCGCCTTCCGCTTTCTCAACGTCGGCTGGCTTTTTGTGAGATCACGGTTTTTTTCGCCCTCCGGCTTTTTTACATCTTTCTCCCCACAGCCTCGGCCAGGTACCTTTTGTTTCTCGGGCTCTTTGTTGAGTTATTTTTGCCTTTTGCCGGAATGCGCCCTTCCGGACTTCGCGATTGACTCTCTTCTCCCTATGGTTCGCACCTAAACAGACCCTCAAGTCCCTCATTGTGCGCCCCCTCTTCTTTTCTGACTGGGCATTCCCGCCGTACCAGAGGGTACCGATTATGAGAACCTTGCCCCCCCTCCCGTCGATTTCCCCCTAGATTTTGTGCCTCTTCCCCTTTTCGTCTCTCTCAGCTTTTTTTTACCGACCATGAGAGGTAGGCTCTCCTAACCCCGAGGTGGTTCCCCCCGGTTCCTCCCCCTCGCTAAGACACGTGCTGCACTGCGCTGGACGGTCTGGCCTTCTTTACTCCCCCGCTCCCCGCGCGGGATGCACTTTGAGGCGAAACTTATAAGCCGTATCAGCCGTTGTCCAGCCGGCTGGCAGGGTTCCCCCCCGCCCTCCCTTGCGGCGTGCTGCTTCACCCGCTAAATCTCCGCCACGCGAGCTCGGTTCGCTAAGCGTTTTTCTTCCTCTTCTAGGGACGACATCGACGAGATCTGGCGGCTCGGCGTGGCCCCTGGGCGAGACCTAAGCAGGTTTCAAACTTCCTTTCCCTCCTCTCGATTCCGAGATCCCGCCCGCGCGTCGTTGTCCCGGCGCCTCTGCTTTCAATTTTCTTTTCCTGTTGAACTTCCGACGCGTGAGCGACTGAGCCTGGACTCTCCCTTCTAACCTCTGCGCACCGCAGTCACCTGGCCTCTTGACGTTCTCTTATCCCACCCAATTCTCTTTTTTTTTTTTTTTTTTTTTGGATCCTTTGAGGCCCTGCA
>Ga0179593_1705028_pt1 | contig 11136 bp, 13 predicted proteins | sample CZODoug2_1_08_16_FD_185931 | JGI IMG/M metagenome (GOLD analysis project Ga0179593, IMG submission 185931) | Vadose zone soil fungal communities from Angelo Coast Range Reserve, California, USA - CZODoug2_1_08_16fungal (PacBio error correction) | ecosystem: Environmental > Terrestrial > Soil >... | reverse complement strand
CGCGTTCCAAGAGGAGCTCAAACGTGCTCTGTCCCTGGTCAACAACAATGCCTTTTTAGTTCCTTGCCTGATCTTCTCATTGTCGTTTCTCTGTAAACGTCCACTCCCTTTCAGCAATGAGGATTTCTCTGTCCAGGTGACAGAGCATTCGTTGTTTCATTTTTCCCCCCTTCTCAGCTCGTTTGCCAATTTTTTCCAGCGTCGGGATTAGTTGTCTGATAACAACGACGTGACTTCTTTGCCTGCATGAGATCAGGAGTTTTTTCCCATCTTTTATCTGATCAGACCTTTGATGCTTACTACCCTCTTCGCCTCCTTTTTCCGCTCCCCCAGACCAAGTCCTGGTCGGCGTGTGATGATGTAGTACTCGAGATTCCTCCTGACGTCTACTTTCGTATGGTCGTTCCCTGCGCCTCAAACCCTTCTTTGTTCATTTTTCTTCTTCCTTATCTCGTAAACACCTTCTGAAACTGCATGCGGGCTGTTGCAGTTCTTGCGTGAGAGCCAATCTACGTTCTTCCAACCTTTGTCCTTGTACGGATTGCATGTCAGTCCTTTTAGGAGCCGAGTCGGATTTTTCTCCCTTTCTCTCGGCCTTCCCCCCCCTTTGACCCTCCATTACCCGCCCAGTGAGGAAATTCGACGGACTGCTTACCCCCATCTTTTCCTGCGAGCTTCGGACGCACTGATTTTTGTCGACCCCTTTGTTTTTTTCTTTGACTTTCCGCTTTTCGTTCGTGCTTTCCGATATCGCCCCATCTTTTCCCCATTTCATAGCCGGATTTTTGAGGAACCGTGCGTCGGGATTTTTCCCTTTTGTCCTCTTTTTTTTGGCCGGCCTTGATCGGCGCCGCGCTGGCTTTTTGCACTCTGGAAGAACGGTTTTGGTTCTTTTTTTGTCGTCCCCCCCGATTTTTCTCGTCACAGCCACCTTTATGCCTTCGCGACGATTAGTAAAGCGGCCATTCCCCCGTCCTGTTCCTTTCTCTTTCTCGTCATGCGGTTTCGTGACCAAAACGTTTACTTCTTCCGGGCGTTTCTCTCGGTTTCCCTCCGAAGCGCCAGAGGTCTCAGCACACAAAGCCGGCACCCCTTTCTTGAGCCTTTTTTTTCCTTTTGCTACTCCCCCCAACAACATTGGCGGATCTAGTGCATTCTTTCTCCACCAGTTTCCTTTCGTTCGTTAGCCTTGAATACGCCATGTACACAATCCTTGGCCGTGCAATTCCTGAGTTTGTGTCCTTTTTTTTAGAAGCCTTGATCATGGTTTGGTGCATCAGCCAGCGCTTTTTTTCCGACAACAGAGGCCTTCCCTTTCATCCAGGGCGCGCCACTCTCTTTGAATTTCCCTCTTTTATAATATCTCTTTTTTCCCCTTTGGTTTCTAGCCCCCTTTTTTTTGGCAGCGCTCTTTGCTGTCGCTGGCCTGTTGTTTGTTCTGCGAACCTTTGGCTGCTGCACCCCGGCCACCTGTCTGCACTTTTCCCGCGACGGTCGGCGGCCCCGAAGTGTAAGGCTTTGGTACTGGCGATGCGTGATTCTTGGTCTTCTCCTTTCTTTTGCCCCTTTTTTCTCTCTCCTTTGTGTGATATGGTTTTTTTTTTCCCCCGGCAACCCCCTTCCTCGTACGATGCGGGTGCTGGCTGGCTCTTTCGGGCCTGCTCAACATCCTCCCTCAGAGTCCTCACGCCGTAAGAGCACCTCGTTGTTTTGGCCCTGCCTCCGATTCTTTTTCTTTTTCCAATCGCGTTCCCTTCCGAGGTCTTTTTATCCGTCGCCTCCTTGCCTTTTGGCTTTTCTCCTTGAAATCGCCTCAGAGAACCAGAACCGTCCTTCCAGTTTCCTAAGCGGTGCCCTTGGCCCTTACTCCCCCCAAGCGCACGGCGTGCCCCCGTCCCTCTGCCGTTAACCCGGGACATACGGCTTCTTTTAACAATCCTTTTGGGGCGATTAGTTCGCATGCACACGCTGTCCCAGAGAGTTTTCCTTGAGGCCCCTTCTTTTTGCTTCATCAATTAGCTAAGCTCGACTCGGGGATGTTTTTGCACGTCTCCATTTTAGTCTCTATTCACCCCGGGGAGACTGACGCAGTCTTGGTCCTGGTCCTTGGGTCTTCATCTAGAGATAGGCTCCTGAATCGCTTTTCCCGGAGACTGACCTGTCATCCTTCATTTCCTCTTTTTTAGGCTTAGCATTGGCCTCCTTCCGCAAGCTGTCCGCAGCCCGCAGGGCATTTCATCTTTTTTTCTCTCCCTCGTTTCAGTTTTTCTCCTTTCCTTGAGGGCTTGTCTGCGTTTCCCCGACCAATCCTGGGGAGTGCAGGAACCTCGTCCGGCTAAGATACTCTCCCTCCTTAATGAGCTTCCCATTTTCTGGGTGTGGAGGTTTCGAGGATTTCTTTCTTGCCTTTTTTTTTCCATTATTCGAATCCACGTTTCAGGAGAAAATCAGCTCGGACCACTCCTGAGTCGGAGCTTCATCTCACGGTGTTCTTCAATTCCGACGTCTCTCTCTTCTTCAATGTCTCCCCCCCCACCATTGGGCGACACCGCAGCTGATTTTGGCCTGGTACAGATAATCATCATTGGCGACGTCGTGTTCATGTCCTGCCCCTTTCGCATTCCCCCCTTGCTGAATGGTTGCTCATTTCGGGAGCTCAGTACTAAACCTTCGGTTTTTTGATAGGTGCCAGGTGGGTCCGCTCCTTTACTCGATCTCTTTTTGGGCTCTTTTCCCCCTTTTTTTTTGTGTATCCAGAGGTGCACCCTTTTTCATGCCCAACCCGTCCGGTTGAGTGCTTTCTCTCCGAATGAGTTTAACTTCTTTGTGCTCCCCCTGTCGTTGTTTTCCATGTCATTGAACCCCTTTCGACAAAGCAATGAGGTCTTCAGCTCATCTTTTTTTCAGCGGTTGCAGCCCGGATGTTTGAAGGTCCCATGTTTGATCCCTCCTTCGGTTCCTTGCTTGATACCCCACCGAAGGGAGACGAGCTCAGTTGCGTTTTTACCCCTTTATCGATTTTTCTGATAGACCTTGTGATATTACCTCTCAGTCCTCCATAATTTTAAGCTTCCCCCCTTCCCCCTCCTGACCACGAACTGGTCGGCGTTGCTTTTGTAGCCTATCGAGAGGATTACTGGTCGTATTTCCTGACCCACCCTTTACGGCATTGGTCCCTACTTGCTTCCCCCCATCTGCCCTCAATGCCTTTACTTCTACCAGAAACTCGTAGAGGACGTAACCCGTCATGGTTCTTTGCAGTTTTTACAGTTGAGTGGAGCCAATGTACGGCGTATAAACATACCCCCCATTTCCGCTTCCTTTTTTGATTCTCTAACGCGGAGGTATTTTCTCTATTCTCTCTATTCTTCCCATTGATAGGAACTTCACCTCTATCCTTCCCCTCCTTGCCGCTTCCAAGGGGAGCAATAGTTACCGCTCACTTCCTCTTGAGCCCTTTGCTTTTCTTTTTCTCCGCAGCGGCGGGTCGAGTCCCTGCCGTGCCCAGTCTTCTTCTCGACTCTTTGTTTATGGCCGATATCGACCCCACAAGGATTTTTGTTCCCTTTTTTCTTTTTCCTTTGTATCTTCTGCCTTTTTCCCTGTCGGCGATTTTCGCCGATAAATGGTGCCTTTGCCTGCTTTAGGGCGACGCGATTTTTTGAAGAACAGGGCCTTTTTGATGCTTGCGGCCTTTTTTTAAAGTTCTTTCCTTCTCTCCGTTTCTTTGGGAAACCCTCGGATTGGTTATGCGGCTTTCCCTTCCCCTGAGTGGTGACGCCTGTGATGGGAATGAAGGTTCCCAACCAACGTTTTTACTTTTCCTGTCTTTTGCCTTGCGACTCGCCTTTTTCCCCTGCACCAACCTGGTTCTTCCCTCCATCGGACGAGGATTTTTTTGTGTTGACATTGACCGCCTCTCCCCCCCCCCTCAAGCATTTTCATCTTCGTGCAGTCCCTCCAAAACCATCCCTCCGTCCCTCCCTTGACCTGCCCTTTCCTTCACTTTCGTTTTTCCCCTTCATTCGTAGAAGCCCGGCTGCTGATAATGTGCCGAGAGCTTGGTTCCCGGTTCCGAAAACTGAGCCTCCAGAGACAGCAGCAGCGGACCCCCTGATTCCGTTTTCCTTCTCACTTGTTGTGGGTGATACTATCTTTTCATCCCGTGTTCAATTGACCGCAGCTCTTGGCGCCGCCTGTCTTTTCGTTTTTTTCTGTTGTCTTGACGCCCATGTCTGGCTGCCTCACCCGGCACCATGATTCAGCAGCCCTCCCTTCCCCTTTCCCTGAACTTCTCCCTTCTTCCTTTGATGGTCTCCTTCTGAACGGATCCGATTTGATGGTAAGGAACTGCCACGAAGATCTTCATTTTGTTGTTGATCTTCCTTTTTTCAACACCGGGCAACCAAACTTGATCTCGTCGAGCGGGTTGGACCCCTTTTGTTCCTGGTTCCTTTCCGTTTCCAACGCCGGAACCCTTTCTCCCTTCGTTTTGGCACCTTCATTCCGATCACGTCTGCCCATTACACGGCAATCGCTTTTTCCAACTCGCCGATTGCGACTAACCCTTTCTCTCTTCTTACAAACTCCCCCCCCAATGGTAAGTTCTGCCAGAGTGTCTCAAATCGTCTCCATCCGGGAGTACAACTTAGCGGCTCAGAGCCCCCTTAGCGACGGCGTGCAACCCGCCCGCTTTGGGTATACCATGTCCTTTATTCCTCTTGTTTTCCCCAAACGCTATCTCTTCTCTGCGTTCCCCAGCATCCCGAGGTCACGGTGCTTCCCCGCGCTTTGCGGTCCCCCTCCATCCAATTGCTGATGATCGAAGGTTCTATTGCTTCTCTTCTTTGGGGCGGCTTTTTGAGGAATGCTTACTCCTGGTCCACATAGGTCCTCTCTCTGATCTCGCATCCTACTCGCTCCTCCGGTCTCTACCCTCCTTTTTCCCCGTCATTTTCGCACCGCGCCCCTTCCCCCCCCCCCCTAGCCCGCCTTTTCAATCAAGGGGTTACGTCCTCGATTAATTCCATTTCATTTTCTTTTCCACCCACTGAAGTGTTGCGGCAGTGCCCATACCAATACCTTTTTCTTCCCTCCCCAATTATCGATTCCCCCCTCCCTATCACGCTTTTCTCTTGTTTGTCTTCAAGGCTTATTTTGGCGAGCATTTATTTATTCTTGTCTGATGACCCGTCTCTCAGGATTTCGGATCCTTTTCACATCCCTTTCTGTTTTTCTCTTCTTTCCTTTGTTTAACCATTTTCGTTGTTCAGCATTCCCGAAGCTTTTGGGACTCACAACTACGTACAAATTTCCGTTTGGGCGAACGATTTGAACCCGATGCCTCTGGCTGCCTCTCTCCCCCCTATTTTGAGTCCCTTCTTCCGTGTCCTTTTGAGGCCAGTTTTTGACCTTTGAAACTAATTCATTCATAACACCTTCCCCCCGGTGTTGTTCATGGACATAGAAGGTGGCGCTTCTGACGCGATTTTCTATCCTCTCTTTTTTAGTTTCTGTGCCGCTCCTGCCAGGCCCCCCAACCGAAGGTTTCGTTTTTTTTTCCCTTGGGTTACGAGGATTTAAACAAGTTTCTTTCTTGGAACTCAATGTCGTTGTTTGTTCATGCATTCACTTCTCCTTACATTTTTCCCCCTTAATCATCGTGTTATCGGTTTGTCGCCCGTTTCTTTTGCCTCTCGTTTTTTTTTCCAAATCCCTCTCTTTAGTGATCTCCTTGCTTGATACCCCTTTTTTCTCTGCCGACTCCGCAGCCTGAGTTTTTTTCCCCTTTTTTCTTTTTTCCGACCCTCCTCAGAAAGAATTCCCATTCTACTAGCGCTAAGCCTCCTTGAAAACTCCAGCCCCCCCCCAAAATGGCGGCGGGTCTTTCGTGATTGTTCATATTCCGTCTTCCTTTTCCTTACTTTCGGCATTTTTTTTTTCCACTTTCCGATCAACCCTTCATGGTGACCCTCAAGATAATTTTTCAAGTTCCCAGACCTGATTTTTTCGGGACTTCACAACCTTCTTTTTTCATCTGGGTTTTATGACTACTCCTCCCCTTATCACCCCCATAAAAATTTGAATGAAGTTTTCTCCTTTCTCCGGCTGGGCTGGCTTTATCTTTATCTCTCCACATTTGTCTTTAACACCATCCATACCTTGCGTTCCCCCCCGTTCGGACATCGCGACGAGCGTCCCGCATCACCCCTACCCGCCTTGTCTCTTAGGCAGCATGATGCGGGTCAGCCTTGGCCTATTCCGTGATTCTTCTTTTTGGGACGGTTGGCCTTACGATACGCAAAACAGGATTTTTGTCGACGAAAAATTCTAGCCTTGTCAACGGGGTATGACCCGGTTGAGGTCGTCTTCCGTCTTCCTTTTCCCCTGACTTGATGCTTCGCCGCGATGCGGCGCCCTCTGGAGACTTTCTTGGGTTGCGGCGATTTCTTTCCCCGACAAACTTGCTTTCTTCCTTCTTCCTGTAGAATCGGGGACCCCCCTCCCTCTTCTTTTTTGTGAACGTTTAATTCCGGTTGTCGTGACCAAATCTTCTCTTTTTCGTTGACGGGAGGGGCTTTCGCGAAGTTCCGAGGCTCCCCGCACACCAGTTGTCCTTGCATCGTCCTTTTTTTTTTGTGGCCTTGTCCCCCCCCGCATGTGCGGCTCTTCGTGCAGTCCCTTGGCCTAGTCGCCTTTTTTTACTGTCCAGAAAGTGCTTTCGAATACGCAGTACCATTCGAACATTTCTCGCTTCCTCTCCTTTGGTAGAAGCCCGGTCTTCTCCCTCGGTCCGGGGTGCACCTCTACGCCAATTTCCTCCCAGCCGCAGGGCGGAGGCGATGCGCATGTCCTTCAGTTTTTTTCTTTTTTTCCTCTGATGATCCGAAAACGTGTTCACCGAATTCGCAGCATTCTTCTGCGCTGGCCGGTCTCTGTCTTTTTTCCCGAACCCTGCTATGGCTGCGCTCACCATGATTCATCAGACCGTTCTACACGTTCTTTGACTCCTGTTCGATTTTTTCCGATCTTTCTTTCTGAACGGAAACGTGACTTCTGTTATGGTTTGATTCCTGCAAAGATCCGAACATGCTGGATTTTTCTAGCTGCTTCTTTTCAGCAACCCCCCCCTTCTCCTTATTTTATTGGGCGGGGGTCGGCCCTCTTGCGCTTCGCGGATCCCCTCTCAGGTACGCGAAGCCTCGAACCTGTTTTGGTCACTCTCCCTATTCGATCACTCGGAGGTCCAACAATCAGGAAGGCCCTCGGTTTCCCTGCCCCCGGTCTAAAGTTTTTTCGGTCATCGCCGCCAACCAAGCGCCCCACTTCCCCCCCCATTTTCTTTTTTTTCCCCCCATCGCGGTTTCAATCAAGGCCGGCAAGTCCACCTTTCGCGGGAGTCTTTTGCATCTTGTCTTACCGGACTATTTTCCTTCCCTGGACAACATCTTTTTTTTTGCTCTACGCATGCCTTTGTTCAGCGACATCCCCGAGGTAACGTTTTTTCGAATCGACACGGCCCTTTCTCTTTAATTAGTCGTCCTTTTGGTTTTTCTGCTTTGCGTCCCTCGTAGCTATTCTCCCTTTGGACTTTCAAGGAGGGGAAGTTATATCTGGTGCTTGTTTCACCCTCTTAAGTTATCACGAATCTTCATGTTACTAGGGATTCCTAAGCTATTCACCTTTTTATTTGTACTAGCGCCGTTATTTCACTTTTTTTAATCCTTCAATACCTTTTTTCCGACTCCCTTTTTTTTTTTCTCCTTCCATTATGATTCCCATTCGGGTCTTGGGTTGATTGCAGTTGAGACCAAGCCGAACTGGTTATGCATTCCTCACTCTGATTTTTTAAGTCTCTACCCTGAGCTCTCCCATTTTGGTTCTTTAGCTGATTTCTGGCCTGAGAATTACTTGCGAATCTGCCTGGTAGTAGATCGATCCCCGGTCTATTTTCTCCCAATGAACCCCCCCCCCCTACTGAGATATTTCTTACTTAACGTAGTTGGTATCCCCGCATTGATCCCGAAGATTGAGTTGGCGCTTCCCCCTACTTTTAAACCCATTTTTTACACTTTCCCCAACGATTCCCTGTTCGACATGATCTCATCATTGCTGCGACGTAGTTTCAATGACATGCTCCCCCCTCATTTTGCAGGCTTTTCTGGTTCCCTATTAGGGTTGCCTCTGACTACCCCTTCTTTGTTCGTCCATATCAAGGTGGCGCGAGAGGTCTACCTCTCTTTTCCCCCTGTTGAGACCAAGATGTCCTCAACCTGCATTTTCCCCAGCACACCGAAGGGGAGTGCTCAATCTTCCCTTCTTTGTTCCCCCCTTCTCCTCTTGCTTGTTACTTTGCATGTTTTTTCCCGACCCAGCAATGAGGTTCGCGGCGACAGGAATCCCAGTTCGGTGTTTCCTCCTTCTTTTTCCTTCCGGAGGTTTTTACCCCGGTATGGTGGCTCCACTAATGAGCCCGAATGTGCTGCTTTCCCAACCCGAACTTTGAGGCCGCATCTTTCAGGTCTTTTTCCTATTTAGTCGATCTACATCTGACCATTTTTTTCAAAAGTTTTCTCTCTACAGCTCCTTGAAAACTCAGACCAGACCATGGTACTGTGTGATCATGATTCTTAGATTTCTTTTTTCTTTTTTTTATTCCTGTCTTGTTGATATCACGGTCTGCTTTGGGCTTGCAAGCGAATCCCAAAATCACCTTTGTGCCCCTCCCCTTCGAACCTGTTGTTTAACCCCCCCCTTTCTGAACCTGGTGCTCTTCCATTGACGCTTGCGTGAGCGCCATTCTACCGTCTCTTAAAAAAATTTTCTCTGAGGTTTTCGGGAACATTGCGCGATTCGGATTTTTCTTTTATTGCATTGCCGGTGGTTTTCCCCCCCCCCACCCTTGCGCCAGCTATAGCCATCCTCGTGAGCAGTCTCCGGGCCTTCGACCATCAACACTCCCGCATCTTCTTCTGCTTCAATTGAGGTTCCGCGAAGATCGCCGGGTCGATGAAGGCACCCTCGGTCTTTTTTTTTTTTGTTTTCCGGACGATTCTTCTCCCACCCAGGACGTCCGGATTTCTGGGATGAACCGAGCTGTCTTGGTTTTGCACGCTTCGTTCTTTTTTCGTCCCTTACCGGTTTTCCATTCCCCTTGATCCGCCGTTCCCTTTCTCCTCTGGAAGAAACGGTTGTCCCTCTCTTGCGTTGGCTTTCCTTGTACCTCCAAAGTCAGGATTTCTGCTTCAGTAGAACTCTGTTGAAAACAACCGCCTTCCTTCCGCGTTCTCCTCCGATTCCTGAAGGTTTTTTTCCCAAAAACGAGTTTCCCTTTTTTTTTCCGTTGTAATTGTCTGCTTCGCGCAAGCGCTCTTTTCCTCAAACCACCGCACCCGCATCGATCTTATCTTTTGTTGCCGGGTGACCATTCCCCCTTCAAACTCTTAGTGGCTTCTTTTCACCCCCCACCCATCTGACCGTTCAGCAGGCGGATGAATACGCCCCCGTCTCCCCCTACGTTCCTTCACTTTTTTACCTAAGGCTTTCCTGACTTATGCTGATCATTTTTGCAGTTTTTTCAGCAGCCTTTTTTTTGTCCGACCACAGAGCCAGCGAGCAGCATCGGCGGCCACCGCGTGCGGCCCTTGAAAGTTTTCCTTTCCTCTTACTTTTTGAGAGTTTTAAACGTTTTCAAGACATTCGTTCTGGCGCCTGGCTTTTGCGTTTTCTTTTCGGACGATTTTCTGCTTGCCACCCGGAACTGCTCCTGCAGCCGGGCTTCTGAAGGTAGGCGACTCGACTTTGCCCTGTTCTCTCTCCCTTTCCCCGAAGTTTTTTTTTTTGTCCAGGACTGCCCGGCTCGCACATTGGTTGATAATCTTTTTCCCACCGTTCCCACTGACCTTCGCTGCGGTCGGGACCGTGTGGCGGGTTTTTGCCTTCTTCCTGCACTCTTTCCCACCTTGAAGTCGACTTTTTCACGCCTTCCGATACTTTTTCTGAGTCTCCTGCTTTATGCGCGTCCATTTTCCTTGTCGCCCTCAAGCGCCTGCTTGTCGCGGAAATTTCCGCCCCCCTCTCCATCTTCAACTTTCCAGATTGCAAGCCATTGCTTCCTTCATGTTCACCTCCTCTTTCTCGAGCCAGAGGCGTGACCGTCCGTCTTTACCTTTCTTTTTTACTTTCGCTTTCCCCCCCAAAAATCTGTTGCGATCATGTCCTCGCCTCTTCCCAGCTCTGAGACATCGGTTGCGGGCGACCAGCCAATTTTTCCTTTTTTGATGTTTTTTTGGGTTTCGATTCGTCATATTTCCTCCAATGTCGCCTGCGCAAGGGGGTCTGGGCTCCCTTGTTTCCCCATGGGTCTTCCTCCCCCCACTGACTCTTTGTCCTGACATGTTTCCGTCATTCCATTTTACTTTTTTTGGCTCTTCCTTTTCTGCCCCACGGAGTGCATTTACCTCACGGTTTTTCCTCCGAGATCAGTTCTGGGCCCCCCCCCATTATCATTGCGTGCTTTCCTATTTTCGAGTTTTCCATGGCCTGAAAGGGTATGCCTTGACTTTTCCCTCGCATGGACCTGCCGCTATCGATTATTTACTCACTCATTCTTAACGCCTCATTTTTTTTTCTTTTTTCAATTTTTCTCGGCGAGAATATCGACTTCTGCTTTCTCCCCGGTCTAATAGATAATTTCCCCCCCCCGCTTGAGACTCGTTCTGGATATCACGTTGATCAGCCCTTCGAAATTTTTTTTTTCATCCTTCAAACACCTCCGGGTCCCCTACTTTTCTTTTAAACTTTCTGGATTTTCCCGTACTCCCCCCTCATTGCTGGAGATTTTTGTTCACTACCCTCGTTCCGCCGAATCAGTTTTTGATCCCTTTTTTTGGTTTTCCTTAGTACAGATCCCTACAACCTTCGGTTTTTTTCCTGGAATTTTTTCCCCATATTTCCTCCCCTCCATTCTGCCTCCTTGAAGGTGGTGGGTGGGAGTGTGCTGTTTCCATTATGTACTTCACAACCGATTTGAGGGAGTTCTCTTCCCGAACGTTTACACCATTTTTTTTTTTTCCGTGTGGTCGAGGTTCACTGACTTCTCAATGGTATCTTTGTAAGGATAGCCTCGTTGTTTTT
>Ga0179593_1656793_pt1 | contig 11136 bp, 15 predicted proteins | sample CZODoug2_1_08_16_FD_185931 | JGI IMG/M metagenome (GOLD analysis project Ga0179593, IMG submission 185931) | Vadose zone soil fungal communities from Angelo Coast Range Reserve, California, USA - CZODoug2_1_08_16fungal (PacBio error correction) | ecosystem: Environmental > Terrestrial > Soil >... | reverse complement strand
GACGACCTGTGCACGCCCGGCTTCTCTTTTTTATTATTTATGCAGGCGTGTGGCTTTCTTCCTCTTTTCCTTTTTAACGGGCAAGGGAAAAAGACCCCTCCGATGCCGACTTTCTAAGAAGAGCGATCGGGTGAATTGTTTTTTTCTCCTTCTGCGATTGATTGACTGTATGGACCCTCTCCCCCTTCTCTTTGCCGGTGAAGATTCCCCCTACCCTTGAATCCACCGTTGTGGAGGAAAATCGCTCTTAAATTTTCCCCTACCCACGTATAGATCGGAGTTGAATTAATCTCCTGCTGAGAGATACGTGTGAATTTTTTTTTCGTCTCCTTATCTTTACCAGCACGAACTTTTCCTCAACGTGTCGTTTTTTTTTGATTCTAATCATCAGTTTAGTAAGAGATCCGAGCCCCCCCCCTCTACGGCGTGTTTCCTTTTTCCCCCCTTCCCCCCCCGATCGCGCCGCCCCTGTATTCTGTCTCTTTCCGCCTGGCATCGCGGTATTCTCGACAACCCCCCCGCGGCAAATGCACCTCTCCCAAGTGAAAGAGCGGTCGTTCTTTCTCTCTCAGGTTGCCCCCCCCGCTTTCTCCCGCCGCCCCACCCCGTCCACAAGGATGAGCTTCCTGTTTTCTGACAACTCCAATGCTATTTTCCCGGCCCGACCCCGAAGAACATCTCCAGAGATGCCTTCCGTTGTCTCACAACCCCGAACCCCTTCATCACGTCTGCCATCCACGTCTGAGTACGCCTTGCCCTCTTCAGTCCAATCGATTCTTGCCGATGTGTTCCCCCATCCGAGACAACCCAGTCAATTCGTGATCGACCCCTTCTCGCATATTGTCTCCCACGCCCCCCCCCATAAATTCAGCGGAGCCTTCCCCCCCCTCCATTTTTTATTCAGAGCCTCCCCCTTTTCCCCTTTTCAACATTCGAGAATGAGCGCATCGCCGGCGTCTCGGGCGAACATGCCTTTTTACGCCGCCGTTCCTTTCCTGTACAATGTTTTTTTTGTAAACGAACGGTGGTGGGCCGTGTTTTTTAAAACGGGCCTTTTCCTTCGGTTTAAAAAACTGCTATCCTCTTTCCCACAATAGTCGCTTCTTTCCCCTTTCCACGATCCACGCATGCTCCCCCTGCGATTGAAAGCAGACTGGGTATTTTTTTTTCCCTAGCATAATATTCCCTGCTTTCCTTCATCACATTGTGATTCTTTCCATCCTTAGCCAACGCATTCTCGAGCTCTTTTTTCTCTTAGTGAATTCCTGACTTCCCTTTCTTCTCTTCACCGGCCTTTCAACCTCTCTTTGGCCCCATATCAAATGCGCGCTTTTTTACCCTTTTTCGATTGGAAAGAACTCCTTTCCCTCCCCCCTTGGTCGCCCTTTTTCGCGTTAACCCTCTTTACTTCCCCCGTATTGCCTGCCGCTAAAACTGCGGGTACTCACCTGAGGAGGAAATTAACGTTTTCCCCTCCCCTCGCACCCTTTCCTTTTTCTTTGATAATTGTCTTTTTGCTTGCCATTTGCTAAAAACCTTTTGCTTTTTTCAAGGAAGATTTTCTCTCAACGCTTTCCCTTTCCTGAGGATAGATACTTCTTTCAGTTTTGGTGTTCATGCCCAACACGTCCATATGCCCCCAAAGGGTGAGCAGAATTTTCCCTCCCTTTTTCGCACGCGCAAAAAGTCTTTTTTTTCCCTGGGCCGAAGAGCCGTTCTGTCCCCCCCCTTCCTTTTCCCCCTCTGACCACTGGATCTCCCATCCCTGTCACGAGAACGACATTGCCGCGCCACAACCCTTCCCTCCTTCTTGTGAGCCACAAATGGCTTGGCGCATTCGTCCCCTCAAAAATCCTCCAAGTACGTTCCCTTTTTCTTCCGCCTCATATTCCAAAACATGATTCACTTCCCAAAATGGCGCGGCAGGAAAAACCCCTCCTTTTCCTAGCGGTCATCCTCCTTCTACAGCAGACTTTAATTCAGGCGCTCGCATTGAGTGTCGCCCACTACCTGATTTTCTGTCAAACAATTTCGGAATTAAAAGTTTAAACTCCTCCCCTCCTCCGAAGAAAACCTTCCCCCTTCCTCTCTCCCCTCTTTTTCTCAACCCTAAGTTGTTGTGTGTCGCTTTGAGACTTTACTCATTTGCGATTTAATTGTTTTTTCGGGCACCTACACGGCCTTTTCCAAAATGTGCTTTTTAGGCGACGAAAGGTGATTTGCGACACTAATGTTCTCCGGTCTGCTCCTTCCCTTTTTTCTAACTTCCCTGATCGTGGCTTTTACCTGCAGAGTGCAGATACGGAAGGTTTTTCCCCTGAGCCTATGTCCCTAGCCGCTTTGGAGTCTGTGGGATCGCGGGTGTCTTCTTTTTCCCCTTTTAGCGGAAGCCACTGATGAAGGACACCGCACAGCTATTCTTTCAAAAGAAGGCTTTAACATTGTTTTGAATCTAAATGGGAGGATTCCTGTTTGAGGATACAGTTTTCCCTTATTCCGGTTGCCCCCCGGAAAGGACTTCACTGACACATCTATCACCAGTCCCCACCAAATATTCTTTGTTGGAGAGGCGGTCGGAAGGGTTCAATTGTCTTCCTTTCTTCACAAATATCTTCACACTCTTTCGGGGGATTGGTGTCATCCCTCCGGAGCATATGGAAGGGCTAGTTTGTGGCTACTGAAACCCCAAGCCATATAGGAGTAGGATCTTCCCCCAAATGCAAGAAGGCTTTTGGAAGATGCCCCCCCTAACACACAACTTTTTTAGGGGAATGCTCTTTTTCCTCCCCAAACATGGACTCTGAGACCCGCGTATAGAGGATCCAGCGATCACACCGTTTCAAGTTTGTTTAAGTTTTTTTTTCTAGTTCCCTCTCCCTCCTCGTGGACATGGCTTGAACCCGCTGTTTTTTATGAAATCGTCTTTCGTCCCTCTTTTTTCTCTCCACTGCGAATATTTCTTATTACCGAGTAGGCTCGAAAAGTGCTCTAGTGTCTTCCCTAGCGATTTATATGTGGTATTCCAGGGTGATGACCCCCTAGGGGTTTTCCGTTCTCGTTAATTAAGAACTTCCTTGAAGTTGAGAGAGCGCCCTTTCGATACCCCTTTAGGCATAAAGGATTTTCCGATGGGGACTTAGGAGTTTACCACCCAGTCTTCTCTCGCGGACGTTCAAAGTAGGAGGGTATGTTTCCCATGCGGGATCGGGGACTTCTCTCCTGGACAGATTTGTTGTTATCCTTCGGAATGCCACCACTTGGAAGGGCCTGGCTCCCTTTCGTCGTGGCCCTCTAAAGGAGCCCACTTTGTTCGATCGAATCTAACCTGTGTCCCATTCCCTTACTAATCAAGCCCTTCTTGAATCAACAAATCAGTCTTCTGAGTGGCACAAATGAATATTGAATCAGTAGAAGAACATCTGACCCCCATGGTTAGCGGGAATGACTGTCCACCGTCGTTTTCTCCCTGCCCTTGCCAAAGGACTTCACGGTTTACGGGTTCTTTAAATTTTTTTTTTGTGGCCCACCTTCCCATCCGCGACGGATGGTTTCTCCTCTTTCGTGGGAATTCCTGGGTGGCCCTCCCTTTTCCCCGAGGGCCGGGTTTCTCCCCCGAATGCTTTTGGTGGAGGGATTTGGTGGTCGCGGGAGGTCTCTTAATTTTCCCCCTCGGACCTCTTCGGCGGGGCTCCCTTTGGCCTCGGCTTTAATCCCGACTTTAAGATTTCCCTTCTATCGGTGTGCCCGGAAGTCCTTTTAAGGCTTGATTCCTTGGGCGGGGCTTGACGGGGCACCCCCCCATTAATTTTTCGTCTCTTTCCTGTCGCAGGTAAGCTCGGCGTGTTTGACGAAGATTGACGGGGATGGAGTGCCCCGCGGTCAACATACGCAGCAGAATACGAGGATGTGGCCTCCTGAGATTCACAATCTGGCGGATGTTTTCGCGAGCGAGTACTACGTGCTTTTAGCGTTGATCATTCTTCTACCTCGTTGATGAGGTTCCTTCCGTGACAAATAACGATTTTCAGGTGTTTTTGCTCTGAACTACATCCCTTTCTCTTCTCTGGTCTAAGATTGGCACGAGAACCGTGACGATGCTTTTTTTCCTCAGCGGACGAAACTTAGTTCCTTTCCACGTTGAAATGAATCTTTCGTTTTTTTCCCGATCGCCGCCTTCAAAGGCCTTTTTCACCCTCATACGGTGTTCTCGAGATTTCTGTCCTTTTTGGCGGCCGTTACCCTTCCCGATTAGGGAACCCACGGGCTTTGTAGTCATTAAACGTGTATGTGGCCCCCCCGGCACATCCGTTTTTTTCATTCCCCCCCCGAGACAGACTCAATCCATCCACACCCGCCGGTTTTTCGTTCCCTTTGTTGCACCTCCCCCCCCCGATCGCGCCTTTTTTCTCTGCTATCCGCCACCCCCGACGGGGTATTTCCCCTCTCCCACCGAAAGTCAGCCCATCAAAAAGACTGCCTCCCCTTGAAAGCCCTTTGCCTGTCGTCGCGCAGTTTCCCCATTCAGTATTTTCAAAACCATTTTTCGTCAAACCCCTCCCCTTCCTCTTTCCCCCTGCCGCATTCTGCTTAAATTTCTGTGTGGGTAAAGACACGTCCTCATCCTCCTTCGGCCCTCCTTTCCCCCTTTTCACACCGATAATCCTTTTCGGCCCCCCCTTCGGGATACCACGCCTGCCGCTGATCAATCTTATCTGAGGTAAGATTATAGACCTTGAACCTTACAAAACCCCCCCAAAAACACTTAGGGAGCATAGCCTCTTTTTTTCTCTGGGGTATACACGACCCCCCTTGCATGACATAAGTAGAGGCTCTCCCAGAAAGGGACCTGGAATCTACCCCAGTAAAAGTAATTTTACCTTTAATGAGCGACTTCCTGGCGGGACTTTCGCCAATGGCTCCCGAAATGTAGGCTTCCGTTTCATTTTATCTACGCGCCAGCTTTTCCCCCTACCGGGTCGGGATTTTTGTTTCGAAGAACCTTTTTTGGTTTCCAAACCCTTTTTCCCTGTCTTTCAAAAATTGCGCCGTCGCGAAAAACGTCCACCCCCTTTCCTAATCCGAAGACTGGAAGTTTCCTCTAGCATAATCTGCCAGGCCTGTTTTCCCCTCCTCCTCTCCCCTCCCGGAGCCGAACGCGGTCTCTTTCTCCCCGCCTCCCGTTGCTTTAAGAGTCACCAGAAAACCCCTTTTTCCCGCGAGGGTATATGCCAACCTCCCCCTTCGGCCCCTCGCCTTCGTCACCTTGCTTTCCCCCTTTCCCCCGCCGTTGAAATATTGTCGCAGTGGATTTTTTAACAAGTTTTTTTTCAAAAGATTGATCCCCAACCTCTTTCCTCCAATTCCTCTTCCCGAGGAGGAAAGTAAACCGAAGAGAAAATCCCTTGGCTATGGAGCTGCCATTTTCTCCCCCTTTCCCCTTCCTCATTTGGCGCTGACAACCTTTTCTTTCCTTATGGTCTCTCCCCCCACCCCCCCCCCTCAATGGGTGGTCATGCCCAACGTGTGGCCGCTGCCCCCCCCCCTTGTTTTCTCTTATTGAAATCATGGAAGAAATCCTTTTCTTTCCCCCTTCCACCCAAGGAATTTGGTGAGATTCTTTTTGTGCAAACGAGAAATTTTTTTTTATCCGCACCGACGAAGAACCTTCCTGCCGTTTATCTTCGACCACCTGTTCAATGCCCGTCTTGTGCGCACAACCCGCTTTTCCCTGTTGTTGGTCCCAGAAAAAAGCTAAACCCCTTTTTATGTACCGCCGCTTTTTTTCCGCACATAGCTTTCTTCCCACCTGCCGTATCGGCCGGATGTTTCAAATTACCCAGCACATGTGATGCTAGCAGGTTCCAGTCCCCTCTCTTACAGCAGACTTGCCATTTTTTTTCCCCTTAGTGTCGCACCATCACGATGTCACCTCCTTGAACACATTTTTCGTGACCGCCGTTCCCAACTTCCTTCGCCAGATATTACCATCTCTCTCTTCTCATTGCTGGTAATACTCTGGCCTCGGAGGGCCAGTCCTTTCGTTTCGTTTTCCCCCCTTTTTTTCTTAACGGGTTTGCGAATCGTGTCTCCGCATCTTCCTTTAAAGTTCTGACATTGTTTGACCCTCGAGATCGTGGGTTTTCTCCTCTTTGGAAATGGCGATACGTGCTTTTTCGTTTTTTTTCCCAGCTAGCCGCGGAGGGCCCAGTGGATGGTTACTCACTGCTAAAAGGAAAGGTCTTAGGGTTGTTTCCCTTTTTCAAAGGGCTGTTCGTCCTCTTCCAAAGCGCGCCGTTCTTAGTTTTGATACATTTAGTTTTCATTGGCTTTTTTCCAGAACGGCTTTCCTACACCTCTTTTTTGACGGAGAGAAATGCCCCCAAATAGCGACTTTTATTGGCCTCGTGCCCCCCCCCCATTGGACGTTACCAATTCCATGCAATACGTATAGCCCCCTCCGAAGCGTTGCAGCGCCCCCCCCCCGTTCTGTTGTCGCAACTTTCTTTCCCAGCTCCCCCGCGCCTATCAAGATAACGTTATTTAGGGCCTCAGGAATCACGTTTCTTTGCCCCGAAGTTTTCTCCTCCCTCTTGTTGAGGCGTCATCCCCCCCCCTGCGAACAAGATTTCTTCAAATCGCGTACAGAAGTAATTAGTTCTCTTTCTATGGGGAAGATACTTCTCTTTTGACGGGTCCTCATGGTTTTCCTTTTTCTTACTCCGCTCACCGCAGTTGAGGCTCACTAGCCTTAGTTAGAGATAAGAGTGGGCGAGGGGATCCTGTGTCCCCCCCCTTTTTCCAGTATTTGCGAGAGAGAGTAGCGCCGACCTTTTTCTGGCTTGTTTTTATTCGCAGGTTTCTGACTGCGGGAGTCGCCGAGAAGATTTGTGTTTTCGTTGGAAACTCCCTTTTTCCCGACACCGTCGAGGAAATCCCCCCCTTTTCGTTCCCACACATTTCGCTTCTCTTTTAAAATTCCCCCCAAACTCCTGTTCGGGCCGACCATTGTCGGCGCTCATTCTCGAAATGAACCCCCCCCTTCACGGTTACGGCGTGTCTTTCCTCCTTTTTTCGGGGCAAAGCTCCTAGATGCAAGCGGGAGTGCCTCTCGATTGAGTGATCCCCCTTTTTCTTTGGATTGGAGCTTTTCCCCTTGGACATCGGCAATAACGGGGGTTCAGGGGAATCACTCTCCGTGCCTCCGTGAGCAAGGAAAATGATTATCCCTTTTTCCCTTTTTCCCCAAGTCATATCCTTTCTACTTCGTATTTATGAAGGAGGGGTTTGCTTTTATTGTAAGTAAGAGATCGCGCTTCTTTCCTCCCTGTGGAGGACGGGGTGTCGTCGGTGGGAACGATCTTCCAATGAACTCCTTTCAATATGAGGGATTGATCTCCGAGGTATTCTTTTGCCTTTCAGTGTTTTTGATAAGGGACATTCTTTCTGGGTTGAGAGACTACGCTCTTCTCTCTTCCGGGTTGAAGTTCACCCGTCGGACGAGTGAGTGCTGTCTCCAAGGATGTGAAGGTGACTCTTTTTTGCCTGAATCCACGTTCGTGGAGGTACACGATCGCCGCTTCAAACTTACTACCCACAGCTTACGATTCTATCTTCTAATCCGTTGTTTTTTTCGATGGTCTTTACCTGTGAATGTGCGGCCTTTTCTTTTTTCCTTCGATCTTTCCCTCCACGAACGTGGATCAATTTTACTTCAAATGCACCCCCTTTTCTCTTCCTAGACAGCAATAACCCCTTCCTTTTTCCCCATTCACTTCAAAACCGACGCGCCGTTTCCCACCCACGCAGGAATCGCGGGCTTTTCCCTTTTCCCCTAACATTAAGCGGCCCTATCCACCGATGCAGAATAATCCCCCTTCGCGGGATTCTTCCGCATTTTCCCACCGCAGGCCCACCCCGTTCAAAAAAGCAAGAGATCTTCTGCGGAACAATCCCCTTCCTGTGTGTGTCAAGAACCCCCCTCCCCCCCTTTTCCTGCAGCAAGATTAGAAGAGATGACTTTGGTCCAATTTCGAAAGTTCTGCCATCCCTTCCTTGCCGATGTCCTCCCCCCCTCTTGAGCCCTTTTCCTTTTAAATCCCGCCCTCCCTTTTCGTGATACGCCCTCTTGTCTACCACGCCGCGGCCTGTCCCTTTTTCTGCCTTTGCACCCCCTCTGGCCCCATAATCGCCGTTCCCCCCTTCCAATTTCTGAGGACGTCTTTCGGTACCCTCGCCCTTCCTTTCCGAAACCATGTCGGCGTTTCCTCAGTTTTATGATAAGCGAAAGGTGTTTGGTTTGGTAGGATTTTCCTTTGTCGCCGCAAACGGTTTCCTTTTTTCCAAACCTGCCGTATCCTTTTCTCCCTAAAAAGTACAAGATAACGTGTTTTCCTTCAGCAGACTGGGAAAGTTGCTCTCTTTTTTTTTCCCGCATAATATGCAGACGTTTTTTTTTTCCTACTTCCCTTCTTTCCACCTCGCCAACTCAGGAGAACTAACTCTGTCTCGACCCTCTTGTGAAGGCGGTGCACCCCTGAGGACCGGCATTAATACGCCTCGTTTTCCCCCTCTCGAGGGAGAGCCGACTTCGTCACTTTTCGTGCTTCCTCCCTTTCCCCCGAAGGAAAGTCGTGTCCCTTTGACGAGATTTTCAAAGAGGGGTCCCCCCCTTCGGGGCGACAAGAACCCCCTCTGAGGAAATTACAACGGACCGGCCTCCCCTGCCCCGGTTCTCTTGATAAGGCGCTGGCGCGTGCCCCCCGGAGACCCCTTTCTGAAAAAAGACTTGCCAACTCCATCAACCTCCTACCCCCTCCTACCCTGCTTCCAGTTGCTACGTCCTGGTTTCCAATATCCTCCCACTTCCTCATGCCCACATATCCCCCCTCCCCCTGTCCTCTACTCAACACCTTTCCCGCTCCCTGCCATTCTTTTATCTTCCAACATGGCTATCACGCATTATGCAGTTTAAGGAGCTCCCATTAAGTATTTTCTTTTTTTTTTTTTTCTTGCACAACAACGTCCCATGTTATTCTTTCCCCCCCCTCCTTGTGTGAGCGATATTTTGAAATCCTTCACTCATCCCCCGCATTGGGGAATGGGCGACCATTTGGACAGAACGGCCCTCTAGCGCAACGACGACTCCTTCCGCATTTTCCGTTTATATCGAAAACAACCTCAAGTGCTCTCCTGGCGTGAGGCAGTGTCTCCCTCAAAAAGGCTTCTCTTCCTCCTTCCGACGCGATCGGCTTTCCCAAGCTCCTTGTTTCCAAACCTGCCGTACGATCCATTTTTGAAAACGACCACGATCTCGCAGTTTCATCTCGTCTCCAGCAGACTTGGAACGTCTTTCTTTCCCCATCCGATGTGCAAACCCCGCCTTCCCCTTTTTACAACAGAAGGCCTTTGCATCTGCCTCGAAAGATATTACCATCGCCCTTTTTTGGTAGAGAGATGGTAAAATCTGGCGAGTCCTTTTTTTTTTCGTCGGCGGGCAAGATTCCTTTTTCCCGGTTTCAGGCGCGAAATTTTGTTTCTTTTTTTACCACTAATGCGTAGAGAAGACTTTCCCTTTCTGTTTCTGGACCTTTCCCCCTCTTCTTTTGTCCTGGCCGCGCGATCCTCCCCTCCCCGTCCGGTTTGGAAACACTGCTCTGGTTTTTTTTCCCTCGGCGGGAACTTATTATTTAAGCTTTTGGCGGTTCTTTCCTTCCCTTTCTCCAAAGCCGGTTCTTGGGTTTTTCGCACAAGACGGATTTCCCCAGGCTCAAAGGAAAGAGAGGATCGTTTCTGCTAAAGTCGTGGTAATAGGATTCATTTTTTCCCAGAAGGTCCATTTCGAGGAGAGAACTTCCCCCCCAGTTGATGTCAAAATATCTCATCCTTTCTCGGCCAAAACGAGAAACATTTTTTCTTTGGGCCCTTCATGACCAATAAGTATCGATCCTAATTTCTCCAGAAGAGTTTGCTTTCCCCCAAATCTGCCGTTTCCTTTTTTTCCTCCATTTCAAGAAGCCCCTCTTCCACGTTACAATTTTGCGTTCGGTCTAGTTTCCCCTCATCGGAAACGTTTTTGCCCCGCCGCTTTTTCATGCACTGGTTTTCCTTCTGTCCCGATTTTAACAAAACCTCCCCCCCTTCGCACAAGATGTCCTTCGCAGGTGCCCCTCATCAGTAGGTCGGATACCTCGCGCGTTATTCTTTCTTCCCCCCCCTTCATGAATGCCGGTCCCTCCATTTTCCTTTTCTCGGAATTTCACGCCGCGCACACGCCTTTGGCTACGCCTCTTTTAGGCTAAGGAGGGGTCTTTTTCTTATGTGAGTAGTTTATTCCCTTCCCCTTTTTTGAGAGAGTAGCGCCCGTCTTTTTTTTTCTCGCTATCGAGGTTCTTTGAGGTTTCCCTTTGACGTTTTCGAGCCGCCCTGTGTTTGGAAAATCTTTTCTGCATTCCAAACTGCGATTTCTGGTGCGACACCGTCGGATTTTCGTACAAAACATTCGCTTATGTCCCCCCCCTTCTCGACCGACATGTTCTTTCCTCCATGGCGATAAGGTTCCCTCCTTGCTAACTGTCCTTCCTTCAAGGTTACGGCGATGAATTGCCCCCTTCTTCTTCCGCGAAGGGATGGGCATGGAAGCGGGATGTGTTTTCTTTTCTTGGCGTGATGCCCCTCCTTTTTTTTTTTGTTATTGGCGCGGGATTTACAAGGGGTACCCTCATAATCTCCCCGGCATAGGAGGCGGGGTCTCCGTGGCAGTGAGAGTCCCGGTTTGAACACGGAAGTTTTTTTTTTCTCTTTTTCTTCTTACGGCGGGAGCTGGACACCCTTCTTGTCATTCGCAGGAAGGAGACTGATTCTTCCCTCCTTTGGGGCGGCGGGACCTGGTTCCCCTTTGGTGGGCCCTTGCCGCTCTCCCTGCACGAACGGCTCTTCAATGGATGTTTTCTGTCCCCGCTGAATTTCGTTTCCCCCCTCGATGCCGGAGGGGTGCTCCTCTGCTTCTTTTTAAGTTGAACACGAATCTTGGTGGCACGACTCCCTCTTTCTTTCTTCTTCTTCCTCGCTGGACGAAACGGATTTTTTGAACTGCCCCTCAACGTCGTGGAGGGACCCAGCCGCACAATCGTATAGGAG